>WUUC01009930.1_pt1 | contig 18707 bp, 12 predicted proteins | sample 6278441 | NCBI WGS metagenome assembly WUUC01 (sample SAMN13675441, study PRJNA597444) | soil metagenome | isolation source: soil | place: USA: Washington | collected 2017-10 | reverse complement strand
ATCGGCATCCTGCCGACGCTGACCGCCGCGGACCTGACCTCTGACGCACTCAGCGCCAACGCCCGTTACGCGCTGCTGAATCAGCAGATCTTCGCCGCCCGTGGTGAAGACCTGCACATCGCCATCGACGGTCCCGAGAAGCTGTCCACCTACGCCGACACCATCGCGCCCGAAGCGGCCTGCACCAGCGTCCAGTTCCACCTGCAGGTCAGCCCCCAGGCCTATGCCAACAACTGGAACGCCGCCCAGAGCATCGCCGGGATCCAGCTGGCGCTGGGAGCGAACTCGCCGTTCCTGTTCGGCAAGGAGCTCTGGCGTGAGACCCGGATAGCGCTGTTCGAGCAGGCCACCGACACCCGGCCGGCCGAGCTGAAGTCCCAGGGGGTTCGGCCCCGGGTGTGGTTCGGCGAGCGTTGGATCAATTCGATCTTCGACCAGTTCGAGGAGAACGTCACCTACTTTCCGGCGCTGCTGCCGATCTGCGAGGACGAGGAGCCCGCCGAGGTGCTGGCGCGCGGTGACACGCCGCGGCTGCAGGAGCTGCGGATGCACAACGGCACCGTCTACCGGTGGAACCGGCCGGTCTATGACGTCTTTCGCGGCAAGCCGCACCTGCGGGTGGAGAACCGGGTGCTGCCGGCCGGGCCGACCGTGGTCGACATCCTGGCCAACGGGGCCTTCTACTACGGCCTGCTCCGGGTGCTCGCCGAGGAGGACCGCCCGATCTGGACGAGGCTGTCCTTCGCCGCCGCCGAGGACAACTTCTACGCCGGCGCCCGGCACGGCATCGACGCCCAGATCTACTGGCCCGGACTGGGCGAAGTGCCGGCCACCGAGCTAGTGCTGCGCCGGCTGCTGCCGATGGCCTACGAGGGCCTGGACCGCTGGGGCGTCGACCCGGCCGTGCGGGACCGGCTGCTGGGCATCATCGAGCAGCGCTGCACCAGCCACGTCAACGGAGCCGAGTGGCAGGTCAAGACCTTTCACCAGATCGACGACGACAAGCGGCCCCTGGATCGCCGGGACTCGCTGCGCGAGATGCTCGGTCGCTACGTCGAGCAGATGCACAGCAACGAGCCGGTGCACACCTGGTCGGACTGACCGCTCGCGGCGACATCGGGCGCTGCTGCTTGCAAACCGCGGCGGTTTGAGTAACTTCGCAATAAGGCTCGAACCGGCAGCCTGACTCGGGTGCGCTGATGCGGCGTCGAGCGCCAGGCCGGTCGTTGTCCGGCTTCGGTGAACTGACCCCACCTCCCCACCCGGACTAATCCGGCTGCGCGGGTAGGCGCCAGCCAGGTCGCGGCGGCTACGGAGGTCGGCACGGTGCTTCGGCTTGATGTGAACTTGTTCGACTACACGATCCTGGCGATCTACTTCATCCTGGTCGTGGGGATCGGGGTGATGGCCAGACGGGCGATCGCCACCAGCGAGGACTTCTTGCTCTCGGGCCGGTCGCTGCCAGCCTGGGTCACCGGGCTGGCCTTCATCTCGGCCAACCTGGGCGCCATCGAGATCCTCGGCATGGCTGCCAACGGCGCCCAGTACGGCATGGCGACACTGCACTTCTACTGGATCGGCGCCGTGCCGGCGATGGTCTTCCTCGGCGTCGTGATGATGCCGTTCTACTACGGCTCCCGGGTACGCACCGTTCCGGAGTTCCTGTTGCGACGGTTCAACCCGGCCACCCACCTGTTCAACGCGCTGAGCTTCGCGGCGGCCGCGGTGCTGACCGCCGGGGTGAACCTCTACGCCCTGGCACTGGTCATCAACGCCCTGATCGGCTGGCCGATCTGGGTCTCCATCATGTTGTCGGCGTTCTTCGTGCTGGCCTACATCACCCTGGGCGGGCTGTCCGGGGCGATCTACAACGAGGTGCTGCAGTTCTTCGTCATCATCGCCGGCCTGATCCCGCTGGTGGTCATCGGCCTGCACAACGTGGGTGGTTACGGCGGTCTGCAGGACCGGGTGAGCCAGACCGAGTTGGGCTCGGCGGCCTTCTCGACCTGGGGCGGATCGAACGTCGGAAACTGGACCAACCCACTCGGTGACTGGATCGGCATCGTGATGGGCCTGGGCTTCGTGCTCTCGTTCGGATACTGGACGACGAACTTCGCCGAGGTCCAGCGCGCCCTGTCGGCCAAGGACCTGTCCGCCGCGCAACGCACTCCGCTGATCGGCTCGTTCCCGAAGATCTTCATCCCGGCGCTGACCATCCTGCCCGGCCTGATCGCCCTGGTGCTGATTCCCAACCTCGGCCAGGAAGGCGCTGACTACACCTACAACGACGCCATTCCGCTGCTGATGAACAGGTTCTTGCCCAACGGCGCGCTGGGGATCGCGCTGGCCGGCCTGCTCGCCGCGTTCATGGCGGGCATGGCGGCCAATGTCAGCTCGTTCAACACCGTGTTCACCTATGACATCTGGCAGACCTACGTGGTCAAGGGCCGCCGTGACACCTACTACCTGAAGGTGGGGCGGGTCGTCACCATCCTCGGCATCCTGGTGGGCATCGGCACCGCGTTCATCGCCTCGGGCTACAGCAACATCATGAACTACATCCAGTTGCTGTTCTCCTACTTCAACGCGCCGCTGTTCGCGACCTTCATCATCGCGATGTTCTGGAAGCGGACCACGCCCTGGGCGGGTTTCTGGGGACTGGTGGCAGGCACCGCCGGCGCCGGCGTGATGCACTTCGCCGGGTACAACTTCGCCTACTTCTACCCCGGCGGCGTGTACGACCCGACCCACTCGACCATCAACGCGCAGATGCTCAACTTCTACGGAGCGATCACCGCGTTCGTGGCCGACCTGGTGGTCACGGTCGCAGTCACCCTGGTCACCAAGCCGAAACCGGTCACCGAACTGGCCGGCCTGGTATGGGGCGTGCACGACCCGAGCGCGCCAGACCCGGACTCCGTGCCCAAGCCCGTCTGGTGGGCGTCGCCGAAGTTGCTGGCCATCGCCTCGCTCAGCATCGTCGTCGTCTTGTCGATCATCTTCAACTAGAAAGAGGCCATCATGTCCGAACCGGTTTCAGGCGCCAGCTCGGCGTCGAGTCCGACTGGCACCTCAGCTGATCCGGACGCCCCCAAGTCGGCGATGTACAAGCTGTTCGACATCCGGCTGCTGATCGGTGGGCTGTTCACGGTCTACGGGCTGATGCTCACCGTCGCCGGCTTCTTCACCTCCGACGCCGACCGGGCGCAGGCCAGCGGCATCAACATCAACCTCTGGCTGGGCCTGGGGATGCTGGTGCTCGGCTTTCTGTTCCTGTTGTGGCGGGCGCTGCGGCCGCTGCGGATCGAGCCGCATCCGGTGAAGCGGCCATGACCAGCGCGTCCGAGGTGATCGTGGTCGGCATCGACGGCTCAGACAACAGCAGGCAGGCCGCGCGCTGGGCGCTGAGCCAGGCCGCGCTCACCGGCACCGGGTTACGCGCGGTGTCGAGCTGGCGCTGGCCCAACTACCTGACCCGGGTCCCGCCGGGAGTGGATCTGGCCGAGGAGACCAGCCAGGTCCTCGACGAGATCATCGAGGGCGTGCTGGCCGAGAACCCCCAAGCGGCTGCCACTGTGACGGTGACCAGGCACGTTCTCGAAGGCCCGGCCGGGCCGGCGCTGCTGACCCAGTCCGCTGGCGCCACCCTGCTGGTGGTCGGCGCCCAGGGCCGAGCGGCGTTTCCCGGCATGCTGCTCGGCTCGGTCGCCGAGTACTGCGTCCGGCAGGGCACCTGCCCGGTAGTGGTGGTGCGCGGCTGAGTCCGAGTCCCTAGCGGGTCGGGCGCTCGTCCCGTACCACCACAGCTGCGCCGGCTCGCAACGCCGCCTCGTTGAATCCGTAGTGGTGAGCGCACCAGAGCAGGGTGCCGCCGCTCTGCATGACGGTTGCCACGACAGCCCGTGCCGAGCACCTGTCACAGCGATCGGCCGCCGACAGCGCGCAGCTGCCTCGTTGTGCGGTGGAAGATTTCATGTCCTGCTCCTGACTGGTGTTACAGCGATTCGGATCGGCGCGCCATGGCGGATTGGGCGGCTCAACGTGCCATCGGCGCCTCGCTCAGCGCAGGGTCTGGCGCCAGCCGGACGACCATCTTGCCGGTGTTGGCGCCGCGCAACATGCCGATGAAGGCCGGCACCGCCTGGTCCAGGCCGTGCACGACGGTTTCGGCGACGACCAGCTGGCCCGAGGTCAGCCAGTCGGTGACGACCTTGCGAAACTCCGGCTGCAGGTCGGCGTGGTCGGTCACCAAGAAGCCGCGCAAGGTCAACCGCTTGCCGATCGCCAGCGCGAGGTTGGCCGGGCCGACCGGCCGCTCGACGCTGTTATAGAGCGAGATGGCTCCGCACAGGGCCACCCTGCCGCGCAGGGTGAGCGAGTCGAGCGCCGCCTCCAGGTGCTCGCCGGCGACATTGTCGAAATACACGTCGATTCCCTCGGGCGCGGCCTGCCGCAGCAGTTCACGGACCGGTCCCTCGTGGTAGTCGAAAGCGGCGTCGAAGCCGAGCTCCTCGGTGAGAAAGCGCAGCTTCGCAGCTGATCCGGCGCTGCCGATCACTCGCGAGGCGCCGCGCAGCCGGGCGAACTGGCCCACCAGACTGCCGACCGCGCCGGCCGCGCCGGAGACGAACACCGACTCCCCGGCCTTGAAGCCAGCTATCTCGAACAGCCCGGCGTAGGCCGTCAGCCCGGGCATCCCTAGCACGCCGAGATAACTGGAGGACGACAACCCGGCCACCAGGTCCACCCGCTCGGCATGCCTGGCGGGCAGCAGCGCGTACTCGCGCCAGCCGAGCCCGTGCACGACCAGGCTGCCGACCGGCAACTCGGCGGCCTGCGAGGCGACGACCTCACCGACCGCGCCCCCGTCGGCCGGCTGGTTCAGCTTCCACGGCGGCGCGTAGGACGGCAGGTCGTCCATCCGACCGCGCATGTAGGGATCAACCGACATCACCAGATTGCGCACCAGCACCTGGCCCGGCCCGGGATCGGCCACCTCGGTGCTCACCATCTGAAAATCGGATTCGACCGGCTCGCCGCGCGGGCGAGCAACCAGCTGGATCTCGCTGGAGCGGGTAGCCACGTTCTTGCCTCCTCGTTTGCGCGAAAGCACCAGCATGCCGCACGACGGGTAGTCGGCGCGGCGAGGTCTGCAGCGGCGAGGCGGTTGAAACCCGGTCAACCGAGTGTAGGAAGCATCGCGGGCGTCCACTCATCGCCGGATTGCTTGATAGGCCTAGGACGTCGGCACATTGGAACCTCATGCCGCGCTAGCAGGGCAATAAGCCGGTCGGCGGCGCGCTGGCGCCGTGGCACGCTGAGGACCACTTTCGTCACTAACCTGGAGGAGCCTGTCGTGTTGCCAGCTGCCAAGATACGTCGCGCGCCGGGGCGGATCGCCGCCGGTTCGTTGATCCTGCATTCCGGCCAGGTCAAGCTCAAGGGCGACGCCATGTTCGCTCAAGCCGTGCACGGCGTATTTTGCGCAACCTATCCGGCATTCAAGTCCGTTCCGCCGGCGGCGCTGTTGAAGACGCTGGCGGTCATCGAGATCACCGTCGGAAGCCTGCTGCTGCTGCCGCTGGTCGGCGCCAAGCTCGCGGGGATGTCGCTGACCGGCTACTCGCTCACGCTGCTCGGCATGTACCTGCGCACCCCGGGACTTCACGACAGCCGGCTGCTGCCGACGCTGGCAGGCACCGCGTTCGCCAAGGACGCCTGGCTGACCGCGATCGGCACCTCACTGGTCCTGGATGCGGCCACGTCGAAGAAGGCCTGACTCCCCACCGGCACCGGCGCTCGGCGCCGGCAGCAGGTCATCGACCTCGGCGGCGGCGGCGGCAAACCCCATCGCGCGAAGACGGCTGGCCTGTTGCCGGGCCATCGCCGCCACCGCGAGGTCGAAGTCCTGCGTGTCCAATGATCGAAACCCCTCTTCAATGGCCGACCGGCCGCAATCCCTGGCAGCCCCTAGCAAACCAGCCGGATGTGACGAGCAGGTTCCGCCGCGGTTCCCGGCAGGGGTGGTCATGGCTAACGGACGAGGTCAGCAGTCGACGGCAGCGATCGTCGTCTGCTGATCCGTCAGCCGGCAGACAGCACTAGCGCCTGCGGTGTCCTCGAGCCTGCTACTTGACCGCGATGAGGTCGACCACGAACACGATCGGCGCGTTCGGCGGAATGCTGCCGTCCTGAGTTCCAGTCGCGCCGTAGCCCAGCGCGGCCGGCAGGATCATGATCCGGCGGCCGCCCACCTTCATCGGCTCGGTTCCAGGCGCGCCGCCGATGCCCTGGGTGAAGCCGGGCACCACCTCTTGCAGCGAGAAGCTGGTGGCGCCGCCGTGATCCCAGGAGGCGTCGAACTGCTTTCCGTCGGCGTAGCGGACCCCCACGTACTGCACGGTGACCACAGACTTCGGCGACGCGGCAGCTCCGGTGCCGGCCACCACATCCTTGACCTGAAGGGCCGTGGGCGTGGCTGCTGACTTGGCGGCCACCTTGGGCTTGGCGGTCAGGTCGGCGGCCCCGCCAAGGGTGACTCCGCTGAAGCTGACCTCCGCCGGCGCGCTCAGCAGGGCCGGTGAGCTGACCGTCGCAGGCGCGACTGCGTCGGAGTCGCCACTGGAGCAGCCAGCCAGCAACACCGCCGCGCCCACTGCCACCACCGTCGTCGTTCGCTTGCCGATCACCACAACGCTTCCGCTCCTTTTGCCGCTCAACCGTCGTCCCAGGGTAGTCGAGCGGTCACACCGGCCTGCCTGAGCGTGAGTTAGCCGGCAGCCAGCGCTGCCGCATCGACCTGCGGACGGTACCCACCGCGCAGCGCGGCCACCGTCGAGGGCGGGGTGATCACCTCGGCGGTGCCGGCCCGGGGCCGGGGCAGCGCGGCGCGGTAGCCCTGCGCGGTCCAGGGCCGGACGCTGTCAGCCAGCACCAGGCTCGGCTGGCCGTCCAGGGCGATGAAGCTGCCGGGCGGCAAGGTCGGCCACCGCATCGGATGCAGTCGCCGGCGGTGGCTGCCACGCACGATCCGCTCGCGGTGCAGCTGCCGGTCCAGCTCCCTGGCCAGCGGCAGGCCGGCCGCGGCCTGGAGACCCGATTCGTCGGCTCCGTTGACCCATGCCGACCGGAAGGCGTCGTAGTCGGCTCGCCGGCACAACGCGCAGGGCCGGTGCCCCGCCGCCAGCGCCACCGCCTCGTCGTAGAAGTACAGCACCGTGTAGTGACCCGGCTTCCATTGCGGCAGCCGCCACTGCCGGTACTGCAGCCGGCAGATGATCCACAGGTCGCTGCGGTGAAACCGGACCACGTCGGCGCCCTCGTGCAGGATGCCGCGGTTGCCGAGCCACGCGCCGCGCTGCTCGATGGCCACGATGTCGCCCCAGGGGGTCACCCGGTTTCGCATCGGCGCCCGGCTGCCGGCCGGCGGGCCGGCCTGCTCGGGACGCACCTTCATCGATCGGGCTCCGACGGCGGCGGCGAGGCAGCGTCGTCCGGCTCGTCAAAGTCCACCTCGACCGTTTCGAAGTCCTTGTGTTTCTCGGTCATCGGATAAGAGGAGTACGCACGGCGGTCCCCCTCGGTCAACCGGGCATTGTCGGTGAACGGCGCTAAGAGGCTGCGCGGCCAGAGCTTTTTGGCCCGCACCACGCTGTACTCAGCGCAGAGGATTATCACGAGTGCGCCGAGGTAGATCCAGGCGAGCAGGCCCAGCACCAATCCGAACACGCCGTAGGTGGCGCTGGCTCCCTTGAGCTCGTGGCCGACGTAGTAGGTGCCGATCTGTTGCAGCACCTGCCAGCACACCGCAGCCGCCAGCGCGCCGCCGCGCACCTGATCGGCCCTGATGTGCTCGGCGGTCATCAGCTGAAAGGCCACCACGAACAGCACGGCATTCACCGCCACCGACAGCACGGTGGCCAGAATCCTGGCCCCGACGCCCAAGTCGCTGCCGTACTCCTGCGCGCTGGTGGTCAGCGCCGAGAGCACCGTGGTGGTCAGGACGCCGCCGCCGAGCAACAGCAGCAGCAGCAAGCTGATGCCGCGGGCCTTGATCGGGTTCGGACGCGCGTTGCGCGGCACTGCCCATACCTTGTTCATCGCGTTCTGGCACGCCTGGGCGACACCGAGCCCGCCGTACAGGCTGCCCAGGATTCCGACCACCAAGCCGAGCACCTTGCCCTGCAACGGATCGATGTTGGTCGACAACTGCTCGCCGATCACGGGGAACTGGCTGAGCGCGGAATTGAGCACCTGTAGCTGCAGCTCCTCGTTGCCGTACAGGGCGTAGCCGAGCGCGGTGACCAGCAGCAGCAACAACGGAAACAGCGAGACGAAGGCGTAGTAGGTGATCAGCGCCGCCAGCACGTTGCCCTGGTCGTCGATGAACTTGTACAACACCGCCAACGGCAACCCGGCCCACGGATGGCGCCGCTGGAACCGGTCCAGCGTCGCGGTGATCCTGCTGCCGGTCATGGGCCCGGCTCCGGTCCGCCACTGCCGGGCCGCAGCCCCGCCGCGGTCGCGGCGGCCGCCAGCACCTGCTCCAGCATGGCCGGCGTCAGCCGTCCGGTGAAGGTGTTCTGCTGGCTCACGTGATAGCTGCCGAACAGGCTGAGCTCCGGACCGCCGTCGGTGGCCGGCAGCCGCACCTTGGCGCCGTGGCCGAACACCGGCAGCGGGCGGGGCAGCTGCCAGGACGACGCCGCCAGCACCGGCAGCAGCGCCTGCCAACCGAAGCCGCCCAGCACCACCACCGCACGCAACGTCGGCCGCAGCAGTTGCAGCTCGCGCGCCAGCCAGGACCGGCAGGTGTCCCGCTCGGCCGGGGTGGGCCGGTTGTCCGGCGGCGCGCAGTGGACCGGAGCGGTGATCCGCACTCCGTGCAACCGCATGCCGTCATCGGCAGACACCGAGGTCGGCTGTGACGCCAGGCCGACCTGGTGCAGCGCGGCGTAGAGCACGTCACCGGAACGGTCGCCGGTGAACATCCGGCCGGTCCGGTTGCCGCCGTGCGCGGCCGGGGCCAGCCCGACGATCGCCAGCGCCGCGTCCGCCGGCCCGAAGCCAGGCACCGGACGTCCCCAGTAGTCCCAGTCCCGGAAAGCGGCGCGCTTGACCTGCGCCACCTCTTCGCGCCACTGGACCAGCCGCGGGCAGGCCCGGCAGTCAGCGACCGCGGCGTCGAGTTCAGCCACCGACGTGACCTGCGCCGGGCCCTGGCTAGTCATCGATCGATCATAAGTGCGCTTCGCCGGGGCCCGGCGAGACCACCTCAGCTGCTGGTCGCCGACGGTGGTAACCCGGTGCGAAGTGGCATATTGCCCCGCGCGGCGACACGCTGGTTGGTAACCCACCTCCAGACCAAAGGGCATCGCTGGCGCGAGGATCGGTGGGTTCGGCGCAGCAGTCCGGCGGGAACCGGGTCTTACAACGTGATACGGCAGGGAGTGGCGAAGGTGGTACTTCTCAATCCGGCAGCCGCAAGGCCGAGGGGTGGCTCCGACCGGACAGCCTTGACTGCAGACGACTGGGCGCGAAGACTCCGGGTGTCGCAAGGCTCGGTTCGGGGAACCGCGCTCAACTTGGAGCGCGCCTGCCAAGCTCGGCGGATCAGGCATCGGCCGTGCGGTGGCGGCTGGCCAGGAGTCACATCATGAAGGTATTCGAACTCGCCGCCGTGCTCCGGTCCTCCGGCGCAGCTACGGCGAAGGCGCTCCGGCACCGGCTGTCCAAGCAGCCCCGCACGCCTGACTGGGTCGAGGAGGAAACGTTTTCAGACCCGTTCCGCTGGCAGGCCGTCACCATCCTGGGAACACCGGAGGTCATCGCTCCGGACGGCCGGCTACCTGAGCCGCTGGCCGAACTGGCCGAGCTGATCGAGACCCGGATCGAGCCTGCGCCCGGCGACCGCGGCACCCAGCTCTCGGCGCGGACCAGGCTAGGCCCCAAACCCGACTCGACGGTGTGGAAGGGCGAGGACCCGTCTCGGCAGATCCGCAACGCGCTGCTGCACGCCAAGCAGCTCGTCGAGGTGGGCGAGGTGCTGTCGATCGAGCCGCAACCGGCCGGCAAGCGGCGCCGGCCGGCCGCCGGGTTGCTGGTGGACCTGATGACCGGCGACGCCGACCAGGAAGGTGTGGTGTGAAGGCGCTGTGCTGGGCCGGCGTCGACGAGCTGTCGATCGAGACGGTTCCCGATCCGCAACTGCTCAATGCCCACGACGCCATCGTCAAGGTGCGCTACAGCTCGACCTGCGGTTCGGACCTGCATGTGCTGGGCGGCTATCTGCCCACCATGCGCCCTGGCGACGTGCTGGGCCACGAGTTCATGGGCGAGGTTGTCGAGGTCGGCTCAGCCGTGACCCGCCGCCAGGTCGGGGACCGGGTGGTGGTCTGCTCGTTCATCAGCTGCGGGCACTGCTGGTACTGCCGAAATCAGCTTTTCTCCCTATGCGATAACGGAAACCCCAATCCGACGGTGTCTGAGAGCCTGTGGGGCCACGCGCCCGGCGGTTGCTACGGCTACTCGCACGCTCTTGGCGGCTTCGCGGGCAGTCACGCCGACTACATCCGGGTTCCTTACGCCGATCAGGGGATGTTCCTGATTCCGGACGAGGTCGATGACCTGACCGCGCTGTTCGCATCTGATGCCGCGCCCACCGGGTGGATGGGTGCTGACCTGGGCGGCGTTCAACCCGGCGATGTGGTGGCGGTCTGGGGCGCGGGCGCCGTTGGCCAGCTCGCCGCCCGGGCCGCGGCGCTGCTCGGCGCAGCCGAGGTCATCGTCATCGACGGCCTGCCCGAGCGGCTGGATCAGGCCCGGACCCAGATCGGCGCGCAGCTGATCGACTACCGCACCAGCGATGTCTCTGCCGAGCTGCGTGAGCGGACCGGCGGCCGTGGCCCCGACGTCTGCATCGAGGCGGTCGGCATGGTCTCGGGCAGCCCGTCAACGCTGTACGGCTATGACCAGTTCAAGCAGCAGCGGCGGCTGGGCACCGACCGGCCGCTGGCGGTGCGCGAGGCAATCTTCAACTGCCGCAAGGGTGGCAGCGTCTTCGTGCTCGGCGTCTTCGGCGGCGTGGTGGACAAGTTTCCGTTGGGAGCCATCATGAACAAGGGCCTGACCTTGCGCAGCGCCCAGCAGCACGGCCACCGCTACATCCCGATGCTGCTGGAGCGGATGGCACGCGGAGAGTTGCAGACTCGGCACTTGGCCACCCACGTGATGCCGCTGGCCGAGGCTGCCGAGGGCTATGACCTGTTCAAGAACCGCAAGGACGGCTGCGTCCGGGCGGTGTTCGAGCCGGGCGAGTAAGCCGGCCTCAGCTGGTCCGGCGCCGGCCGGCCAGCCGCAGCCCTAAACCGGCCAGCAGCAACAGCAGCGCCAGCGCGGCCGGCTGGCCGAGCTCGCGCCCGGTCCGGGGCAGCTCACCGGCGCCTGAGCCCGACGGCCCTGAGCCGGACGGGCCAGTGCCGGACGGGCCAGTGCCGGACGGTCCGGAGCCGGCCTGCCGGCCGGCGACGTTCACCGTCAGGACCGCGGCGTTGCTCGCGACGGCGGTGCTCGCGTTCGGGCCACCGCCGCCGGTCACGGTGGCGACGTTGCGGATCACCGTTCCAGCGGTGGCCGAAACCAGTGTCACCAGGGTGATCGGCGGCGCGGCGCCGGGCGCCAGCGAGCTCTGGTGCGCACAGCGCAGCACCGTCGCGGCCCGCGTGCAGGACCAGCCGTCGCCGGTGGCCGAGGAGTAGCTCAGCCCGACCGGCAGCCGGTCGCTGACGATCACCGGCGCCACGGTGGCGTTCTGCCCCTGGTTGGTGACCGTGAGCCGGTAGCTGGCCACGCCGTTGACGTAGGAGACCAAGGACTTGCTCAACCGCAAGGCCACCGACGGCTGCACCGGCGCGGTGTCCGAGCCGGTGGCCGGTGCCGAGCCCGGCCCGGTGACGGTGGCGGTGCTGGTCACTGACGGATAGGCCTGGGCCAGCACCTGGACCGACACCGTGACGCTGAGGTCATCTCCCACCGCCAACGGACCGTCGTGATCGCAGACCAGCTGCTGGCCGCTGACGGCGCAGCTCCAGCCCGCTCCGGTGGCCGCCCGGTAGCTCAGGCCGGCCGGCAGGGTGTCGGTCACCCGGATCGGTCCCGGGCTGGCGGTCGGACCGGTGTTGGTGACGGTGATCAGGTAGCTGGCGGCCTGCCCCACTGAGAGATCGCCCTGGTATTCGCTGGTGATCGCCAGCTGCGCGGACGGATCCACCAGCAGCCGGTCAGTGGCGCTGGCGCTGGCGCTGCCTGCCAGCGCCGGGTCGCTCGAGCCCACCGTGGCGAGGTTCGTCACGCCCGGATACGCCGGCGCGTCGACCAGCACCCGCAGCACCAGTTCGGCGCTGTCGGCGCCGGTCACCAGCAGATCGCTGAGCGCGCAGCTGACCAGCTGGTCCGCGCTGGCGGTGCAGGTCCAGCCGTCGCCGGTGCCCGAGACGAAGCTGAGACCGGCCGGCAACGGGTCGCTGATGGTGAGCTGACCTGCCGTCGAGGGCCCGGCGTTGTGCACCCGCAGCGTGAAGTCGAGAACCTCGCCGACCTGCCCGTTGCCGGTGTGCAGCATGCTCAGGCTGAGCTCGGCCGACTTTCCGACCACCATCGTGGCCGAGTCGCTGGCGGGGGTGCCCGGGGTCGGCGAGCTGGCGACTGCTTGGTTCGTCTGGGTGCCCGCCGGGGCCAACGGATCAAGCTGCACCTGAAGTTGCAGCGCCGGCGCGGTCGCTCCGGCGGCCAGCGACTGGTTCAACACGCACGTCACGCTCTGGTGCTCCGTCGCCGACGGTGGCGACGGAGCCGGACCCGCCGAGCAGGTCCAGCCACCGCCGGAGGACAGGTAGCTCTGGTAACCCGGCAGCGTGTTGGTGACGGTGATCGGCGCGGCGGAGTCACTCGGGCCGGTGTTGCTGACCGTCAGCTGCCAGCCAGCCGTCTCACCGGCCTGCGCCTGCGGACGGGTCGGCTCGGTCACCAGCGCCAGCCCGGCCTCGGCCCGCACCGGGACCTGCACCGGCGACGGGTTCGCCCGGCTGCCGGCGGTGCCGGACTCGATGGCGGCGTTGTTGAGCAGGGTCGCCGTGCCGGCTGGCAAGGTCACCGGCGTCGAGGCCGAGACCATCGTGCTCAGCACCAGGTCCGGCGCGGTGGTGCCGGCGGCCAGCTGGTCGCGCCCGCACACCACCGACTGCCCGGCCACCGAGCAGGTCCAGCCGCTGCCGGTGTAGGACTGCAAGCTCAGCTGGGCCGGCAGCGTGTCGGTGACCACGACGGAGCTGGCATCGCTCGGGCCGGCGTTGTGGGCCGAGAGCACGAAGCTGGCGGTCGTTCCGGCAAGCACCGGAGTCGGCGTGCTCAGGACCTTGGTCAGGCTGAGCGCGGCGCTGGTCAGCACCTGGATCTGGTCGGTGCTGGAGTTGTCGGCCAGGGCGGGATCGCCGGTGCCGCTGCTCACCGTCGCGGTGTTGGCGATGGTGGCCGGGCCTACGTCTGAGTTCAGGCGCACCACGACGTCGAGCGGTCCGGCGTCGGCGCCGGCGGCCAGGCCGCCTGCCAGCGCGCAGCTGAGCACCCTGGTGGCGCTGGTGTAACCGCAGCTCCAGCCGGGGCCGGTCGCGGAGCTGAAGCTCATGCCGGCCGGCAGCGAGTCGAGCACCGTGACCGGCCCGGCGACGCCGGAGGGCCCGGAGTTGGAGACCGCCAACCGGAAACTCAGCAGGTCACCGGCGGTCGCGTTGCCGGTGTGCGAGGCGGTGATCGCCAGGTCAGCGACCTGGGACACCGAGGAGTCGTCGACGTCGCTGTTGTTGCCCGGCACCGGATCTGGCGTGCTGGCCGACACCGTCGCGGTGTTGGAGGCCGGGCCTTCGAAGTCGGGCGCCAGGTTCACCGACAGGGTCAACGATGAGCTGGCGCCGGCCACGAGCGCGGCGGAGTAGCCGCAACTGACCTGCTGGCCGGTTGCCGAACAGCTCCAGTTCGGGTCGGTGGAGCTGAACGAGGAGTAGCTCAGCCCGGCCGGCAAGGTGTCGCTGACCTCGACTGCGCTGGCGTCGGACTCACCGGCATTGCGCACCTGGATCTGGTAGTCGGCCTGGCTGCCGGCGACGAAGGGATCGGTCAGGTGCAGTTTCTGGATCACCAGGTCCGCGCGTACCACCGGGGTGTCGGTCTGCACATCGACGTTGTTGACGGGCGTGGGGTCGGCGGTGGGCGCTGAGACGCTGGCGGTGCTGGTGACCGGGCCGGTCTGGGACGAGGCGATGGTCACCGTCACCGAGAGGGCGGCCGCTGCCGCGCCGACGTTGAGCGGGCCGGGCATCGCGCAGTGCAGGGTGGCCGCGACCGTGCCGGCCGGGATCGGGTCACAGCTCCAGCCGGCTCCGGATGCCGAGCCGAAGCTGCTGCCGGCCGGCAGCGCGGCGACGACGCTGATCGGGCCGACCGCGGTGGACGGGCCGGAGTTGGTGACGACCAGCTGATAGCTGGCCGGCGCGCCGGCGATCAGCTGCGGTGAGGCGAGGCTGGCAGCGATCGCCAGGTCCGCGGCGGCCTGCACGGTGGCGCTGGCGGTGGCGCTGTTGTTGCTCGGATTGGGGTCCTGGGTCCGCGCGCTGACGGTCGCGGTGCTGGACAGCGTGCTGCCGTCGGGCTTGGACGGATCGACCGAGTAGCCGATCGTGATGACCGGAAAGGCTGCGCCGCTGGCCAGGGTGTCCCCGGCCGCGGTGCGCTGGCAGCTGATCGGAGCCGCGGTGCTGCAGGACCAGCCGGCGCCCGAGGCGCTGATCGCGCTCACCCCGCTCGGCAGCGGGTTGGTGAACTGGTCGGTGACGGTGAACGGGCCGGTCGCCGGGTTGGGCCCGGTGTTGCGCACCGTGAGCGTCCAGCTGCCGCTGCCGCCGGCCACCGGCGCGGCGTTGACCACCTTGGTCAGGCTGACGTCGGCGGAGGCGACGCGCGCGACGACGCTGCCCGGGCCGGCGGTGTAAGCGCCGGCGCCGTTGGCGCTGGCGCCGGTGGCGTCCTGGGCGGTCGAAGTGGCGGTGTTGGTGTGGCTGATGGCCAGGCCGACGCCGGGTGCGCCGCTCACGCCGGGCTGCGGGGTCGCGGTGAACGCGATGGTCAGCGCCGCCGTCGGGTTGAGGGCGCCCAGGCCGGTCCAGCTCAGCGTCTGGACCGCGCCGGAACTGCTCACCGTCGGCTCGAGCACGCTCGCCGGACCGCCGGCGACCGACACCCGCGCGCTGCCGGCGTCATAGCTCCAGTTCGGCGGCAACGTGTCGGTGCTGGCGACCTGGTAGGCCACTCCGGAGCCGGTGTTGCGGACGGTGACCAGCCAGCTGAATGACTCGCCGATGTAGGCGGTGCTGCCGGCCGGGGTCGACTTGGTGGTCGTCACCCTCGGGAAGTACGGGGTGATCGTGGCGGTCCCGGTGGACCCGGTGTAGTGCCGGCCGGCGGCCGGCAGCGAGTCATAGCCGGTGATCCGCGCGGTGTTGACCAGCGCCGCGGCCGTCACCGAGCCGGACGGGGCCAGCGTGACGGTGTAGCTGAGGCCGGGCATCGAGGCGCCCTTGGCGAGCGAGCCCGGCAGCGTCCAGGCCAGCACGCCGCCGCCGGTGGTGGGGTGCGCGCCGGAGAGGGCGCCGCCGCCGGAGACGCTGGCCGGATCGACGACCACGCCGGCCGGCACCGTGTCGGTAACCGTGATGTTGTGGGCCGCGCTGGTGCCGGCGGTGTTGCGGTTGCTGACGGTCACGGTGTAGCTGAAGCTCTGACCGGGTTCGGGGTGCAGCCTGCTGACCGCCTTGGCCACCGACAACCCCGGTTCGAGCACCGTGACGGCCGCGGCGGCGGACGGGCTCAGCTGCTCATAGCCGGCGCCGGAACTGGTCGGCGGCGTCCGCGGGGCGTTGTCCCAGCCGACCCGCACCGAGTTGGTCAGCACCACGCCGGCGCTGACGCCGGCGATGTCGGCGATCCGGGCGGAGTAGTGGACGGTGACCGTCCGGGTCTGGCTGGTGAAGGCGACGTCGCCGAGCAGCCAGCCCAGCAGCGTGGCCGAGCCGGGCCCGGCCGCCGAGGACAGCCGGACGGCGGTGTCGGGAGTGCACGGTGAGCTGTCGGCGCGCACGCAGCTGACCGCGCCCGGCACCACCGAGTTCGGGTCGATGCCGGCCGGCAGCTGATCGATCAGCGACAGGTTGTAGAAGTTCACTCCGGCCGGCAGCACCGCCGAGGTGCTGTAGTTCACGGTGTCACCGACCGTGGCCGAGGTCGGGAGAACCGATTTCAGCGCGGTGGCGCCGGCCACCGTGACGGTGCTGACGGCCCCGGCGCTGTACTGCCGGCCGTCCGGGTTGCCCTCCTGCGCCGGCGTGGTGCGACTGCCGGCCAGGCTGTTGCCGGTGAGTGCGGCGAGGTTGGGATAACTGGCCTTGCCCGAGGCAGACGGGTCCACGGTGGCGCTGTAGGTCAGGCTCCGCGACGAGCCGCCGGCCAGGTCGGCGACGTTCCAGCTGAGCAGGGTCGTACCGGCCGGGCAGCCGTTGCTGCCGTCGCCCGGAGTGGCCGCCGTGGCAGTGACGCCGGCCGGTGGCGCACCGTAGCCGGTGAAGGTCATGCCCCCCGGCAGGCAGTCGGCCACCCAGCTGTCGTGCAGCGGAGGCCGGCCGGCGGCGTTGGCTGCCTGCACGGTGTAGCTGACGCTCGAACCGCCGGCCACCCCGGCGCCGGCGTTGTGGGTCTTGGTCAGTGACGGCGCAGGCTCCACATCGAGAACGTTCGCGCTGGCCGTCCGGGCCGGCAGCAGGCTGCCGCCGGCCGTGGCGGCGCTGCTGAAGGCGGCGGTGCCGGTTCGCGTCACCCCATGCTGGTTGGCCGGCACGGCGGCGAGCCGGGCGGTGATCGTCAGCGCGAACAGCTGGTCGGTGGCGGTGGTGTTGTCATAGCTGGCCGGCCAGGACATGCTCGGCACGGCGGGATTGAAGCTCACGCCGGCCGGCAGCGGCTGGTCAGCCGGCAGCGCGGCGTCGGCGGTGTAGGTGGCGACGGCAGTGACCAGTAGCAGCCCGGCCGGCACCGCGGCGCTGAAGCTGGCGTTGAAGACGCTGGACCCGGCGGGCAGCCGGGCGGTGGTGACCCAGCTCAGCTGCTCGCCGATGGTGGCCTGGGTGCTGCTGGCCGGAATGGCCTCGGCGCCGGCGTTGCCGGTCTCGGCGACGGCGGAGCTGACCCCGGAGCTGACGCTGACGCTGCGCAGGTAGACGTCGCTGCTGTCGCTGGCGGCCGGGGCGTCGTACTGGCCGGCCGCCACGGTGGTGTCGATGTTGGCGCTCGGGTAGAACGTCGCGCTCCCGGTGGTGGCGCCGGGCAGGTTGGTGCCAGCGGTGTAGGAGCGCACCGCGGCGGTGTTGTCGAACACCGTCGAGACGCTCACCCCGGCTGGGATGGTCACGGTGTACTGATAACTCTTGCTGGCGCCGGCAGGCAGCGCGGCTACCCCGGCCCCGCTCCACACCAGGGCGCTCAGGCTGGCGTTGCCGGCAAAACTGGGATGGCCCGGCGCTGCCGGGTCGGTGCAGAGGCCGCCGTCGCTGATCGCGCTCAGCTGGGCGCATCGCAAGCCCGCGGGCAGCACGTCCCACAGCCGCACGTCACTGACCGGCACGGCGTTGCTGGTGGCGGCGCTGCCGGTGTTGCCGACCTCGACCTCGAACAGCACCGAATCCCCTTCGCGGACCGGCACATGGTCGGTGTTGGGGCCACCTGCCGGGGTGGCGCCGTTGAGGCTGGCCACCCCCTTGGCGATCACGACCGGCGCCGCGGCGGCGATCCGAAAGTCGGCCCCGGCCCGCAGCGAGCGGGCGTTTCCGGCGCTGTCGGTGCTGCGCAGCTTGGCGATGTTGCCAGGCTTGTCCGGCGCCGGGCCGGGCGCCGGGGCGGTGACCAGGACGCTGAAGCGGACCACGAACACCTTGCCCGCGCCCACCGTGGTGGAGCCGTCGGCCTGGTCCGCTCCCAGCCGCCAGCTGAGCGCTCCGCCGGCTGCCCCTGCGGAGTCGAAGCTGATCTGCGCCGGGTCGACGGTGTTGGCGGCCGGATAGCTGACGCTGCCGTCCTCGAAGGAGGTGTCGACCGGCAGGAAGTTGGTCAGCACCGCGTTGCGGGTGTGGTTGGCCGTGGAGAACCCGACGCTGAGCTGAAAGCAGATCCGGTCGCCCTTGGCGAACACCGGGTTGCTGGCGCCGTAACTGACGCCCGGGCCCGAGCACTCCATCGGGGTGGTGCGCGCCGCGACCGAATTGGTCAGCGAGCCGGACGAGGTGGTCTGGGTCGCCGAGCTGGCATCACGCACCGGCTGGTCCCCGCTGGCGCCGGTGGCAGGCTCGGGCGTCGAGGTCCCGAGACCCGCCGCGGTGTTGGTAAAGCTGTCGCCGGCCGCCGGCGGCAGCCCGGCCAGCGGGCCGCCGGTGTAGCTGGCCCGGTTGCGGGCCTGGTAGCTGATGATCAGCGAGCCGTTGCTGGGCACCGCGACCGGCTCGAAGACGACGGTGAAGCTGCCGTCGGGGTTCTGGGTGATCGACTGGTAGGGCAGCGACGGCGCGAAGCCGGCCGCCGGCGCGCAGTCGACCGGGGCCCCGGCGGTGTGGTTG
>WUUC01176153.1_pt1 | contig 18710 bp, 18 predicted proteins | sample 6278441 | NCBI WGS metagenome assembly WUUC01 (sample SAMN13675441, study PRJNA597444) | soil metagenome | isolation source: soil | place: USA: Washington | collected 2017-10 | reverse complement strand
CGAGTTCCCCGCGCTGATCGTGGAGTTCAAGCGGGACCTGGAGAACTACCTGGCCAACCGTCCAGGCCGGACGGACACGCTGGACGCGCTGATCGAGTTCAACCGCAACGATCCGGTTGAGCTGTCCAAGTTCGGCCAGGAGCTCTTCGAGCAGTCAGCGGACGCGCCGGACACCAGTGACCCGACCTACCGGCAGCAGCGGGAGATCGCCACGACCTCGGCCAAGCGGTCGATCGACGAGACGCTGGCGCGGTTCAACCTCGACGCGATCGTCGCGCCGACCAACAGCGCGGCGTGGAAGACCGACTACGCGGCCGGGGACGCGTTCGTGCTCGGCTCGTCCAGCCCGGCCGCGGTTGCCGGCTACCCCAACGTCACGGTGCCGGCCGGGTCCGCCGGGCCGCTGCCGATCGGGGTGTCGTTCTTCGCCGACCGCTGGGCCGATGCCCGCGTGCTCGGGCTGGCGGCGGCGTTCGAGCGGGCCAGCCAGGCGAGAAAGGCACCGGAGTTCATCCCGACGATCGGCTAACCGCAGCGCACGCCAGTGGGCACCATGGCTACGCCAATGGGAGACACGGCTACGCCAATGGGAGATACCCGGCTGCGTAGGCGTGTCGCCCATCTGGGTAGGTGTGTGTGCCGTCTGCGACTGCGGCACCATGGTCGGCATGGCGACTGCTGACCGGATTCCGGCCGACGATGTGACCGTGCCCCGGCGGGTGGAGGAGTTGGAACGGGCCGGGGTCGAGCTGGTCGAGGTGTCCTTTGTGGACAATGCTGGGATCGTCCGGGTGAAGACGGTTCCGTTGGGGCGGTTGGCGTTGGCCGCGACCGGCGGGGTCGGGGCGTCACCGTGCTTCGAGACGTTCGGCTCCGACGACATCATGGTGTCGGGTCGCTACCTCGGCGGGCCGGACGGCGACCTGCGGCTGGTGCCCGACCTCGACCGGGTGGTGGCGCTGGCCGGTGCGCCGGGCTGGGCCTGGGCGCCCGCCGACAAGTTCACCCAGGACGGTGCCCGGTTCACCGCGTGCCAGCGGGCGTTCGCGGTGCGGCAGGTCGCGGCGGCCGAGGAGCGCGGGCTGACGCTGCGGATGGCCGTCGAGCACGAGTGGATCCTCGGACGGGCGGGCGCGGAGGACTTCGTGCCGGCCTTCGACGGGCCGGCGTACGGCCAGATCAGGTTCGAGCAGCTCGCCGACTACGCCCGCGAGCTGGTGGCCGATCTTCAGGCGCAGGGTGTCTCGGTTGACCAGTTCCATCCCGAGTATGCCTTGGCGCAGCTGGAGGTCTCGGTCGCGGCCACCGATCCCGTCGCGGCCGCGGACGACGCCGTGCTGGTGCGGCACACGATCAGGACCCGCAGCATCCGGCACGGCTGGCGGGCCACGTTCGCGCCGAGTGTCGACCCGAACGGCGCCGGGTCCGGGGCGCACCTGCACCTGTCCGTGCACGACCGCGAGGGCAACGCCATGTCCGGCGGAACGGGCCAGGCGGGGATGCGGCCGGCAGGGGAGGCGTTCCTGGCCGGGGTGCTGCGCGAGTTGCCGGCGCTGATGGCGATCGGCGCTGGGCATCCGGCGAGCTTTCTGCGGTTGCAGCCGTCGCGCTGGGCCGGCGTCTGGCAATGCTGGGGCGTGGAGACCAGGGAGTCGGCGCTGCGCATGATCACCGGGCTGGCCGGGACCGAGGCTTCGGCGGCCAACGCGGAGCTGAAGTGCTGTGATGCCACCGCGAACCCCTACCTGCTGGTCGGCTCGGTGATCGCGGCCGGGCTTGCCGGGGTGGACGAGGGGTTGCACCTGCCGCCGCCGATCACCGGCGATCCGGCCGGGTTGGACGCGGTCGCGCGAGCCTCCGCCGGCGTGCACCGGCTGCCTACCTCGGCGGTCGAGGCCGCGGACGCGTTGGCGTCGTCCTCGGTGCTGGCCGCCGCGTTGGGGCCGGAGCTGCACGACGCGGTGATCACCGTGCGGCGCGCGGAATCCGAGCGATGTGACGGCTTGGACCCGGCCGAGCTGGCGGCGGCCACCCGCTGGCGGTGGTGAGTGCTCACCGATGACCTGCCGCTGGTGGACCAGCACTGCCACGGCGTGCTCAACGAGGACCTCGACGCGGACGGTTTCGCCGGCTGGCTGACCGAGGCGCCGGTACTGCCGGCCGGTCGCGATCCGTTCGACTCCATGGTTGGCTTGGCGGTCCGTCGCTGGTGCGCGCCAATCCTCGGTCTACCAACACATGCCAGTCCCGCCGACTATCTGACGCGGCGCGCCGAGCTGGGCTGGCGGGAGGTCACGCTGCGACTGCTGGAGGCCTCCGGCGTGACGAACTGGTTGGTGGACACCGGGTTCAGTCCTGACAACCCACTTGACAGCGGCACGCAACACGAGATCGTCCGGGTCGAACAGGTAGCCGAAAATCTTGTCGCGCAAGGAGAATCGGCGCACACGTTGCTCGACGCGATCCGGGCGGAACTCCGGGCGCGAGCGGCTCACGCCGTGGGACTGAAGACCGTGGTCGGCTACCGGTGCGGGCTCGCGGTGCCCGCGCTGGCTCCGCCGGACACCGCGGCGCGGGTGGCCGTGGAACGCTGGCTGCGCTCCGGTGAGTCGCGGCTGACCGAACCGGTGCTCGCGTTCTGGCTGGTGCACGAGGCCGCGCGAGTAGCGGCCGCGCTCGGCCTGCCGCTGCAGGTGCACACCGGGTTCGGCGACCCCGACCTGCGGCTGCGCGACGTGGATCCCGCGCTGCTGCACGACTTCCTGGCGTCTACAGTGGATGGTGGACCGACCGTGGTGCTCCTGCATTGCTGGCCGTACCACCGCAACGCCGCCTACCTCGCGCACGTCTTCGGTCACGTGATCGTCGACATCGGACTGACCCTGCCGTTCGTCGGCGCGCGGGCCGCCGAGGTGTTCGCCGAAACCCTTGAGCTGGCCCCGTTCGACGCGGTCGTCTACTCATCGGACGGCCGCGCGCTGCCGGAAACCCACTACCTCGCGGCCGTCCTGTGGCGCCACCACATCGGCCGCCTGCTCGACACCTGGATCGCCGCCGACACCATCGGTGCCGACGACGCGGCTCGGCTGGCTCGTAACGTCGGTGCCGGTAACGCGACCAGGGTCTATCAGCTGACCTGACGGGATTCCCTTGCCGGAGCGACAAAGGAGACCGCCTCGGTCACGATCCGCTCGTCCCGCAGGATCCGCCAGTGGCCGAGGTCCCTGGCGGTGATCAGGCGGGCGTCCGGCCAGACCTTGTGGAGCGCGAGGCTGTCGGCGTAGCGGGTCTCCCGGTCGCGGGGGTCGTGTACCAGGAGCAGGGGCGGCGGGGACTCGAGAACCGTGACGTGGCTTGGCATGTCGAAGTCGGACCAGGGCACGCCGACCCGCTTCGCCACCAGGTCGAGCATTCTCGTGCGGGTGCGCTCGCCGAAGCCGAGGGCGGCGGAGAAGAGGATCGTGTACGGGTCCGGCTGGGCCATCGGCGCCAGGAATACCAGGCGGCCAACGGAAAGCCCGTGGCGCATGGCGTAGAACGTGGCGGCGGCGCCGCCGGAGTGCGCGATCACGGCGTGCGCCGGGCCCTGCGACGTGACCACCGCGATGATCGCGTCGGCCACCTCGGGGATGGAGGCGCGCCGAGGGCCGAGCCGGCCGGGCTCCGAGCCGCCGTGGCTGAGCGCGTCGAACGTGACCACCCGATGCCCGGTGCTGAGCAGGGGCTTGACGAAAGCGTTGAGCTGACTGCTTTCCCCGCCCCAGCCGTGTACCAGGTAGACGGTCGGACCGCTGCCCCAGGCGCGCCCGGTGACCCCGCGGCCCGCTACGGACACGGTGAACGTCTCGGCGAGTGGCACGCCGACCGCCCGGCGGGTGCCACGGAACGGCGGCAGCGTGAGCCAGAGTCGCCCGGCCCATCGGGCGCCGACGCCTGGCGCGGCTCGTTCCAGTGCGCCGAACGTGGCCCGAGTCGCGGCCAGCCTTACTCGCTGATAAATACGAACGATCGTGCTTTTTTGGACCGATAAGGATGCCATGATCTTCTCCTGGTGATTCCTGGGTCAAACCCGGACGGCGCCGATCAGCTCCTCGAACGAGCGCCGAGCCCGCGCGATCGCCTGCTTGTCGGCGAGCAGCCGGTTGATCATGTGATAGGAGAGCATCACGCCCTCCAGGTCGAAGGCGAACTGCTCAGGATCGGCGTCGGCGCGGAAATGCCCCTCGCTGATACCGGTGCGGAACACCTCGGCGATCGTGCCGAGCCAGTCCCGCTGGGCGTGCGCCACCCGGTCGCGAACCGGGCCGGGCTGGTCGTCCATCTCGCTCGCCGCCGCGGTGAAGATGCAGCCGCCGGGCGCGGAACCCCAGCGCAGCCACAGTTCGAACAGCGCACGCAGCCGAGGCTCGCCGCGCGGGGCGGCCAGCGCGGGCGCGATCACCTCGGCGACATAGCGGACCCTGGCGTGTTCCAACAGTTGGAGCTGCAACGACTCCTTCGACCGGAAGTGCGCGTACAGCCCGCTCTTGGACAGTTGGGTCTTGGCGGCGAGCACGCCGATCGTCATGCCGCCCAGCCCGACCGTCCTGGCCAGCCGGGAGGCCTCGTCAAGGATGGCTTCCTTGGTCGCGTCGCCCTTCCCCATGCCGGCCAGAGTAGCACGATCGTTCGGTCTGCGAATGTCGCTCGTTCGGCCCATACCCAGAGCGGGAGGTAGCTGACAAAATGGGCCGCTCTTGACACAACTTCCTAGGGTTGCCCTCGCCGTGTGCTGCTCGCTCTCGACACTCCGGGACGGTCGCCGGTGACCCGTCGGATTGGCAGGCCCGTACCGGTTCGGCTGGCCGATCAACTCTTCCTCGCCGCGCACGATCACGACACCGGCTACCTCCAGGCCCGGCTACACAAGGCCGGCATGGAACTCGGCCTCGCCGGCGCGCTCCTTTGCGAGCTGGTCATCGAGCGCAGGATCGATGTGCAGCAAGGGCGAGTCGTGCTGGTCAGCCGCGCGCCGATGCAGGACATCCTGGCCCAGTCGGTGCTCGAGGACGTCGTCACCGAGCTGCACATGGCCAAGCAGCCACACACGGTCAAGATCTGGCTGGCCTACCTCGGCCACGGCGCGGTCATCCAGGTCCGCAATCGCTTGTGCTTCAACGGCTTCGTCCACGAGGTGCACAGCAGGCGGTGGTGGGGCGGCACCGTGAACCGCTACCGGGCCGCGGACATCAACGCCGCACTCGGCCCGGAAGCCGCGATGCACAGCCTGCTCACCCACGGGCAGCACACGCAGAACACCAACACCGCGATGACGTTCGCGGCGCTGTCCGACGCGTGCGGGCTGCTGCCCAAGCTGACCTGGTGGCACGAGCAGCGTCTTGACATGCGCCGGAAGCTCCGAAACATCCGCGACCAGCTGCCACGGGCGCTTCGGGCACTGGTCGACGAAACCGAGGCAGCGGTCGGTGACGCCGTCATGGGCCGCCGCTGACGCTGGACCAAACGTGAGGACAGGAGGGCCTGTGAGTGAGCTTGCGAGCGAACCATCCAACACTGCCCCGACGCCGAGCTTGCGAGGCGGCGGGGTTTGGCGTCCCCGAGCTTGCGAGGTGACGCTCGGGTGACCGATCAACTCACCGGCGCGCCAAGCAAGGTGTCGCGCGTGCTGGCGTCCAACCGTCTCGGTGTCGCCAGCGTGGTGTTCTTCATCGTCGCCGGAGCCGCCCCGCTCACCACCGCGGCCGGCGGCGTCACCACCGGGTTCGCGGTGACCGGCGTGCTCGGCCTGCCGCTCGCCTACCTCCTCATCACCGTCGTGCTCGCGTTGTTCGCCGCCGGGTACGTGGCGATGTCGCGCCACATCACCAATGCCGGCGCGTTCTACACCTATGTCGTGCACGGGCTCGGCCGGGTGGCCGGCGTTGGGGCCAGCTTCGTCGCTCTGCTTGCCTACAACGCGATGCAGATCGGCCTGTACGGGATCTTCGGTGCGGCGCTCGCGGATCTGCTCGCGTCGCTGCTCGGAATCTCGGTTCAATGGTGGATCTGCGCGCTGCTCGGCTGGGCGGTGATCGCGGTCATCGGGGTGCTCCGGGTCGACGTCAACGGCCGGGTGCTCGCGGTGCTGCTGGCCGCCGAGTGCGTGGTGGTTCTGGTCTACGACCTGGTGTTCGTCGGTCATCCGGCGGGCGACGAGATCAGCTTCGAGACGCTCAACCCGGCCAACCTGGCGACCAACGGTTGGAGCGCGTCGCTCGCCGTGGCGATCGCCGGGTTCGTCGGGTTCGAGGGCAGCGCGGTGTTCGCCGAGGAGACCAAGGATCCCCGGCGAACCGTGGCTCGGGCGACGTTCATCGCGATCGCCTTCATCGGCGTGCTCTACACGGTGTCCTCGTGGGCGTTGTCGGTGATCACCGGCCCGGCCACGATCGTCGCGGCCTCCGCTCAGCAGGGCCCGATGCTGATGTTCAACCTCGGCGATCCCCTCCTGGGCAAGGCTTTCACCGACCTCGCTCAGATCCTCTTCGTCACCAGCCTGTTCGCCGCGTTGCTCAGCTTCCACAACACGGTCGCTCGGTACTTCTTCAGCCTCGGCCGCGAGCAGGTGCTGCCGCGCGGGTTGGGCGCTACCCACTACCGCACCGGGTCCCCGTACGCCGGCTCGATCACCCAGAGCGTGCTCGCGCTGCTGGTGCTGATCATCGCGGCGCTGACCCAGATCCACCCCGTGGTGTCGCTCTTCTTCGTCGGCACCAACCTCGGCGCCCTCGGGGTACTGATCCTGATGGTGGTCACGTCGCTGGCGGTGATCGGGTACTTCCGCGAGCGCCCCGGTCTCGAGCGGACCTGGAGCCGGGCGGTCGCGCCGTTCCTCGGCGGGGTGCTGCTGACGCTGGTGCTGATGCTGGTGTTGGACAACTTCCATACGCTGCTTGGTCTTCCGCCAGGCGACGCGCGGTCGTGGGCGGTGCCGGCGGTGTTCGCCGTGGCCGCCGCGATGGGCCTGCTGTGGGGGTGGTTCCTCAAGGTCGGCCGGCCGGAGGTGTACCGAACCATCGGGTTGGGGGCGAACCGGGTCACCGGGCGCTCGATCAGCGAGTTCGACAGCGAGCTGGGGGCGTTGGTGAGCGGGCAGGTGTCGACCGGTCGCCTGGCGTCCGGCGGGCTGAGCTGGACGCTGGGCCAGACCATCGCGCCGGTGCGCACCGAGATCGAGATCGTCCGCCTGCAGTCGACGGGCGAGCTCGACTTGATCGCCGACGTGCTCGCCGAGGCGTACCACGCTGATCTGCCGGGCGAGTGGCTGGTTCCGGACCCGCACGACCGGGCGATCGTCTATCCCGCGTACTTCAAGCTGTTCGCCCGCCATGCGTTGCGCGGTGCGGGCCAGGTCTACACCACGGTCGACCGCAACGCCGTCGCGATCTGGTACCCGGCTCCCTACGGCGTGCCCAACACCGGGCCGGCCAACTACGACGCCCAACTGGCCGACGCCACCGGTCCGTACCTCGCCCGGTTCATGGCGATGGACGCGGCGATGCAGGCGGGCCATCCGATGGCGAAGGCGCACCACTATCTGAACTTCATCGCGGTGCGCCCGGAGTTCCAGAGTCGCGGCTTTGGCTCCGCGTTGCTCGCGCACCGGCTGACCGAACTGCACCGTCAGGGAATTCCCGCCTATCTGGAGGCCACGAACCGACGCAACCTCGCGCTCTTCCTGCACCACGGCTTCACGGTGATCGGCACGGTTCGGGTCACCGACGATGGACCGGTCATGTACCGAATGTGGCGGGAAGCGCGCGGTCATTGACAACGAACCGGTCACGGGGTAGGCAGGGGCGCCGTCGGGGCCAGGTCTCTTAAGAAGGTAGGGCGTGGCGACGATCCGCACCCGCACTCAGATGCTCTGTGCGGCCCTTGGCGCTGTGGCGGTGGGTGCCCTGGTCGCGCTGGTACGTCCCGCTTCGGAATCGACGGAGGTCGCCGAGTTACTCGGCGGGCCGCCGGGATTCGGCCTGCCGACCGACGGCCCGAGCACCTCCGCCAGCGTCACCGCGACCACCCCACCCAGCTCCATCACCTCCGCGCCGGCCGCGTCGACGCCGCCGCCCAAGCCCGCGCCGCCGAAACCCACGCCCCGGCCGGGTGGCCAGCCGTCGGCCGCCAACACCGGAGTTGTGCCGGGCACTCCGCTGACCGTGGTGAACGGCGACCAGACCTTCTCCGGCAACGGCGAGATCATCGTGGGCAAGGACTTCCACGGGTTCGTGAAGGTCACCGGCAAGAACATCACGTTCCGCAACTGCGTTTTCCGGGGCAGGGCGACCAGCAACAACGCCGGGTTGATCGACACCGAGCGAGGCAGCAACACGGTCATCGAGGATTCGGAGTTCGTGCCGGCCAATCCGTCGGCCACTGTGGACGGTGCCTGGACCGCCAATACCAGCATCTTTCGGGCGCACATTCACGGTGGTGTCGACGGGATCAAGGCCAACAGCAACACGCTGATCCAGGATTCCTACATCCACGACATGAACTGGTTCGCCTCCGACCCCAACCAGGGCGGCGGACCGACGCACAATGACGGTGTGCAGTCGTTTGCCGGTGAGTCCAATATCATCTTGCGGCACAACACGATCGACATGTCTACCACCAAGCAGGCGAACGCCGCCTGGCAAAGCTCGGCGAGCGACTCCCGCGCGGAGAACAACTTCCTCGACGGCGGCGGCTGCATCCTCAACTTCGATCACGTCGCCGTCGGCAGGCCAATCGGTGGAATCGCCGTGGTGAACAACCGGTTCGGCCGGCACTCCGCGTTCGATTGTCCAATCTTGCTAAGTACGCAGGCGAACCTGTCGCTGAACAGCGGAAACGTCTGGAGCGACACGGGCTCACCAATTCCCCCGCCAGAACGGCACGACTGAGGGTTTAGTCTGATTCAGAGCAGGGTATACCGCACCAGCGCTGGTGACCGGGGTGGGCCGGTCATCAGACCCGCCGGGGGTGACGGATGGTCCCAACGATCCGTCACCCCCGGCCTTTTTGCCAGCGTAGGCTCCGGAAGAATTCCCGGACGTCCGAGGTCAGCAGGTCAGGCGCCTCCATCGCGGCGAAGTGACCGCCCCGGTCGAACTCCGCGGCGAACACCGCGACTCAGATCGGCACCCATTTCCACTGCTCATCGGGGTCGGCCTTGGCCGCTTGTTCGACGAAGGCGCGGAACGCCCGCATGCCTTCGTAGATGATGTTGGCCGAGGATGCTCCGCTCTGGGTGAACCAGCAAATGCTGAGGTAGACCATGCCATTACGCTGGAAGTCGTTGAACCGTTCGGCCCTCACCTCGTCCTTTTCGGACAGACCATTTGAGTCGACCGGTGGGCCGAACGGGAACGGCTCCGGTCCGTTGACGTGCACGCCGAGAGAATCCGGCCGGGCGCGACGTGCGGGAGGTTGGACGCCGGTGCACGCGGTGGGTTACTCCGACCAGTTGCCAATGCCGAGGATGCGGGTGGTTTTGATGTGGGTGATGTAGCCGGGGGGTGGGTTGGGCATCGGTGGGAAGAGGGTGTCGGGGGCGATGTAGATCTTGGCGAGTTTGCTGAGTAGTTCGGGGGCGCCGCCTTCGGTGATCTCGGCGGTGCCGTGGACGACCAGGTACTCGCGGAGGCCGTGTTCGTTGGTGACGTTGGTTTCGAACGACACGGCGACGCGGGGGTCGCGGCGCATGTTGGCCAGTTTGCGCTGGCTGCCGTCGAGGTGACCGGCGACGAGGTCGTCGCCGTCGATGCCGACCCAGACCAGGGCCACTTGGGGGGAGCCGTCTTCGTTGATGGTGACCAGATGCGCGAGGGCGCCGGATTCGATCAGCTGCCGGGCAGCGGCGTTGAGCTTCGCCATGCGGGTAGGTTAGCCGCCAGCTCGGGACGCGCGTGCCGGCTCACGGTCGGGACCTTCGAGGATCTGGAACACGATGCCCGCCGCCCGCAGGCGTTCGATCAGCGCGTCGCCCATCGCGACCGCCGTGGTCACCTGGCCGGACGTCGCGGGCAGCTCGTCATAGGCAAGGCACAGCGCGGATTCGGCGAGCATCTTGGCGGTCTCGGTGTACCCGGGATCACCACCGGCGACCTCGGTGACCACCCGCTGCCCGCCGCCGCGTCCGACGAACCGCACGCTGAACCACGACTTCGCGCGCTTCTCCTCGCTCGGCCCGTCACCGGGCTTGCGACGGCTCAACAACCACCGCCGCGCGGTCGGGATCTGCGCCAGCACGCCAACGGCCGCCATGCCGAAACCGAGCCCGGCGATCGTGGTCAGGTGCTTGATCGCCGCATAGTGCCGGTAGGTGAACTCCGGACCGTAACGGGGAAGCGCCGCGGCCGACCGCCCGATGATCTGCGGGTCGATCGTGGGCAACGGAACCGCCCACAACTCACCGCTGCGACCTGGCGTGCCCAGTGGAGTCCTAATGCGACGGCCAGGCGGTAGGGGGTCCGCCCGGCGGCGAGCACGCGCCGTCTCGACGCTCTGCCGAGCCCGGCTGGCCGCGGTGACCGCCGAATGGAACGTGCCGCCGGAAATCGTAGCCACCGCGTGCACATAACCATCGACCGAGATGGGCACCCCCTCGGGCAGTTGCCGCACGGTGAAGTACGCACCGAGGTCGTGCGGAATCGAGTCGAAACCGCACGCGTGCACGATCCGCGCCCCCGTCTCGACGGCACGCTTGTGGTACCGCAGGAACATCCGGTCGACGAACTCCGGCTCGCCGGTCAGGTCAACGTAATCCGTGCCGCTCTCCGCGCAGGCCGCCACCAGTGGCTCTCCATAGTGGACATACGGGCCGACGGTGGTGATCAGCACCCGGGTCGACTCCGCGACCGCGCGCAGCGACGCGGGATCGGTCACGTCCGCCTGCGTCAACGGCAGGGACCCCAGCGCGGAGTTGGTCTTCGTGAGCCGCTGCCGCAGCGCTTCGAGCTTGCCCCGGTCCCGGCCGGCCAGCGCCCACCGGCACTCGGCAGGTGCGTGCCGGGCCAGGTACTCGGCCGTCAGCGTTCCGGTGAACCCGGTGGCACCGAACAACACCACGTCGTACTCGCGGTCAGCCACGCTCCACCTCCGCCAGCGTGGTGGCCACCGCGAACGGCGGCCGGCTGGTTCCGGCGATCCGGTAACGGCCCCAGGTGTCCGGATCGGACAGTTCGCCCTGCGCCTCACCAAACGGTGTTCGCAGCTCGGCCGACGTGTTCCTGCCGTCCAGCAAGGCGTTCAGCTCCTCGCTCACTCCCACTCGCCCGTACCAGTGGTAGTAGCCGTCGATCGGCTCGAAGTGGCCGCGCAGCACCACCGTGACGTCCACTTCGGACTCGTCGACAACGAGAACAGCGGGACCGTGGTAGCCCTCTTCGTCAGTCATGTCACCGTCCTTATGGTCTGCGACTTGATCGGCAGTTCGAGATCGACCACCACGCCTGCCTCCCGGGCGATCCGCTCGAGCGAGCCCAGGATCACCGTGCTGAGGTGCTCGATCAGCGCCTGCTTGCTGATCGACCGGTGCTCCAGCCACCAGTGGGTCGCCCCGCCGACCGCTCCAGCCAGCGCGTGGCCCCACGGCTCCGCGCCCTCGGTGTCGGTGCCCAAGGTCGCCAACTGCCCGGCGATCAGCGCGGCGAGCACGTCGGCGATCTTCTGGCCGTCCTCCAGTACCCGCTCCGATGCGGCGCCGGGATGGACCAGCAACCGAAAGACGTTCGGGTACTCGTCGACCACGCTCAGGAACGCGTCGAGCCCGTGCCGGACCAGATACGCCGGGGCGTCCTCCGGGTCGAGCGCCGCGGTCAGCCGTTGCCAGAGGAGCGTGGATAACCGGTCCCGCACCGCGTTGAACAGGTCGGCCTTGTCGGCGAAATGCCGGTACAGCCTGGGTTTCGCCACCCCGGCCTCGGCGGCGATCTGCGCGATGGCGACGTCGGGGCCGTGTTTCTCCAGTGCCCGCAGGGCGGCGTCCACGAACGCCTCGCGCCGCTCAACGCGATGGGCACGCCAGCGCTCGGTCCGCCCGTCCATGTGCCCATTGTTGACACCATCCAGCATGCGATGCATAGTACCCGAAGTATCCGATACTTCTAGTCACACATATCGAGGAGCGTTCCGATGAAGCGGTTCGCCGGCAAGGTTTCCGTGATCACCGGCGCGGGGTCGGGCATCGGCCGCGCGCTGGCGGTCGACCTGGCGAAGCGCGGTGCCCGGCTCGCACTGTCCGATGTGGACCTCGTGTCTGTCGCGGAAACCGCGGCACTGTGCGAGAAGAAGGGCGCGGACGTTCGGCACTACCAGCTCGACGTGGCCGACCGGGCCGCCGTGCTGGCCAACGCCGACGCGGTGGTCGCCGAGTTCGGCGCGGTCAACCTGGTGATCAACAACGCCGGCGTGGCACTGCTCGCCCCGGTGGCGGAGATGACCTGGGAGGACCTCGAGTGGGTGATGAACGTCGACTACTGGGGCGTCGTCCATGGCACCAAAGCGTTCCTGCCGCACCTGATCGCCAGCGGGGACGGGCACCTGGTCAACATCTCGAGCGTGTTCGGGCTGGTCGGGGTGCCGACGCAGAGCGCGTACAACTCGGCGAAGTTCGCCGTGCGAGGATTCACCGAGGCGCTGCGTCAGGAGATGCTGATCGAGGGCAGGCGGGTCGGCGTGACTTGCGTGCACCCCGGCGGAATCCGCACCAACATCGTCCGCAATGCTCGCGCGGACGGCGGCGTCACCAGTGAGGAGGTGCGCGGCTGGTTCGACCGGATCGCGCTCACCACGCCGGAGCGGGCGGCCAGCGTCATCCTGCGCGGCGTCGAGCGCAACCGGCCGAGGATTCTGGTCGGCCCGGACGCCTACGTCTTCGACGCGATGCCACGCCTCCTCGGGCCGTTCTACCAACGTGTTGCCGTTCAAGGGATCAAGCTGGCCAGCAGGTTCGGCATGAAGCTCGGACCGTACTGATGGTTTGGGCCACTAGGGTAGTTGATCGCGTACTAAGCGAAGTCTAAGCTGGTTTAGGAGTTCGTCAACTAAGAAAAAGCGGTTAACCACAACGCTTTTTCACCATAGTGGAGCGTGCGGGCGCTGCCAGGGAGGGCCGTGATGGTTGAAAGGGCAACCAATGGCCGAAGTCTTGCCGAGAAGCTGAACTACCTCTTTACCCACTATCTGCCGCGCGATGGTCAGGAGTACAGCAACGAGCAAGTCGCCGCCGCGATCTCCGCCCGCGGCGAGGTCAAGATCTCCCAGAGCTATATCTGGCAGCTTCGGAAGTCCAAAAAGGACAATCCGACGTACAAGCACCTACAGGCGCTCGCCGGCTTTTTTGGTGTCCCGGTCAGCTATTTCTTCGATGACGCGATTACTGACCGGGTCGCTCAACAGCTCGAGAAACTGAGGTTGGAACAGGTGCGCCTGAACGAGATCGCGGGCAGCAGCGACGTTCAGCTGATGGCGATGCGGGCGGGCGAACTGTCCCCGCACCGCAGGCGGCTGGTGATGGAGTTGCTCAATGTCGTCTACCGGGAGGAAAAGGCGGAACGGGGCGATGGCCGTAAGGAGTGACCGGCCGTGAGGGAGCTTGCGAGCGAACCATCGATGCCATGGCAGACCCGAGCCTGCGAGGGGATGCCATGAGGGAGCGCGAGCTGCGTAGGCAGGCCCGCCGCCTGCTCAACGAGTTGGACATCCGCCCTCCGCTGGATGTCCATGAGCTCTGCCGCCGGGTCGGAGAAAGCCGTGGCAAGCCGATTCGCTTGATACCGCATCCGATTCCGGTGCCGGGGCCGTTCGGCGTGTGGATCGCCACCGACGCCGCCGACTACATCCTCTACCAGCAGGAAACGAGCAAGTCCCACCAGGGCCACATCGTCCTGCACGAGTTGGGTCACATCCTCGCCGGTCACCGAAGCGACGACGATGACGACGCGTTGCTCGCCAACCTCTACCCCGACGTCGAGCCGGGTGCCTTGCGGGAGCAGTACCCCGACCTCGAGCCGGATGCTGTTCGCCGCGCGCTTCGCCGTACTTCCTATGACTCGGAACAGGAACGCGAGGCCGAGATGGTGGCCACCATCATCCTGGAGTGGGCCTCGGTGCTCGACCGGATCGCCCCGTCCGCGTCCTCGGACGCCACGGCGCAACGGATGGGCGTCGCGCTCGGTGATCGGATGGGCTGGCTGTGACCGCTTTGCAAGTCACCCTTGGCGTGGTGTCCTACCTCGTCCTGGCGTTGATGCTGTATCTGCTGGTGCGGGCACCGCGCAACGTGCCGCTGCGCGTGGTCACCACGATGACGGTGTGCTGGGGCCTGGCCTACCTGTTCGGGCTCGCCGCGGGCAGCGGCCACGCGGTGCTCGGCCTCGAGCCGATCACGGCGCGGCTCATCCAGCACATGCTGCATCTGATGACCGCGTACAGCCTGCTGTCCTTCTACCTGTTCTCCGCCCTGGACCCACGTGCCGCCCGGCGCCAGGCCCTGTGGCAGGCGGTGCCGCTGGTGGCGGCCGCTCTGGTGATGACGGTCGCGACCGCGTTCATCCCCGCCGACATCCGGAACGCCGCGGCCGACCTGCCGTCCGGGCCGACCAACGGGCCGGTCGGGGTGCCCGGTGTCGCGCTGCTGTACCTGACGGTGAACCTGTACCAGATGTACGCGTTCGCCACCACGCTGCTGTGGACCCGGCGCTACGCGAGGGGAGCTGAGCCACGACTTCGGCGTGGGCTCGCGATCACATCGGTGGGGTTGACCGGGATCGTGCTCGCGCTCGCCACGTTCGTCGCCGCGAACCTGGTGCGCTGGGCCGGCGGCACCATGCCGAGGGCGCTGCTGCTCGGCGGCATCATCCTGATCTTCATCGGTGTCACGGTGTTCCTGGCCGGAGTCGCCTACCCCGCTGTGGTCATGCGGCTCGCGGCGCTGCGGATCTGGTGGCAGCACAGGCAGACCTACCACCGCCTCGCTCCACTATGGACGGTCCTGCACCAGGAGTTTCCAGAGGACGCGCTACGGGTGCCGACAAGCCCATGGCGAGACGCGGTGAGCCTGCGCGGCGTGCACCGCCGCTACTACCGCCGGGTGATCGAGTGCCGCGACGGCCTGGTGCGGATCAGCCCCTACCTCGGCTCGGGTGGCTCGCTGGCCGAGCAGCTCCGCGAAGGCCTGCGCGCCCACGCCTCCGGCACGCCGGCACAGAGCAGGGCGACCGCCGTCGCCATCCCGGCCGCCGACGGGCTCGACGCCGACGTGAACGAGTTGCTCGCACTCTCCCAGGCGCTGCAGGCAAGCTCGCGGACCTGAGGGCATAAAAGGGTTCCGCGCTCGACCGGCCTGGGGGTCACCGGGAGCACGGAACCACTACTAAGCATACACGTGTTTACGCAAGTGGTGCTGTCAACCTTCAGGGCCTGGTTCGCAACACGACCGCGGCCACGATCGCCGCCACCACCAGCACCGCGGCCGCGGAGATCGCGGCGGTGTGCAGGCCGTCGGTGAAGGCAGTGCGGGCGGCGCCGATCACCGCGTCCTTGACCTGTCCGGGGAGCTGCCCGGCCACCGCGATGGCCCCACCGAGCGTCTCGTGCGCGGCGTCCCCGGCCGCGACCGGCAGCCCGTCCGGCAGGGTGCCCGCGACATCGGACCGGTAGACGGCGGTCCCGATGCTGCCAAGCACCGCGATGCCAAGCGCGCCACCGAACTCCGAGCCGGTCTCCAGCAGCGCGGAGCCGGTGCCGGCGCGCTCGGGCCCGGCGCTGGCGGCCGCGATCCAGGACGGAGCGTTCTCGGCCACCGATGACGTGGAGTTCGAGTTCGGGCTTGAGCGGGTGCTGGACGGCATCGAGGTGCTCGTCGAGCGCCGGGCGGCGATGCCCTGAAGGACGCCATCGGGACGCTGAACGTCCTGAAGGACGCCTTCAGGGCAATGTCACCCCGGGTGGCATGCTCTCTGCCGTGCGGGAGCCGTGGACTGCTGAGCAGGTGCTCGCGCTCGCTTCCGACTCGGCCTCGGCGAGCGCCGCGGGCGGGATGGCCGCGCCCGCGAAGTGGTCGGGCCACGGTGCGTCCGATGCCGCGGTGTGGGGGTTGTGCCAGGGCAGCGGCAAGAAGCCCTACGAGGTGGCGGTGGACCTCGACGGGCCGGCGTACCGGTGTTCGTGTCCCAGCCGCAAGATCCCGTGCAAGCACGCGCTGGGGTTGCTGCTGATGTGGTCATCCGGTGGTGTCGCCGAGGTGACCGAGCCGGAGTGGGTCGACGCGTGGCTGGCGTCCCGGGCCGCGGCGCGGGTCAAGGCCGAGGCGCCAGGCGGGGTCCGTGATGAGGAGGCCGCCGCCCGCCGGCGGGAGCGTCGGGCGGAGCGGGTCAGTGCCGGCGTCTCCGAGTTGGAGGGGTGGCTCGCCGATCAGGTCCGCAGGGGGCTGGGCACGTTGGAGCGCGGCGGACCCGCCGAGTTCGCCGCGGTGGCCGCGCGGATGGTCGACGCGCAGGCGTCCGGGCTCGCCGGCGGGCTGCGGCGGGCCGGGGACGCGGTGTCGCGCGGGCGGGACTGGCCGGGCCGGGTGCTGGAGGAGTTGGGGCTGCTGCACCTGCTCGTGTCGGCGCACGGGCGGCTGGACTCGTTGCCGGAGGGGCTCGCGGCGACGGTGCGCTCGCGGTTGGGGTTCACCACCGCCGCCGAGAGCGTGATCGCCTCGGGGGAGCGGGTGAACGACCGGTGGGTGGTGCTCGGGGTCGTCGACCAGGTGGAGGAGCAGCTGGTGATCCGCCGGACCTGGTTACGTGGCACGGAGTCCGGACGGCCCGCGCTGGTGATGGCGTTCGCGCCGCCGGGTGCGCCGCTGGACAGCTCGTTCGCGTCGGGCACCGCGGTTCCCGCCGTTCTCGCGTTTTACCCTGGGGCGCAACCGTTGCGGGCGCTCGCGGTCGATCGCGGGGACCCGTCACCCGCCGCCCGTCCCGCCGCAGAGCCGATCGGCGCGGCACTCGACGGCTACGCCCGCGCGCTGGCGACGGATCCGTGGCTGGACCGGTGGCCCCTGGTGCTGGAGTCGGTCGCACCAGCCACTGTGGACGGTGGGTGGGCGCTGGTGGACGCCGCCGGTGACGCACTGGCGCTGCGGCGCGGGGTGGACCCGTGGCCGCTGCTCGCGGTGTCGGCGGGCAACCCGTTGACGGTGGCGGGGGAGTGGTCGTCCGGAGGGTTGCGGCCACTGTCCTGTTGGGACGGTGAGCGACCGGTGCGGCTGTGAAAGAATGGGACGGGTTGGTGGCCACCGCGTTGCTGGGTACTCAGCGGCGTGAGGTCGATATAGCCGTGCTGCCGGACTCCGTGCGCCGGGCGGCCGAGTCCGCCGGCGAGGAGGATCCCGCGCGGGTGCTGCTGACCGCCGCCGCACTACTTGCCGGGTACCGCAAGGCAGGCCGGCTACCGGTGCGGGAGGTGACCCCGCTTTCCGTTGCCGCACCGGATGATCGGGAGCTGGTCCCGGCCAGGGCCCGGCGCCGGCTCGCGGCGCTGCTCACCGGCGACCGGATATATCTGTTGGGGGAGTGGCTGGGCGCCGTGGCGCATCGAGGTCTTCGTGTTCCGCCGGAGGCGCTGCCCGACCTGGCCGAGGCGGCGCGCGGGCGTACCGACCTGCGGCGTCCGGTCGCCGTTGCCGCCGGTTCGCGGGGGCCCTGGCTTGCCGCGCTCCGGCCGGAATGGGCGTTTCTCGGCGAAAGTTCGGCCGCCGGGCCCGACGCCTGGCAGTTTGGCACGATCGGGCAGCGGCACGCGTGGCTGGCCGATCTCCGTACGGCCCGGCCTGATCAAGCACGGGAGGCGCTCGCCGAGGTGTGGGGGAGTGAGCCGGCTCCGGTGCGGGTCCGGTTCCTCGCCGTGCTGCGCGCCGGACTGTCTATTTCGGACGAAGAGTTCCTTGAGAGCGCGCTGGACGATCGCGCGCAGGATGTCCGCGCGCTCGCCGCGGAGTTGCTGACCGCGCTGCCGGGATCCGCTTTGTCGGAACGGATGGCTGAGCGGGTGCGGGCGCTGGTCTCGGTGCGGCGGCGGTCCTTGGTGGTGCGGCTGCCCGGCTCGTGCACGAAAGCGATGCAGCGTGACGGGTTGTCGCAGAAGGCGCCACGCGGGATCGGCGCCCGGGCGTGGTGGCTCGGTCAGCTCGTGGCCGCCGCGCCGCTGTCGGTGTGGGGTTCGGTCGGCAGTCCCGGCGAACTGGTCAGGATGCCCGTCGAGGGCACGGATCCCCGGCTGCTGGCCCTCGGCTGGGCGGCGGCCGCGGTGCGCGAGCGGGACGCCGAGTGGATCGAGGCGCTGCTGGACGGTGCGGTCACGCTGGCGATGGACCAGGTGGCCGGCATGGTCGCCGCGCTGCCACCCGACCGGTGGGCGCCGGTGGTGAAACGGCTGACCCGCGACAAGCTGCACACCGGGCTGTTTCAGGCACTGCCGGCACCGTGGCCGGCCGAGCTCGGGACCTACGTGCTGGACCGGCTGGCCGCGCACCGGGACGAGCGCGCGGTCGCCCACGTCGCCGACATCGCCGCCCGCGCGGTGCCGCGCGAATGCCTCAACCACAAGCTGCTCGGCGAGACCTTCGGCTACGACGCGTCGCCGTGGCGCCGCAGGCTGGTCGATACCTTGATCTTCCGCCGCTCGATGTACGAGGAGTT
>WUUC01045729.1_pt1 | contig 18711 bp, 15 predicted proteins | sample 6278441 | NCBI WGS metagenome assembly WUUC01 (sample SAMN13675441, study PRJNA597444) | soil metagenome | isolation source: soil | place: USA: Washington | collected 2017-10 | reverse complement strand
CCGGGTACCCATTGGGTGGTCGGCGACACAGACGCACTACGCGACTGCTAGAACGAAAAAGACCTGCAAATGCAGGCCTTTTCGAGAGCGGCTGATGGGATTCGAACCCACGACCTTCTGCATGGCAAGCAGAACGCGCGGCGTCGATCCCGCCCGGAAACCCCTGCAAACACGCGGTTTCTCCGGACCGGGTGCCCAGGATGGCTTCCCGGGATTCACCGGGAAATCACGGGGGTTTGGGTACCGAATGGGTACCCGGGCGCTGAGACTCTGGCTACCCCGGGCTGCTAGGCGGCGACGTCCTGGTCTGGCCAGGCCGGTCCGTGATCCACTCCCGCTCGCGCGGCCTCGGCCACCAGGTCTGCACCGACTTTCGTAAGGCGCGTGGACGCCGCCCTGGGACGGCGCGGCATCATGCTGCCGGACCGCCAGCGCGCGTGTGCCCGCTCTCGTCGCCGGAAGCGCGCGCCTACCCGACCGCCATGGCGGCCGCCGCGAACCTCGTCTGGCCCAACCGCCGGGCGATCGCGCACCGCGTACGCCAGACGATCGGCGCGTGTTCGCCCCCCAGGCGGCGGCCGGCAGGCGACAGGTCCACGACGTCGCCGACAACGTGGCGCAGATCGAGCCGCACGGCGGATGAAGCTGTGCGTCCATCGCAAGGGTGCCACCGGCGCACCCACGACCGCTATCGACCGGTGGGCCAGCCCGTCGTCATCCTCGGCAGCATGGGAACCATGAGCTTCCCGCTGGCCGGTGGCGCGGGCGCGATGGAGCGCTCGCTCGCCACGGTCTGCCACGGCGCCCGGCTGTCGCTTGAGCCGCACTGGCGCGCGCAAGCGGGTCAAGGGCTCCGAGCTGCGAAGCCAGCTCGAACGGCAGGGCATCACGGTGCGCTGCGGACCGAACGGCGGGCTGGCCGAGGAGGCGCCGTTCGCCTACAAGGACGGCGAGCGGGTCGTGGAGATCGTGGAGCGCGCCGGCCTCGCCGTCCGCGTGGCACGACTGCGGCCGATCGGCGTCGTCAAGGGGTAGGCGCCGCGCAACCTCTCTCCGAGGACATCGGCGCTCCGCTCGCCTCCCGCCGCTCGAGACCGGTGTGAGCGCAACTCAAGTCCCTCCGCCCTGACGGCGCTGTTCGAGCAGGGCCTCGACACGCTCCCTGAAGAGCTCTCGTTCTCGCTGCTCCTGACTCGACATCCCCGGGAAGATGCGCTGCCCGTCTGCGTCGTAGTCGATGTCGACCGGCCGGTCGCCCGTGTCGTAGTGCGCTCCCCGGGTGGAGTTGTCGCGTACCGACATGAACCGGAGGTTCTCAGCCTTCAGCTTCTCGCCCCCGCGCGATTGGGCATCCACGTGGTCTATCGACAACGTCAGATCGGCCCGGACGCGGTTTGTGTCCTCGGGCCGCACCGCCTCATAGCTCTCCAGCTGCATCGTCGGAGCGTTCGTGGTCCCCGTGTGGGTCTCGTATCCAGCGGAGTGGAGAAGCTCACGCACCGCCTCGGCGTCGGGGGCGTCATCGTTGTTCACGAGCCGCCAGAACTCCTTGCGGGCTTCGGCGAACGAGGACTGGTCCTTGGCGGCGCGATCCCAGAGGTGCTCGATCCCCGGTGTGTCGGAGAAACGCCCGGAGAAGGCCTCCTGGGCCGTCGGGATGTAGGGCGACCCGTGCGGGGGGGCCGCGGGCAGCGGACCGAGCTGGTCGCCCAGGATCGCATCCATCCGCTGCAGCTCGGCCAGCTGCTGAGCCTCGGCTGTCTGCTGCTGCGCCTCGGCTGTCTGCTGCTGAGCCGCGGCCTCCAGAGCGCGGGCCTCCGCGTCACCCTGGTGGTGCAGCGTCTTGGCGTGTTGCAGCTGACGCGCTTTCGCCTCCGCCGCAAGCTGCTCCCGGCGCGCGTCGGAATGCTCGCGTTCGAGCGCCTCCGTCTCCGGTCGGGAGTCGTCGTGCTGAGAGAACTGATGTGCGTCCCTCTGCTCTTCGCGCACCTGGGCCTGCTCGGCCTGCTCCCGGCGTGCCTCAGCCTGCTCCTGGCGCGCCTCGGCCTGCTCGCGGCGCACCTCGGCGTGCTCGGCCTGCTCCTGGCGCGCCTCGGCCTGCTCCCGGCTCGCCTCAGCCTCGCGCTGCCCGGCGTTCGTGCCAGCTTCGCTCCGGCCATTGCTTTCGCGGGCCTCAGTCGCGGGTTCCCGGGTCTCCGCCGGTTGGCGAGCGGGGCCCTCCCGCTGGTCACGCTCTTGCGCGGTAGCGTCGGAGCGCTCGGCCGGGTGGGCGGTCTCGGTTGCGGTGGACATGGGGGTGAGGTCGCGAGCATGGCTGCCCTCGTCGGCCCGAGGATCCGGCGGTCGACTCGTTTCGACGGGCCTGTTATCGCGGTGGTCCTCCCGTGGGGGCTCCACCCCATGCGAGACGAACTCGTGAGTGCCCGCCGGCTGCGCCGCTGACCCAGCTGCCGGCGCACCCTGCGGTGACGACCGGTCGTGGGCCTCCACCGGCCGCTCGACGATCATGTCCTGCTGGGTCGGGGGATGTGCGGACCGGGTGCTCGTCTCCTGCGCCGTGTCCCTGCTCGTGCTGTCTCGGACCTGGTCGGGGCTCGGTTGATCTCGCGCCGGGCCGTCGCGCAGCTCGTCCCGAGCCTCGTCTCTCCGCAACTCGTTCTGAATGACCTCATCGCGGAACTCCTGATGCGCCGGGTCGTCGCGCAGCTCGTCCCGCGCCGTGTCTCTTCGCAGCTCGTTCTGGACTACTTGGTCGCGCAGATCGTCCGGTGCGCGCTCGTCCCGCTTGTCGGCCCGTGCTTCGTCGCTTCTTTGCTTCTCTCGGGCAGCCGGGTCGCGCGCCTCGGCTCCCGGTGGGTTCAGGCCGGACTTCTCTCCGTCGATTTGCTCGGGCGGCCGCGCCTCCGGGGTTCCCGACGCGGATCGTGCTTGGCCCCCCCTCCCGTCGTCGTCCGCGCCGGCGGGAGGGCGAGCCTCCAAGGACCTGGCGGCACGCTCCGGCGGATCGGTCTTGACGCCCTCGTCCGGCTGGGACCCCGCAGGCGATGCGCCGAGCGGCTGGCTCGCCGCCGCCTGTTGCCGAGCGGCCGCCTGTGCTGCGGCAAGCTCGGCGGCGGCCGCAGCGGCGGCCTGCTCGTGATTGCCGAGTGCGAGGGCGTCGTTGGAGAACGGGTCGCCGAGCGCAGAGGTGTGGTCGTCGCTAGGAGTGGGTGTGTCGTTCTGCATGGGTGCTCCCTTGGTTGCTGGTTGTCGGCGTCCCTTGGTTGCTGGTTGTCGGCGTTCGTCGTGATTGCGGACTGGTGGAGCCAGAGCGCATGAAGGAGGAGAAGCGCTCTGCCAGTTCGTCCAGAAGGTCACCCCAGGCCTCGAGCTCCGCGAGTCGCCGGGCGCCGGCGGCACGCGCCGCCTCATCCCGCGACCGGCATCGCTCCGCCTCTTGCTGGAGACCCGCGGCCTGCGCCGCGAGCCCGCGGCGGCGCTCCTCGACACGCTGCTGCAGGGCAGCATGCGCGACGGGCTGCAGGCTCACGGCGTGTTCGCGGAGCGCCGCCTCGAGTTCGATCTGTGCTCGGGCGTAGGAGGCCTGGACGAAGGCGATCGCGCCCTGCTGGTCCTGGACCTTCGTCCGGAGCCATTCGCTGGTGGCCCAGCTCAGCCCGGTCAAGACGATTCCGAGGCCGGTACCCATGGCGATCCCGCCCGGAAGGACGCCGGCCAGGGCGCGCCCAGTGGCGGCGCTGCGCGCCATGTTTACGACACCCGAGACGCCATGCGACACCTCGCGCGCATGCCAGGTCGCGCTTCCGACGTCGGCCGCCGGCGTCAAGCTCTCGGCGCGCTCGGCGGGAGAGAGGCTGGGCAGATGGACCCCATCGAGCTCAAGCCGCCAGGCCCAATCGCCGACCAGGGCTGCGATCCGCTCGACGAAGGCGCTCTCGATCTGCTCGGCGACGCTTGTGAGGTCCGCCTTGACCTCCGCCGTGACTTCCTCCAGCGCGACCCCGCCCGAACGAATCGAGACGTCGCGTCGCTCGCGCCGCTCGAGCAGTCGCATGCGTAGCTCGCGCTCGACCACCTGGCGCGCGTGGCGCTGGTAGTCCCGCGTGAATCCGGCCTCCCAATTGGTCGATCGCTCGACGTAGGCACGATGTTCGTCCACCGCCGCCTGCGCGAGGGTCGCGGCCTCGTCGGCGGTCAAGAGGGCACGTCGCTCAGCCTCCATCAACTGGCTCAGCACGAAGCAGCAGCGCTGGATTACCCTCGCCGAGCGGATCACATGGGGATGCGGAAGGAGGCGCGTCCGCACGTGCTCCACCAGGGCTGGAATGCCGCTCAGGTCGGCTAGGGCCCGGTCCATCGCCGCGTCCGCGAGCAGCTTCTCTCGCGCCGAGACGATGTAGAGAGGAGCCTGCGCCCACCGCGGCGCGATGCTCCCGAGTACCCGCCTGTCCGCCGACGCGACGGCCTCTACGTCGAGTGCCGTGTCCGCTTTCGCGACGACGAAGATCACCTCACCGAGGGTCGGCGCGCTGTCTTCGAGAAAGCGCTGCTCCGGGCCGCTCGGAGGCGCCTCAGGGTCCAGCAAGAAAAGCATCGCGTCGGCTCGCCTCGCCAGGTCGAGAGCGAGGGCACCCCGCGCTCGATCGAGGTTGTCGATGCCCGGGGCTTCCACCAGACGCAGCCCGTCCGCGAGCAGCCGCCGCCGGTGCAGCGCATCGAGGAGCGTGCTCTTCCCGCTGTTGCTCTTGCCGGCGACGACGACGTTCAGAGGCGGCTCTCCGGCGATCGCCGCCACGTCGTGCTCCAGGGCGCGAGCGAGCTCCTGGTGACCGCGGCCGGCGGCGAGGGTGGCGACCTCGGCCGTGAGCATCAGGACGCGTTGATCCGCCGCCCAGCTCAGCGCCGCGTGTCCGTTCTGCGCGGTCATGATTTGCTCGCCGCTTCCATCGGCCGGAGGTCACGCGCGATCCCCGCCAGGGCGAGGCCGATCACGTGCGCGGCGCGGCGCTCCTCTGGGCGACGGCGGCCGTCGAACCCGAATCGGCGCCACCGCGCCGCCGCGGAGGCAGCCGCAGCACTGCCCTCCTCGGGCGTCGCGCCTGTGGGCAGGTCGAGCCGCTGGCGGAAAGTTGCCCCGGTGGCGATGCGGTGGACGTCGGCGCGCAGCGGAGCCGGCAGGTCGAGCGCCCCCGAAGCCACGAGGCGCAGCAGCTCCAACTCGCGGAGCCGCTGTGCCTCGGGGACGGCGACCAGCCCATCGGCGTGCTCCGCGAGGGCGTCCCGGATGACGGCCGCGGCGCGGGGCGGGGTCTCCGGCGCTTCGGTAAGGGCGCGAAGGGTCCGCAGGGCGACGTCGGCCTTCAGCACAACGGTGCGCTCCGTGAAGGCCGCCGATATCAGGTGGCGCAAGCCGGCGATCCCGGAGAGCTCGGCGAGCTCGCGGCCGAGCGGGCCGGCGCCGGTTACGCCGAGCTCGGAAAGGTCTGCCGCCCTGCGCAACCCGAAGACGCCGAGCGCGCGCACGAGCTCGGACCGCAGGCGCGGATCGGCCGGGATCGTCCCTTCCGCGATGTACAGTCGTGGGGAGCGGAGCCAGCGCTCGCGCTCCGTCCGGTCGATGGAGCCGAGCTCACGCAGGGCTCTGGCGCTTGCCTCGTCGATGCGGCCCGACTCCGTCGCCTCGCCCAGCAACCCGATCACCGGGGTGACCGCACAGACCCGCGCGCCCAGCCGTTCACGCCAGCGTCCGAGCATCTCCTCGAGCCTCAACCCGCCGTCCTCGTCTGGAGCGTCCAGGACACGGTCGACCTTGGTGACCGCGAGCACGGTGTTCGCTGCGGTGGCGCCCGCGAGCTCGGCGTGATGCGAGAAGTCCTCGATCACCGTCGCGTCGTCGTCATGAAGGTCGCCCGCGATGACGTAGATCAGGGCATCGGCCTCTGTCACCGCGCTCACCGAGGCGCGGCCCAGGAGATCAATGGTCCGGGCACTCACGCCGGGGCTGAGCGACTCGAGGCCAGGAGTGTCGATCAGCGTGAGCTCCTTCAGCGCGTCGTTGTACAGCCGAACGTCGAGGCACTCGACGCTCTCGAGATCGGTGCCGAATTCCGCGGGCAGCGAGCGCGTGGTCCCCAGTTCGAGTGTGCGCCGCTCTCCGTTGACGAGCGCAAGCACGGCCTCGTCGACCTCCGCATAGCGAAGCCAGGTGACGACGCGGGTGCACTCGCCGGCGCCAACCGGAAGCACGCGCTGTGCCAGGAGAGCGTTGACGAGCGTCGACTTGCCCGCGCTGACCCGCCCCGCGACGGCCACGCGGAGCGGCTCGGCCAGACGCTCGTACATGGCCGTGACCCGTCGGCGCACGTCTCCGTCGGAGAGCTTCGCGGCCACCTGCTCGGCTATGGAGGACAGGACGCTGCGCAGGTCGTGCATCACGCCCCCATCGCGATCGGCGGTATCCCCTGCGCGGCGAGCACCCCAGGGTCGGGGACGATCGTGAGGTCGGCCCGTGGCGGAGATGTTCCGAAGAGCACTACCGCGTCGGCGTACAGCTCGCCGTCGAGATCCTGGAAGGCGAGGGGCTCGGCGGTGCCGTCCGACAGCGTGACCTCGGCGCTGACGAACCACTTGCCGCACGGGACGTCCTGAATCGGCGCACCGTCCAACCAGAAGTCACCAGAGCGGGTCTCGACGGAGAAGGCCGACGCCTCCGTGCCGTCAACGAGGCGCCCGTCCGGCGTGAAATACACCGTCACGACGGCGTCCTCGCCGTAGCGGCCGACTACGGAGTTCGCCGGGGGGTAGAGCGACGTCGACGCAAGCTCGTCGTGGATGTGGACCTCCCCCCCGTAATACGGCAGCACGGGATCCGCGTCCTCCGCCGGACCGGACACCTTGGCCTGGAAGCGCAGCTGATCGGCGTGCTCGTCGTTGTCCGGATCCGGCGCCAGGTCGAAGCGCCAGACGCCGTTCTGAGCCCCTTCCCACTTGAACAGCGCGATAGCCAAGTAGCGAGTCGGCTGCGTCTGCTTGCTGTCCTCGGGGTCCTTCTTGGCGGCGATCTCGAAGCGGCCCTCGTCGTCGGTCGTCGTTCGGTACTCACGGTTTGAGTGGCTACCGGTGGTGCGGATGAGGATTGGCAGGTTCGCGAGCGGCTCGCCGCGGGAGTCCACGACCTGACCGGCCACGTGCTCGGTCCCTCCGTTGAGAAGGATCACCGCCAGCGCGATGACGAGCGCTACAACGGTGCCGACCGCAGGTATCGCCCACCAGGGCCGTCTGCGGCCACTGTCGGTGGCTGCGACGCGCGGCGCGCCGATGAGCGCGCTGTCGAACGCTACGGCGCCCTGCGCCACAACCGCCTTCGGATCGCCCTTGAAGTCGGCGCGCCCGAAGCGCTCGCGGACCATCTGCTGCACCAGGGGGATGCGACTCGAGCCGCCGACGAGGTAGATCGCCGATAGCTGTGTGGGCGCGACGCCGGCACGTTTGAGCGTGGTGTCGGTGATGTCCATGGTCCGCTCGACATCCGCTCGGATCACGCGCTCGAGCCCTTCACGAGTGACCTGGAGCTCGCGGGAGACTGGTGCGGGTACGAGCAGCGGTTGTGACGCGCTCCTCGAGACCGCTTCCTTGGCTTCGCGCACCTGACGGCGGAACTCGAAGTTGGCCCGCGACCAGGCGACGTCCTCGGACTGCTTGAGGCGCTCCCACTCGTCCTCGTCCAGCCCGACGCTGCCGAGCTGCTCATAGAGATGGTGGTCGAACAGCTCTCCGCCGATCTGATCTTCACCGCCCGCCTCACCGATCATCCGGAAGCGGTTGCCGGTGCGGCGCATGACGGCCGTGTCGAAGGTGCCACCCCCGAGGTCGAAGACGGCGATGAGCGCGCCCTGGCCCAGGGACTGCTCGCCGAGCTCGCGTGCGAGGAAGACCGCCGCGGCTTCGGGTTCGGGGAGGAGGACGGGCTCGGAGATCCCTGCCTTCGCCGCCGCCTCTCGGAGGAGACCCCGGCGCTCCTGCTGCCAGCTCGCCGGATGAGTGAGCCGGACTTCCTCGGGACGGCGCCCCTCGTGCTGGAGCAGCGCCTCCTGCCAGACGACGTGAAGCACGGCACCAACCACCTCCCGCAGCGTGAGGTAGCGCTCGCCGAGAAGGATTCCCTCCGCGCCCGCCTCCAGGTATCGCTTGGGGGTGGGTTCGAAGCGGTCGGGCGCCAGCGGGGCTCGGCTCTCCGCGATATGCCCCACCAACAGGCGGCCGTCGTCGTCAAGGAACACGGCGGACGGCAAGCGCGTGCGGCCGTCGATCCGTAGCTCACGGACCTGGCCGCCCTCCATGACGGCGGCGCATGTGTACGTGGTGCCGAAGTCGATTCCCAGCACCCACGGCGCTTCGGCTGGCGTGGTCCCCGTTGTCTCTTTGATCATCATGTGCGCAGTTCGGTCGCGTTCTCAAGCTCGCCGTGAGTGTCGGATCCGTCGCGTCCTGCAGTCCATAGGCACGCGCCCACAGGTGCCCGCATCGAGGTGGGCGTCCGGGGACGACGACGCCGGCCCCGCGTGGACGCGGGGCCGGCGCTTGGGAGGCTGCGTCGTCTATCTAGACGTCGAGCGGGGTGAACATGCCGCGTTCGCACGTGCCGCCGACGGCGTCCTCCCAGGACCCGTCCTGGGCCACGAGGATGATCGTGCTCTGCCCGTCGGGGGACGCGGAGACGTCCGCCATCCCGTCCCCATCGGCGTCGTAGTCGATCCACTCGTACCCGTCCACGGTTTCGCGCCCGACCTCTACCAGCGTCGGATCCTGCTCCGCCAGCATCATGCACGCCTGGGTGGGATCCAGGTTCGCGCCGGGCGGGACCGGCGGCGGGGTCGGCTGGGTGGGCTGGGTCGGCTGGACCGGCGGGATCGGCGGCGTCGGGGGCTTGGGCGGCGGCGTACATCCGCTCGCGGTCTTGGCCAGACCGCAGGCCGGCTTCGGTCCGTCCGGCTCCTTGGGCTCCGCCTTCCCGGTTGAGACCAGCATGACGGCCGTCACCGACCCGGCCAGGATCAGGGCCAGGACGATCCCGAAGATGACGTAGAGCGGGCCGTGGGAACGTCCGGTCCGCGCGCCTTCGTAGTCGGGTTGCGTCGCACTCATGGTGCTCCTCCTTGGTTGTGGTCGATGAACGACCTCGTGGGTTGGAGCGACCAAGATCCGGCGTGCCGCGTCCTGCTGTCCATGGGCCGACGCCCATCGCGGCCCGCGTCGCCGCCCATCGGCAGCGACGCGGTATCGCGGGGGCGCGTTCGCGACTAGACCTCGAGGTAGGACATGCAGGTCGCGGGCGCGCCGCTGTTGTAGCCCGCGAGCCAGGCCTCCGTGCGTTCCCACGGGAAGCCGTGGTGGTCGGCCGCGGCAGGCTCGAAGTCGCCGATGGCCATGGCGGTCGCGAGGGCCTCTTCCACGTCGCCGGCCTCGAGAAGCCCAGCCTGGTAGGCGGAGTTTGCCCAGAGCCCCGAAAGGCAATCGGCCTGTAGCTCGAAGGGCTTGGTCGGCAGCTCGGGGTATGCCTCGAAGAGGCCGAGCTCGTGCTGGATGTTGTGCCCGTACTCGTGCGCGATGGTGAATGCCACGGCGAAATCACCATAGGCTCGCCCGGAGCCGGGCAGGCCCTCGCTGATTCCCGCCCAAAGGTCCCAGGCGTACGGCTGACCGATGTAGATCGTGTCGTCGGCGGGGCAGTAGAAGGCCGCGTTGTCGTCTGCGACGTCCTCGCACGCCGACACGACCTGCTCGCCCGGACCGACCCAGTAGTAGTTGGCCGACGGCTGGGGGAGACCGGAAGCCGACAGGGTGTCCTTCCAATAGCCGTCGACGACCGCGAACACGTCCGTGAGGAACTCGGCCATCGTCGCCGGTGCGGGATCGGGCGGCGTGGCCGGCGCCGTGGTGTCGGTGTCGGCCGCCGGCACCCCCTGCTGCACCTCGGCGATCGGTGGATCGGCGGTGCAGCCGGCGGTTAGGGCGCCCGCTGCGAGCAGCAGTGTCGCGGTGAATGCGAGCGCCCGGGCTCTCCATTCGTGCCGCCTCGGTTCGTTGTCTTCCGGGACAGGGGTAGCGCTCATCGGTTCCTCCTCGGTTGGGTCGAAGACGAGCGAGTCGATGAACGCCAAGGTCGGTCGTCAGGCGTCCCGCCGTCCATAGGCGACCGCCCATCCTTGGTCGTGCTCGCCCAGCCGTGCCCCGGCACCACCTGCGGTGGCGCCAGGGCACGGCGGGTGGGCGTCAAGAAGTGGCGCGGGTCGAACCGCTGGTGGCCCGGCGACGGCGAGTTAGCCCGCCGAGGGCGAAGACCACGGCGCCGGCCCCGCCGGCAGCGGCAGCGAGCTGACCCCACTCGAAACCGTCGTCGGAGCGGCTCGGCGCGGGGTAGCGGCCCTCCGCTGCGTCCCGGGTGTCGGGGTTGCGCAGGTCCTGATAGCCGGGTGACTTGTCGTCGTCCGGCTTCAGCGAGGTGGCGGCCGCGACGGGCGCGGCGGACGAGCCGGCGAGGGCGATCGCCGCGACCGCGCCGGCGAGCGCGCGCGTGGCGCGCGCACCGGAGCGTGCGGGGCGAGGGCCGTGGCCGTGGGTCAGGGCGTCGGCGCCCGTGGACGGCGTGGGAGTGGACATTGGTGCTCCTCCTTGGTTGAGGTCGGCGAACGACCGCTTTCACGGAGCGACCAAGATCCGCCGAGGCCCGTCCCACCGTCCATGGGCAACCGCCCATCGACGCCCGCCTCGCCGCCCAAATCCGCGGCGCCGCTCAGCGCCCGCCCGGCTTGCCAAGTCCGGCCTGCCTGCCGTAGGCGATGGCATGCGCTCGATCAGCCAGCTGCAGCTTGGCGACTATGTTTGCGATGTGGTTACGGACGGTCTTCGGCGACAGGAAAAGGCGCCGGCCGATCTCCTTGGTCCCGAGTCCGGACGCGAGCAGGTCCAGCACCTCGCGCTCGCGATCGCTCAGTTCCCGCAGGGGGTCGGGGAGGGCCGGAGCGTCCGCCCCGAAGTGCTGGAGCACCCGTGCGGCGACTGCGGAGCAGAACACGGCCTCACCGGCCGCGACGGCGCGCAGTGCCCGCGCGAGCCGCTCGTGGCTCGCCCCCTTGACGACATATCCTTGGGCACCCGCGCGAAGCGCGCCGAACAGAGACTCATCATCGTCGGCGACCGACAACACGAGCACTCGCGTGTCTGGCAGCTCCTCACGCAGCCGCCGCGTCGCGGTCATGCCGTCGCCGCCAGGCATTAGGGCGTCCATCACGACGAGATCCGGCCGGTGTTCCCGGCTGACTTGGAGTGCTTCGGCGCCGGATTCCACAGCTGCCACAAGGGACATGTCGGGCATGCCCGCCAGCAAGGCCGCGAGGCCGCGGGTCACGATGGGGTGGTCGTCGGCCACCACGACGCGTGTGACGTTTCCGTTCACCGGCCGGCCAGAGGCAGCACGCAGTCGACCTGCGTCCCGCCGCCGGGTCGTTGTCGCCACTCGCATCGGCCGCCCAGCTCGGCTGCGCGATCGCGCATCGCTCTCAGCCCGACGCCTTCCTGGAGCCCGGCCGCCATGCCGATCCCATCGTCGCTGATCCTGATGTGCAGGAAGCCGGCCTCGCGCGCGAGCACGACATCGCATCGGGTCGCCCGGGCATGGCGGGCCGCGTTCATCAGTGCTTCGGTCACGATGCGATAGGCCGCGAACTCACGACCGGGAGGGAGCGTCTCATCGCCGGTTCCCGTCTCCTCCGTGACGGCGATCTTCAACCCGGTGGCCGCGGCCGTGCGCGTCGCGTGTCGGCGCAGCGCCTCGACCAAGCCCAGCTCCTGAAGCGCGGGCGGGCGCCGGTCCTCGATCAACAGTCTGAGTTCGCGCCCGAGCTCGACGAGATCCTGCTCGATGTCGGCCAGCACCTCGCGTGCGACGCCGGGGACACTGCTCTGGGCCGCCCCGACGCACAGGATGATGCCCGCCAGCCCGGCGCCAACGCCATCGTGCAGCTCTCGACATAGGCGGGCGCGCTCCTCCTCTCGCGCGTGCGTGGCATCTCCGGCGGTCAGACCTGCCATGGCCGGAAGTCGTCCGCGCCGATCAGGTCGAGATGAAGCGCCTCCACGAACCGTTCGGCCCACTCGTGCATGTGCAGTCGCTCCACCCGTCTGAGCTCGGCGGCGATTTCCCCGCTCGCCCGGTCGAGTTCACGGTCCAGCTCGTCCGCCTCGGCGGCGCTGCAGACTCGACTACTCCGGCCCTCGCACTCCGCGCAGCGAAGCTCGACCTGCCATGAACCACGACCGACCTCGTCGGCCTCGATGGGGTGAACGAGAGCCGAGTTGCACGAACCGCAGCGCCACGGACCGGTCCCGGGCTCTGCCGCCCGATTGCGACGCTTCCCCCGGCCGGTCACGAGGCACCTGCGACGACCGGGGCTGCCGACGACTTCATTGAAACTGAAGCGGTGGGTGGCATGGCGCGATGATGCTTCGCAGGCGCCGCAGTTCGCACCGGAAGGGACCCCAGTCTCGATCCCCAGTACTTGCGCGCCGTCCCTGGCCGAGGACCGGGAGTTGTGCGGATTGTGGGAGCATCGGGCCGTGTGGCCTGTGCTCCGCCGGCTTGCCCAGCGCTTTGTCGTCGCGCCCGGGCGGGGGACGCGCGACGACGCAGCGGCGGTACGCGAGCTTGAAGGGCGCTTCGAAGGGCGGGACCTGGGGGCTCGATTACAGATCGAATGGCTGGGCGCCGCGGGGTACCGACTCAGGTACCAGGGCGCCACGTTGCTGATCGATCCATACGTCTCGCGTGTGCCGGTGCGCAACCTGGTGTGCGCGATTCCGGCGTTGCCCGACGCCGCGATGATCGACCGAGTGTTCCCTCGCGACGAGGACGTCGTGGCGGTGCTCGTTGGCCACGCCCACTTCGATCACGCGGTCGATGCCCCAGCGCTCGCACGTCGGCATGGGTGTCCGGTTCTCGGCTCGCGATCGGTCGCGGCGCTCATGAGAGTCCACGGACTGAATGCCCAGGCGGTGGAGGTGGAGCCTTACCACCGGTATGAGCTGGACCCGTTTACGGTCACCTTCGTACCGAGCAGGCATTCGAAGCTCATCCTCGGCTTGAAGGTGCCTTTCGACGGCGAGCTGACCTGCGCACACTTCGGCTGCCTCACTCCAGGTGGCTACAAGTGCGGCATGGTTTGGGGAATCCACGTGGAGGTCGGGGACACGACGCTCTACCACCAGGGCAGCGCCGACCTGATCGATGACGCGATCCGCCATCACGGCGTCGACGTTTTCCTCGCCGGCATCGCGGGGCGCAGCTTCACGCGTAACTACTGGGGGCGCATTCTGCGCCGCCTCGAGCCCGACCTCGTCGTGCCAAGCCACTACGACGACTTCTTCCGCCCATTGAGTGCTCCGATGCACTTCTCCCCCAACGTGCGCCTCGGGGCGGTGCCGGATGAGGTGGCCGCCGTTAGCCGCGAGATCCGCGTCGCGACGCTTCCACGTATCGAGGTCGAGGGGTCGCGGCAGGAGGCTTGAGGCCGGCCCGGACTACGCGCCCACCGGGGCGTGAGCCGACGGTCTCTCGTCGATCGCGTGAGAGAGGACACCCGCGAGCTGAGTCCGCGACGAGATGCCCAGCTTGCGAAACGTCTGCGCGAGATGCCACTCGACCGTCTTCGGCGTCACGAACAGGGCTAGCGCAATCTCGCGATTGGTCAAGCGGTCGGCAGCCATCTGCGCTACCCGACGCTCGCTCGGAGTCAAGGCCTCGACGCCGGTTCGAAGCGGTTTCCGTGGCCGGGCCCCTGCTGCCTTCAGTTCGGTCTGGGCCCGCTCGGCGAGAGGCCTCGCACCGCACCTGTGAGCCGCCTCCAGGCCGGGGAGCAAATGTGTGCGTGCCTCGGCCTTGTCGCCTAGGCGTCGCTTGGCGGCCCCGAGCTCGATTTGCGCGCGCGCAAGCTCGAGATGCGACTGAGAGCCGTCCAGCACCTCAGTCGCCTCCGCGAGCAATGCGACTCCATGCTCGCCCCGCCTGAGCAAACCGGCGGCCCGCAGAGCAATTCCAAGTGGACGCGGAGCACCGAAACGCCGCGCCAGCGCGAGCTCCTCCGCAAGCAGCTCATGGGCCTCATCGACTTGATCCAGACGTGCCAGCACCAACGCGGCCGTCGAGCGCCACGGCCGGTATGCGGGCGTCGTGCGCCCCGCCTTGATGGCTCGGCGTCCTCCTTCCAGCATGTCTTCCACACCTTCGCGAAGCCGCCCCTGTGCTATGCGGAGCTCGCCGCGGCTGTAGAGGAGCGGTTGGAACATCATGTTTTCCGGCACTTCGCCCAACATGCGAGCCTCGGAGAGAACCTTTTCTGCTGCCGATAGCTGCCCTTGCTCCACCAGCGCATCCGTCAAGTACGCGAGGGCGAGGGGATGGCCGCGGTGCTCTGTCGCATCAAGCGCGGTGTCCGCGTCGGCAGCTGCTTCCGCCAGCTGTCCCTGGCGGTAGCGGACGTTGCAGCGAAAGCAGCTTGCGAGGGCAAAGCCAAATGGTGAGCCGGTCTGCTGAGCGTTGAGGATTGCGGCGCTCAAGGCCTCCTCCGCTTCGTCCAATGCATCACAGAGGCCCAGCACCCAGGCGGCGATGCAGTAGGTGGGCGAACGTGGTCCCTCGTCGTGCAGCAAAGCCCCGTCGGCAAGGGCCCGACGCGCGAGCGCGGCGTTCGCGTCGGCGGGATCCCCTCGAATCACCCCTTCGTGTGCCAGTTGCCCCAGAAGCAGCCGCTCGCCTGGCGTGGCACCTGTCAGGCTGGGCCTGACGCGGGTGACCCACTTCAGGGCGATCTTCCGGGTGTCCGCGTCGAGCTGGCTGACATTTATGAGTTGCGCCTGCAGCCGCAGCATCGTGTCGCTGGCGACATCGGAGGCCTCGAGCTCGCGGCTCAGCAGCCGAACCGCGTCACCGACTCGATTCAGGACGGTGAGAACGGTGCCGAGCTCCAGCGCGAGTGTCGCTCGACGCTCCGGTTCGCGGATGCGGCCGAGCGCTTCCATGAGATGGTCGATTGCCGGAGGCTCGCCGTCGCCGACCTTGGCAAGGCCCTGTCCAGCATGGACTTCGGCGAGCCCCAGATCGGCGAGCACGAAACCACGCTCCTGCTCCGGCGGCCCCTCCTCGAGCGCCCGGCGAAGATATCGCGCCGCCGCTGCGGGGGCGCCCCGGTTCAGCGAGCGTCTCGCGGCTTCCCGCAGTGCGGCCACCACCCATGGATCGCCCGCGGGCTGCGTCGCGAGAAGATGCACCGCGACGCGCTCGGGAAGAGCCCCGTCCGAAGCGAGCATGCGGGCCGCCCGCGCGTGGGCGTCGGCTCGCTCGGGCGCGCGAAGCTGGCGGTAGATGGCCGCCCGCACGATGGGGTGGACGAACCGCAAGGGCAGGCCGTCGTGCAGGATGCCCGCATCGACGAGGTTCGCGCAGCAGGCCGAAATCTCCGCCTCATCGAGCCCCAGGAAAGCGGAGACATGACGCGGCTCGGTGCCGGTACCCAATACGGCCAGCGCCTGGGCGACCCTTGTGGCCGGCGCGGGAATGCGAGCGAGGCGGCGTAGCACACGCCTTGACACAGGCGTTGGGCCGGCCTCTCTCACGACTTGAGTGTTGGCGTCGTGTGGCTCCACTCCGTGGCGCGCAAGCTCGTCGAGGAGTTCCTTCAGAAAGAGGGGGTTGCCGCCGGTGGCCGAGAGGCAGGCGGCGCAGAACTCCTCACCCGCGTCGTCGCCAAGCGCCGCACGCACCATCCTTGCGGCGCCGGCTTCCGTGAGTGGCTCCGGGTGCACCACCCTCTCGGGGGGCACCGCCAAGGTGATCGCCTGCAGGAGCTCGGTGTTTGGGGCATCCGCGTCGACATCCCTGGTGCCCAGGATCAGGAGCGCGGGGAGATCGTCTATTCGGGCGACCAGGTAGCTGATCCAGCGAAGCGACGGCGCATCGGCCCAGTGTGCGTCGTCGACAACAAGGAGCAGCGGCCGCCCCGTCGCCAAGTTGGCGGTCAGCCAGTAAAGCCCCCGGAGCTGCGGATACCAAGCGACTCCTGCAGGGGCGTCGATGCTCGGGGGCTCCCCGCTTCCGTCCGGGTCGAGGACAGGCCGAGCGAGCTCCGCCGGGCCCGCGAGGAGCTTTCGGCGCTCGGCCTCGCCCACCTGAGCGATGCGCCTTTCGAAGAGCTGTGCCGCCACTCCGAACGGAAACTCAACCTCGAGCTTCCCGGCTCGCGCCGTGAGGCACTCCAGCTCTCTGTCCTCGGCGAGCATTCGAGCGGCAACGAGGACGGAAGTCTTCCCGATGCCGGGAGGTCCTTGGACCAGCAGTGCGCCGCCCGATCCACCGGCGGCGTCCTCCAGACACGCTTCGACAAGTCGAAGTTCCTCTTGACGGTCGTAGAGCTCCGTCGCTAACCGCCCTTCGTGTTATCGCGAAGCATAGGGGTCCTGTGACCTGATACCGGCTTGACGCGCACGGTCCGGAAAGTGGAGACTCGCGCTGTTGACCAGTTGAGGTCGCTCGCGCCAATGGGGTGAGCGGTGTGGCGTTCGCTATGGCGAATCTCGGCCATTTCAAAGCCATCGTTGTTGGATCGGGTTTTGGAGGATCGGTGATGGCCTACCGCCTCGCTTCCGCCAGACCCCGCTGGTCCGTCCTGCTTCTCGAGCGCGGCAAGTGCTACCCCCCCGGCTCTTTCCCCCGCACGCCCGAACAACTGCGCGAGTGCTTCTGGGATCCCAGTGAGCGGCTGTGGGGGCTGTACGACTTCTGGTCGTTCAAGGGGATCGACTCGCTCGTCTCCAGCGGACTCGGCGGCGGCTCGCTGATCTACGCGAACGTGCTGCTTCGCAAGGATCCGGCATGGTTCATGGAGGACCTGGACGATGGGGGCCGGCGTCCCTGGCCCATCGGTCCTCAGCAGCTTGCGGGTCACTACACCGAGGTCGAGAACATGATCGGGGTGCAGCGGTACCCGTTCGAACAGCGCACGCCGAAGACGACGGCGATGCGGGCCGCAGCGGGCGCCCTGGGCAAGCGCGACGATTTCCAGCTTCCCCCGCTGGCGATCAGCTTCAAGACGCGCCCCAATGCCGAGCCCTGCGTCGGCGAGGAGATTGTGGAGGAGTACCCGAACATCTATGGCGTACCCCGGTATACGTGCCGGCTCGTCGGCGAGTGCGACCTCGGCTGCAACTGGGGCTCCAAGAACACCCTCGACTTCACGTACCTCTCCGCCGCAAAGCGCGCCGGCGCGCGGATCGAGACGCTTCACGAGGTGCGCGACATCACGCCGCGCGACGACGGCGGTTACAAGGTCGGGTTCGTCCACCACTACCCCTCGGGCGACGCCCCCTGCGGCGGCTTCCGTGAGGATGGATGCGCGACGGCCGACCGGGTGGTCCTGGCCGCGGGCGCGCTCGGGTCGCCTTTCCTCCTCCTTCGCAACTGTGAGCGGCTGGGCGGCCTGCCGGCTCGGATCGGCACGCGGTTCTCCGGCAACGGGGACCTGCTGACATTCGCGATCCGCTGCGTCGACCGCGATGGGAACGGCGTTCCGCTCGACCCGACGTTCGGTCCGGTCATCACCACGGCGACGCGTTACCGGGACGAGCTCGACGGCGCCGGCGAAGGCCAGCGCGGTTTCTACCTCGAGGATGCTGGCTATCCCCTGTTCGTCGCGTGGATGGCCGAATTGGGCTCCGCCCCGAGGCGGATCAGGCGGGCGGCGAAACTCGCCTGGGAGTCCCTCCTTCAGAGGCTCACTGGCGATCCCCGCAGCAACCTGAGCGCGGAGCTGTCTCAGATCATCGGCGAGACTGCCCTCTCGTACTCCAGTCTCCCGCTCCTGGCCATGGGGCGGGACTTCGCCAGCGGGACAATGTCCCTCACGCGCAAGGGCTATCTCGACGTCGACTGGACCACGGATAAGTCGAACGCCTACTTCAGCCGGGTCCGACGGGAAGTCGAGCAGTTCGCTGAACGGATGGGCGCGAAGAAGTGCACCGACAACCCGCTCTGGTACTTCCGGCGCGTGATCACCGTGCACCCTCTCGGCGGCTGCCCAATGGCCGCGCTCCCGGAGGACGGGGTCGTGAGTGCGACGGACGGCGAGGTGTTCGGGCATCCCGGCCTGCACGTCGCCGACGGCTCGGTGATGCCGTCGGCCATCGGGCCGAACCCGAGCCTCACGATCGCGGCCGTCTCGAACCGCTTCGCCGACGGGATCCTGGGCGTCTGACCTCGGGATACCCGACACCGCGCCCGACTCCGTCCCCTACATCGCCAGCTGGGCCGGCGACGACACTCTCGATCGGCTGGAGAAGGCGACCGAGTTGATCGACAGCCTGGCGAGCCGCGTCGAGCAGGCGACCGCACCGGCACGCGACTGCGAGCGGGTCGTGCAGCCCGGGGAGGTCGCCCATGCGCGAGTGTTTGCGGACCCAAAGTGGACCCGGCGCGAAACCGTCCCGTCGACCGGCGAGCGGGGGACTCAAGCCGCCGTTTGAGGCTCTGTAGAGCCTGATCCGGGAAGCGGCTGATGGGATTCGAACCCACGACCTTCTGCATGGCAAGCAGAACGCGCGGCGCTAATCCGGCACGAATGTCCCTGCAAAACGGGGGTTTCTCGCTAGCGAGGGCTCAGGAACGCT
>WUUC01163056.1_pt1 | contig 18716 bp, 21 predicted proteins | sample 6278441 | NCBI WGS metagenome assembly WUUC01 (sample SAMN13675441, study PRJNA597444) | soil metagenome | isolation source: soil | place: USA: Washington | collected 2017-10 | reverse complement strand
AGTCCTCGACCACGTCATGCAGCAGCCCGGCCATGTAGGCCCACTCGCCGTGGGAACGCAGGTTGAACGCCACCGCCCGGACGTGCTCGATGTATGGCACGCCGAGCTTGTCGAACTGACCGGCATGACAGGCCAGGACGAACGCGTCGGTTTCGTCCGCGGTCGGCAGATTGATCATCTTCACTCTCTCTCGAAGAACCAGTAATAGACCTGCTCCACCGCTTCCTGGTGCACCCGGTCGGAGAACAACGAGCCGAGCGCCGCCACGAACTTGTTGGCGTGCAGCTCCTCCAGCCAGATCTTCAGCATTCCGCCGCCTTCGTCTAGCTGGACTTGTTGATCCAACAGCCTAGCAGTCAAGTGCGACTTCACATTCTCCCCTCACCGGTTCGGTGGGGGCTTTTGATGCCCGCCACGGGCGCCAACACCCACCAACCCGACACGGGAGCCACCACCATGACCCAGCCGTCGCCCATTCCTGGTCTGATCACCGCCGCCGGCGTCACGCCCGCGGCGGTACCCGGTCAGCCCGTCCCGGCCGCGCAGCCCGGCACCCATGTGCCTGCCGTGCCCGTCACCCAGACCGCGCCGCCGGCTCAGGCCGAGCCGGTCCCGGTGACCCAGGCAGTGCAGGCCGCACCACCGCCGGCCGTCGTCGCCCCGCAGCTCCCGGTCTCCTTCGGGGCGCCGCTGTCGACCCCCGCTACCGCTCAGCCGGCCGCCGCCACGGTGCCTGGCCTGAACCCGGCGCCCGCTTCCGTACCGGCCACGCCGCCGGCGGTCCCCGCTCCGCCCGCCCAGCAGCCCGCGAACGCTCAGCAGAATCCCGCCACGGGAACTGACGGCGACCGCGGTTACCCGCAGGGCACCCCGCTGGAGCAGATGAACGCCGAACAGCGCGAGTCGTACTGGAAGTACCACGCCCGGCAGTGGGAATCGCGCGCCAAGGAGCGCAGCGACTACGACGCCATCAAGTCCAAGGCGGACCTGCATGACCAGTACGTGGCCAGCCAGGCCACGGAGACGGAGAAGCAGATCGCCGCGGCCCGTGCCGATGGCGAGCGCACTGCGACCGCAAGGGCCGCTGTGGTGCTCGTCGACGCGCACGTCCGCGCCGGACTCGGGACGCGACTGGCGCCTGAGCAGGTGGAGGCTCTCGCTTCCAATTTGCATCACCAGCACTTCCTCGCCGCCGATGGCCTGACCGTGGACGCCGCCAAGGTGCTCACGTTCGTCCAGACGGTCGCTCCAAATGCAGCCCCCGCCGTCACGGCACCGGCTGTCCCCGCCACCCCGGGCGCTCTGCCCGTTGGCCTGCCCACAACTGAGCAGCAGAAGGAGCCCGTCACGGGCCTGCCTCGCGCGCTGCCCGATCTTGGTCAGGGGACGCAGACCTCTGCACCCCTGGACAAGTTGGAGGCCGGCCGCCAGCAGGCGCGCGCCTTCCTCACCAATGGCGGGGCTTACCGCTAACAGCCGGCGCCGCGGTTCCGCGCGCGCCAATTCCCATTCTCTCAAGGAGAACCCATGGACCTCGCAGTCCGCAGCTACGGGCCCTGGTCGCCCGAGAACTTCAGCTGGTTGGGCTCCGCGCACGGCACCGACTCCACCCAGACGATCACTCTGGTCAAGTCGCTGTTCGCCGCGAAGAGCTACTACACCGGCAACCAGCTCATCCACGGCGGTGTCGCCCTCGGCAAGATCACCGCGGGTGGCGCAACCCAGGACATGTTCGGCCCCTACGACAACAACGCGTCGGACGGCCGCCAGACCATGGTCGGCCACCTGTTCGCGACCAAGCCGGTGACGGGCTCGGGCCTGTACATCGGCGCCGCGCTGCTCGTGCACGGCACCGTCCGCCTGTCCAAGCTGACCGCGATCACGGCTGACCACGGTGTTGACACCAACGGTCAGACCGATGTCGCCGGCCGCCTCATCTACATCGCCTGAGAGGGGGATCCATCATGGCTCTGAACTTTGACCTGATCGAGCCCGGTGTCCTCACGGGCTTCGTGCGCGAACTGCCGGTTCCGGCGAACTACGTGCTGGACCGGTTCCTGCCCAACAACAACATCGGTGACATCGAGGCCGCGTTCACCACGGCCTTCAAGCGCAACCGCGCCGCGATGTTCCGGGCATTCGATGCCGAGACGCCCATCGGTGAACGCGACAACTTCTCGCGTTCGCGCGTTTCCCTCCCGCCGATCAGCCAGAAAATGGTCGTCGGCGAAGAGGAGCGTCTCAAGCTGGAGATGCTCCGCTCGGGTGGAGACAACACCAACTCCCTGATCCAGGCGCTCTACAACGACGCCCGGATCAACACCGAGGCGATTCTGGCCCGGATGGAACTGGCCCGTGGCCAGGTCCTGACCACCGGCAAGTTCACCTTCGCCGGCGAGAACGGCCTCAAGGGCATCGAAGCGGACTTCGGCGTGCAGTCTTCGCACCTGCCGACCGCGCCGGATGCCTGGACCGACCACGAGAACGCCGACCCGCTCGAGCAGATGCGCGACTGGGCCGACCTCTACACCGACGAGGCGGGCGAGCCCCCGGCCTACGCGATCACCTCGCGCCAGGCCATCGGCCACATGCTGCGCAACAACGCGGTACGGGCCAGCTTCGCCACCCTCGGCGGCACGCCGTCGGTCATCACGCGGGCCCAGCTCGCGGGGCTGCTCGACGCGAACGATCTGCCGCAGCTGGTGCAGTACGACTCGCAGGTCTACGTGGGCAACACGGCGACCCGGATCATCCCCGCCAACAAGATGATCTACCAGCCGTCCAACCCGGCCTCGCTGGGCAACACGTTCTGGGGCGTCACCGCAGAGGCCATGGAGCTGGCCGGGCTCACCAACCCGCAGCTCACCTTCGCTCAGGCCCCCGGCCTGGTCGGCATGGTCACCAAGGAGGGCGACCCGGTCCGCACCTGGACCAAGGTCGCCGGCATCGGCATGCCGGTCATCGCCGACGCCAACAAGCTGCTCACTGCGACCCTCTGGTGACCCGGGCTCTGGCATGCACAGTGATCCTCGACGGCGAGATCTTCGTCGCCGGGGATGTGCCGCCGGAGCACGTGGCCAGGCGGATCCGCAACCCGCAGTGCTGGACGGAACTGGCGGCGCCGGTCGACGAGGGCACTCCCCCCGTCCCCGGCCCGCCGGCCGCCCCGCCGCTGCCCACCGAGGTCGTAGCCGCTGACCCGGCCGGCCCGGGCGGAATCAACCCGCTCGAAGCACCCGCGGACGACACCACCAGCAGTGCGGTTCCGACTGCCGATGGTGTGCCCGCGGGTGGCCCGACCGCCACGAACGAGACCGGTAACGCCCAGGGCCAGCCCCTGGCGGAGCCGCCGCGTTCCGGCAAGGGCTCGAGCGAAGCAGCCTGGCGCGCCTTCGCCGCGCAGTACGACGTGAACACCGACGGCATGGACCGCGGCGACATCATCGCCGCACTCCGGGACGACGGCTTCATCCAGTAGGCCCGAACGCGATCGGCAGCCCGGCCCCGTCTAAAGCGGCCGGGCTGCCGATCGTCAAACCGAAAGGCGTCACATGACCGCTCCCGTCCGGCCGTGCCTCGGGTGCGCGGCATATGACGACCACCCGCGCCACACCCTGATCACCGCCGACGGCGCCGAGACCCCGTTTCACATGGATTGTTGTGCGATGGCCCGCAACTGCGAGGTCTGCCTCGCCCAGCTGGCCGAGGTCGGCGGCATCAACAAGACCATCAAGGGCGACGAACTGCGCGCCTACCTCGAGACCACCGGCCCGGAAGCCGACAAGCCCGGCTGGACCGCGCCCGCAGCGGCCCCGGTCAAGACCACCGAGCCGAAGGCGGCCTGAGCATGGCTAACAACATCGTCATCGCCGAGGCGAATCGGCTGCTGGATGCCTCCCTGGGCACCACCACCTATGTCCCGCCGACCGGGCCCATGAAGCTCGCGCTGGAAACCAGCACGGGCAGCAATGCGTCTCCGGGGGTCGAGGTCGTCGGCGGCAGCTATGCCAGGCAGACCATCACCTTCAGCGCCGCCTCGGGTGGCACGGCCGCATCGAGCAACTCCATCGTCTTCACCGCGATGCCGGCGGCGACGGTCGCCGGGGCCGAGGTCTACGACTCGAATGGCACGCCGCGGCGTGGCTGGGTCGGCGCGCTAGGCGCGGGCAAGACGGTGGCCAGCGGCGATTCTCTAAGTTTTGCGGTCGCGGCCGTCACGATCCAGCTCCTGTAAGACGAAGGGAGGACAGACCTTGGCCGACATGGCAGCCACCCTCGTCCTGAACGCGGCCACCTCGCTCAGTGCTTCCGGTGCCCGGGTACGGGTAGCGGCCCTCCCTCTCAGTGCCGACACCACGTTCGACGCGCGAGCGACGGAGAACATCGCGGCGTCACTGAGCGCGGGCACCTCGTTCTTCGCCTTCTCGACCCGCTTCGTCATCGGCGCGCTGGCACTGGAGACATCGAGCGAGGTGTCGCTTGGTGCTTCGCTGCCGGTGACCGGCGCCATCCAGCTGACCGCGGGCACCGCCCTGACCGCCGGCGGGGTCCGCCGGCCGCTCATCATCGCCGCGCCGCATGGCATCAACGTGCGCCGGCCGCCGGCCGGGATCAACGGCCGGCGGGCTACGGCCGGGGTCGTCCGCACAGATATCCGCCCCGGCATCAGGAGGTCCACATGAGTGATGTCGGCGATGCCATCGAACTGACCTACACCACCGCGCCCGGCGCGACCGTGACGATGGACTGGATCCACCTGCCCACCGGGGTCGTGCTGCTGGAGGACGAGGCCGTCCCGGAACTGATCGTCGACGACGTCGCGACCGGGCAGTACCCGATCACCCTGCTCGGGTCGATGGTCGGGCGCTACGAGGCCCGGTTCACCTCCAGTGGCACCTCCACCGCGGTGGAGTCGTACTTCGAGGACTTCGACGTGGTCGGCGGCCCGCCACCGCTGGCCACCCTCGGCGAGTACACCGACCTGTACGGCAGCCTCTCGGCGGCCCGCGCGGCCACCGCGAAGAACCTGATCAAGCGCGCGTCGCAACTGGTCCGGGACCGGCTCCCGGGCCTGGACGCGAAGATCGCCGCCGGGACGATCCCTGAAGGCAACGTCAGCATGGCCGTGATCAACATGGTGGTCCGGGTCATGCGCAACCCTGGCGGGCTGCGCAGCGAGACCACCGGCCCCTTCTCGCGCTCCTACGACATGGACGCGGCCAGCGGGATGCTGGAGATCTCCGAGGCCGACCTGGAACTGCTCATCCCGGTGGTCCTGCCCGGCAAGAAGGCCCGCGGCAAGATGGGCACCGTCCGGGTCACCGGCGGCATGGTCCCTGCGGCGAACTCGATCGCCGGGGACTACGCGCCCTACTACGGACCCGTCTACAGGGGGCAGTAATGCCCTTCGGCGGCAGTAACACTGAGCCGGTCATCTTCCGCTACCCGCCCCGGCTCGATACCTTCCAGCAGCCCATCGCCGGGTCCGGGATCGATGTCCTGGTGGAGGACTGCCTGTTCGCCCCCGGCGCCGGCCGCGAAAACGAAGTGCACGCCAACCAGGTTCAGGCCGACGGCACACTGTTCGCCCAGCCCGAAGCTCCCATCCTCAGCGCGCAGGACCAGGTGGTCATTCGCGGCGACGTCTACGACGTCATCGAGCGGCCCCGCTACTGGCTCAACGAAGGCTGGGAAGTCCCCGTCCGCATCGTCACCGGCTAGCTGCACCCGGCCGGGGCCGGACTCGAACCGTACGGACGCGCCATCCTGGGCCGCTAGAAGACTCCGGCCGGGCTTGTTGCAGCTGCGTCGGGGTGCCAGGAGTTGAACCTGAGCTATCCCAGGGCCGTACCGCGATGCCGGTATGCGCAACTCCCCAGCGCCACAGACGACCCACCCCGTAGATCAACAAGCGTACCAGCGGAGGTGGGACATGACCGCGCGCTACTACCCGCGGGCCGGACCGTACAACGGCCGCAACGTCAACTACCGCGGCTTCGACCCGGACAAGGCTGGCATCGCCAAGATCGGCATCGGGCCCGAGGTCCGCCACGCCATCGGCGACATGACCAGCAACGCGCTGCACTTCGCGCAGATCATCGCACCCAACGACACCAACGAATACCAGTCGAGCTTCGGCTCCAGGGTCGAGATCCTGCCCGACTTCCCCGACCGCATGGGCGCCGACCCGCCGTTCCCCCGCTGGGTCGGCTCCGTCTACAACGACGCCAGCAACGCGATCATCGTCGAGGTCGGCGCTCGCAGCACCCGGCCTTACCGGGTGTTCCGCCGCACCCTCGAATGGCTCGAGTCGGTGGCCGGCTAGGAGTACGGGGCCACGAGTGGAGTCGTGTGCCGGGCCAGGTCCGCGTGGATCCGGGCCATCTCGATCAGCAGCTTGGGTTCTGGGCTGCCGGGATTCCGTTCGGCCGCTTTCTCGGCCTTCCCCAGCAGTTCGGTGGCCTTCGCGTCGTGCTCCTCCGGTGTCATGCCGAACAGCGTAGCAGTGGAGGAGGACATACATGCCTGAGCGCTTCGCCGACATGGCCTCGACCGTCGCCAAGCTGATCATCCCGCTCGCCGCTGCCAACCGGGTCGGCATCGCCACCCCCGAAATCCTCACCGGCCGGATGCCTTTCGTGCGCGCAACCCGCGCCGGCGGACCACGGGACCGGATCAACGACCGCGCCCGCATCGCCGTCGACGTCTTCGACAGCGACTACGCGCGCGGCCTGGCGCTCGCCGAAGCCATCGCCACCTACCTCGAACCCGGCCGGCGGCGCCTCGGGCCCGTCCTCATCGACCGGGTCATCACCGACCAGGCCCCGCAAGAAGTCGCGCCCTGGGCGCCCGGGATCTTCCGCTGGGAAGCCCGATACACCATCGTCTCCCGCCGCCACCAGGTGGCGTGAGCTGCCCACCCAACTGTCCGCCCCGCTCCGTCGGGGCTCACCTGACGCCTCGACCATTGAAAGGAACCGGGCATGGCTACTTACGCCGATCTGGCAGACAAAAAGAACCAACTCATCCGGAAAAGTTTGACCGGGTCCGTCTTCATTGCGCCCCCGTCCGTCGCCAACCTTGTCTCGCTCACGACCGGTGCTGGCTCGGCGCTCGTCACCCTGCCCACTGGCTGGCAGGACATCGGCTGGGTCACCAAGGACGGTGTCGGCTACGGTCGCGAGACCGAGCAGTCCGAGGTCACCTCGTTCGGTTCGCAGCAGCCGACGCGCACCGACCAGGTCTCCGACGTCCTGTCGATGACCGTCACCGCGCAGGAGACTAAGTTGCTGACGCTGGGGCTCTACATCGGTGTTGACACCACTGGTATCGAAGCCGCCGCGGTCACCGGTGAACTCCGGATCGCCAAGCCGAGCATCGCCGCCAACTACCACTACCGGGTGCTGGGGCTCTTCATCGACGAGATCGAGGAGGGCGAGATCTACATGGCTCGCTACTTCCCAAACGCGAAGATCACCGAGCGCGGCGAACAGAACATGTCAGATGGTGACGACCCCGTATCGTACAGTCTCACTCTGCGTGCAGAGGAAGATTCCGCCACGGGGACGGACGCCGAGTGGATCTTCGGCGGGCCCGGTTGGGTAGCACTGCTCGATGACATGGGCGTGGACCAGGCCGCCTAATCCGGCGCACGTGTCGCGCTAGCTATCCAAACCCACCATAAAAAGGTATTGATCGACTTCAATAACGAAGTTGGCCCTGTCAGCGTTCGCACCGCTGGCAGGGCCTGCCGACTGACATGGAGTCGACATGAAGGAACATAACACTGCCCCACGCGTGTGCGCGGACTGCCCTGCTGGACTGCAATACAAGGGCGTTCGTGGATCATGGCCACGTCGGCCGCGCAGTACGGCTGGAGCACCGGCTCGGCTCCGCAGGTCGACAGCATCGTGGTGTTCCAGCCCGGTGACAACGGCGCGGCGTCCGGGACCGGGCATGCCGGGTGGGTGGAGCAGGTGTCCGGCGCGCGGATCTTCATCTCGGAGATGAACGCCCCGCAGTCGTATGTCGTGACCCGGCGCTGGGTCGACCGCCCGGCGCCCGCGGTGCGGTACCTGTATGCCCCCGTGCCGCGCTAGAACCACCACACCCCTGCACGGATACCCGCGACCTGGTCGCGGGCTGTCAGCGTGCTCTTGACGGCCGGGGCGGCAGAGCTTGGGTGGGCGCCGCCGTCCCGGTCTCTTTTTTCGAAGCTCACCCAATGAACCCGGAAGGAGCCCGGCCGTGGCCGAGTCCAAGAACGTGTACGTCAAGATCGGCGAGCGCGGCCGGCTCATCGAGCGGACCGCGGCGACACCGAAGGATCACGTCAACCTGAAGGCGACCGGCTGGGTGCTGAAGGGCAGCAAGAACGCCCCGACCGAGAAGGATGCGACCGCGGAGCCGCGTGTCACGTCCGGCTTGACGGATGCGGTGCCGACGTCCCAGCGCGCGCAGGCCGATCCGGCGGATTCGACGACCACCACGTCCCGCACGGGCACGACGACCAAGGGCGCGACGTCGTCGGCGGTCGGTGCTGCCGGTGCGGTGGCGGATTCGAAGAGCCAGGCCGCGGCCGGCAAGTAGTCGTAGCCGATGCCCCGGACCTCGCATAGAGCGTCCGGGGCATCGGCCTGTTCGCAGTTTCGCCCACCCGACGCAAGGAGCACCCACCCATGTCCGACGCGACCACTGAACCCACCACCACCACCGGGCCGTCCACGGCCGAGACCGACGCGCAGGCGACGCATGTGGCCGCCCAGATCGGCCAGAACACCGCCGCGGCGGGCCTGGCGGCGAAGATTACCCAGTTGCCGGCCGGGGTGAAGCTGTCCAGCAACCTGGACACCTACGAGAATGAGAAGCCCGCCGAGGCTTTCTGGTTCCAGCACGGTGAGGCGTTCTTTCACCTGCTGGCGCCGGACGATGTCGACTTCGATGACATCGTCATCGTGCAGGAGCACCCGCGGCTGATGATGCACATCCTGCTGGACCCGGCCCAGCGCTCCGGCTTCGAGGAGACGAAGAAGGTTGTGCCGATGAAGGTCGGCAAGATGAAGAAGCTGATCGGCGACTACACCAAGCACTTCGGGCTGACCGACCTGGGGGAACTCGGCGGCTCTGTGCGACCGTAAACCGGTACGCAGGGCCGATCGAGAACGACCTGGCGGACCGCGGGCAGGATCTGCGGAAGCTGTGGCAGTCCCGTCAGTGGCGCTATCTGCTGTCCCGCATCGACAACCTGCCGCGCAACTCCGCGTACGTGGAGGCGGTCAGCAAGGACCGCGAGCTGGCCGAGCAGATGCTGGACAGCCCGGCGCCCGAGAAGGGTGACGCGATGCGGATGCGGGACTGGTCACCGCTGATGGAGGCGATGGCCACCCAGATCGACCGGCTGGGCGATGTGGTGCAGGCCGTCATCGCCGCGCAGGGTGGTAAGCCGCCGAAGATCAAACCCTTCCCGCGGCCGAAGACCGCGATGGAGGAGCTGCGCTCGCCGCAGCACATGCACAAGCGGATCCTGGCCAAGGTCATGATTCAACAGCCGGACGGCTCGGTAAAATCGGCGGCGGAGATGTCCGCGCGCCGGCGCCGGGGACCGCGGTTGCCACCCATGTAGTCGCACCGCCTGGACGCCCAAAACTGGTAAGATCGACGGTGACAAGGGGGCCTGGCAGGTGCGCGAACACCTCCAGGCCCGGCCGAACCTCTCTCGAAGGTCCGACACATGGAGCTTACCCGTACGCCGGGTCGTAGGATCCGGCGATGCCTGGACTGCCCGGCCGACATCTCTGAACGTGGGAATCGGGCAACCCGCTGCGTAACCTGCGCTGCCGTGGCTGCCCGCGCCGCGCTCCTTCTCTCTCGTCCGCGCGTACCGCGAAGTTGTAAGACCTGCGGAACCGACATATCGGCGCGCAGCAACTCTGCCATTTACTGCGCCTCTTGCCGAATTGCGGCGTACGCGTATCCGACCGAGCGCAAGTGCAAGAACGCGACCTGCGCAACTATGGTGCAGCGCAGCGGCAAGGTCTACGCCGACTACTGCTCGGACGCCTGCAAGCCTCGTTGCGAGGCCGACGGGTGCGATCACCCTCGCCACGGCCCTCGCTGGTGTAGAGCCCATCGCAGGCAGATAAACGAGCTTGGGTATGTCAAACCACTCGCCTGGGTTTGGGTCAAGAGGGAGACCTGCCTGGCATGCGGCGACCCTGTACCGAGCCACCTCCGTGCAGGGGAATTCTGCACGGAGACCTGTCGGTGGTACTGGAAGAAGCACGGTGGGCTGCTGCCGACGCGGTTCTGCGTCCATTGCGGCGACGAGATTTCCTTGGCGCGCCAGCCGGGGCGCCGCCATTGGAACCGTCACAAGATGCGGCGAAGAAGTCACACGGTGAAGGCCTGCCGGCGCTGCCGTCAGGATCTGAGCAAGCACGGGATGTCAGTGCGCCACTTGGCTCGCCGCGATGGTAGCGCCTGCGGGATCTGTGCCGCTCCTGTCGACCTGACGCTGAAGGCTCCGCATCCCGGCGCGCCTTCCGTAGACCACATCTTCCCTCGTGCTCGAGGCGGGGACAGCGATCCGAAAAACCTGCAATTGGCTCATTTGCGCTGCAACATCCTCAAGCGCGACCACGTTCTCGAGGAGCTGTTGCCGGCCTAAGGCCGTGTCAGAAGCCCCCTCGCTGCTACCAGTGAGGGGGCTTCTTCATGCCGTACGAAGCAGGCACAGCGGTTCTTAGCGTGGCGGTTTCGTTCCTCAACGTTGAGGAAATGATCGCCCGCGCGGCCCGGGATCTGGCCAAGGGTCTCGACAAGGAGCTGGGCAACAAGCTCGGCAAGTCGATGCAGAACGCGGCGAAGAGCGGCGAGGCGGATGCGGGCCGGGCGGGCACCGCGCTGGGCCGGGCGTTCACGGACAACGCGCTCAAGCACGTCAACTCGGCGCTGGCGAACTTGCCCGAGGGCGACAAGATCCTGAAGGGGTTGCGCTCCGAGCTGGACGCGATCTCCAAGATCGACATCTCGAAAAACTTCAATGAGAAAGACTTCATAGCCCGCATCGAGCGCGCGCAGCAGGCCCTGAAGCGGGCCCAGCTAGACGCCACCGGTGTCAACGCGGTGAGCCGGTACACCAACGCCGGCAACGCCGCGGCGGAGCTGGGTGCCGTGCGGGAGATCGTGGAGGCCGCCCGGCGCCGCGGCTTCGCCGCGGGCGACGCGTTCGAGAACGCGTACCAGGCGCGCCTGAAGTCGATGCGCTCGGCCACCCCGGACCTGAAGACCCGGGCGGATTCGTCGCCGGATGAGCGTGCCGCGAACGCGATCCGGCAGCGGATCGAGGACGCCGGCCGGCTCAAGGTCGGCGATGTGGTGTCGCGGGACAACAACCCGCTGAACCTCAAGGTCGGGGTGAAGATCTCCCGCGAGGACCTGGCCCGGGAGATGGCCACGATCGAGGGGTTGCTGGACAACTTCGTCGAGTCGTTCCAGGACTCCGACCTGGTGTTCTCGTTCGACAAGGCACGGCAGCAGGCCGGCGCGTTCGTCGAGGACGTCAAGACCCAGCAGCAGAAGGCCGCGGAGGCCGAGGCCAACGCGTACCTGAAGGTCTGGGATGACGCGCATGCCGAGCAGCGCCGCCGGGACGCGAAGTTCCGGCAGGACCTGGCCCGCGACCATGAGGCCGCGGAGGCCGAGGAGCACAAGCGTCAGAAGCGGGCGCTGGCCGAGCTGGCGGACGCCTATGACGAGGCGATCAAGGAGCAGTACAAGCGGGACCTGCGGGTGCGCCAGGACTTCGACAAGATCCACGATGCCGCGATCGCGGAGGACTACAAGCGCCAGCGGATGCTGCAGGACGCCTTCCTGCGTGACTACGACTCGGCCATCGCGGAGAGCTACAAGCGGCGCAAGCGCGCTGACGAGGATTACGCCCGGGATCACCTGATTGCCCTGCGCGAGGAGGCACAGCGCGAGGCCGACATGCTGCGTGGCGGTATCGCGGGCCGCAGCCAGGAACGCACCCGTAATGCGCTCGGTGCTCTGCCGGCCATCCCGCTGCGATTGCAGACCAACGATGCCGACCGGGCCATCGCCGACATCCGGTCGAAGATCAAGGGCCTGGGCGACTTCAAGGTCGGCATCGACATCGACACGAAGTCCTATGCCGACAAGGTCGAGCGTGAGTTCAACCGGCTGAAGGCCCTGGTCAGGGACAAGTCTGTCCAGTTCGAGATCCGCACGGATGCCGCGAAGGCGGCGAGCGAGCTGGGTCTGGTGCTGGCCGAGATCGGCCGGATCGATGGCCGTAAGGCTGAAGTCAAGGTTGATACGGATCGGACCAATGCCGGGTTCCGGGAGATGCTCTCCGGGCTGACCCTGAACCTGGGCCGGCTCGGCACGCTCATCGCTGTCGGGGCATCGCTGGGTACGGCGATCGTGCCGGCCGCGGCAGCCGCCGCGAGCGCGATCGGTGCGATCGGCACCGCCGGTCTGGCCGCCAGCGTGGGCCTGGGTGTCATGTTCCTGGGCTTCTCCGGTATCGGCGAGGCCGTCAAGCTGATGGGCAAGGCCTCGGAGGCTCAGGCCAAGTCGAACGTCTCGCTGGCCCGCACGGGCAACGCGGTGGCGGGGGCCTCTGACCAGATCAAGTCCGCGGAGATGGCCCTGGCCAACACCCGGCGCGACAACAAGATCGGCGCGATCAAGGCCCAGCGGGCGATCACCGACGCGATCGAGGACCAGCGCGATGCGGTCCGTGCTGCGGGTCGCGACATGAAGGATGCGATCGAGCAGGTCGGGGATGCCCAGCGCAACCTGACGGAGGCGGAGACTGACGCCACCCGGGTGCGCGAGGGGCTCAACCGGGCCTACGAGGAAGCACAGCGGGCCATCGACGATCTCAACTCGTCGGTGCGTGGTAACGCGCTGGACCAGCGCCAGGCCACCCTGGACATCGCCAAGGCCAAGGAGGCCCTGGACAAGGTCCTCAGTAACCCGCGGGCCGAGGCGGCCGACCGCGAGCAGGCGCGGATCAACTACGAAGAGCGTCTGCTGCAGATGGATGACCTGCAGCGCAAGGGCACCGAGATGTCCGCGGAGCAGGAGAAGCGCCAGGCCGCAGGACTCAAGGGTTCCGAGGAGGTCAAGCGGGCCGAGGAGGACATCGCCGACGCAGCCGAGCGGGTCGCCGACGCGCAGCGCTCTGTCGGGCGCGCCCAGGAGGACCTGGCGCAGACCCGGATCGATAGCCAGAAGCGCATCGTCGACGCGCAGCAGAAGGTCGCTGATGCTCAGGAGGCGGCAGCCGAGCAGCAGCGCGATGCTGCCACCAGCCAGTTCTCTGCCACCCAGAGTTTGGCCGCGGCGCAGCGGGGGCTGGCGAACGCCTACAACCAGTCGAGTCTGGCCGGTGGTGCGGCGCTGGAGAACCTGAACACCAAGCTCGCCAAGATGACCCCGGCGGGCCGGGCGTTCGCCGAGTACATCTTCGGGCTGAAGGATGCGTTCCGCGACCTCAAGGCGGCGGCGGATCCGATGCTCGTCGGCGTCCAGAAGGCGCTGACCGGGCTGATCGGTAAGTCCAGCGACGAGGCCCGGACCAAGCTGCAGCCGCTGATCGGTTTCGTGCGCGGGGTGGCCTCGGCCCTGGGTGACGGTTTTGTGCGTTTTGCGGAGACCCTGAAGGGCCCAACGTTCACCAAGTTCTTCAACTACATCGGCGCCACCGCGGTGCCGACCCTGGAGCGGATGGGAATCGCCTTCGAGAACATCCTCGTGGGCCTGGTCAACCTGTTCCTGGGCTTCACCCCGCTCTCGACGGGTGTGGAGAACGGCTTCGTCGGCATGACGGAGAGCTTCCGCAAGTGGTCCGAAAGCCTGGAGACCAATGTCGGTTTCCAGAAGTTCATGGACTACCTGAAGAAGTCCGGCCCGCAGGTCGCGACCTTCCTCGGCGCGTTCGTCAAGACCCTGGCGAAGCTGGTCGTGGCGGCGGCACCGATCGGCACGTTCGTCATCGACGCGTTCACGAAGCTGTTCGAGTGGATCAACAAGATTCCGTCGAAGACGCTGACCGCGCTGGTCGGCGGTATCTCCGCGGCCGCCCTGGCGATCAGTGTGTTCGCCGGCGCGACCGCGACCTTGCTGCTCGGCAAGGCCGGCCTCATCGCCGGCGCCATCGCGGCCCTGGTGGTGGCGTTCTCCACCCTGGTGGGCTCGTCGGACACTCTGCGCGGCGCGCTGGGTGCCGCCTGGGATGCGGTCTCCACGGGCGCCGGCGCGGCGTTCGGGTTCATCAAGACCGCCATCCAGCAGGCCTGGACGGCGGTCCAGCCGACCCTGGTCCGGCTGGGCGAGATGGTCATCTGGTTGTGGAAGAACGCCTGGGTGCCGGCGGCGCAGGGGATCTGGGTTGTCATCAAGCAGCTTTACGAAACGCTGAAGCCGGTTTTCGACCTGATCGGCGGGCTGATCAAGCCCCTCGCCACGATCATCTGGTGGCTGCTGAAGTACGTGATCATCCCGGTGGTGGCGGGGATCGTCTATGCGTTCGTGAAGGTGCTGGGTCCGGTCTTCCAGTTCCTCTGGAAGTACATCTTCCAACCGATCCTGAAAAGCCTCGGGGTCGCCTTCCAGATCGCCGCGGCCATCATCAAGGTCGTCATCGGCATCATCATGGTCGGGCTGAAGGCGCTCGGACAGAACTTCAAGACCCTGTACTACGGGGTCATCAAGCCTGTCTGGGACATGCTGCTGAAGAACGTCTTCCGGCCGATGGGTGAGTGGATCAGCAAGCACATCAAGCCGGCCTGGGATAAGGCGCTCGGCGCGCTGGGCGGCGCCTGGGAGAAGTTCAAGAGGGTCATCACGGTCCCGATCAAGTTCATCGTCGAGACCTTGCTGAACAACGGAATCCTCAAGGGCTACAACTGGCTCGCCGACAAGTTCAACATCGAGCCCAAGAACGTGAAGATCCCGCCACCGAGTGGGGGCTGGTATGCCGCCGGTGGCGCGGTCCGGGGCCCGGGCAGCGGCACCAGCGACAGCATCCGGGCACGGCTGTCCAACGGTGAGCACGTGCTCACCGCCAAGGAGGTCCGGGCGGCCGGCGGGCATGCCGCGATCTACGCGCTACGTCAGGCGATCCTGGGTGGCGGCGCCCCCCGCCAGACCGGGGGCGGCGAGACCAGGTTCGCTGATGGCGGTGCGGTCGGCGGGTTCGGTGACTGGCTAACCGGTATCGGCTCGGCCGCCAAGAAGAAGGCCGCGGCGGTCTACGAGAAGTCCAAGGACGTCTTCGCCGGCATCAGCGGGTTCATGATGAACCCGGCCGGCTCGCTGAAGGCCGTGTACGACAGCGTGCTGAAGCAGGTGCCGCAGCAGGGTTCCGAGCTGGTGCAGCGGCTGCTGAAGATCCCCGGCAAGGTGCTCGGGGGTCTGGTCGACAAGGTCAAGGGCTATGTCGGCCTTGGTGGTGGCGGTGGCGGTGAGTATTCGGCCGCCGGCGCAGCTGCCGGCGCCGCGCAGTTCGGGAACTGGCCGCGCTCGGCCAGCGCTCAGCGTGGTGACTCCGGTGTGTGGCGCGGGGTCGTCCAGGTGATCAAGCAGAGCGGTATCAATCAGGGGTCGTTCGGTAACTCTTACCGGCCCGGTGACCCGCGTTGGCACGGTTCTGGACGCGCAGTCGACTGGATGGGCTACAACATGGATGCGCTGGCCAGCTATCTGGCCGCGCGCAAACCGCTGGAGCTGATCCACCGCACGAACACCAGGGACTACGCGTACACGCGGGGCCAGAACCGTGGCTCGTTCAACAACTCCCTTATGCAGGCGCACAGGAACCATATTCACATTGCGTATGACAAGGGTGGTTTGCTTCCGGACACCCGGCAGATGCCGGGTGGGACCATGCAGGTCTTCCACGGCAAGCGCACGCCGGACAAGGTCCTGACCGACACCCAGTGGACCAGCATGGCCACCCTGGCCAACAAGGCCCGGCAGTCGGTTGGCGGCGGGGACACCTTGAACTTCGACTTCAAGGACAGCACGTTGGACGAGAGCAGGCTGCTGGCCATCCAGTCACGCCGTGACGCTCTCAACCGGGTCAACCGGCGCAACTACTAGGCCAACCGGATGCGGCGGCGCAGGAGCGATCCTGGGCCGCCGCATCATGCTGAGGAAGGTTGGTGCCGGATGCCCCTGCTCTCCGGTGGTCTTACCGTTGTCACGCCCGAGGAGATCGAAACCGGGCCGTCGATCGCCTACCAGGAGACCGTCGGGATTCCCAGCTTCAGCTGGATCGACCCGGACGGTCGCGAGTGGCCGCTGAGCAACACCCGCGAGGACCTTGGATGGTTCACCATCATGGGCCCGTCGGGCTGGGGCGCGGCGCCGATCGAGATGGCCACCGATGACCTGCCCCGTGGCGGGGTGGCGGTGCGCTACATCCAGGACAAGGCCTCGACCATCCAGTGGCCGCTGGAGATCTTCGGCAGCAATCATGACGAGTTCGTGGCGCGCTACCGGCGGATCAGCCGGGCTTTCACTCTGACGACGCGCCGGCACAAGCCTGGCCTGCTGCGGGTGGCGCGCCCGAACGGCCAGGTCCGCGAGGCGGAGTGTTACTACTCGGCCGGTCTGGAGGCCGAAGGCGAGCAGAACCACCTCTATGCCCGGCCCGTGATCAGCCTGTTCTGCCCTGAAGGCAAGTGGCGCTCGAACACTCCGGTGGTCGCGGTGCGCACCTTCACGCCGACCACGGATGCCCCCGATGACCCGGAGAACCCCGGGGACCCGGGCGGTGGCACCGGCACACCGGTCACGTTCTTCAGTCCCTACCTGAGCTTGACGTCCTCACGGGTGGTCGGTTCGGGCACGGGCGCGCCGCCGGCGGAGACCGAGGTGGGCGTTACCGAGGACCCGTCCAGCGGTGACGACTCCGGTTCGCTGACCACGATCACCAACAGCGGCGATGTCGAGGCCTGGCCGACCTGGACCATCACCGGCCCGATGTCGGTGATGCGCGCCTGGAACGTCACCCTCGGGACCCGGTTCGCCCTGAACTTCACGCTCTCGCCGCAGCAGACCATCACGATCACCACCGACCGGCCCACGGTCCGCGGGCCGGGTGACGCGAACCTGTCGCGTCACATCGACTGGTTCAACCCGGCCGGCACCGAGTTGTGGCCGCTGGCCGACGGGACGAATGTGATCGGGCTCGAGGTCGACGGCGCCAGCGCCGGTACCAGCGTCAAGATGGCCTTCACGCCGCGGTTCGACAACAGCTAGCCGGCCGGGGGTGCGCCTGTGCGCAAGCACCTGGCCGGTCTTGTCGTCAGCCTCCTGGTCGCGCTCGTCGGCGGCGCGGTCCCACCTCCGCCCCGTCCCATTCACCCGGGCCCACCCGCGCCCGCCCACCTGCGAATTCGGGGTGAATCACCCATGCTCATCGGTGCTTCCATCGGCGCGGAGGACCTCGCCTTTTACAAGCCGCTGCTCCCCGGCAACAACATCATGCGGATCTTTCCGGACAAACAGGTCATCGGCGGTAAGGCCGATGTCGGGGTCATCCCGGCCTGGACCGATGCGCGGATGCTGTACTGCCAGGAGAAGAACGTCATCCCGTTCATCTCTACCAAGATCGACGGGTATGCGGCGGGCCTGACACACGTCAAGACCCAGCTGACCAACATGCCACAGTGGCTGAAGGACCGCCCCGGTGTGGTCCTCTACATCACCGACCGGCACGAGCCGGAGGGCGACCTGGCCGGCGGCGCGGAGCCGGCCGGTGCGGACGCCTACAAGGCAGGCTTCAAGGCGTTCGTGGACATGCTCAACACGTTGCCGGCGGCCATCCGCGCCAAGATCTGGGTCGGGCCGACACTGACCAAGACCTGGACGGAGAAGGCCGGGGTCACCCGGGACTACAACCTGTATGACCCGATGTCGCTGGGCGCCGCATACGGTGGCCAGTTCTTCGGTGTCGACATGTATCACGAGACCGGTACCGCCAGCACGGTGGTCAGCCCGACCAACCTGATCGCGCCGGCCACCTTCGTGGCCAAGTTCAAGGCATACAAATACAGCTCCACGGACACCCGACCGCGACTGTTTCCGGAACTGGGTCTGGTCGGGATGCCCGACGACCTCAGCGGTGTGGCGCGGGCGAACTGGCTGCGAGGGGTGTACGAGCAGGTCAAGCTGATGCGGGTGGGCCAGCCCGGCTGGACCCAGCCCTGGAGTTTCCATGGCCTGATCTGGTGGAACCAGATCGGCAAGGCCACCGGTGTCGTGCTCACCGTCGGCCAGCGGCGCGACTTCCCGCTGGACGAACGCACGGTCGACTCCACCAAGTCGGTCAAGCTGAACCCGCCCGTGCCGCTGAACATGTTCAAGGCGATCTGGGCGGCGGAGAACACCGGCGGCCCTGTCCCCGGCCCGGCCGTCGAGGGAAGCCCTGGCCCGGTCGAACCGGCCCCGGTCACCACGAGCGTGGTCTGGAAGTACTGGGTCGGCGCGACCATGAAGAAGGAGGACATCCCGGCCTACGAGGCGAGGCTGCCCCTGAACGGGATGTTCCGGATCTTCCCCAACTCCAACGCACTACCGCCGGCCTGGGACGATCCGCGCTTCGAGTACGCCAAGCGGGTCGACGCGGTGCCGTTCGTGAGCAGCAACCTCGACGGCGACGCGACCAAGTTCGCCGAGCT
>WUUC01164723.1_pt1 | contig 18722 bp, 9 predicted proteins | sample 6278441 | NCBI WGS metagenome assembly WUUC01 (sample SAMN13675441, study PRJNA597444) | soil metagenome | isolation source: soil | place: USA: Washington | collected 2017-10 | reverse complement strand
TCCGCTAGTTCGCGCGTATGACAAAAAGGGGACACTTCTGGCGGAAGTAGGCCCCTAGCCTCGATGAGTCCAGAACGTGACATGCCGGTTTGCAATTGCCGGGCGTCGCGTTCTTGTGCCGGCAGTCGACACGGTTGCATCCTGATGCCGGGGTGAGTCGTGTGGACGTTCACAAGACAATTTGTACGGTTGACATCGCAGGCTACGGCGGCATGGATCGAACCCGGCCGAACTACGTGGCACTGCGGTCCGGCATGTTCGAGTCAGTACAGCTGGCGTTCGACCAGGCCGGGATTCCCTGGGACACCTGCTTCCAGCAGGACGTCGGTGACTGCATTCTCCTGCTCGTCCCCGCGGACGTGCCGAAGGGGGCATTTGCCGGCGAGCTGCCGAGAGCGCTGGCGGCGGCGTTGTGTGCCCACAACGAGGTGCATCCACCGAAGGAGCGGGTCAAGCTGCGGCTCGCCCTGCACGCCGGGGAGGTCACCTACGACAAGTACGGCGGCGTCGCGGGGAAGTCGATCATCCTCGCGAGCCGCCTGCTCGACGCGCCGCCGCTGAAGGAGGTGCTGCGGGACTCGCCGGGATCACTGGCCATGATCGCGTCGGACTGGTTCTATACCGAGGTGATCCAGCACGACGACGACTACGAGCCGGACGCCTACCGGCGAGTCAGTGTGGCGGTCAAGGAGTTCAGCGACGTCGGCTGGATCCGGACTCCCGGCCACGAGCTGCCGGCTCTGCCGCCACCACTGCCGCCGTCACCACCACCGTCGTCGTCGCCGTCCGTCCGCCCGGACGACACGCTGGTCGAGACGGTCGTCGTACCGGTGCGGCTGCGGCCCGCCTCGCCGGAGTTCTACGAGGTCGTCGACGCGCTGGAGGACATCCCGTGCATGCGGCGCGAGGACACGCGTCTGCTCGTGGTCGACGAGCTCCGGTTCGCCGGCACGGTCCGGCATTTCCCGAGCCGCCGCGCGCACGTGATCAGCATCCTGCGCACCTGCCTGGACTTCGACGACGGCGTGCTGGAGCTGGTGTCGGTGATCTCGAACCACGAAGCGGGCGGATCGGTGCCCCTGAAACGTTTGCTGACGCTCCTGACCGGCGGTGCGGTGTAACGAACACCGAGGTGGCGACGAACTCGGAAGGAGCGGCCAGTGGCGTCGAGCGGGACCGGTGGCACCCTGTGGCCGCTCGTCAAGGCGTTGCAACAGCTGCCATGCATGGGAGCGCAGCAGGACAGGAACTTCGTCGTGCGACTGCTGGCCGACCGGCTCGGCACGGTACTGCAGATCGACGAGAGCCCGCGGTCGCACGTCCACATCCTGAACATCGTCGAGGTGTGCAACCGCCGCTCCGACGGTCTGACCGCGCTGCTCGACGTGCTGCGGGAGTTCGACGAGGGCACTACTCATTTTCGAGTGGTGGAGAGCATCATTGCCGAACGCACGGTACTTCCGCTCTGGCCGGAGGAGGAGCGGGAGGAGCTGTTCGCGTTGCTGCGGGGGGTCATCTTCACCGATCTCGTGGAGCTGTACCGCCAGGTCGCGGGAGCGAACGCGCCGGAGCTGCCCGCGGAGACCAGCTATCGCGAGGTATTCCTCACGTTGGAGACGTTGAACGCCGACCCGGACGGCCTTCCCAAACCGATCGTGTTCGTCGAGTACCTCGCGAGCGGGCGCCGCTCGGAGCTGTCGATCGAGCTTCGGCGATGGGCGGACCGCCAGGCGAGTAGGTTGGGTGTCATCACTGAGCTGCAGAAGATGCGCCGGATTTTCCAGGCGCCACCACCGGGTCCGCCGCCGAACTCTCCTGCCTACCTCGTCCTGCTGCTGCGGCGCATCGGTCTGACCGGTGAGCGGTACCAGCTGTCCCACTGGTCCCAGCTCGACCTGTCCGAGGGATGGCACCCGGAACGCGGCGAGGACTTCACCGGCTCGATCGCCGAGGTGAAAGTCCGGGTCGCCGCCCTGATCGAGTCGGTGGAAACGAAATGGGCCCGGTACCAGCCCGACATCAGAATCGAAATGGTTCTTTCGGGTGAACTGTTGAACCTGGATGTCGACCAGTGGCCCTGGGAAGTCGACGAAAGCCCATTACCGCCGCTGCCCATCGGCTGTCGTTATGCATTTGCAATTCGCTCACTGGAGCGAATGCAGGCCGGTAAGTGGCACCGGTCCTGGCACACCCGTTGGACTGTTCTGAATGGTCAGCTCACCAATGGCGTGATCGCGCCGGAGTGCGCGCGGCGGGCCGAGGACGGGAACGCGATCCGGCGGCTGGTTGCCGATCTGGAGACCAACCGGGATGTTGTATCACTGATGCTGAGCAAGCCACCTGATCCGGCACAGGGCGGCGGGGCCGAGGTCGCCGCCGCCCTTCGTGCTGGTTTACCGATCATGGTTTGGCATCGCGAGCATTGCGATTCGGAAGAGTTCCTGGCCGTGGTCACCGACCTGCTGCATGGTGATGGTCCGGGCTCCATCCTGCAGCGGGTGCGACAGATCCGGACGATCGCCTACGAGTCGCACACCGGTCATGTCGGCCACCACCTTGCACTGATGTGGGATGATCCGGAAAGACTGGTCGTGCCGGCCGACCTCGGTCCTCCTCTTGACCCCAGGGAGGCGAGTGTTGCGTGACTGAGTCCGTTGAGTCTGTCGAGTCCGGGTCCGTCGGGTCCGCGCGGGACTGGTACGTGTACCGCGGCACGGGCCGCCCCGGGGTCGTCGAGAAGCTGCCGGATCCCCCACCGTGGCGACGGTTCTCCGGTGAGCCGGTGTGCACGACACCCGTCGGCGACGGCGGCGAGGCGGACCGGCGGATCGGTGGGGTGCCCGGTGCGGTGTGGGTGCCGAGCCCGCACGAGGTGTCGATGGTCAACGCGGCGATCTACCTGCGGCGGCCGCTGCTGGTGACGGGCCGGCCGGGGACGGGGAAGTCGAGCCTGGCGTACCTGATCGCGCGTGAGCTGGGCCTGGGTCCGGTGCTGCGGTGGCCGATCTCCTCGCGGACGGCGTTGAAGGACGGCCTCTACCTCTACGACGCGATCGGGCGGGTGCAGGAGATCAACGCCAGCCGGGGCGAGGAGGAGCCGGACATCGGGCAGTTCGTGCACCTCGGAGCACTGGGCACGGCGTTGCTGCCGTACGAGCGGCCGAGGGTGCTGCTGATCGACGAGTTGGACAAGAGCGACATCGACCTGCCGAACGACCTGCTGAACGTGTTCGAGGAAGGCGAGTTCGAGATCCCCGAGCTCGCCCGGCTGGCGGCGCGGCACGCCGAGGTGACGGTGCTGACCGCCGACCGCGAGGGCGACGCGGTGGTGCGGCGGGGCCGGGTCCGGTGCCGGGCCTTCCCGATCGTGATCATCACGAGCAACGGCGAACGCGAGTTCCCGGCGCCGTTCCTCCGACGCTGCCTGAAGCTGCACGTCGAGCCGCCGACACCGCGGCAGCTCGGCGCGATGGTGGCCGCCCAGTTCGGTGACACCGACGGGGTCGACGTGTCCCGGCTGATCGCGGAGTTCCAGGCACGCAGCGAGGAGACCGGTGGACTTGCCTCGGACCAGCTGCTCAACGCGGTGCACCTGGCTATGCAGTTGGCGACGTCCGGCGCGTTCCACGCGGACGAGGACTGGCAGGAGTTGTTGACCGCGATCTGGCATCCGCTGACATCGTCGCCGGAGGCCGGGTGACTGTGACATGAGCGGAGCTTGCGGAGCGAATAATCAGACGCAGGGCGACCGCGAGCGGCGACACCGAGCCTGCGAGGGGTCGTCGTGAGTGGAGTTCCTCTCGACGATCCGCCTAAAGGCGGTCCCGGCCTGGATTCGGGGGTGTTGCCGCACCTCGACATCCCGGAGGCCGGGCAGTCGCGGTTGACGACGGCTGATCTCGAGTGGCGCGAGCTGAGGGACGCGCTGTGGCTCGCGAACGCCCTCTTCCCCTCCGCGACCGAGGCGCCGTCGCCGCCGCGGCCACGCGTGCCCGGCGCGCCGCCAACCCCGCCCCCTGCCCCGCCGCCGCGGGAGCGGGAGGAGCCACCCGAGGAACCGCCGCCGGCCGCCGAGACGGCGCCGAAGGCGGCACCTGAGCCACAGGACTGGCATGTCGGCGCGGCGCACCCGGTGCGTGCGGCCGGCTACGACCAGGGCGTCTCGGCTGCGCCGCTGGTGTGGCCGAGCGCCCCGGCGCTGCCGAACAGCCGGCTGATCGCCCGCGCTCTCCGTCCGCTCGGCCGGCGCACCCCGTCCCGGTGGCGGGTCGAGCTGAACGAGGAGGCCACGGCGGAACGCGCCGCGCAGGACCGGTTGTGGCTGCCGGAGTTCCGCCCCGAGTCGTGGCACGAGTTCGAGCTGGTGGTCGTGGTCGACACGGCCGGCGCGGCGGAGGTCTGGCAGCAGCTCGTCCGCGAGCTGTGCGACCTGCTGCGCCGCCAGGGCGCGTTCCGCAACGTCCGGGTGCTGCTGGTCGACGGCACGGTGACGAGCGGCGACGAGGTGGTGCTGCGTGCCGAGGGCGCGGACGGCGCGGTCAGCGGATGGCGTGACCACGTCGACCCGACCGGCCGCACGCTGTTCCTGGTGCTGACGGACGGCATCGGTGACGGCTGGCGTTCCGGTGTGGTCACCGGGGTGGTCGCGTCCTGGGCGCGGTACACGCCGGTGGCGCTGGTGAACCTGCTGCCGCAGCGGTTGTGGCACCTGAGCGGCCTGACCCCGAGCCGGGTGCGCCTCCGGGCGGCCCGCCCGGGCACCCCGAACGGACGGCTCCAGGTGCGCACCGAGGCCGGCCTGTCCAGGAACAGTTCGGTGGTGCCGATTCCGGTGCTGGGCCTGGAACCGGAGTGGTGGTCGGCCTGGGCGCGGCTGGTCGGCGTCCGCGGCGCCGGCTGGGTGGATATCACGACGGTGTTCGTGGAATCGGACGCGGTGGACAAGGACGCCGTTCCCGAACCGCTTTCCCCGACCGAGGAAATACCGCCGAGGGAACGGGTGCTGCGATTCCGCACCTTCGCGTCCGTGCCCGCTTTCCAACTCGCCGGTCTGCTGGCCGCCGTGCCTTTGTCACTGCCCACGATAAAGCTCGTGCAAAGGGTGCTCCTGCCGACCGCCGACCTGTCCGCGATCGCCGAGGTGCTGCTGGGCGGACTGCTCAGGAGAACGTCACTCAGACCGGACGATCGTGACGCCGTCGGGTATGAGTTCCACAAGGGTGTCCGCGAGGAGTTGTTGTCGTCCGGACGCCGAAGTGACACAGTCCGGGTGGCCCGGCTCATCGGCGACCACCTGGGGGCGCGTAACCCGATCGTGCGTAATTTCCGTGAGGCCCTGACGGACCCGGACAACACGCCGGAGCCGGAGCCGACCGAGGAGACCCGTCCCTACCTGCGGGTACAGGAGGCGGTCTTCCGCGCACTGTCCGGAAAGTACGGTCCACGTGCCGGTCGGCTCCGAGCAAAACTGCGCAGAGACGATCATGACGAACCCGCGCGCGAGCTCGACCCCGCCGCCGCTACGCTTGCCGGGCCCCATTCTGTTCCGCAGCCCCGGGAAGAGCACGTGACGGCTACCGAATCCGAGTCCTTATCCCAGCCTTTACCTGTAGGAGGCGAGATGACCGCGGCCGAGTCGAGTCATGTCGAGGGAAGTGCCCGGGTTATCGCGCGTCAACCACAGGTCTGGGGATCGGTGCCACTGCGAAATCCCGACTTCGTGGGTCGCGAGGGGCTACTGGAACAACTCCGTGTTCGGTTGACCGAACCCGAGATCCCGACCGCCGTGCTACCCGAAGCTTTGCACGGAATGGGTGGCGTTGGCAAGTCGCAGACGGTCGTCGAATACATTTATCGGCACGCCCATGAATACGACGTGGTGTGGTGGATTCCTTCCGAGCACCCCACCACCATCCGGTCGAGTTTCGTCGATCTCGCCAAGCGGCTGGGCATCAAGGCGAGCACCGCGGAAACGGCGGTACCCGCCGTGCTGGAGACTCTCCGCAGCGGCACGCACAACCGTCGCTGGATCCTGGTGTTCGACAACGCCGAGCGCCCGGACGTGGTCCGTAGCTTCCTGCCGACCGGCACGGGTCATGTGGTGGTCACCTCGCGCAACGCCGAGTGGGCCGGGGTGGCCCGCACGGTCGAGGTGGACCTGTTCACCCGCGACGAGAGCATCGAGCTGCTGCGCCGCCGGGGCGGCGGCACCATCACCGACGAGGACGCCGACCGCCTGGCCGAGGCCCTCGGCGACCTGCCGCTGGCGGTGGAGCAGGCCGCGTCGTGGCGTGCGCAGACGGGTATGCCGGTCGTGGAGTACGTCGACCTGCTGGCGAAGAACAGCGCCGAGCTGCTGAGGGCCGGTGCGCCCGGCGAGTACGAGCTCCCGGTCGCGGCGGCGTGGAACGTCCCGCTGAACCGGCTGAAGACCGACGGGCGGGGTGCGCTGGAACTGTTGCAGGTCTGCGCGTTCTTCAGCCCGGAGCCGATCTCCCGCAGCCTGTTCACCGGTGTGCGCGGCGCCCCGGTGCCGGACGCGCTGGCCGAGGCGTTCGGCGACCCGATCAAGCTCAACCAGGCGATCCGCGAGATCAACCGCTACAGCCTCGCGAAGATCGACCACAGTCGCAACACCATCCAACTACACCGACTCGTCCAAGCGGTCCTTCGCGATCAACTGGACCGTGCCCTATGGGAAAACATGCGCCACTCAGTCCACCTGATGCTCGTCAACGGCGACCCCGGAGATCCGGAGAACAGCGCCAACTGGCCGGTCTACGCCGACCTGCTGCCCCACGCGATCAACTCGCGTGCCGTGGACTGCGACGACAGCTGGGTACGCACGCTCGTCACCAACCTCGTCCGCTACCTGGTCAGCTCCGGTGACTACCGCGGCGCGCTGAGCCTGGCCGAGAGCGCGTGGGAGTCCTGGAAGCAGTCCCTCGGCGAGCAGCACGTCGACACGCTGGTGATGGGCCGGCACCTCGGCAACGCCCTGCGCCGCATCGGCCGGCCCGCGGACGCCCGCGAGCTCAACACCCACGTCTACGCCCTGATGCGGGACAACCTCGGTGAGGACCACGAGGCCACCATCGCCATGGCCGAGGCGCACCTCATCAACCCCCGGTCCGAAGGGAAACTGGTCGAGGAGCGGGACGAGTCGGAGCGCATCTTCGGGGTGGCCCGGCGCGTGCTGGGTGAGGACGATCCGTCGACCCTGGTCTACGCCAACAACTTCGCCGGCCGGCTGCGGCTCAACGGCGAGTACTTCGACGCCAGGGACCTGGACCAGCTGACCCTGCGGCGGCGGACGGCGGTCCTGGGCGGCACGCACGCGTCGACGTTGAACACCCGCAGCGGGCTCGCCATGGACATCCGCGAGTGCGGACTGTACGTCGAGGCCTGTGAGATGCAGGAGGAGACGAGCGCCCTGGCGGCCGAGGTACTGGGCCGCGACCACCCGCTGACGGTCGGTGGTGACCGCTGTCTCGCGGTGGCACGGCGCAAGGCCGGCCTGCACGAGCGGGCCATGGAGCTCACCGAGGACGTCTACAACCGCTACCGGCTGCGGCACGGCGAGGGCCACCTCGACACCGTGACGGCCATGATGGACATGACCACCGAGCTCCGCCACGCCGGGGACCTGGAGCGGTCGCTGGAGTTCGGCGTCCGCAGCGTGCGCGACTTCGAGCAGGTCTACTACGCCGACCACCCGTTCGCCATGATCGCGGCGACCAACCTGGCCGTCACCCGCCGTCTCGTCGGGGACGTCGACGAGGCACGCAAGCTGAACGAGCGCGCCGTCGCCGGGTTCCTCGCCCGGCTGTCCGAGGATCACCCGTACGTCCTGGTCGCCAGGGTGAACCTGGCCAGTGACCTCGCCGAGCTGGGCCAGCTCGAGGAGGCCCGTCGGCTGGACGAGGACACCGTGGAGAGGAGCACGAGGAGGCTGGGGGCGGAGCACCCGACCACGCTCGCCGTCGCCCACAACCTCTCCATCGACCTCAACCTGCTCGACAACCCGGACGAGGCGGCGATCCTGCACACCAAGACGTCGGCGAGCTTCCGCAAGGTCCTCGGCGACGAGCACCCTGCCACCCTGGCGGCCAGCCAGAACGTCCGGGCGAACTGCGACACCGACACGATGCAGCTCTAGCAGCTATAGCGCCGAACCCACCCAGGCCGCCAGGGCCATCGGGTCCGGGGTCCGCCCTCCGCGTGCTCGGACCCGGCGGTGTACCGCCACCGTGAGGTCGGGGTATTCCAGCAGCGCGGCCGCGTCGCGGCCCTGTGCCCGCAGGGCCAGGCCGAGACCGACCCAGGCCTGTGTGTCGTTCGGTTCGGTGCGCAACCGTTCCGCGTACGCCTCGGCCGCGCCGGGGTGGTCGCCGGTGCACAGGGCCGCGTCCGCGCGCGGGGTCGTGCCCGGCAGCGCCGCCGGCCGCCGCACCAGCGACGCGAACAGTGCCGGCTCGGCTGCCTTGGTGCTCAACAGGAAACGCCGGTTCGCCGGCAGCCGGCGCGTGTCGTCGGCGACGACACGGGAGTTGCGGGCCGGCACGAGTGGCGAGCCGCCGTCGAGCCAGGCGGTCGCGAGCGCGTCGACCGCCGCGGTGTCCGGCCGGGCATGGCGGAGTCGCCACAGGGCCTGGTGGTCGTCGATCATCGCGGTGACGGTCCTGGACAGCTCGGCGCTGACGGGGACCTGCTCACATGCCGCGAGCCGTGCCGACACCGCGTCGACCAGGCTGTCGCCGGGACGGGTCAGGTGTCCGCTCGCCCTCAGCGTGCCGATCGCGCGCCGCACCTGCGCCCGCCGGTGGGCGATGGTGAAGGCGACGCGGTGCGCCTCGTGTTCCTGGACCGTCGGCTCCTGCGCCAGCCAGAACTCGACGCCGCACGTGAAGGCGTAGACGCCGTGGACGACGCCGACCAGCGGCCGCGGTTCGTCCCGCCACGGTGCGAGGTATCGCCTGCCGTTGTCGTCGTCGGTGAGTTTCACCAGGTCCAGCAACGCGTTCAGCTTCGAGTGCTGCATCTCGTGCATCAGGGACTCGGCGAACTCGGTCGCCGACTGGTTCGCGGACGACCTGACCCCACCGAACGCCGCGGGCGCCGACGCCCCGACCGTGTCGTGGCCGGGGTCGATGGTGCGGAGGCCGGCGGCCAGCTCCCGCGCGTGTTCCTGGCTGGTGAGCGTGAGGACGTCCCATGCCTCGTCGAGCAGCTTGCGCCATTCCGCGAAGTCCGAGTCGGTCAGGGTGGCGGGAGGACTTGGCGCGCCGAAGCCGTGGTACGGGTCCTTGTTCTCGAGCCAGGCCCGCAGGGTGACTCCCCGACAGGTGGTCACGTGCTGCCTCGCTGGTGCGAACGCGGAGTCCGTGCCGTCCAACGGGATGCTGACCGCGGCGTTGACCTGGATCCGGGAGCTCGTTCCCGCGCAGGAGACGTCGACCGAGCCGGCCGGGAACGTCCCGGGGATGTGGGCCTGCCCCACGGTCGGCAGCGAGACGGTCCCGTGCCACACCGGCACCCGGATCGTGCACGGGTGGCCGCACCTGATCGCGGCCGCGGCGGCGACCAGGTGCAGGTAGCCCAGTTCCGGCCACGGGGTGGGCCGGCCGGGCCGCGTGTGGTGCAGCGCGCGAGTCACCCAGACCCCGACGGTCGGGTACATGAGGATGTCGGCCACGGCCTCGGGGTCGCGGCGTTCGGCCTCGGCGAGTACCCGCCACGCCTCTTCCGGGTTCACGTGTTTCCCCACCGCGGCGGGGTTTGCCCGGAGTTGGTCGAGCAGCGCGCGGAAAGCCAGCCGGCGATGGCTGTGCTGCGTTCTCTCGAGCAGTGCCATCGTGTCGCCGGTGGCGGGACCGGCGCACAGCTCGTCGAACGTCGCGCGGGTCAGTCGGTGCGTGCTCAGCGCTTCACCCCGCCAACTCACTTGCCGCTTGGCGGGTCGTCCTGTTCCTGCAGCTCGTTCCCGGTGGTGAACTCGGCGACCGCGTACGCCCGTTCCAACGCGTCTACCAGCTCTGACGTGGCGAGAGTGCGTAACTCGACGAGCGGGACATCGGCCAGGTCGACCAACTGTGAGTCGAGATCAGCGTCTGTCAGGTTCGCCATGGCGCCTCCCCGAACTGTCACAGGTCCAGGCCAATGATACCCGCAATCCCGGGGTTTCACGGAAACGTCATGACGAGGCCCACGCTGTCCGGTTTCTGTCCACTACGCGGACCGGCGGCCGGCGAGGAACGCTCCACTGTCCACAATGGATCCATTGGCGAACAGGTGACCGAATGCCGCCGCGATGGTGCTGGTTTCCGGGTGTTCCGGGTGCATGGTGGGGATCGTCGTCACCTCGGGGGACACGCAGTCCCTGGTCATCGCGGTCAGAGTCGTGTCAGGGCCCAGTTCCACGAACGTGCGCACGCCGCCGGCCGCGAGAGTGGTCACGGCGTCGGCGAAACGGACCGTCGAGCGCGCCTGTTCGGCCCAGTACGCCGGGGTCGGACGGGTGATCGCGCCGGTTGTCGTTGACACGACGGGGATCGCCGGGCGGTGGTGGGGTACCTGCTCGGCGACGGCCCTGAGGTCGGCCAGCACCGGGTCCATGAGCGGCGAGTGGAACGCGTGCGACACGGGCAGGCGTCTCGTCGAGCGGCCGCGGTCGGCCAGTTCCTCCGCCGCCGCGACGGTGACCGCCTCCTCGCCCGAGAGGACCAGTGACGCCGGGCCGTTGACCGCCGCCACCGCCATGTTCGGTGACAGCAGCGGGGCGACCTCCTCCTCGGTGGCCGCCACCGCGACCATGGCGCCGCGGGGGAGTGCCTGCATGAGCCGCCCGCGTGCGGCCACCAGGCGGGCCGCGTCCGCCAGGGAGTACACGCCCGCCACGTGTGCGGCGCTCAGTTCGCCGGTCGAGTGCCCGGCCACGAAGTCCGGGCGCACGCCCCACGACTCCAGCAGCCGGAACAGTGCCACCTCGACGGCGAACAGTGCCGGCTGCGCGAACGCCGTCTCGTGCAAGGCTTTCTTGTTCAGCACCTCGTTCAGTGGCGCCGGCAGGTGCGGGTCCATGGCGGCGCACACCTCCGTGAACGCCGCCGCGAACACCGGGAACGCCGCCGCCAGCTCCCTGCCCATGCCGAGCCGTTGCGTGCCCTGCCCGGTGAACAGGAACGCCAGCCGGCCGGGTCGCACGACCCCGGTGACCACAGTGGACAGTTCGGTGCCGGCCGCCAGTGCGGTCAGGCCGGTCCGCAGCTCGGCGTCGGTCGCGGCCAGCACGGCGGCGCGGTAGGGGCCGCCGTGCTCGACCGCCCTGCCGGCCGCGGCGCTGTCCCGCAGCTCCCGCTCGGTCCGCGCCGACAGCAGCCACGGCACCACCGCCGGCGCGGGCGGCACCTCGACGAGCACGCCCGACACCACGGCCTCGCGGGTGCCGGGAGTTTCATGGCAGAGCGCGGTGACCGTCCTGATGACGTCCTCGACCCCAGCGGCTGTAACGTCTGGTTCGGACCGTCCGGTGTCCCGCAGCACGGCCAGGACCGGGTGTTCGGTCGGCATGGCGGCCACCACGACCATGCCCGCGGTCACGCCACCCGCCACGGCCAGCGCGCACTCGCCGGCCGCCACCGCCCGCATCGCCGTGCGCAGCGCGCCGAGCGAGGACGAGCAGGCCGTCGTGGGGCCGGTGACGCCGAGCGCGCCGGCGACCCGGTCGGCCGCCAGGCCCGCGAACACCCCGGTGTCGGTGCCACGCAAGGACATCGGGTCGATGCCGGCGTGTTCCAGCGCCGCCCAGGTCGCCGTGAGCAGCAGTCGCCGGTGGGGGTCCACGGCGCGTGGGTTGAGACCGGTGGCGTCGTGCGAGAAGCCCATGCCGACGACCGCGACCGGCGCCTCGTTCCCCTGGCGGGCAGGGGGTTCCGCGACCGGCCGGGTACCGAGCAGTGCCAGCAGGTGCGCCGCGAGCAGGGCGGGGGTCGGGTGGTCGGCGAGCAGGGTGGCCGGCAGGTCAAGACCGGTCGCCACGCGCAGCCGGGTACGCAACCGCGCCGTCATGCGGCCGTCGAAACCCAGCTCGCGGAACGACGTGTCGAGTGGCGCGGGCCCGCCGAGCACGCCGGCGACCTCGGCACGCACCACGTCCAGCACCGCCGCCGCGCGGTCGGGGGCGGTCAGCACCCGTTCCCGCAGCGTCGAGCCGTGGTGGTCGTCGCGGAGCCCGGCGACCACGCACGGCTCCCCGGCGGCCAGCGCCGCGTCGACCATGGTCGTGCGCCACGACGCGGGCAGCTCGGTGAAGTCCGGCCGTGTCCACGTGACCGACACGGCCGGCAGCTCCAGCGCACGACGGTGCCGGGTCAGCGCCTCGGCCACGGCGGTCGCCGCCGGGTCGGTGCCGGCGGACAGCAGCACGAACGCGGACAGGTGGTGCGCGAGCGTCGCCTCGTGCAGGGCCAGCGCCTCGCCGGCCGTGAGGTCGAGGCCCACCACCGCGTCGACCGGCCGGTCCTCCAGCACGGTGGCGAAACCCGGGGCGACCGCCACGTCCGCGCCGAGGGTCACCAGCTCGGCCACGACCTCCGGGGGCACCCCGCACGGACCGGCCAGGACCAGCTGTCCCGCTCCGTGCGCGGCCACCAGGTGCCGGGCGAGGTCCCTGTCGTGGCTCCCGCCCGCGGCCAGCACGACACAGCCCGACAGCGGCGGCCCGGCGGGCGCGGCCGGTGCGGGGGAGTAGTGCGGACGCAGCAGTGCGCCCCCACGCACGGCCAGCTCGTCCTCGCCGGACGCCACGGCCGCGGTCAGCAGGTCCTCCGTCACGGCGTCGGCGTCGACCAGCACGAGCCGGCCGCGGTGCCGCAGCTGCTGTGCCCGTGCGAAGCCCCACGCCGCCGCCCGTGCCGGGTCGGGGGCGTAGCCGCCGGCGTGCACGGCGCCGTGGGTCAGCAGCACCAGCCGTTTGCCGCTGTGCTCGGCGAGCCAGGACGTCACCAGCGCGGTCAGCGTGTCGAGGTCGGTGTGGCTGTCGATGACGAAGCCGGGGGCGTCGAGTCCGCCCGTCAGCTCGGCGGGGCCGGCCACCGCCCACTCGCCGGGGTCGCCCGCCGGTTCCGGCAGCGGCTCCCAGTGCTGTGCGAACAGCATGTCGTGCGTGCCGCCGGCGACCCCCAGCAGGCGGGCCGGCAGCTCGGGCAGCCGGTGCCGCACGGGTGAACCGGTCGCGGTGCGGGGGATCGCACGCACCGCGTACAGCTCGGCCGGCACCGCGGCGGGCGGCAGCTCCGCCCGGCAGGCCGCGAACGCGGCGGCCGCGTCGACCTCGCCGACGACGTACGCGACCGGCCCGTTGGCGATGGCGGCGTCCCGTACCCCCTCGACCGACCGCAGCGCGGCGTCGACGTGGTCCAGCCGGACCACGTCCGCGCCGACCGTGACCAGGTCGGTGACGCGGCCGGTGATGGTCAGGCGCTCGTCCCCCTCGGCGAGGTCGCCGGTGTGGTACCAGCCGTCCCGCAGCGCCTCCGCCGTTCTGGCGGGGAGGTTGTGGTAGCCGGCCATCACGCTCGGCCCGCGGACCAGGAGCTCGCCGTCCCCGGCGACGCGAACCTCCAGTCCTGGCAAGGGGACGAGCCCGTCCTCGCCCGGCCGGCCCAGCGCGACGGGACCGGTCTCGGCGGTCGTGTAGACGGCGGTGAACCGCTCGTGTGGACCGGACCCGATGGACAGTACGGTGTGGACACTGGCCGGCCACCGCTCGACGGGCTCCGCCCCGACGGCCAGCACGGTGCTCTGCTCCTCGGTGAGCGCGTGCAGCAGCTCGGTGCTGTTCACCCCGGTCGCCAACCGCACCGACGCGCCGGTCGCGATGGCCGCGAACACGTGGGTGAGCCCGTGGTGCAACGGCAGTGTCCACAGCAGACGGTCGGTTCCGGACAGCACCGTCGCGTACGACGCGAGTGCCGACCAGACCACGGTGCGCTGGGTGGACAGCACGCCTCGGCGCGGTCCGGTCGCGCCCGCCGTGTAGCAGAGGAACGCGGTCCGGTCGAGGTCGGCGTCGTCGCGGGCCGCCGACAGCGGATCGCTCGTCGCCAGCACCTCGAAGTCCAGTGCCGACCCCGAGTACGGCCCGTCGACGACCAGTGTCCGGCCGGACACCCGAACCGCGCCCGCCGCGTCGGTGATCACTACGCCCGCGCCGGAGTCCGCGAGCAGCCGGGCCAGTTCCGCGTCGTCCACAGTGGAGTCGAGCGGGACGGCGACCGCGCCGGCCCGCACGGCGGCGAGCACGGCCTCCACCCCCGCCACCCCGTTGACGAGCACGGCCACCCGGTCGGCCGGCCGCACCCCGAGGTCCGCGAGGTGCCCGGCGAGGCGCTCGGTGCGTGCCGCCAACTCGGCGTGGGTCACGCAGCGCCGGGCGTCGGCGAACGCGACCCCGGTCCGTCCGGCGCCCGCCCGCAGCAGGTCACGCAGCGGTGGAACCATGTCAGGCGGCGACGGCCGAGACCTGGATGGCCGCGTCGTGCTCGAGGATCCGCTGCTGCAGCTCGCGTAGCTCACGCCCCGGTTCGAGGCCGAGGCCGTCGATGAGTGCCTCGCGGGTGCGGCGGTAGACCCGCAGCGCGTCCGCCTGGCGGCCGGACCGGTACAGGGCGAGCATGAACTGCAGGCACAGGCGCTCCCGCAGCGGTTCGGTCGCGGTCAGCACCTCGAGCTCCGGGGTGATCTCGCGGTGCCGCCCGCACGCCAGCTCGGCGTCGAGGCGGTCCTCGAGGGCCGACAGCCGCTCGTCCTCGATGGCCGCGAGCTCCGACCAGCAGATGCCGGTCTCCACCAGGTCGGCGAGCGCCCGCCCGCGCCACAGCGACAGCGCCGTCCGCAGCAGCTCGACGCCGCGCGCGGGCCTGCCGTCGGTGATCGCGGTCCTGCCCTCCCGCACCATCGTGCGGAACCGGAACAGGTCGACGGTCTCCTGGTCGATGCGCAGCTGGTAGCCCGGCGGGTGCGTGTGCAGCGTCGGCGTGGTGTCGTCACGGTGCGCCGCGAGCATTCTGCGGATCGCCGAGACGGCGTTCTGGACCATCTTGCGTGCGGTCGGCGGTGGGTTGCCCTCCCACATCGCCTGCAGGATCTGGCTGGTCGGCACGACCTTGTTGGCGTGCAGGACCAGGTAGCCGAGAATCGCCCGCTGCTTGACCCCGCCCAGTTCGAGCTGGACGCCGGCCGCGGTGACCTCGGTCGAACCGAGAACAGAGAACTGCATGGAAATCACTCCCGGAACCCCGTAGAAGCTCGGCTCCGAGCGTGGCATCCGGGTCACTGCCGAGGAACCCCTAGGTCACCCCGAGGCGTCCGCCGGGGCACCTGCGACCCACTCCGCCGCGGGCATGGAGTAGCAGGTCAGCGGCCATCTGCGTGGGTGTGGGGGTGAGGATGTCATGCCATGCCCGTGAACCTGTCACGCGAGTGGCGGGAGCCGTCCCCGTCCACGGCGAACGCGATGCATACTCGGAGGCGGGAACCGTATTCATGATAAGGGATGACAACAACATAACCGGGTCGCGCTCGTGCCGTGAGCACGTTATGTCACGCAATGACTCCGTCAAGTTAGCATGAGCATTTCACAGGTGGGCGGTGAGGAACCCCCTGTGGGAACGGTGAGTGGGGAACTTGTCGAATCGCGCCCGATGACGGAAATTTAATGCGAGCAGTTTGCTCCCCACCACCACCGAAGAGTGAACTTCCTCTCAAGGAGACGCGATGTCGACCACCGAAATTCTCAAGGCTTTCTTCTTCGACGGCACCGACGTGCCCGCCGGCGGAGATGTTCGCATCGACGTCCTGGACAGCTGGACCAACACCGGTAACGCGGTCCTCGCGTCCTCCGTCACCCACTGTGACGGTTGGTTCGCAGCGAGCTCCTGACCCCCTGGTCCGGCCCACCGCCGGGGCGGGATGGACGTGCCGGCGGTGGAGCCAACGAAGATCGATCAGGGAATGTCGGGGACTGGGGGACGACCCGGCGCCGTTCATCGGGGGATGCGGCGCCGGGGGACGGTGAGACCGGTTGCGGGAACCGGTTGATCATCCAGGACTTTGGCCGGCCGGAAAGCTGCTTTCCGGCCGGTTTCCGCTGTTCTCGTCCGGGTCATTTCGCCGGATGACGGAAAATGTGTTCGATGTTTGGGCGGAATTGTTTTCGTTCCGCTGTTCCGAAATGTGCCGGTCCGGCCGCGTCGAATTGTCGACCCCGGGACCGGTGTGCGAGGTAGGAATGGCGATTGTCGAGCGTGAGCGCCAGCTCGGGGAGCTCACCGAGCTGTATGAGACGGCCGCGTCCGGTCGGGGGCGGGTCGTGTTGGTCGACGGCGGTGTCGCCAGCGGGAAGACCCAGCTGGTGAACGCCGTCGCCCGGCACGCCGCCGGTGCGGGTGCCCTGGTCCTGACCGCGACCGGCTCCCGTGCGGAGAGCACGGTCCGGCTCGGGGTCGTCGGGCAGCTCCACCACAGTGCCCGGTCGCAGGGCGTGGTCCTGTCCGGCATGCCGGACACCGGCACGGAACCAGCCGAGCCGGCCGGGGAGGACAGTCCGACCCTGGGACACGGTGAGGCGCGGTTGCTCGGCCGCGTCTGCCAGGCACTGCTGACCGCCGCCGACCGCCCGCTGGTGCTCGTCGTCGACGACGTCCAGTTCGCGGACCCGCTGTCCCACCAGGCGCTGCTCTACCTCCAGCGCCGCATCCACGCCATGCCGGTGCTGCTCGTGCTGAGCGGGTGCGTCGCCGCCATGACACCGGGTTCGGCGTTCCGTGCCGAGCTGACCAGGCAGCCGCACTGCCGGGAGCTGCGGCTGCTTCCCCTGACCCGCGAAGGCGTCGCGCGACTGCTGGCCGGCCGGCTCAGCGCGGCGACCGCGGCCCGGCTCGTCGCGCCGGTGCACGCCCTCAGCGGCGGCAGCCCGGTGCTCGCGGACGCGCTGGCCGACGACTACCTGGCCGGGCCGGCCGAACCGGAGGAACCGGTGGTCGGCGAGGCCTTCCTGCGGGCCGCGCTGACGTGCCTGCACCGCAGCGACCCGCGGCTGCTCGACGTCGCGCGGGCGCTCGCGATCCTCGGCCCGGCCGCGGGCGCCGACACGATCGCCGCGCTGGCCGGGCTGACCCCCGCGACGGCGGAGCACGCGTTGGGCGCCCACGGCCGTACCTACGCCCATCCCGCCGTGCGTGCCGCGGTTCTCGAGGACTGCCCGCCGGGGACCCGGTCGCGTGCCGCGCGGTTCCTGTACGACCGGGCCGCGCCGGCGACCGAGATCGCCGCCCAGCTCGTGGCCGGGGGCCGGCCCGCGGACCCGTGGGCGGTGCCCGTGCTGGTGGCGGCCGCGGACGAGTCCGGCGCCGGACTGGAGTACCTGGAGCTGGCCATGGCGTCCGCGCGGACCCGGCGCCAGCGGGCCGTCGTGGAGGCGGCACTCGTGCGGGAGCTCTGGCACCGCGCACCGGGGCGGGTCGCCCGCCACCTGCCGTCGCTGCTGGAGGCCGCGCGGTCCGGCCTGCTGGCCGCCGGCGACGCCATGCTCCTGGCCAGATCCCTCGCCTGGCACGGCCGCGTGGCGGAGGCGGCCGACGTGCTCGCCCGGCAGGCCGACCTGACGGGACATCCCGATCCCGACCTGGCGGCCGACCACCGCGCCACCCGCGACTGGCTGCGGCACTGCCATCCGGAGTGGGCCGACCCCGTCCTGTCGACGGCGGACGACGCGGTGCGGGTGCTCCAGTGCGCCGCGGTCAGCGAGCCCTTGCCCGTCGGGGCGTGGCAGGCGCTGCGGGCGCTCGTCGACGCCGGCGCGCTCGACCGCGCGAGCGGCTGGTGCGAACGGCTGCACACCGCGGCCGAGGCGCGTGGGGCCGTGACGTGGCAGGCGGTCCTGTCGGACGTCCGTGCCGCGATCGCGTTGCGGCGCGGCGAGCTCGTGGCGGCGGCACGGCACGCACGCGCCGCGCTGGCCGCGATGCCGGCACCGGCGTGGGGGATCGCGATCGGGTCACCGCTCACCCACCTCGTGCTCGCCGGCACGATGAGCGGCGCCGGGGCGGACGACGCGGTGGGCCGGTCCACGCCGGCCGCCCTGCGCGCGAGCCTGTTCTGGCCGCACTACCTGCGGTCGCGCGGACTCCACCACGCGGCGACCGACCGGCAGCACGCCGCGCTCGTCGACCTCAGGACCGCCGGTGAGCTCGCACTCCGGTGGGGCGCCGACGACACGGCGGCGCTGCCGTGGCGGGTCGACCTAGCCCGCGTGCACGTCCACTTCGGACAGTCCGAGGACGCGCGCGAGCTGCTCGTCGAACACCTCGCGCTGTCCACCGGGCGCCGCGCCAGGGGAGCGGCGCTGCGGGTGCTCGCTCCGCTCTGCCCGCCGAACCAGCGGCAGGCCATGCTCCGTGAGGCCGTGGAGCTGCTGGCGGCCTGCGGCGACCGCTACGAGCTGGCGCACGCGCTCGGCGAGGCCGGCGGCGCCATGATGGGCCGCCGGGCGCTGAGACTCGCCGAGGAGTGCGGCGCCGAGCCGCTCCGCAGGAAGCTGGCGGTGGTCTACGACGAGCCGGACGGCACCGAGGCGGCCGGGCTCGACGCGTTGAGCGAGGCGGAGCGGCGGGTGGTGAACCTCGCCGCGCTCGGCCACACCAACCGGGAGATCGGCCAGAAGC
>WUUC01054817.1_pt1 | contig 18722 bp, 10 predicted proteins | sample 6278441 | NCBI WGS metagenome assembly WUUC01 (sample SAMN13675441, study PRJNA597444) | soil metagenome | isolation source: soil | place: USA: Washington | collected 2017-10 | reverse complement strand
GACGGTAGGCATCCAAAACCTCGCGGTATGCCGAAGTCACGCCATTGCCCGTAAGAGTCGCCCCGGGCATCCCATCCACGGCAGATTTTGCTTTGGGAGAATTGCCCAGCACTTCGGAAACTTTGCCTTTAACAACATTAATTCCGATGGGCGCTGTTTTAAAATCGGTAGCGCCGCTGGCACTTTCTTGAAAGATCTTCTTCCCAGGAAAATAATCCTGCCAATAAGCTTCGGCTATGTTAGCTCCTAGGCCAGGCGTTTCTTTTTGGTCGTACCAAGAAATTCCGATCACAGTATCGCCATCTGGTTTCAGGGCAATATATCCATAAATGGCATCCCACAATCCGTATCCATTGACGGGAATCATGTATCCAATGGGCTTTTGCTCTTCGTCTGTTTTGGTTTTTCCTTCAGCAGGATTGGGCAGGATCTCATAAATCAATTTATAAGGTTGTTTATAATAACCGGTTTTTTTGTATGCAGTAAGGTATTCTTCCATTTTAATACCGGTTTTTTCAAATGTCGTCAAATTCCCTTTGTCGTCAACCAGGAAGGGGATTACCCGTTTTTTATAAACCTCTAAAATTTCCTGTTGTGTAGCATTGCCGGCAGCGCTGCCTGGAACTAACCTTCCCTCACCCGCATATTTAGCAGGCTCATATTCCCCTTTTTCATTTTGGATAAAAAAGTTGCCTTGATGATTCATGATTTTGGCAGCGATAAGCATCTGCTGGCTTCGGTCAAGCTCTTTTGCGATCTCTTGCGGTTCTTTCAAGGCGCTTGCGAGAACGGATAATATTACAGCGCATACAAAACTCAGTATGGAAATAAAGACTAAAACCTGGGTATCGGATGGAGCTGTTTGTTTAAGCGACTGCTGCTGTTCGGACACGCTGCAACCTCCTCTTTCTTTGGTATTTAACTGCATAATAATCAAAGAGCGGCGCAAAAACGTTGCCCATTAGGATCGCTAACATGACACCTTCGGGATAGGCAGGATTAATTTCCCTGATGAGAATTGTGACCATTCCGCAGAAAAAACCGAAAATATATTTAGCTAGAGGCGCATCTCCGGAGGATACAGGATCTGTTGCCATAAAGACTAGGCCAAATGCCAAGCCACCGAGTAAAAAATGTTTGTATACAGGAAATTCTAAAGGAGCCGGATTCCAAGCTCCGCCATCTACTCCAAAAAGTTTAGAGGCATATTGAAAGAAAAGAGCCATGAAGATCGCTCCCACCCCCATTCCCAACATGGTTCTCCAAGACCCAACTCCGGTGTATATTAAAAAGAGTGCGCCCAAGAGGCATGCTAATGTTGAAGTTTCACCAAGACTGCCAAGTTTGTTACCTAGGAAAAAGCTCCAATCTCCCGCATCTCCAAATCCATAGTTTAGATTGGCAAAATGATAAGCATCTTCGTAAAATCCGGATGAGAGGCCCAATCCTCCATCAGCTAAAGGAGTGGTCACAAAACTTCGCATCTGTTCCTGTGTCAGTTCCCCAAGGGTGGCATGATGATTTCCCGCCTCATTCCATTTATCAAAATAAGTTTTAATGGTTTCGAAAGAGCGTGTTTCTGTGCCGAGGTTATTAGAAGCAAGAGCGTCAACGTGGATTCTTTTGATTTCGGGCGGAACATTAAACTGGGACAGTTTTGTAGCTTGGGTATACCCATCAAGACTCGTTTTGCCGGCATCCTGATTCATTTTTACAAGACTTTCTCTGATAACAGTGGGATTGCTTCCTACCCACACGTTGCCTGACATTCTCCCCGGGTAAGCAAAAAATATGAATGCTCGCGCTGCCAAAGCTGGATTTACGATATTCATTCCCGAACCGCCAAAAACCTCTTTTCCAAAAATGACACCTATGGAAATCCCCACTGCCGCCATCCATAATGGAATCGTTGGAGGCATCACGAGGACATACAGGATTCCGGTTACGAGGAAGCCTTCAGAAATTTCATGGCCGCGAATTGTGGCAAAGAGGGCTTCCCAAAGACCTCCTACTGCATATGAGACAAATGTCAAAGGCAAGAAAATCCATAGTCCTTCCATAATAATTGTCATCCAACGGTTGTCTTTGCCGGCGAAGGCAAGATAGTTGGTTAGGGAATCGGTGCTCGCTAGGAATTCATCCATTAATCGGAAGTCCCCGCTTGAGTAGACCATTTGCTGGATTCCTGTGTTCCAAATTGCAGCTAGAATGCATGGGATCAGAGCGAAGACGACGATGGTCATCCATCGTTTAACATCAATTGCATCTCTGATATGCGGTCCTTTTGTTGTCACATCTGGAGCTTCATATAAAAAAGTGTCCCCTGCTGTGATAAGAGGACGCAGACGATGAAGGGGTTTCCCTTTCTCAACTAAAGAAAGTTGATAATCAAGGAGCTTTCTTAGCATTTTCCTTTTCCACTCTTATTATTTCTTTGACGTAAGGCTAGCAAATCTCAAGGAAAACTCAAAGTACAATCTTAAAAGAAATTAGCCATGAAGAGATCATGGAGAGTTTGGAGATAAAAGAGTCTGATTTTATTGTAAGTGTTTGATTGTAAAGGTTAATATAAATTTTATTTTTCATTTATCTTTTATCTTCAAGAACCCTGCGATCTTCGAGGGTATTTTCTCCATCTAGTTCCTAAGGCTTGCGCATTAATGGCAGGGTTATAGTATGATCCTATCTTATGGTTAAGAAATTTTCCTTCCTCTTACTCTTGATCTTTCTTATGTTAGTGGCAGTCTTTTGGAATCCGATAATCGGATCCCTTATCAAGGTTTGCCTCAATAGTTATTGCTTTCACCATTTTGGCACAGAACTTCAAGCGGAAAAGATATATAAAAAAGATGGATACTGGGTTTTTGAAAAGCCGCTATTAGCGCCAAATGGAGCCCAGCTTTCTGCTGACCGGGCTTTATTCCGAATTGGAATAAAACCACTTCAACGCACAGTGGATATGGGAATTATTATTGAAAATTCAAAAATTGATCTTCGAGAAGAAGGAACAAATCTTGAAGAGGTAATTTCTGACATAGCCGCAAATACACTCCCATTCTGGCTTTTCAAAATTCAAACTTCTTTTGCAATCGAAGAGGGAAAAATACTTTGGTATGAAAAGGATCAAGATATTCTAAGGCACTGCCAGGCTGACTTTAGATTATTGGCAACTTCACAAGAATCTAAGATTGGAAGCTTTGCAATTTTTTTAGACGGCAAAGACAATACCTCCAACTTTTTTGAGTTCCAAATCAATAAAGACAAGTCCAATTCAATTAATGCAGACCTTGTCTTTAAAAATGTTGCATTGAGCAAAATCGCATGCATTTATCAAGCATTAGGGCATCCTTTTTATGGATGGGAAATCTCCAATGGAATCGTTGATGGCAAAATGCACTTCCATCACCCGGAAAATCGCAGGCCTTACTTATGGGGAGAGGCAGTTTTAAAGGAGTTTTCATTCAGAAATACTAAACTCGAAATAGCAGGCTCTATATTAAACGCAGATGTGAATCTTGAAACTACAATCGAGGAGAAGGGTATTCCGCGGATTATGGGAGGTATTGCTCTTGGGGAAGAAACTTCCATAACAATTTCGAAAAAAGAAGTTCCCTATTGGGAAATGGACAGTCTTAAGGGAAACATCACATTTCTGCCGGGTGAGGGGATCAATCTGGCCTTTGGTGGAAAATGCAGACACCAAGGGCACAAGTTTGGAATTAATATCAATGGAGGAGCCAGTATATTCGACGACACTCAAGCTGCCATCGATCTTTCCTGCAAACTTTCAACATCTAACAAGCAAGACGGCGAAATCATTATTGCAATGCGGCAGTTAGGAGCTAAATACAACAGTGCAGAGGTTCTTGTAAGAGATATTGGAAAAAATGAATTTTCTCTTGTTCAAACAGTTCTCCAGCCTTACTTTCCAGATATCCAAAAGGTTCAGATGCTCAGCGGAAAACTTGATGCTGAAGGCATTGCTTACATGGAGGGTTATCGATTTACCGACTTTAGAATCGAAAATATGACCGGAAAAAATCTGCATTTAGACTATGATCCTTTGGATTTATCTTTCAGCGTAGAAGAAGCTTCGGGTGATTTGTCGATAGATTTAACCCAACCAGACCCCATGACATCAATCGATGCGAATTTTGTACTCAATAATGGAAAAATGGACTTCTTAGGGGTTAATGGGAGTATCTGGAAATTTGAGGATATCCAATCCATACTTTCAATTAGGAATGGGGTCTTGCAAAAATCTGAAATGAAAGGGATTTCGGCAGGATTAAAGGGATCAATAGGAATTGATTGGGAGTCCAAAGAAGATTTTCTCAAAATTAATTTTGTTGGACCTGCACGGAATCTAACGAATTTTCTTCCTGTAGCATTTACTAAAGGTATAGATAAAGCTTTTACACATGATGCGGTGAATGTAATTGGAGGAATGGCTTGGGGAAATTCGGGATCGCGTTTCAAAGGAGAGTTGAGATTTTCCAATTCTCAAACAAGTTCTGAAGATTCAGTCGCTTTCGGCTTTGACCTGGAGAAGGTTTCAGAAAAGCTATGGAAGCGATGGCCTGCGGATCAACTTGCAGTCTCATACTGGGGAAGTGCAGGTCTTGAAGCCATGCAGAAAGTGATGCCGCCAATCGCTTCTCCAATGATCCTTTTTGAGTCTAATTGGATTCGTGCAGAATCTGGCATTGCGGGGCTTGTTGTGCGAAAAGGATGGTTCCGCGCAGAAAACATTTCCTTAAATCGTTACGTTTCCCCCTTCATCTTTTCTTCCAATGACCAAATGAATTTGGAAGGAGTAGGTAATTTTAAGGGGGTATTTGATCATAAATACGTCGCAATTGAATACGAAGCTAATTCCATTCTCTTTGAAAATCCTTATTTAGCATTCCAAGTAGATAGAATTGACTCAGTTAAGAAAAGAAAAGACCATGCCAACCTGTATGCAGCACATTATTTCGATTTCGAAAAAGGGCAGCATTATGGAACGATTCCATTATCGCATGCCCAATACCTCGAGAAAAATAGCGGACTGCAATTTACTGATGTGGATGCCTTGGTCATTCTTGAAGGTGATGAGATCCATTTTTTAGATCTGACGACTCAGTGTGAGGGGGTGGTTTTTGGGGGAGCGATAGATTTGGACTTTAATATTCCAAACGATCGCCGCTTTACATTGGATATCAGAGCTAATAACTTGAAAGGAACAGTGCAGCAAGTTAACAACGTACTCAAACATTTCAATCCGAATTCGACTTTTCTCAATATACCTATAGATGGACAAGTGTCGATCTCAGATCAAGAGGCTTGGGTGTCTTTTATCTTTGAGCAAGGCAATTTTTTATTCGATGCTAACATTCAAGGATTGGTCAGCGATGCATCGATGGCTTTTGAAAATGCAAGCACACAGATAACAGGAATGAAATTTAATTTTACCTATGATCACACCAAAAAAACTTTGGATATTACGAATATTCAAGGAGATGTCCTTGTAGGAGAGGGAGCTCAAGAAGAACATTACCTACTTTCCGGAGAATATGTGCGGTTTGTAGATTTTACTAGAGATCTGATCGAATTCGACGTGTGGATTGGTGATCAAAGCCGTGATATCATTAGAGTCGTGGGGAAGACCCTGCCTGAAGAAAACACAGAAAACTCTCGTTTAGTAAAATTCCATATCAATCATGCTCTTACACACATGGGAGATATTCATCCAGCTAATTTTCAGCTTATCGTTAAAGATTGGATGCTCGTAGATACTTTTAGCCTAGGAATGGACCTAAGGCTAAACACACTTCTTCACGATCTGCACAGGTTTGCAAAATCCGGAATTCTACCCGCCTCTAAACAAATCGCAACCACCTTGAATAATATTAAATCAGCGCATGGCGAATTAAGGATGGACCTCAACTATAAAGGAGATACTGGAGAGTTTACCTATCGCATCAAAGGCGGAGATATTGCTATCAGTGATTATAAATTCAAAAATTGCATTGTTCAGGGAAGAAAGTGCGGAGAATATTGGTGTCTCGATACGTTGCAGCTCGATGATCTTTCTATCTCTGCCTATATTAAGAACAAGAATGAAGCTTGGAATTTTAAACAATTGCGTTTTAATTATGGCGAAGCCATTACCATGGAACTCGATGGCGATTATGTAAATAAAGAAACAGGCCTCAACGCACATGTTGCACTTCTTGAGATGAATCTTGAGGAACTCAAAGGAGGCGGACCGCTTATTGAATCGTTTATCGCTAGATGCAACCCTCATGGAAGAATGAAGGCTACAGGAGAGTTAAAGCTGAACTTTATCAAAGGTAAGCCAGGATGGAGAGCAGAGGCTATTCTCGATGCTTCATTAGATACATGGGATATGGTAGGGCTTCATTTTCAAGATGTACAAAATGTTTCCTGCCACTTTATTTCTGATAAAGGAATTACGTTTCGAAATCTGGGTGCAAACATTGTCACTCCTGATACACGTTTAACAAGAGCTCACATAGCATTTGAAAAAGCTTATTATGAATTTCTCAATGGAGAAATTGTATTCGATCACTTGGAGTTTCAAGTAGGCTCTCATCATTTGCCTTGGTTTGCAAATGCAATGTTACACAGTTTTCCGGGCATAGTTACCCCTACAATTGCAGATGTTATGAAAAACTGCAAACTTCAAGGAAGTTTTCAGGGGGTAATGCAGTATGAGTATACACCCCCTTATACAGCAATGCAGTTAAAGCTAAATGATGGGAAATACTTCTTCTTAAACACAGAACACGACCTAAGAAATTTTGTAATGGAATATGATCCCTTTGAATTTAAGCTCACATCAAAATATCTGTTAGGAAATGATCATGTGTGGCTTTATGCCCGCTCTACCTCACCAAGCTTGTCTCACGGAGAACTTCTTCTTACCGATACTCCGCCAGGTCAAAATGGGGGCAATTCGAATCAATCGTTGTTTGTATTTTGGGAAAATGATCCCCGTCACGGATTTTCAATCAAAAATACTGAAGGTAATTTTTTAGGCTTAACACTGCATTTACAACGAGATTCAAGTGAACCGCTTTCAGATAAATCAATGCATTTGATAGGTGAAGTTGACATTAACGCAGAAAAAGCAACGACATTGCTTTCGGATGATCTTGCCAAGAAAGTGATCGATTGGAAGATCAGAGATGGATATCACCTGAAAGGTAAGTGGCGGCTGCGAAAAGATGCAGATGGGCGGGATTATTCGAATAAACTTCACTTCTTGGGATCTCTTAACGGTGATCATTTTGCTCTAAGGGGATATCAATTCGACAGCATGGAAGCTCAAGTTGAGTACACTCCAAATTCTGTCCGGGTGCGGAACCTCAAAGTCAATGACGAGTCTGGAAATCTAATTTCCGAGCAAATTAATCTTGTAAAAAGCACGAATGGGCACTGGCATTTTTCAATGCCAAAAATGCAGATACAAAGATTCAAACCGAGTCTTTTGTGCGAAGAAAATTCCTTCAGGCCCCAATCAAGAAATCCTTTAATGGTGCGCGATGTCCTGGTAGAAGGATGCCAAGGAAGCTTAAGCGATTCCAGATCCATTATTGGAAAAGGTACTCTCAGATTCCTCAACAAGTCAAGATCTCGTCTTCAAAATACGATTTTTCAAATTCCATCAGAAATACTTTCCAGGATAGGGCTGGACCTTTCTGTATTAACGCCTGTTACGGGATCAGTCGACTACACAATTCAAAATGGGAAAATCTACCTCACTAAGTTCAAAGACATTTATAGCGATCGAAAGCTTTCTAAATTCTATCTTTCCAATGCGGCGCCCTCTTCAATGGATTTTGAAGGAAATCTCAACGTGCAAGTCAGAATGAAACAAAACAACCTTCTATTCAAACTGACCGAATTATTCACTGTCAATATCGGCGGAGATCTAAGTAAACCCACCTACTCTTTCCAAAAGCACAACCGCGAAGAAGTCGTGCAAATTCAGTAAGCGGTTTTGGGCATTCTTTACACTATCTTAATAAGATTTTTAACGGCTCCATAAAAAAATGTATACTTTGCTACTCAAACTTTTACATAACTACAAAGAATTCGGCAATTACCAATATTTGCCCAAATTCATCGCGGTGAATAGCATAATTTTGCTCATTAATCCTATGTGCTAAGCAATGCTGGGAGCTGTGATAGGGTCCAGTTTTTGAATTTTGATATTTTCCTTCTTCTTTTTTTGAGATGCTAATTCTTCGAGTTTTCTTTTCAGTTTTTCCTTTTCCGATTTCTGCGTTTCATAGTTGGACGTATCGATCATATCGAATAGCATGTCTCTCCACGAATAGAGAATATCCTTGCCATGGGTTTTAGATTGATGTGACAGATTGCGCAGTGCGGGACTAATAACTGCGCTCTTAAAGAGGGATTTACCTGCTTCGAAAAGAGGTTTAAAAAGAAATTCTAAACCTTTAACAATCATTTGAACGACGCTGTTATTGACGATGCCGTCGATAAAACCTCTAAAGGAGGAAAAAACCTTGCTTACTCCATTAACAAAGCCATCCCATATGGATTTTAAGAAGCCTGTGATGCCGGTTGCAATTTGAGAGCTTATCGCTTCTGAACCTTCTTCGATAAGCTTCTTATGGTTGATCTTTTTCATGCGCTTGATTTTGGCATCGCTAACAGCCTTCTCCTTGGCAGTTTTGGGAAGTTCGAAATCAAATTTTCCTTTTTTCGGTTCAAAGGTCCTCTCTCCCTTTTCGCCTTTCCATTTTCCCTGATGCATATAGGGCATGATTTTAACAATGGCGCTGTCCACTAATTGGAGCAGATTAGTCTTTTTAAGATAACCTCTGACGATTCTTCCAATTTTCTCGGAAGGAATAAAATCCATATCTAATAAATTGGAGAAAAGTTCCGTTACGGTGGAATTAGGCAGTTTGGTAAGAAGACGTTTTAGGACATCACCGCATTCTATGTCTAAAGCCTTTGTTTCAAGATCGATTTCTTCAACTTCATCCTTTCCGTTGAAAATAGAGCCATCTGCAATAGATTCGCTCAGAAGCTTTAATAATCCTAACATAAGCGCATCTTTAGTATAATCTTCGTTCAGCGTGTCCATGATGCTTTCAAGAACGGCGGGCATAGCTTCTGTTTTAAACAGATTCCATGCAGGTTTCTTAATTGGGCTTGGAAGAGGGAGCTCCTTTCCATCTACAAGGCTTGCCGCCGAAAATAATTGGCTCGTTAATGTGACGAAGTCCTTGGTTTTAGCTCCATCTTTTTCACCTATAGATCCTTTAAGTGAGTCTATATTATCCGCTGCTTTTTTCAGCATGCTGACTAACGTATGGTAGCTAAGATTAGCTGCATCTTTGGATTCGAAGCTTTTTTCAAGGGTATTGATTCTTTTTGCAATGCGCACAAACACTTCCAATGCTGCTGCTTCAGAATATTCTTTAACAAAATTCCATACCTGGCTGCTACCTGGATTTTTCGTATCCCCCATTTTTTTAATGAGCTCTTCAAGGAAAGATTTTAGAAGGGGTTTATGGGCTTCGATCTCCTTTAAGAGCTCTTTTGTTTCAGTTCCATTTTGGCTTTGAATGTGCAAGCTGATTGCCGAAAGGATCATATCCGCTGCTTTATCGTTTGAAGTGGAAAGATACCAGGGAGCAAATTGCGAAACGAAATGTCCCAACACTTTGCATGCTTCTTGTGAATGTGTTGTTCCAAATAGTGTTTTTAGTTCTTCTTTATTTTGCTCCTTCTTATTCATCCATACAGTTGTTTCTTCATGGAATGAAGAAAGCAATTTAGGTAGAATTATAGTTTCTAATTGTTCTGCGATAGCGGTATTGATTCCAAAAACAGAAGGGAGATCTTCGCGAGGATTCATTCCGTTTTGTTGCAACAGTTCTTTAGCAAGCGCTTGGTAATCGGCTTTAGAATTGTTAAGTGCTAGCTTTTCCGCGAGCGTGCTCATTGCATGCATGAGAATTTCGGTGACTCTTTTTCCGTCTAATTCATCTTCTTTCGTTGCAAGGTGATTTCCGAGAAACTTGAAAATCAATGTTTTAATTTGCTTTTGCGTCAAGTTCCAAAGAGAGGGGCAAGCTTGATTTTTATCATCTGCCAGAGTGGAAATCAATTTGCCGAAAGCAATACTTTGCGGGGAAGAGGTCCCTTCGCACAATAGCTTTTGAGATGAGGTTTCTGCATCGTTTGATAATGATTGTTTGAGTTTATCTAGTATTGTCTTAGAAAGGTAATTGCAACTACTGTCGATCAATTTATATGCATCTTCATTTTTTTGACCCAAAACCTGTAGCTGAGATTTTAATTGTTTGGTGGCGTCTTCATATTGGCTATGAAGGTTATAATGCCCCTTTAATAATTCAAAAAGGACTTCCGGAATGGCTGTATCTTTAAGAAAGTTATAAAGCTTTGATTTTCCAAAATTCAAACCAACGATGTCGTCAGCTCCTTTTGGAAACGCAAGGTTCATGATATTTGCAATCGCAGGTTCAAGGTATTTTTTCTTGGCAGCCTCTTTTTGTTTGTCATCTTTAATGGCTTCGATTTCGGCCATTTTGATTTCATAATCGGGAAGAGAATCTTTTACAATTTTTACAATCGATTCCAAAACATCAAAAACCTGAACAGGAGTGTTATCTTCAGGTGACTTTTTTCCATTTTCTGTTTTTGCAAGATTGACAGCGATGTTTAAAATTCCAGAATTGATCAGCTGCTGCACGAGAGCTTGTTCTTCCTTAACAAAATTTTTGATATTTTCTGATTTTTCGGATGTTTCAACTTTTTGCTGCACTATTTTTCCAATTTTAGCTGCAGCTAGATTGATTAGAATGGGCAGATCGTTGGATTTAGTAAGTGTCTTTAATTGATTTATGCTTTCTTGGTCGGTTTTATCGGGATTGTAGCCATATGTTGCAATGTTCTTCGCTAATTTTAGGGTAGCAGAATAACCTTCTTGTTTGATTTTACCTGCTGCGGTCTGAATGCCACTCTTGACTTTTGAGAAAAAGGATGCACCCACCTCTTCTGTTTTCTTATCCGAAGGAGGGACCGGAGCCTGATTCGCAGGAACATCTTTTTTGCCAAACCAAGACCAAAGTTTGGATTTTAAGTTTGAGCCATTGGATTCGGCAGATGCAGATCCTTGGATTTTTGTTTCAAGAGCTGGAAGTTGCGGAGAGCTCGATGTTGTAGCTGCAGTAACCACTTCTAGCGGATGTTGGATTCCTTGGCTGCTGTTAATATTTTGTGTCAAATTTGTTGAAGTCATTGCGACCATCCTTAAATTAAATTATGCATTATTATCTCGATAAAAGCGGGGCAGTCCGCATTTCTTTCACTCCTCGATGAATTTGGACAATCTGTTGCCCATCTTCACGCGAGGTAGTGTGAGAAATGCGGGCTAGAGCCGCCCCTAGCCCAAAATGTATTCGATTAAACAAACAGTTTTGTTACTTGTGGGAAGATCTTTACGAGATTTTCCTGAATCTGCTCGTCATATTCTTCGCTGTCATCTTCTTCGAAAGCGATTTGCAAAGTGTCTTCCAAATCTTCTTCTTCGATTTCAAATCCAGCTTTGACTGCATACTTTAAAGCAAGTTCCCTCGCTTCTTTTTCAGCGGATTTTTTCTGGTGATCGAGAATAATTTTTTCACCAAGATCAACTGAAAGATCAACGATCTTGCTAATAGCTTGCTGTTTTTTAGCTTCTGGAGAGAGTTTTACTTTTGCTTTGAGGGATGTATCATTCACAGGGAAAAACATTCCAAAAACAAACTTAATCACCTTGCTGATGATTCCGATCAAACCGCTTGTTTGAACTTGTTTTACTTGCTGGGAGAGAGATGCTCTCGCAACTAGATAACCCAACGTCCCTGAAATCTTGTCTTTGAATTCATCAACGTTATTTGAATTTTCATATAGCCTATTGAGCAATCCGCTGGTGATCACGATTTTTCCACCGGGAATGACATAAGCATTAATGTCTTGGTTATCTTTTTTTACAGTAATTTTGAAATCAAGATCTTTACGATCGGATTGTTCGATAATCTTTTTACCGACTTCTTGAACAATCTTGCTCATTTCAGAGTCTTTGTCCGCCTCTTCAGTAGTGCAAATGGCTTCAGCATACTGTTGGCCAAAGATGTTTTCCACACAAGTTGGAACAACGTTAATCTCTTTTAGGCTTACGTTGGAAGGTTCTGAATTCTGAGCTGCCTGGATCGTATCGGAAACAAGACCATACACCTGCGTGCCGACTTGAACCATAGTGCTAATAGCAGATTTCACCTTGTTGCAAGTTCCCTCAAAGTCGCTTTGAACTTGAGTTGAAAAAGCATTCTTCTGCTCTGTGGGGTTCATACTATAGATAAGATTTTCATAAACTTTGCTTACCATTTTTTTCTCCTTTATTGTTTTTGTTAGATTTACTTTTATTTAAGTTCTATTATTTATTAGTTCGTATCATCTTTCTTTTTGCCTGTAAAAAACCTTACAATCGCATCGATAATGCTTTTGAAGAGGTTCATGATCTTTTGCCAAAAACTTAGCTTGTGAGCAGCACCCTTTTTAGATTTTTTTGATTTTGGTTTTTCTGCTTTGCTCTCTTCGTCGAGTTTGATTATGTCGATTTTGATTTCTTCGACTTTCTTTTCTTCTGAAACCGCACTCTTTTTTTCAATAGGTTGTGCTTCTGTATCTGGAACTGAAATTTTTTCAGGCGTGGCAATTACTGAAGCAGTTACTTTTTGGGCTTCCTGAGACACGGAGTCCTTTAACCCTTCGACCAGGACTTGAGGAAAAGCTTCAATGGTGTTTTCTGTAGTTAGAGTTGTCGGGGCTGCCGTGATTTCATCTTTTTTTACTGCCGGAGGTATATCGTCCGCGACAAGAATCGCCGAAGGATAAACCGGAGTCATAACAACAGGTTTGGCCATTGGATCCACTTGAGGATGTAAAGACAAAGGCATCTGCGCAATATGATCCTGAGGGAATAAAACCATCGGTGGACTTTGAAATGGATCCGTAGCAGCTTTTTGAGCATTTGTGGGATCCAATAGGGGCTTATGTTTTATAAATTCTTGTTGAAGTTGTGAATAAGAGTCATTGAGCACACATTCCTTGACTTGGTGAATAACTTTTTTAAGAATCGTCATCTTCAGGCGGCAAAGCGCCATTAAACCGATCGGTACTAGGGAAGTCTGACCTTTCTGAGTTCTTATTGTGTTAAAGCTACAAGCTTTAATAGCAATTTGCTTTTGGACCTGTTCTGAACCCAATGAATGTCCCGATCTTATCAAATCGCGTACAAGATGAGCTATTGCGACTTTGGCTGCATGCACTTGCTTCTTGAGTGGAAGAGACAGGCCTTTTCCAAATCCATACTTTGGATTGAGAGCAACATGCTTCATTTGAGATTTCTTGGCGGAAATATCATTGGGGGTGATATTTTCGCAGTGGTTAAACATTAAGAACTGATTACAAATCTGATAGAAATTCATTTCTAATTTCCTTTTTTTATTTCATTAAGTTTACAAATTAAATTCAAAAAACGTGTCCATCTTAGGTTTAAATTGTTATAGGTTGATTAAAGTTTCATTAATTTTTGAAAAATTAATTTTTAAGATTACATAAAAATCCAAATAAAAGAATTTAGAAATAAATGAATATTCTGATTTATGAACTGGTTCAAGGACCGCTTCTAAGGGCTATGTGGGCAGTAAAATATCTTTTCTAAATGGTGATAATGATTGATAATTATTCCTTAATTAAGTATTATTATTTTTTTAATTTTAGGGTTTGACTGATGGATTGGCTTATTAAAAGCATTGTTGTTTTGGTTTCGGTTTTCGTATTTGTTAAGATAGCACTCTTATATTTTAACTCTAAAAAGGATCTTTCGCAGAATCCTGCTAAACTGCCGCTATTATTTACTGGTTTTATAGCAAATGTCGCAGACACTTTGGGTTTAGGAAGTTTTGCAGTTGTCGTGGCATTCAATAACCGTTGGAAGTTTGTCGATGACAAAAGCTTGCCTGGCACGCTAAACGCCCACAGCGTTTTACCTGCAATGCTGCAGTCCATCTTATTTCTCAATTTTGTAGATATGGATATTTCTCTTCTTGTTTTATTTGTTCTGGCTGCTTGCGTAGGAGGCTTGTTAAGCGGATTTTTGGTGTCCAAGCTTGATAAACAATCGATCAGACTCATTATGACTTTCGGATTTATCGGCATCAGTTTGCTCATTTTCTGTAACCAGTTAAATTTACTCCCAGTAGGAGGCGATGCGACTTCTTTGCCGCTTGCAAAACTGATGATTGGAATCCCAGCAATGATGCTTGCTGGAATGCTGCCGGCTATTGGAGCGGGTATTTATGTTCCCATTCAGGTGATTCTGTTTTTTCTGGGTCTCTCTCCTTTGGTGGCATATCCCATCATGACAACAGCGGGAGCCATTGTACAATCGACTACGGCTTATGCCTTCGTTGCCAAAAAAGAAGTGGCAATAGAAGAAAGCTTGCTATTGGCATTATCTGGCCTAGTAGGAGTGGCGATTGCAGTGCCTTTGATTACTTACGTTAATTTGACAACACTGCGTTGGTTGTTGTTGGTGATTGTGATTTACAATGCGGTCATGATGCGTAAAGCTTATCTTAGAGAAAAAACGAGACCGGTCGAAGCTCACTGAGTCTGGGCTAGGAGGGTTCTGGGTGATAAATTTCAAACTACAAAAAAATAGAAATCGAAAACATAAAGACTTAATTGAATAACATTTTTCTCATGTTCCCTTTGTTCTCTGTGGTGAATTATTCATTATGGGAAAAAAGGAAAGGGGAAGAAGGTTATTGTAGCGCCAATTTGGAAAACACACTCCCCCTTTCAAAAACTCCACCACTATAGTTCTGAATTGTAAAAATCTGATTAGAAAGTCTTTAATTTTTCATTAATTTTAGTTTTGTTATTGCGACCTTGTAGAGATGGGTAGATTTTGGTATATTAGCGTGAAATTAATGTATTTTGCGGTTTTTAATGGAATATCGGAACAGACGCTGGGCTCAATGGCTGATATGGATTGTCATAGCAACCTCTATGATTTTTTTCTCTACACGAGCCTATTATCGCATGACAGACGACTTTCGGGTTGCCAATATCACCTATGACATGCCCTTTCATTCTGAATGGGAAGTGAAGCCGCTTTCACCTTCGGATATAAAAGTAGTAAAAGCAATTCTTAATCAACAGTTCAATTATGTTGGCAAGGGCGCGCAATCCTATGCCTTTCTATCCGATGATAAAAAACATGTGATCAAATTTTTCAAATTTAAGCATCTCAAACCGAATTGGCTGGTTGAAACAATACCAGATATTGCTTTATTTGAAGAATACAAGGCAAAAAAGAACGCTCGGAAAAAAAGGCTTATCAACAGCGTATTCAAGGGCTATAAACTCGCGTATGATCTACATCGAAAAGAATCAGGATTGATTTATATTCACCTCAATAAAACTTCAGATTTGTTGCAAGAGATTACCCTAAGGGATAAAATAGGTCGAAAGCATCGCTTGAATTTAGATTCTACAGTCTTTGTCCTTCAAGAGAATGCTCAAATCACAAGAGAAGTCATCAAACAGGCATTAGACATCGGAAATTTAGATTTGGTTAAAAAGAAGATGCACCAAATTATTGATCTTTATCTTTTGGAGTACAGCAAAGGAATTTATGACAGAGATCATGGACTCATGCACAATACAGGATTTGTAGGGGAAAAACCAATCCATCTTGATGTTGGAAAACTTTCACGCGACCGCAACATGTCCAATCGTGAAAATATGGTCCTCGACCTAGAAAAAGTAGGAATCCGCTTCGAAGATTGGCTAAAGATTAACTATCCGCAATACCATGAAGAAGTCATTTTGCACATTCAAGAGATCATGAGTGAAAAAGTAGGCGAAAAAGTTGACTTTTCTTCAAAATAATTTTGTCTTATTTGGAAAAAAGCTCTGTATTAACCTTTTGAATTTTGTTTACCCGCCATTCTGTCTTCATTGCGAAGCGCCCCTTGAAAATCAAACAAATATTATCTGCCCCCTGTGCATGTCTCTTATGCAAATCATCAATCCCATAGGCCGATGCATTAGTTGTTTTGCCTACGGTCCTTCTAATGTAAACAAAATCTGCTCATCTTGTGCTCGCGAGCCTCCACTCTGGGACAAGGCTGCTGCAGCACTCGATTATGAAGGCCCGGCAGTTACCTTAATAACCGCGATGAAATATGGGAATCAACCTCATCTCGCCAAAGGCGCCGGAGCTTTTATGGCCTCACAATTGGTGCAGCTTGGCTGGCACTTTCCCGATCTAATTGTTCCGGTTCCAATACCTGTAACACGTTGGGTGCAAAGAGGATATAATCAATGCGATCACCTGGCAAAGAACTTGGGCGGGCTGATTGATAGGCCTGTTTGTAAAATTCTAAAAAGGCGAAGTGGAGATCATCATCAGGCTGGTTTGAGTTTAAAACAAAGGAAAGAGGTAACTTCCAGTTCCTTTTATCTAGCTAATAAGAAAGTTTTGGAGGATAAAACACTTTTGCTAGTGGATGATGTCATGACTACTGGCAGTACTTTAAAGTGTTGTGCTGAAGTGCTTTTAGAAGGATTTCCAAAAAACATTTATGTGTTGACCGTATGTCGTGCCATGCACTAGCCTAAAGAAAAGATTGGTATTTTTTGAGGATGAAATGACAGATATTCTTGCAATTGGCGCACATCCAGATGACATTGAATTTGCTTGCGGCGGACTATTAGCAAAAATGGCATCTCTTGGAAAGAAGATTGTAATGGTTGATTTTACTTTGGGCCAGAAAGGTACTAATGGAAATCCTGAACAAAGGCGTCAAGAAAGTGAAACGGCAGCTGCACTGATCGGAGCGAGGCGCATCTTTCTAGACTTCATTGATTGTGAAATCATGGACAGTTATGAAAACCGTCTCAAAATTGTGAAAGTAATAAGGGAGAATAAGCCCCGTCTTATCATTGCCCCTTACTGGAAAGGTCCGCAGAATCATCCTGATCATATTTCTTGCGGGACCATGGCTCGATATGCATGCCGTTATGCACGATTTGCAAAAATTCTGCCGGAACTGCCCATCCATCGTGTTGAAGGAATTTTGCATTATCCCCCCCCTGCTTTTGAGAAAGTGGATTTCATCATTGATATCTCTGACCATGTTGAAACTTGGAAAAAAATGATGCGTTCTCATACATCGCAAATGGCAACTTTTCCCTATGATGATTGGAATCTGCGCTTCGCTTCCGCATTAGGAATGCTCATTGGAACCTCCTATGCTCAAGGATTAATCAAAGGCAATCCTATTGTAGTAGATGATGTGATGAGTATAGCAAGAGGATCTAGAGAGTTATAAATTTTTTATGAAAATCGGAATAGTTTGCTATCCTACACTTGGTGGAAGCGGCGTAGTCGCTACGGAGCTTGGGCATGCTCTTGCATCAAGCGGACATCAAGTTCATTTTATAACCTATGAAGTTCCGTTTCGTTTACGCATTGATGAAAAAAACATTTTTTTTCATCAGGTAGAAATCAATAGATACGATCTATTCAAATATCCAGATTACGCATTGCCTCTTGCGGTCAAAATGGCTTGCGTATCAGAAGAGTTTGATTTGGATGTTTTACATGTACATTATGCTATCCCCCATGCTACAAGCGCTTTTCTTGCCAAACAAATTTTAGGTAAGAAAAAACCAGTTGTAATCACAACCTTGCACGGTACAGATATTACCCTTGTAGGCAGAGATCCAGGTTATTACCAGATTGTCAAACACAGCATCGAAAACAGCGACGGAGTAACTGCAGTTTCTGAAAATTTACAGGAACAGACAGTGGATCATTTTAAAATCGAAAAACCAATTGAAGTCATCTACAATTTTTTTACTCCTCGACGTGATATTTTGGGGAAAAAACCATTAAGAAGTGCTTTCGTAAAAAACGATGAAAAACTTTTGATCCATTCTTCAAATTTCCGGAGTGTAAAAAGACCCGGAGATGTAGTGGGCATCTTTTTGGAGGTCAGAAAACACCTTAAATGCAAATTACTGTTTCTTGGCACAGGAGCTGGAATTGAAGAGATCAGAGAAATGGTGCATGAAAATAATGTTGAAAAAGAAGTGTTTTTTTTAGGAGAAAGCAGAAAAATCGACAAGTTTGTTGCCAGTGCCGATCTCTATCTGCTTCCTAGTGCTCAAGAAAGTTTTGGGCTTTCGGCATTAGAAGCGATGGCATACGGAGTTCCAGTGATTTCTACAAAAGTCGGCGGTATCCCTGAAGTAGTCATCGATGGTGAAACAGGATATCTATCATGCCCTGGAGATATTAAGGACATGTCAAAAAACGCGATTAAGTTGCTTACTAATCCAGAACTTCATCAGAAAATGGGTTGTGCGGCCCAAAAGAGAGCGCATGAAAGTTTTAGCGTTTCAAAAATACTTCCTCAATATCTCGACTATTATACAAAAACAATTGAAAGCACTTGTACCTCAAATTAAACGCAAAACTCCAAGTTTCTGCATGTTAGAAGAAACAAAATAGACGTATAAATTCGCTCATCCATCCTTCCTTTCTCTCTGTCTCTGTATTCTCTGTGGGAATTTTATAAAAAAAATTTTAT
>WUUC01237774.1_pt1 | contig 18724 bp, 19 predicted proteins | sample 6278441 | NCBI WGS metagenome assembly WUUC01 (sample SAMN13675441, study PRJNA597444) | soil metagenome | isolation source: soil | place: USA: Washington | collected 2017-10 | reverse complement strand
TGTGCTGACGCCAACACGCGAACTGGCCATCCAGGTTTCCGAAAATATTGCGCTGTATGGAAAGCGATTAACAATAAAAACCACTCTGGTATATGGCGGAGTATCGCAGGTAAGCCAGGTGCGCGACATAAGAAATGGCTGCAACGTGCTGGTGGCTACGCCCGGACGGCTCATGGACCTCATTCAGCAACGCGTTGTGAACTTATCGCAACTCAGCATTCTCGTCCTCGACGAAGCTGATCGTATGCTGGACATGGGCTTTATTCATGACGTAAAGAAAATTCTTGCGATGGTTCCTGTCGCTTGCCAGAAAGTGTTATTGTCGGCTACAATGCCGGGTGAGATCCAAAAACTTGCCGCCACGATACTTAAGAATCCAATAAAGATCAATATTGCGAAGGACTCCGTCGTGCGCATGATCGAGCAAGGTGTTTATTACGTCAACCGTGAAGAAAAGCGGGCACTGCTTAAGCATGTGATCGCCGAGCGGAAGATGAGAAATGTACTGGTGTTTGCCAGGACAAAGCACGGTGCAGACAAGATTGCAAGGGACCTCACCAGGTCTGGAATTGTTGCCGAAGCATTTCATGGTAATAAGTCACAGGGAGCCCGACAGCGTTCCCTAACCAATTTCAAGAAAAATGCCACCCGGGTGCTTGTCGCAACTGACATCGCAGCACGAGGTATTGACATCAGGGATCTTCCGTTTGTGATCAACTACGAGATGCCTGACACTGTAGAAACCTATACCCATCGGATTGGCCGGACCGGCCGGGCAGGCAATTTAGGAACAGCACTTTCATTTTGCGACCGCGATGAAAGAGATTCTTTGAGGCAGCTAAACCGCCTTGAGCATGGCAAAATACACGTGCTCCAGCATCCTTTTGCCAAAGGGGCGAATCTTAATTGAAATTTTTTCTATCTTAAAAACTATTAACATAAACTAACAACACATGCAAGGCACAGTTAAATTTTTCAATGAAACCAAAGGATTCGGATTCATTCACCCATCAGATTCATCTGAAGATATTTTCGTTCATTCTTCGGGATTGATCGATAAGATCAAAGAAAACGACAAAGTTGAATTCGAGCAGGAACGCGGCAAAAAAGGAATGACCGCTGTGAAGGTTAGAGTAATCAGGTAAACCCCTCCTGAATCAGGAGGCGAGTTATCTTTTTACTAACCAACACAAACACATGAATTTATTTGTTGCAAACATAAGCAGGACCGTAAACGACGATGCGCTTCGCAGTTTATTCGAAAAATTCGGCGAGGTGGCATCGGTAAAAATAGTGGCCGATAAATTTACCGGCGACTCTAAAGGTTTTGGATTTGTTGAGATGCCTGATGAAATTCAGGCATCGGATGCAATCGAAAAACTGACCAATGCGGAGTTCTTTGGCCGCAGACTGGTCGTTTCCAAAGCCCGACCCAAAACGCAGGCATATTAGCCATCTGCAATCCCAGGCGCCTGCGTTGTTAGTAGTTGAATACAGCGCGGCTGCCAGGGGTCGCAATTATCCAAATGATCCATTCAGTAATTACCGGAACAGGAAGCTATATCCCGGAGGTGGTTGTTGCCAACAACAGCTTCCTCGGTTCGCAATTCTTTGAAAAGAATGGAACCAAGTTGTATCAAAGCAATAAGGCGATAATCGAGAAGTTCAGTTCAATTACCGGAATACAGGAACGACGATACGCAAAGACGGACCATCATGCGTCCAACCTTGCATATTTTTCGGCGGTGAAAGCCATTGAAGGCGCCGGGATCGATCAGGAATCGCTTGACTACATTATAGTAGCACATAATTTTGGAGATGTAGCAATCGAATCGAATCGTATCACGCAGTTGCCGTCGCTGGCATCGCGTGTAAAGGCACAACTCAAGATCCGGAATGTTGATTGCGTCGCCTATGATGTGATCTTTGGATGTCCCGGGTGGCTTGAGGCTATGATCCAGGCCAACTATTTCATCAGGTCTGGCGATGCGAAGAAGTGCCTCGTTATTGGTGCCGAAACGCTATCCAGGGTGATCGACATCCATGACCGCGATTCGATGATCTTCAGTGATGGTGCTGCGGCTGTCGTCCTCGAAGCATCGGAAACCGGTGACCGTGGGATTGTGGCTCATAAAACCGAAACTCATTCGGAAGAACACCAGGCCACACTCAGTGTAGACCATTCCTGCTCGCCCTACAGTACCAGTAAGCGTGATTTGTACCTGAAGATGCAAGGTCGTAAGGTGTATGAATTTGCATTGACTCATGTGCCAACAGCTATCAAAGCGGTTATTGACAAAGCCGGAATTTCTATTGACCAGGTAAAGAAGATACTTATTCACCAGGCCAATGAGAAAATGGATCGGGCGATCCTGATGAGATTGTTTCAGCTTTGTGGTAAAACCACGTCGCCGGACGCGATAATGCCAATGACCATCGATCGTCTTGGGAACAGTTCTGTGGCAACCATTCCAACTATGCTCGACCTCCTCCTTAAGGAACAACTCGACGGGCATCGCGTTAATGACAGCGACGTTGTTGTGATGGCCTCCGTTGGTGCCGGTATGAATGTCAATGCACTTGTGTATCGCATGTAATGCTTAGTCAGTAAACTATGCGCCAACGAAAATTCTGAACGACTCTAAAGCATGCGACAACTCAAGATTACAAAACAGATCACCAACCGCGAAAATCTATCCCTGGAGAAATACCTGCAGGAAATAGCCAAAGTTGCGTTGATCACAGCTGAAGAGGAAGTGAATCTTGCCAAAAGGATCAGGGACGGCGACAGGATTGCACTTGAAAAACTTACGAAAGCAAACTTGCGGTTTGTAGTTTCAGTTGCAAAGCAATATCAAAACAGGGGTCTTTCCCTCAATGACCTCATCAACGAAGGGAATGTGGGCCTGATCAAAGCCGGTTCCCGTTTTGACGAGACCAGGGGCTTCAAATTCATATCATACGCTGTATGGTGGATCCGCCAAAGTATTATCTACGCGTTGGCCGAACAGGCGCGGGTAGTGCGACTTCCATTAAACAGGGTAGGTGACATCAGCCGGATATCTAAAGCCTATGCCGCACTCGAGCAGAACCTTCAGCGCGATCCTACGTCGGTTGAACTCGCGGAGAACCTAAATACAACGGCAGAGTTCATTAACGATAACATGATGGTGTCACAACGGAGTATTTCCGCTGACGCACCCTTGGGTTTTGAAGATAATAACACCTTAATGGACACGTTGACCGATGCAAATGCGGTCACACCGGACTCATCACTCCTGGATGATGCAATGAAATCTGACATCCGCGAAGTACTGTCAACGCTTTCGGCGCGCGAAAAGGAGATCATGGTTCTGTACTATGGCCTCAACGATGAGCAACCTCTTTCTCTTGAGGATATTGGTGCGAAATTTTCCCTTACGCGTGAGCGTGTCCGCCAGATCAAGGAAAAGGCAACCCGGAGGATCCGGGGAAGCAGGGAAGCTGCGCGGTTGAAAGAATACCTGGGCTCGTAGCCCAGGAATAACATAAATTTTTATTGGTTTTACTTTTTTAATATGTCTTTGAAAAGACGTATGCCAATTGAATTGGCGTGGAAGTAATGTATTCCCTTGTCAGATATTTTCAAGATTGCTCTCTCTCGCCTTTTTCATTTTTTTGAAATACGACGGGGTGAGGCCTGTGATCTTTTTGAATTGATTGGAGAGGTGGGCAACGCTGCTGTAATGCAGCTTATACGATATTTCCGTGAGATTGAGTTCGTCGTACAATAGCAGTTCCTTCACGCGCTCGATCTTGTTCAGGATGATGAATTGCTGTATGGTGATACCTTTCACTTCAGAGAAGATATTCGACAAGTAGGTGTAATCGTAATTCAGTGTCTTACTGATGATATCGGAATAGTTTCCTGTAGGGATTTCGTCTGAATGATGGATCAGGTTGACGATAGCATTTTTTATTCGCTCAATAAGGATACTCCTGGTATCATCAAGTAGTTCGAGCCCCGATTCCTGAAGTTTTTGCCTGATCAACTCACGCTGAATTTCAGTTATGTCTTCAAGCAGTTCGGCCACCCCAAGGTCGATCGCCACGGGGGTGATCCCGATCTTCTTTAGTTCATCCTGTACCATCAGCTTACAGCGAAGACTTACCATGTATTTAATGTACAGTTTCATAGGTTCAATGAGCCTGGTTCGTAAGCACCTGCGACGCCCTAATATGAAGGCCGTCCGAGACGATACAAATGCGAGAGATGCGATGTAACACCTGATAGCAATGACCTGTATTCATTGTAAACGATTCCGTACTCGTCGCAGGTTTGCTTTACATACCGCGCGATAACGGGATAGTGAATATGACTTACCCGGGGAAACAGGTGATGTTCAATCTGAAAATTCAAACCTCCCAATGCCCAATGGAGCAATTTGTTGTTTGTGGCGAAATCGGCTGTTGAATTAACCTGGTGTGTGGCCCAATCCATGTTCTGGTCACCTGCTTGCACATCGGTGAACTGTGTTATTTCAACAACGTGGGCCAATTGGAAGACGATACTTGTAACGAGGCCACAAACAAAAGTGATCACCAGGAAACCGATGAGCCAGGGTAACCAGCCCACGAACGCAACCGGCACGGCGACGTACGCAACAATGTAAAACACCTTTGTGAACCAGAAAATAACATGCTGCCTTAGCGATATTTTCTTTTTGGGGGAATTGGCAGAGATCTTACTACTGAAGTATTTCAGAAAATCTTCGTAGAAAACCCAGACGACGTAAGATATCCCATAGAGAAAGAACCAGTATATATGCTGAAACCGGTGATACGGTCTTAACGCCTGACCTTCATGTAACCGCATGAACGGTTTTACATCGATATCAGAGTCGAGTCCTTCAATGTTGGTATAGGTATGATGGTTGATATTATGTTTAACCTGCCAGAAATACGTTATCCCTCCAAGTACATTCAAAAAGTGCGCTGCAACCGTATTGACCCAGCGATGCCGTGAAAAGCTTTGGTGTCCTCCATCGTGCATCACGTTAAATCCAATCAACGATAGATTGACACCCAAGAGCACGCAAAGTGGTAAAGCCACCCACGTCACGGGTGTAAAAAACACCAGCGTAAAATACAGTCCAATAGCTGTCGTGACGAGAAAAGTGCTTTTGACAATTAATCGCCAGCCCCCGGACTGATTGAGATTGTTTTCCGTGAAGTAATCGCTTACCCGACCCTTTAATACAGTGAAAAAGGAGCTTTTGGTGTTATCGAACGAGAATGCTGTCAATGCCTTAGCGAATGTGGTTAGGCAAATAACGGCATAAAGACGCTAAACGTTCTTGCCTGCGTGAATCTAATCAGTGAAAAATATAACTTTTAACTTTCCACATGTAACAAGAGTGTCATGGGTCGCAACCATCTTTGTGGTCCCGCTGACTGCATTGTTTGTTATATAACCACAATTATCTATGGAAATCAGTTTGGTTCTTTTGGTAGGTGCCGGTATCGGCGTTCTTACATTTTCTGTTATCAGGATCTTCTGGCCTGCGAAAAAAGGGATGACCTTGATTTTGAGGCCACTCACACAACATGGTCCAATGGTTCCGTTTTCGAGGGCATATTTTGCATCTGTGCAGGAAAGCAAGCCTTCGATCATGAATACTATTGAGCGGCCATGAAAAACCAGGAAGGTAGCAACGACAATAAGTATCCGTTGGGTATGTTTATCTATGCAAAAGTTAACCCCCAGCAAAAGTTGGTGATAGATGCATACAAACAACGGATCTATTATTGCCCGGTGGTGGATCACCCCGAAATCAAACCCTTCGCGTATTTTGAGCGCGAGCTCATAGATCCGGCGGGCAAAGGCAAGGTTAACTAGAAGGCCGGGATCAATCTACGAACAGGACCAGCGACCGGACAACACGAATGTGACCTTGTCCAGAATAAAGCGCCAATTGAACCCGACCCATCTTAGGAAATCAATGTCAGTAACTCCAACGCTGACTTCCCGAACTTCAGGAAGCTTCAGGGGGTCATTTATTGACAATTCAAGTATCAGTGCTAAAACAACTTCAAATGAGCGAGACTAGAATATACATCAAGGGAACAACAGGATTTAAAGGAGCAGTAAAAACAAAACTCGGTGGCAGCTGGATACATGGTGATAGTGACGTGAATTCCGACACGATCATGTTCGTGCTAACCAATGCCACAGAACTCAAGGCCTTCAAAGCTTCAATCGGCGAGTCGCTTATAACCACGTATGATCTTGAATTTCTGACCAATCCGCCGGATGATGATGCCGAAGCTCCCGACTTGAACGTGGAACCTTTCTACAAGATGACTTTCTGGACAAATGTTGACTCAAAAATAGACGTCAAAAAGAATCAGAAACGGCAGCGTGATAATGGACCAGGTATTGTACTCTGATCAAAAAGGCCTCCTAACTATTCAGTTCAATATTTAGATTGTTCATCGCTGATGGAGGCGTCCTGCGCTATCCCTGGATGGATAGATCATCAAGTCTCATTCCGAACAGACGACTTGCGTTTCAGATTTCCTGGAAATTGACAAGCCGTAAATCGGGCATGGATTCCACGTGTTAATTGCTCAATTCGAAATCCTTCTTATTATACGGGATTGTGCAGCGCGGTTCCTCACCGCCTGACAAGCCTGTTCCCGGAGTTGATGATCATGCTATATCTCAGCGAAGTGGTGCCCGGCTCCGCAGTGAATTGTCGTAACCCCGATGATGACCACGCACCACGGGACTGTGAAAGCATTCTATAGATGTTGTCGATGATCTCTTGTAAAGGAACGACGATGATATTCGCAAACCATGCCTTGATGTTCATGTAAGTGATTGTTAGTTGATTCAGCCGCACAACGACGGTGCTTTAGATGATGTAAGGTGGTAAACTATTGCCGGAAAATGTTACACCTGAATCCCGGAGAATTACATCAATCCCATACCCGATCGACTCCTTCAGGAATGACTAGCCTCCATGGCCTGGTTCAGTTCAATTTTTTATGACATTGGTACAGCGAAACACTTTAGTTACACAAGTACATAAGAACAATCGACGGACGATGTTAGCAGTGTATGGGGAATATAATGTCATTGTCGGTAGTGAGGTACTCATTGGTGGGTATAATGCGGTCGTGCCACGATCCATTTTTTTTGCCAACGATAACGTTTTAATTATCAGCTTATTTGCAACGTTCTACGCTGGTCCTTTGTTCTTCTTGTGAGACTCGCTCTATTGCGAGACCAACCAATGATGAGAATGAAAGGATGGAAGTATGTTTTGCTTTCGGCGGTGATGGTTGTATCAATAACCACTACGCTGATGGCCCAGGGTCCTGCACTAGTTGAATACGAAACGCAGGCGCGGAAGGACAGTCTGGCGAAAGTGGAGAAGATAGTCGATGCGGACAATCTTTCTGAATTAAAGTCAGAGCGGAATGATACCAAAGCAAAAGCGAAGGAAGCCCAGCGGGTGGAACGCAATGCATCGGATGCCGCAAGAGAAGCAAGGATAGCTTACCAGACAGAACGAAAAGCCCAGAAGGCCCGGCAAAAAGCAGATAGGCAAGCGAAGAAAGCAGCAAGGGCGAAAATTGTTTCGGGCAAAGACTGAACACTGAAATATGAAAATTCTTAATTCTGATAACGGGCAAATGAATGGATCGGCGCCACTGCGTGGTAAAGCCTTGAGACTTGCCGTTTCCGTTTTACTTGGAAATAGTATTTTCAATCCTGCAGGTGAACTTCTAGGCAAGATCAAAGACGTGATGATTGATGTGACAGCAGGTAAGGTCGAGTACGTGGTTATCGGGTTCGGCGGTTTCCTGGGAATGAATCAAAAGCACTTCGTTGCACCGATGCAGTCGCTATCGGTTGCTACGGCACGCGCGAACGCATTTGTTCTTAATGAAACGAAGGCTTTCCTGACTAAAATAGCGAAGACAGGAAACGGGCCGTTGACCAAATACAAGTTCACAAGTCCGTGATTCAAAATTGTATCGCTTGATGACTGACGATGTGAGTTTTGGCTTGCGGGTAAAGGAGGTAAAGGAACTTAACGCACGGGAAAGAATGTCGTGAAGGTGGCACCCACCGCCTTTACGCCATGACCATACAAGTGACCGCCATGGGCTTCCGCAATCTTCCGGCAAAGCGACAAGCTCACACCTATCCCATCAGGATCGCCGGCATTGCGAAACAGTTGCAGGAATTCAAATATTTTTTGAGGATGTTTTTTATCCAGTAGGATGGAATTCGCACTGAACTCCACACCGTTATATTTTAGTTGTGCATTCAGTTCGGAATACTTCAGGTAGTCCGCATCGTTTACTTCATGGGATGAAATGATGAGTTGGGTGTCGTGGGCGGTGTATTTCAGTACATTGTCCAGCAGATGATGAAGGAGTTGATGGATATGAAAGGGTTCGCCAATAACATTCGGAAGATCCCCTACGGTGACCGTCATTCTCTTGGACTCGATGGTAGTGTCGAAATCTTCTATCAAGGCGCTGATCACCTGGTTGAGGTCAACTTCTACCCACAGCTTGGCACTGGCACCAAGCAACGAGAAACTCAGCAGGTCGCTAATGAGTGCAGACATGCGAATGGCGGACGTACTTAGATTTCTTGCAACACTTTTTCCTTCTTCGTTGATACCATTCTGGCCATTGAGCAGGCGTTGCGACAGAATACTGATCTTTCGCAATGGTTCCTGCAGATCATGACTGGAGATAACCGCGAATTGTTCAAGTTGTGAATTGACCTTTTGCAAATCTTTTTGCGATTTGGCCAATTCTCCATTACGATCTTTCAGTTCCAGGTTTGTACTGGTCAACCTGTCCAGCGCCGCCTGTAACTCCTCTTTCGAGGCTTCAAGTTCTTCGTTCACACTTTGCAGCTCCTCATTTGAGGAAAGAATCTCTTCGTTGTTCGCCTGCAATTCTTCATAAGTAGTTTCGTATTCCTCGTTGGTTGCCCGCACGAGTCCTCGGGATTCACTCAGTTCAACTTCCAGTTGCGCGATCTTTTTGCGATCTCCAGCGCCTTTGGTCTTCAATTGCCTGCCATTCGACAATTCAGTAACGATGGTTTCCGGGCGGAATACAACCAGAAAAAAAGTCTCTCCATTTATTTGTTGAGGAACCACTTCAAGAGTTATCCTTGACATTATTTTCTTGTCCTTAAGCAAGATACCGGATTTGGAGAACGCTTTGTCGGTTGCTTTGGCCTTGTGAAGCAAGCTGCCCACGTCAATCACCAGGTCGTCACGGATAATTTTGAGAATGTTCAAACTTGCCTTTCCAATGCGCGGCCCCAGGTATGGCGACGTGATGCCGAAAAATTCGGTGATGATAAATTCCTTATTTACCACTACACATGGATATACAAATTGAGACAACATGCGGTTCCCGAGGATCCGGTCTCCGTTTACCTCCAAATTTCGCTCTACGGGTTTTGCTTTCCTCGTGCCATCAGAAGTGAAATCCAACAATGTTTTTGTTGATTTTCGGCTATACACTTTAATTCTTTTGTCGAGTGATTCGAAAAGGTCGGTCGTGGTGCCTGTGCTTTCAGATTTACCGAGAAAAAGAAAACCCCTTGGTTGAAGAGCATAATGAAATGTCCTTAGTACTCTTTCATGTTGTTGCGTGGCCAGGTAGATCAGCACGTTCTGGCAACTGATAAGATCCATCCTGGCAAATGGCGGGTCTTGCAGCAAATTCTGTTTGGAGAACACGCAGAGTTGACGTATCGCTCTTACGACGTGGTAATGGTTGTCGTTTAATACGAAGTATTTTTCAATGTAGGCTGGTGGAACACTCCGGAGCGCGCTGATCGGGTAGTTGCCAACGCGTGCTTTTTCAATTGCTCTGCCGTCCAGGTCCGACGCAAAGATATTCACGGGAATGTTGAGGCCGTGATCTTTCATAAATTCAGTCAAGAAGATCGCAATGGAATAAGCCTCTTCGCCGGTTGAGCATCCGGCTACCCAGATCCTGATGGGCTCGCCGTGCCTTTCTTTTGTGATCGAAGGGAAAATGCGGTTGACGAGCGTTGAATAGAAATCCGGGTCGCGAAAGAAGTCAGTCACGTTGATCAGGAAGTCGTCATACAGATCGTTTACTTCTTTAACGTCCGTTTCTATCATCAGCAAATAATCGTGCACAGTGGCACACTTGTTCAATGCCATCCGTCTTAATATCCGGCGGAAGATACTTGCATGCTTATAATGGCAATAAAAGTCGATGCCTTTTTCAGCTTTAACCACAGCTAGAATCTTTTGCAATTCCGTGTCGTGCGCTGCGATCTCTGTTGGCTTTATTTTTTCAATTTTGTCAGACGGCTGGACCAAATATGGTATTTGGGCAAATCTTTCAAGTTCGCGGGCGATTTCGCCCGGTGAAAGACGGAAATCGACATAACCCGAGTTATAAGCGTGACCAGGCATGCCGTTGAATTCGGCGGACGCGTCCTGGGCAAAAGTTATCCCTCCTTCCGTTTTTACCGCTTTCAATCCAAGCGTTCCGTCAGTACCTGTACCCGATAGGATAATACCTATAGTGTTGTTTTTGTGAACACCCGCAAGTGCCGTAAAAAAATGATCGATGGAAAAATTGCCGACCACGTCTTTGGAAATTGGTGTAAGCTCGAGGTGCCTGCCAACCGGGGTAATGAGTGTTCTTGGTGGACTCACGTACATCACGTTTCTCATCACCGTCATGCCATTTGTCACCGTTTGAACTTTTATCCCGGTTTTCGACTGAAGTACTTCGGCAAGGGCGCTTTTATGGTTCGGCGACAAGTGTGTAACCAGAACATAGGCCATGCCAAGTTCTGGATTGAGATGTGTTAATAATTCCGTTAATGCTTTGATTCCTCCGGCGGATGCGCCGATCGCGACGATTGGAAACGGTTGTAGCTGCTTCGCCCGTGGTGTTGATCCGGGCCTCGAGGTGTGATGCCCGCGGGCAGTATTACGTGGATAAGATAGTTTTTGGGTTTTCATCGGATCGGTCCATCCGAACTTTGAGTAGGGGTGTAGTATAAGATATTCATTATCAATGAGGTAATTCAGTAAAACGAAGGAAAAGAAAGCGAAAAACCGCCGGACGGTATTGTGACAGGTCGAACTACCTGCGTTCGCGGTGACAGCAGCAGGGAAAACAAGACGGTGATTTGCTGTTATTGTACTTGCAAAGATCGTTCCCGTATCGTTTGCCGGCGTTACACGTTCACTGCAATTCATTGCATTATTCACAGGTGAGGCCATTACGGCACGCGTTTCCTCGCGCTTCAACAGAAAGTGAGAAGATGGAAATGACGGGTTTATCTGAATCAGGATGTCCACCGGGACTGATCATACTGATCAATGCACGATGTGCCTTGTCAATCATTCGAATGACCGACAGGAAAGTTCTGTTTGGGGTTCACGATCCTCCAAGCTCGAATCGTTGATTGGTGCGTTGAAAGGAAATATCTAAATTGAGTTGACCGCGTTTCATACCGGTCAAATACCAGCATGAGATCAATTGTACTTTCAATCATTTTCCTTGCATTGCTGTCCTGTGGGAAGCAAACAAACCAGGTTGATCACGGCAAGCCCCTCAACGGCGCGTTGGCCGCCCAGCTATGGACGTTCCGGGGAGACCTTGAAAAGGATGTGCCCGGAACGCTGAAGAAGATCAAAGATCTCGGGTTCACCTACGTTGAAGGATTTGATGCGCCATATATTGTTGGCGATCCGGAAGCTTTCAGGTCCGAGCTGGATGAAGCCGGCTTGCAGATGTTTGCGCTCCATTGGAACACCTTGAGTGATTGGCGCAAAGATCCCACGGTTATTATCGAGACCGCAAGGAAACTTGGGGCTCATTATACCGGGATTGCGTGGTTGAAAGAGTCGAAGGCTGATACCGTCACACTCGACGTGGTCAATGAAGCTGCAGACATATTGATGAAAGCTTGTCCGCAAGCGCAGGCTGCCGGGTTACAGCTGTACTATCATATCCATGGTTACGAACTCCAGCCAATGGCGGATCAGAAGACTTTCTTCGACAGCTTCGTTAGCCGGATTGATTACAGTTGCGTACGCCTCGAGATGGATGTGTTCTGGGTGACTTACGCCGGGCAGGATCCTGTGAAATTCATGGAACAGTACCGCGGGGGCGTGGAGCTTCTGCACGTGAAGAATATGGCAGATCACGTATCCACCGGTACATTTACAGGCGCCGACTTCATGCCACCCGATATGCCCGCCAACAACTGGGTGCCATTGGGAAAAAGTAACATGATCGATTATAAAGCGGTTTTTCAGAAGGGAAAGGAAATAGGAGTGAAGTGGTATATACTGGAGATGGATAAGTTTGACGGCGATGTGTATGGCGCGGTGGATACGTCGCTGGTGTACATTGAACGGGAGAAACTATTAGAGCGGTAGTGTTCACTTCCGTTTAGATATACAAGTCTTCTCGAGGATCTCGGCAAGGCTCGTAGAATCCTCTGACCATTTTGATTTCATTCGCATACATCACGTATCCTTTTATTGGGTCAGAAGGTTGGTGGTGTTGTACTAAGGTCTGAATCCAGGAAATCCGTGATCATCGGCACCAGCCAATCAGTTCGCTGCATCATACCAATGTGCGTGGTGCCGGGTAAAATAGCCAGGCGCGATTGAGGCAGGCCATGTAGATCGCCCATTTTTCCACCACCTTTAGCGCGGAATATTTCCAGCGCATGTTCATATCGAATACCATCTGCGTCGCCAATAGCAATGAAGATCGGAGCTTGTATCTTTTTTACGTCCTTCGACCAATCGTAAGGCTTGAGGTCGATGCTGATAACCTTTCTCACAAATTCAGGGAAACCGGCAGGATCATTTCCGAGACTATCGTAGTGTTTTCTTATAGGTGTGTCGTTGAACATCTCCGGAGTGAATGTTGCAAAGCTGGCTTCTACATCGGGCCACCAGCCATCATGCTTGTAAGCCCCTGATAACACCACGAGTCTGCGTACCTGTTCCGGGTGACGAACTGCTACCTGGAACGCAATTCCACCGCCCATGCTGTAACCCAATATATCAGCGCTATCTACACTGAGATGTTTGAGAAGGCCTGATACATCGTCGGCCATTCCTTCATAACTGAACTCGCGCGGAGAATCTTTCGTGCGGCCATGCCCTTGCATTTCGGCAACAATCACTTTCCGGTCCCTGGCAAGCAACGGGATCATCTGCGACCAGTTCAAGGGAATACTCATGAACGAGCCGTGCAAAAGTAGAATAGGTTTACCGCTGCCGTAAACTTCATAATACAACTTCAACCCGTTTACATCGGCGTAACCGCTTTCACCCGGTTTTACATCGGTTTCCCTGATGGAATCAGCAACAGCAGTGACTGATTGTTGTTCCTGTTTCGGTTGGCAGGATAAAACCGAGATGGCCATCGGAAGGAGTAAGACCATACCAAACCAGAAGCGTTTTATATTGTGCTTTTTCATATTGTGTGGCGTTGTGTGTTGACCTAAATGTCGGCAGAAGACAGGTTCCGGCAGAGGGTGTATGCGACAATCAGCAGGATAAACACGACAAACGACGTGACGTTCGTTTATTAGTAAAGAGAAATCAATCCCGGAAATGTAGAATCCGTATCAACGCTCTTCGTCGTAATAGATCTTGTAATATTTGCGACCGTCTTTTTCAATACCATGCTCGATCCGGCTTCGGTCACCGTGGATATACACATGGAAGTTCTTGTCGAGTTTTAGTACACTTTTAAATATCCGCGCTTGTTTCCTGACCGCTTGAGTGGAGATCTCAAATTGATCCACGTCGCTGATAGAGTTGGAGTCCCGGTAATCTGAATCAAATGAACGAAAGGATTTGATGATGTCTTTGTCCTGGAACACATCGCGTTCAAATTCCTTTTTGTTGAAGTTGTCGTTAGACTTAAAGTATTCGATCGACCGGTTGAGTAAATCGATCTGGTCGGGCCTGTCAATCCCGTGCTTGTCTGGTAATTGCTCTACAAACTCCCTCGTTATTTGCAGAACGTCCGCGGTGGCCTTATAGTCATTTTGCTGAACCTTCAGTTTCAGAAAATCGTCTTTCCAGTACTTTGCCTCAAGAGCGTTGAGGTTATCCACGATCACGACAACATAGCCGTCCTTTTTCTGCGTATTGAGGATCAACGCGCCCTTGTCGACTTTTTTTGTGCTGATTCCCGTAAAGAAGTTAACTGATGACGTGCTTTGTTTGAGACTGACCTGGAGGAAAACTTCATCGTTCTCTGTTTTAAATATCCCGATGGCTTCTGTCGGCTGATTGTCAAGCATACATTCTGCAAATGATGCCACATATAATTCACCGGGCTTCACTTTCGGATGAGTTGTGGAATCGTAAAGAATGGTGGCGAGATCCTGGCTCGACTTCAGGAATTTTCTCGGGCTTTCGAATATCGAACCAACGATGGTGTACACGTCGTTCAAATCCAGTTTGGTGGGATGTGTGAAAGTGTAGAGGATGGGATCTTTGAACGAAGAGAGAAAGAATCTTGCGAGCACATTGCTCAGGTCAGGATGATCTTCGCTATTAAGAATATTATCTGACAGATCAATCTTCTGTTCTAGCACCTTGTTTCCGATCTTATGAACGACCGTTTTTTTGAGTTTGGCGTTGTCGAGATTCAGCATTTAGCTAATGATTTGCTTTTTGAGAGAATGACCTGAAACTTATGTATTCCGGCAAGTATTTAACTTTTCCAGTCCGTGCTTGCTAGTACAACCGACGTTTCAATTTGCCGTAAGGGGATGTCCCAATACTTACGCAGTAACAGTTCCTTCTCGGCAAATGAAACCACTCGAAACCCGTGTTTCTGATAGAAACTAATCGCCCATGTAGCGTCTGCCCAGGTTCCAATCAGAATTGGTTTATCTGTCAATACCGACAAGTGGCGCAATAGCTTTGCCCCAATCCCTTTATTTCTCTCACTCGTTTTCACGTACGCATGGCGGATAAGGGTAACATCTCCTTTTTCCTGGATTCCCATCACGCCGGTGATTGTGCTATTTTCAATGTAACACGAGAATTTTACTCCGGCATCAATCTGTTCCTGCAACTGTTCTTCGGACATGTAAGGTTCATGCCACCTGTCTTCAGGAATAATGCCTTTGTATGCGATCGCGGCATCATTAATGATGGTATGGATAGACTTAAAATCCCGTGATTTACTTTCTACTATCATAGGGCTGATCACGCATTTTGCAGCAGTACAATAAAAGTTATTTGAAAATGCATTCTCATTGTCACTATTGCTTGCTAAATCGATGGTGCATGACGCGCGCCGACCGTACAGTTAACCCCGTTATCTTACCGGTAGAACTTTTATCAAAGAGGATCCATTGGTCGAACCCGTCGCCAGGATTTTTTTCAGCGATGTAGTGAAACTGGTTTTCACCATCTGGTTCAATAATAGTATCCGGCATTGTTGGTCTTTTCAATACCAATTTACCCTGGTCGTTTAATTCAAAATTCCAATAATAGTCAAGGTGCCTGCTATGATATTTCCCGGTAAACGATTTCAGCTCATTCCGCGAAGGCAGCCAGTTGCCTGTTTCCCTTTCCATTGTCACACCCGGATAACCGTCGTCAAACGCCACAGTCACCTTCATGGAAGTACTGCCTTGGGGTTGAATGAATTTTACCTGCATCCCGAAATCCTCCTGGTAATAGAAGAGATCTTTACCAACCGGTATCAATTCAATTGTGTAGTTTCCGTTGTATCTTAATTTCAGTTTGGCATCTTCAACGAAAAAACGGCTCAGTTTTCTGAGCTTGTTATAGCTTTCCCATGACACCTGATCTAGCCATAAGTAGTTGCCTTCATACTTTATTAGTGCTGCTTCAGCAATGGCGACAGGGTTTGTTGCCAAACCCGGTTTTGTGAATAATGGTTGTGTGACATTCAATACATAGTCACGCACCGATTTATTCTGCTCTGAAAAACCCTGCCCATCAAGATTACCCAATGTGATGATCGCAATACCTTTTGAGGGAATGCGTGTGAGGTAATTTTCACCGTTAACGCCTTCATGTATAATTATACGATGACCATTTACCGTATCTATGCTGTGACCGGTTACGTGGTGGTTTTTTTTACCGGGGATCATCCGCACATTATTCAGTAATTTATCCAATGCCTTGTTCAACTCCGTCCCCGGATTACTGATGGCCAGTGACCATTTCTCCAGGTCATCAGCACAGGTCAGGATAAAGTAATTTCCTCCGGGCGAAGTCTTCTGTACATTTGCGTGTTGAAAGCCAAGTCCATCATATTGGTATTTTGTTGCGCGATTTGGAATAATGTCACGCGCATTGCCCTGCATGATCGTATTATTCATTTTTAATGGATCGAAAACTCTTTGCTTTATCCAGGCACCAAGATCTTTGCCAGAAGCTTTCTCCATGATGAGCCTTAACAGCCCAAAATCAGAATTGGAATACATAAAACCTTTGCCAGGTTCGATTTCAGGTTCTGGTTGTGTGTATAACAAGCGGAAGAACTGATCCTTGTCGAAGCGGTTTGACATAGCGCCATGCATCAGTAATGCAGTTGCCCACTCATCTGCAAAGCCGCTTCGGTGGTTGAGCAGGTCCCAGATTGTAACCGGTTCCGACCATTCGGGTAAATTTGGAAAGTACTTCCTTACTTTGTCATTCAACGTAAACACGCCGTCATTTTCCATTAGTATTGCTGCAATGGAAATGAACTCCCTGGCTTCAGAGTATCCTATTCTTACGATACTTTGGTGTGAAAACGGAACGCGCAATTCAATGCTGGCCATACCATAAGCTTTATTGGCGCCAACATTGCCATTTTGGATGAGTGAGACCGCAACTCCTGGTGACTGGTTGTTGTTAAATGATGCAAAAATGCTGTCAAGTTTGCGGCCGGTATTTTGACTCGGAAAATTTCCGGTAAGGGCGTTTAATGATTCTTGTCCAAACGAAAATGTAGCGGCCGTCAGGTAGAAGAATTGGGTTAGAAATACTTTTGATCTCATAATCGCACCGTTATTAGCCATGCGTTCAGGCAAAGGTGCTTAAAAAGTTTTGCGCCCGCATCCGGGCAGGAAGAGGCGCCGATAGATATGAACGCGGAGAGGGACAATGTGGTTTTTTACACAGGAAATGTTATCACAACTTTCCCTCGTCTGCCTGGATCTGCTTCGCCACTTCCTGAACCCTGTCCAGCACGCGAAGCAAATTACCACTCCACAAGTCAGCGATCTGCTCTTCGGTATAGCCGCGACGAACAAGCTCCAGTGTAACGTTGAATGTTTCCGAAGCATCGTTCCAACCTTCAACACCGCCGCCGCCATCGAAGTCGGAACTGATACCAACATGTTCGAGGCCAATCTTCTTAACCATGTAATCGATATGGTCTACGAAATCGGCGACATTAACCGGCGGTGCTACAGGGTTTACTTCTTGCTCAATTCTCGGTTTTGCTTTCTCGCTGATCGCGCGATACCTGGTCATGTAAGTTTCGCGTGCGGTGTCTGCGAGTTTCACGACGTCGGAACGTTCCAGTACTTCGAAGCCTTCGGCGTTCGCGAGTTCGGCGATGATTGCTCTGGAGGAATCAGCATACGCGCTGTTTTTCTTTGAGTTAAGGTAACTTCTGAATGCAACGGCCTGAACAACACCTCCATTTTCTTTTAACATCATCAATTGTTCGTCATCGAGGTTACGGCTTACGTCGTTCAATGCACGCGCAGAAGAGTGCGAGGCGATCACGGGAGCTTTCGACAGGCGCATCATTTCCATGTTGGCCGCTTTTGAAGGGTGGGAGAGGTCTATCATGATGCCCCACTTGTTCATCTCTTTGATCACTTCACGGCCAAGCTCGCTCAGGCCATTGTGAAGCCAAACACTGTCGCGTTCGCCTGTGTTCGAGTCGCTGAGCTGGCTATGTCCATTGTGGGCGAGCGACATGTAACGCGCTCCTTTGTCATGAAATTCTTTCACTCTTGAGATATCGTTTCCAATGGGGTAACCATTTTCTACTCCGATCATGGCAACCTTTTTACCGGAAGCGGCTATTCTTCTCACATCTTCTGAAGTAAGTGCCAGTTCGATCTGGTCGGGTGCGATATCTTCACACAAACGATGTATTGCTTTGAATTTCTCGTCGGCTTGTGTGTAGGCTTTGTCGAAACCTTCCGGTGTGAGATCACCTTGTCCGACGTATACGATGAACCATGCAACATCAAGGCCGCCTTCAATCATTTTAGGCAGATCGACCTGAGTTGCGAGGCGTTGGGTGTAATTCGTTTCTGTCGTAAAATTTACCGGATTGATGTCGTCGTGTGTATCTAGCGTGATAACACGTTCATGAATGCCTTTCGCTTTTTCTACCAATTCGGCTTCAGTGAGGTCGGTATTGCTTGTAGCGCAGCCTGACGCGATCAGCACAGATGCAGCGGTGACTAAGGAGAAGAATCTTTTCATGGTGATTGGGTGATTGAATAGCGAAAATAAGTCGGTAGTTTGAGATTCAACGGGGAATTATACTAATGGTAGGCAGTTGTCCTGGTATCAAGATTCTCCTTCGATCGCCCATTTACTATCGGCATTAACTCTGTACCCGAGGCCATTGCTCATCATGTGTACGATGTCGCCAGTGCTGTTAGTCACCTGTTTTT
>WUUC01013070.1_pt1 | contig 18724 bp, 10 predicted proteins | sample 6278441 | NCBI WGS metagenome assembly WUUC01 (sample SAMN13675441, study PRJNA597444) | soil metagenome | isolation source: soil | place: USA: Washington | collected 2017-10 | reverse complement strand
TAATAAATTAAATGATTACTAAATCTAGCATAAAATCTATTAGTAGCCGCAGAACCTATATAGTAATCTTTAGTTATTTTATTAATTATCATATAGATTCCACTTAAACCTTTAGTTTTATCTAAAATTTCTTTTCTAGTTGTTTCTAAACTTAAATTTTCAAAAGTATACAGAGGATATAAACCTAATTCATTTATTATAGTATTCAATCTTTCAGATCCTGTTTCGGCGTAGCCATAACTACTTTTAGTTGTTGTACTATATTCTCTTACCCCGATATCCTTAAGACAAATCTGATATATTGTTTTATTATTAAATTTATTACACATTCTAATTTGAATATTTCCTAATCCCCCGGAGGGGGATCAGTATTCCTTACTTGGATGTATAAATATATTACTTTTTATACATAAATTTTGTATAGTACTATATACAATAATTCCAAAAATTATAACTACGATCCCCTCCGGGGATACGTAAATACTTATATTAAACCATTTTGGGCTATATTGGTAACCCAAGAAAGCTGTAACAACTAATGCAATAAATATTATAGTTCCTATAGCTCAAGTTAATGTTCTTGGAGCTCTGTAAGATCCGTAATATATACCTCTTCCTATGTGTAAGTAAACTAAGAAGAAAAATGCTGAAGCAGTGTTAGCGTGTAAATAACGGACTAATCACCCATTGTTTACATCTCTCATAATATGCTCAACTGAGTTAAATGCTTCTAAAACACTAGGATTGTAGTGCATAGCTAGAGTTACTCCAGTTACTATTTGTATAACTAAACAAACAGCTAATAATGAACCAAAATTTCACATGTAGCTTAAATTACTTGGTTGTGAAGCATCTATAATATATCCATTAGCTAATTTTAATAAAGGATGACTTTTTAATATTCTCATTTTGTATTTTTTTTTATAATTAACAGGAGCTTGCGCCGATAAAGATCGTTAAACCAATAAACTAGCTTGAACAAATTTAAATAAATTGTTTTAATAATAGCACTCTATCGTGTATCATATACATTTAATTAAATAAAAATTTTGACTATATATATAAACCTCTTATTCCTAGAATAAAATATAGCTAATTAAATCAATTTGAATTACCATTTGAAGGGGGGGGCTTTAGATAGTATCTAAAGCCCCCCCCCCCCAAAAAAACGAAATATATCAAAAGTTAATATTTATTATTATTAAATAATAATAATAATAGATTAAAAAAATAATATACACCAGATCTTACTCTAAAAATATTTATGATATGATAAGATATAAATCCAAACCATTATCGTGGCGAAGCTCGATCTATTTAAACGGGTCCTTTGGCGGATTAATCTTCTAATTATACCTCTAATAAGATTATAAATATTATAATTGTTATTAAAATAATATGGTAGACTTAAGTCTACAAGGATCGATATGTTGATGACCTAAACCTAGGTTCTCCTCCATCATTGGGTAGGCACGAGTATACGATGTCAATTAGGCTGATGCTGTCCCACCCTTGACCACCACGTGTACCACGCTGGCGTAGCCGTTCCTACTTGGTTTTACATTCGTTTTTATATGAGTTCGTTGGCTGACTTCTTACTATCGAACGCGATCTTGCTTTTTATTATCTAAAAAAGATAAAAATCCAAACCATTATCGTGGCGAAGCTCGATCCATTTTTATGGTTTGGGTTTTTTATCATGAAAGGAAATATATCCTTATTATATATTTCTATATTCTGCTACACTTATTTGGATGCTTTACGAGATCTAGCATATTTTTTATGCTCTGTTTGGTTAACTCTATTATTGAAATCCTAAAGGCTTTCATTAGGATATCTTTTCATTTCTCTTTTAATTTCTTCTCTAGCTATCTCTAATTCCATAGGTGAACGTGTCTTTCTGATCACCCCTTCCTTTTTAAAGCGCGAATAATATTGCAACTCTCTCCTGTTAACTCTATTGTTAAATTTTTCAAGGCTTTCATTAGGTTTTCTTTCCATAAAAGATTTAATCCTTTCTCTAGATAATTCTAAAGAAGTTTTTGGACGCTTACTATGGCTATCGCTTGTTTTTACTTGTTCTCTATCTATATCTAATTTCCTATATGAATTTTGACTCTTTTCATTTATATTTGTATTCCCTCTAAATTTATTTCGTAAGTAAAGCTCTCTAGCTCTAACTCTCTTGTTATAATCTTTAAGGTTCTCATTGGGTTCTCTTTCCATACTGTTTTTAACTAGTTCTCTAGCTTTTCCTATTTCCTCCTTTGTACGGTAGCTGCTATTTTTAGGCGGCGAATCCTGGGTAAAATTCATTCAAGATTGTTTCGGTTTTCTACCTTGAGTTAAAATTAAATCTTTTCTGCCAGATAATTTTTTGTGTTTTGACAAAGGAGTCATCTCTGGATTTTTGCTATCTGACGAAGCCGGTAATTTAAAGTAAAAAAAATCTGAAAAGGTTTTGCCTTGTAAACCCTTAAAAACCAAAGAAAATCTAGATAGTAATACCGTTCGCAATTTGTTCAAATTATAATTTAGTAGTAATAAGTCTATAATTTAATATTCAAAGGAGTAAAATCTAGCAGTTTATTAATTAATAATCCAACCAAGTAACCAATAGCGATTAAACCACTATACAAGCTATAAATATTATTCCAAAGTTCTAGTCAATCATAAGTATCGTTATATCAACATAAGAATAAACTTTTAGCTAAAATAATCCCAACCATAGTAATGATAGTACGCATTAAGAATAAATAAATTTTATTTCCTACCGACTTCGTCGGGTTACTAGGAGCTTTGGGGGGGGGCGCAAGCTCTCCCAGCCTCATTGATAGAGTTATTATGAAATTTATTCTGGTTATGGTGAGTAGAAATGGAAAAATACCTTCTATTACGACCGAAGGTTAGATTAGTTGTGGCGAAGTTTGTATGTTTGATATTCTTCGACAGCGCAAGCTCGTCTTTGTGACATAGGGATAAAAATGCTTTAGTATCAAATAAAGGATAGGATTCTTTCACGTAATTAAAAAAAGGATATGACCTTGTTGTTTAACATAAAAGTTTTGAATATAAGTTTTCTTCTTTTATAATTGGATAAAGACTGTTTACTTAACCAAAAAGAAGGGTCAAAATTTACCAAAAACAGGGATAATGATTTATAATTATAGAAAATAACACCATTCAATTCCTCATTAACCACAGCTTTAGCGAAATTCTGCATAGCAATTTTTAGAGAGGTTTTCTCAAGTACTATACAATGATTATGGTTATGTAAATAGGTATTTATATGCGAAGCATCGCTTACTGTATTTTTCCTTTCGATGGTAAGAAAGGTTACTGCGTCTTTCTCCTCAAATTTATTTATGTTGCGATTTAAAAAGCTATAAAAAACGGATTTAGTTGAACAAACTTTAGGTTTATTTAGACTATTAAACTTAGTAATATCTTTTCTAGGATTATATTGGTAAGGTTTTAAGGTTGAATAGTGTTTTTTATCAGTAAAATTAAAGGCTTTTTTTTTATTCTTTAATTGAGTTTTATCAACGTATCTTGTTTGTTTATCTGACCATTCAACCAAACTTAAATTTAGGTTAGAATTACTTCTTTCCTGAACTTTTTCGTCCGAATCTATGAAAGATACAAACTGGCGAATTAAATCAGGATATGATTCTTTGATAATATGATATGCTTTCGTATGTGAATAATGTAATTCCTTTTCATTTAAAGTATTTATCATATTAAAATCTATTCCAATGTTTATTAATTTCTTAGGTAGATTGTATACAATCCCAGCGTTCTCTAAATCATCTATGTCAACCTCAGTTAAAAACATTAGATGTTTAAGTAATTTAGCTTGTATTTTATGAAGATAATGTCTTTTAGAAGAATCAATTCCAGTTATAATTAAATTGTGGTAAAAGTATATCTGTTTAACTACACTACTTCAAGAATCGAAACCAATAAAAATGAAGATTTGATTCTGATCTTTTCCATTAAAATAATGTAAATTTTTAGTGTTTATAAACTTAATAAAATAATTTCCAGATCTAGATTGAATAGTCATATTATTAGGGTCATCAGAATTAAAAAGTTGTTTACCTGGTACAACAAAAAAAATATGTAATATATTATTATTGTAATAATTTCTTACCGTAGACTCTATTAAATCTTCAGCAACTCAATATCTCTTGAATAAGTTAACTTTATTGTAACCAACCATAGCATAGGAAGTACGATTACCATGCCTGTTTAAGAAAGGTACGTCAAAACAAGCTATAAAAGAATTTTTAGGGACAACCAAAAAATCCTGATTGTGAAAAACCTGATGGAAATAATTTAAATCTTTATTCATTTTAATTTTTATAAAGTTGTTAGTCACAAGGGAATATTATTGAGGTCCCCGAACCTCGCCAAAGACCGCACCTAATTTCATACACGAAGTAAGCAAGCAAACAAGCTAAAGGTAGGTGAAGAAAGGTAAAGAGTGTTCTCCGCTAAAGAAGGAAGAAAAAAAAAATCCAAAGTTAAAACATCCTAAACATCCTAAACAAAGTATAATTAACTCACCATAATACTATGAAAAGAACATGTAAATGTTTATAACTAACATTACAATAGATGTAAGATATATATATAGTATCTAAAATTTGATAAATTTATCTGATAGTTTACTTCTAATCTGAATAAATTTAGCTAGTTTAGGAAACTTCGATTCAAGATTGAAATAATTAAGAATTTTATTTCCATAGTGAGTTAAAGTTAAGGCATTCACAGCAGAAATAATAATAGTAAAACCTATACCATTAGCTAAGCACCCTAACTGTTCAACACTTAAATTAGATAAGAATTCTTTATATGAATTTATAAAATCCTGTATGATTCCAGATAGATCATTTTTGGTAAAAGTATCATGAATATTTTTAACTTGATCACTCACTTTACTAACTAAATCTGTTTTACGTTCAACATTTCGTTTCAAATCATCCATTAATTGATCTTTTTTGGCTGTGTTCCCTATGTCCCAGGCTACCTCAAGGCTATGCGGGACGTTTGCCACAAATACGGTGCTCTCTTTATACTTAACGAAGTCATGTGTGGAATGGGTCGAACTGGCACTTTGCATGCATGGCAAGCAGAGGATGTTGTACCTGACATCCAAACCAACGCCAAAGGACTTGGTGGCGGGTATCAACCCATCGCTGCCATGATGATCTCTGAAGAGGTAGTCAATGTGATGAAGCAAGGAAGTGGAGAATTCATCCATGGGTTGACCTACGAGGCTATGCCTGTACAGGCAGCAGCTGCTCTACAGGTTCAGCGAATCATCCGGGAAGAAAATTTGCTGGACAATGTCTCTAGGCAGGGAGCCTATCTAGAGCAACGTCTTCGTGCTTTTCTTGGCGATCATCCTAATGTTGGAGACATTCGAGGAAAAGGTCTTTTCTGGGGTCTGGAGTTCGTGGAGGATAAAGCCCACAAGAAGTCATTCGATCCGAAACTTGGGATTGCTCAGAAAATCCTCGACTTGGCTATCTCACCCCGATTCAACATGACTGTCTACCCAAGCACAGGTTGTGTTGATGGAATTCGGGGAGACCACATTATTCTTGCACCTCCCTACACCATCACGAAGGAGGATGTCGAACATATTGTCACAACCGTTTCCGATGTGATTCACACAGTTTTTTCTGAATTGTCTCATTGAAATATTATGAGTGCTACACAGGAGGATTAGCTGAAACTTGTTTATTTCCTTTGGTCCTTTGCTATTTCGTCGAAAAAATATAAAATATAAAAAAAAAAAAAAATGGATAGCTCTCCGTACGAAGTCGACATCAGATTGAATTTATTTTTTTTTTCTAAGCTTAATCTCAGCGGTGAAGTACCCAGTAGAAGTAAAGTTTGTAAAATACAAACTTTAGACTATACAACTGAAAAAGAGATACTCCCCTTACGACCCTTCCCTTTCATACAAAAATTAATAAAATTTCAAAAGTAAAACCCAGCTTTTAATTAATTTTATTTGTTATACATTTGAGACAAATAATAATACCTCATAGTGACATTTGCCCATAAGGTAAAACATTCTAAATTACTTTTATATTATTCGTCCTGCCAGACAAACTACGCTTATTGGCCATCCTAGCTGGCTTCGCAGCAGGCAGGAGAAATGGGCTTCGTTACGAAGTACGAAGTCAGGAAGACTTCGTCGTCAGGATACATAAAAGATTAGACTATATAATCTATCATAATATTGATATAATATTAAGCTCACTATATAGTTACTCACCGCGAACTTATTGATAATGATATGCTCGCAAACCAATAATAGATTAGGCCGCCTCCTTGGCTGCGCTAGAAGTGAGGCAGGATAGGGGGGGATTGCTAATAGCAACCCCCCCCCCCCCCCCACCATTAAATATGAAAAAGATAACTATGAGGCAAAGCAAAGCAAACAAAACTAAAAGAAGTAATCATGTAAATCCCGGCTCTATTCCTAAATAAATATCAAAAAAACTCATATCGTGATATTCTTGTTGTCGGAGCTGTTATCCTATTTTATTTTCACACAAACAGGAAAACTTGTACCAGCAGCACGACGAAGTCTAAATAGACCACTAGAAACAAATTAAGCAGTGCTTGCAAAGAAAAAAGTAAAAATAAACAAAATTAAACCATAAAATTAATACTGTTATTATAAGTGAAACCCGCTAAATAGTTTAATAACCTGTGACCTGCAAGTATGCTGTTAAAATTAAACCTAAAAAAATATTTATTTATAGCCAAATTAAATAGATTTAAATATTGACGTGCTCTTTTTATCCTGACCTACAGAGAAGTATAGCTAGATAAAAAAAAAAAGAAAAATTAACTATAATTTTCTTTTTTTTGATACAGAAGGTTCTGAATCAAAATCTGGCGATTTTCTCTTTGTTCCTATAGTTTCAGAAGATGCTAAATTATTACTAGATTCTCCTGAAGATATTCTTCCTGGAACATTACCACGACGCATTAATTCTAATTGAACACCCAAATCACTATCTGCATAAGGTATAGGGACAGATATAGAAGCTTGTTGGCCACTAGTACTACTATCTACATGAGGTAAATAAAGGTTAGAACTAGATGTTTCTACAGAAGGCATATTGACATTACTACTAATAGATCTTTCGGCCGAAACTAAACTAACATTACTGTCAGATGAAAAAGGAACAGGATTAGGTGCTAGAATATATCTATCTAAATTTGTATGTACTTCTAGACATTTATTAGTAAGACTAATACTCAACCCGGTATAAGATGTATACAATTTAGGAAGATTTTCTATTTCATTATAAAAATGTCCAGTAAACAAAAATTCTTTATCTTGTTTAAAACCTTTAAATGGAACTAATTTAGAAAGATCAAAAGGTCTATCGTTTTTCATTACTCAATAATTTAAACTATACATTTGTCCTCCTAAACGAATACCTAACTGACAGCCATTAGGATGACCAAAAGAGTTTGTAGGATTACCATGTATTTTTTCCAAATACATCGTATTATATGTTGAACCTGGCACAAAAGGCGTAATTACAGCATAATTATTCCTATCAAGACTTGTATACTTTTTATATACATTCCCAGGTTCCTCCTCTGGATTATCGATATATCTATAAATATACCAGTTATGATTCATTCAATATAAATAATTATCCTTGCTAGTATCAACTTGAAACTTTCTATACAAATTTACCTCTGAAACTCGATCATTTCCGTTTGAGCTTTTATATGTAAAAATTGTATTATGAGAATTTATGTCCGAATCATGAAGAGAACCTAAATATTTTTTAGCCTCATCTAAAGCTTCATTAGTTGAAACCTCAGACAAGTTAATAGTATGAAGTAATTTAACAACTGTTAATTTATTTTCTAAATGCAGGTACATTCATTTAAAAGGATACAGATATACCGAAGACGTATCATCTCCTTTATATTTTACCATTATCTTCGGAAGTTCATTTACGGGACTACTATCTACAAAACAAAAACAAAAAAAAGATTGGAAAATTTTCTTTTGAGATTCAGTTAATTCCAAGTTTAATACATTAGCTAAACGTAAATTGTTAATTAAATCTGCACATCTATCAGCAAACTGTGGATTATTTTTAATCTCAGTTGACAAAACATCATTTATAGAATCCAATTTGATGGGTGGAAAAAAATAATTAAATAATGGTGCTAAATTAAAATAAGGTAAAAAGTAAAACTCAAAAGTAGGTAGTATTAAACGCAATAAACTAAATTTCAAAGCTAATAGTATAAAACTAGTAGGACCTATAAATAAAGAAAATAAAAAAATTAATAACCCACGCGAAATACATGAAAGAACTCAAATAATAAGTACTTTTTTATATGGTAATGATAAGAACTTTGCTTTAATACTACCTTTCTGCCGTTCTGAAAAAATAGAATATAAATAATATAATACTAATAATAATCCAGAAATTATATAATTCTGATATCTAGCATCCATTAAAAAAATTACTACTCAATATCCTACTATAAACCCATAAACAGAATATAACAAAATAATAAAACACAGTAATTTAAATGAAAATAAAGAAAAAAAACCTAACTTTTCTTTTAGGGTTAATCTTACAAAATTATTCTTATTTTTATTTAAACAGTTATATTTATGTATATAATCAATACATTCAGATATAACTCATACTATTAAAGCAATTGCAAAAAGGATTAGTAGTTTGGGAAAAATTAACTTAAATACTATAATTAAAGCATTTCTAATATAAATATTATTTCTATAACCTATATAAATACTGCTAAATAATATAACAGATAGAGTAATAATGAAATTTTCTACATTATTACTTTTATTTGAGTTTAAATTTAATATACCCCCAACCACATTCGTAGAAGAAAAATAACGTCGTGAGTCGCTAGTAACTAGAAGGGTAGAGGGGGCCTTTATAAGACCGGAAGTCCTAGTAAGGACCCCTAAAGATTTTTGGTTTGAAAAAACCATACCGCAAATTAAAAAGGATGAAGCCTCCATGCTTGATGCATCCACAGAGTATAGTAAACTAGAAACACTATAATGTAAACCATCTAATATAAAACTAGGATATATACCAAAAAGGATTGTAAAAAAAGCTAAAATAAATAAGATAAAGAATTCTCTTTTATTAATGTCACTTATATTTTCTTCGAAGAATTTACTAAATGAACCACCAAACGCCACTCTGTTAAACATATATATACTGTAAGCAGCTGAAAGCACAATAGAAGAAGCAGCTAATGCCCCTAATAGTGGTAATCTTTCAAATGCTCCGTATAATGACATAAATTCACCTACGAAGTTTAATGTTAATGGAGTCCCACAATTAGCTAAAATAAATATGAAGAAAAAAATAGAAAATAAAGGCATAAGTTGTGTCATACCACGGTAGAATGCTATATTTCTTGTTCCACTACGGTCGTAAAGAATACCACCTACGCAAATAAATAAAGCTGAACTTACAAATCCGTGACCTAAACCTAAAAGTATACTTCCCTCGATTCCTTGAATTACATTACTAAATTCTCCTATTAAATATACTGCGGCATGAGACACAGAACTATAAGCAATTAATTCTTTAACGTCCGTAGTTCTTAGTGTACTAAAACTAGCGTATATAATAGTAATCACCCCTATTAAATATACTATGTAAGTATAGTTTAATGAAGCTTTAGGTAAAATAGGTAATATTAATCTAAATATACCATATAAACTCAATTTTAAAACAATAGCAGCTAGAACTATACTTCCACCTAAAGGAGATTCAACATGAGCTCTTAATAATCAATTATTTAAGAAAATTGTAGGAGTTTTTACCGCAATTGCAATAAATACCCCGCAAAATATAAATAATTGTGTAGTATAATCAAAATTAGTTTTAAATAAAGCATCAAAATCTGTAGTTCCCATTATAGAAGACATAGTTAATATTGCTAGTAATAAAAATAAAGAACTTCCTAATGTGTATAAAAATATGTAAAAACTAGCTCTTACTTTATTACCAGATCCAAATAAACCTATTAATAAAAATAAAGGAGGTAGTATACTCTCAAAAAAAATATAGAACAATAATATATCTAAAACTAAGAATACAGCTAATAATAATGTTTCTAATAATAACATAATTATTAAATAAGATGTTATATTTTCAGTTATAGAATTTCAATTAGATAATAATGCTATAGGCATTATTATTGTAGTTAACAATACAAAATAAATAGAAAGTCCATCTATCCCTAAGTAAATATCAAAAAAACTCATATCGTGATATTCTTGTACAAATTGAAATTGGTTACTACTAAAATCAAATGATATATAAATAATTAGAGATATAATTAAGTTAAGAATAGAAGTTCCAAGAGCAATTAATTTTAATATTTTAAAAGAATCGTTACGACTATATTGAGGGAAATCTATCGTTTTATTTTTGCCTTCGGACGCAGATAAAGCAAAAACCATTGATCTTTCGTGAGATCTTCCGGCACAAATTAAAAGTATACCTAAAAGAGGTATGAATAATAAACTGGATAATAACATTTTTTTGTTAAAAGTCAATATATTTCCTAAATTACTAAAGAAGTAAAAATGTTTACATCATCAAATGGAAAATTCCATGATAAAAAAAGTAGATTCTATTAATCTAAAATAAGTTTATACTAATTGGAAATATATCGAAACTAAATAAAATACAAGGTACAAATATAATTATAGCAAATAGAATAGGTAATAAAACTGTTCAACAGAACGCCATTAATTGATCAAAACGTATTCTAGGAAATGATGCTCTAGCTCAAGGTAAAACCGAAGATTCCAGCGAAGCTGCAACGCTACTATTTGATTCTGCTGAAGGGCCAAATGTTATTTCTTCTGGACTTTTCGAAGAAATAATATAACTTTCGTTGTATACCATACCTGAATCCTTGTATTTAACAAGAGTTTTAGAAGAAATATTAAGTTCATTAATTAAATCCTTATGGCTATGAAACTTGCTAATTAAAGTAAAAGTATTTGCATCATATAAATAAACCTCTTTTCTGAACAGATCTGAGATTAATTTTTTATTTGCATCCGAAACGGGTTTTCCAAACATTGGGTTTAAAGGGCCAGACATACGGTTACGCATTTCTTCTAAAACCTCATTACTAAAAGTTTTATTTAAGAAACGAGGGTTTTCTTTATTTATTTTACTAAATAAAGCCTTAGTTTCCTCAGAATGCTTAGCACCTAATCTACTACCAGCAGCGGGATTAATATTGTATTTGTTAGAGAAAAGATCAAGATACTTTTGTTCTAAGCTTGTTAAGCTTAACATAAAATCTTGAAAAGTTTGGACTGAAGCATCTGCTGAAGTTAAATCAGGCTCTGAAGACATTTTTAACGTATCCAGAATATATAAAGAAAAATTATTTAAACCATACTTAGAAAAAGCACGTTGTAAAAGGATATTTGAACTTCAATTGTTTAAATGGTCATTAATACGCTTAGCTAAACTAAATGAACTACCAATATAAATTTTTTTTGTGTCATTATGCACAAATGCATAAATACCACTCACTAACTTTAGATCTTTTTTTATGCTAGATACAGTAGACTTATCTAAAAGATTAGTGTAATATTTATTTACAGGGATAGAAACTAAATTACCTTCCTCTTTTAACTCTAAGCTAGTGTTAAGATTAACATCCTTTTTATCAGCTTGAAAGAAAAGTGGAGCTGTCATTAAAGAAATACCCGAAACAGGAGATATATCAAAACTGTATAAAACACATGGTATTAAAATAATAATAGCAAAAAGTATAGGTAATAAAACAGTTCAACAGAAAGACATTAATTGATCGAATCTAATCCGTGGGAAACTCGCTCTCGCCCAGATAAATACAAAAATCATAATAGAACTTTTCAGTCCTAAAGTTAAACCATATAATAATCCTTCTAAATTAGGATTAGTTAATATATATTCTATGTAATATTGCGCTGGCCCTCTATTTTCTATAAAATAAAAACCAGGGTTATTAGAAATTTCATAAACATACCCGCTACTATAACCATAGAAATTTAATCAACTATCAAAAAATAATTCAAAATAAATATAATCTATAAAACTTATTAGATAAGAAATAGAGTATATTGGTAAGTAACCTCCTAAAAATAATAAACTAGTTAATATACACATTAATACTATACTTCCGTATTCTGCTAAAAAAAAGAATACAAAAACAACTGCAGCGTGTTCTGTCATAAATCCACTAACTAACTCTGATTCCAAAAATAAACATTGATATTTTATATTAATCTTGTATAGGTTTAAAATAATAAGTTTTATTATATACAAGACCTGAATTTAAATACTTACCTACCGTAACTTTAGAAATATTTAAGTGTTTAGCTAATTCTACATTATTCTTAAATTTAGATATTAAATTATTATCTAAATCATAAATCCCTACACCTAAAGAATATTTATTTTTATTGTCACTCATAATAGCCTTACTTGTTTCACTATGTTTTTTCCCAAACATAGGATTTAACTCCCCAGGCTTACTAATTAAAGCAAGTGCTTCTTTAGTGTGAGTTTTACCGAACATAGGATGATTACTTTTATTTTTATAAAACTCTACCATCTTTAATATTGCTTCTTCACTATGTTTATAACCTAAAGAGCTAGTTGCAATAACCTTAAAATTATAAAGAGTATTAAAATTAAATTTAGAAATATAACTGGTCTCTAAGTCCGTCAAAGCTTTAGAACTAACAATCTTACTCTCGTACGTAAAATATTCATAAATACCAAATTCAAACTTATCTAAACCATATTTAAGAAATGCATTTTGCAAAGCGATATTAGACTTTTTATTTTTTAAATGCTCATTAAGTCTTAAATAAAAATCTTTAGCACTTCCAATATATTGATTACCATTTTCCAAGTTAATAAAAGAATAAATACCTCCTTTATCTTTTAGTAATTTTCTATAAGATTCGATAAAATTTGGATTATTTAAATTATTAAGAGTTAAAACAGGAACCGGTAAATCAGATAAATCTGAATCTGAACTTGAAGTAGAATAGTATCTAGAACTAAAGATTGAACGAACTTTTGATTTAGGCATACCGTTAAAAAAATGTGAATAAACTAAGCAACTTCTATCTAAAGTAGTAACAGATTTCATATTTAAATTAGAATAAGTTATTTAAATTCTTAAGCTTACGCTCAAGTTTGGACTATACCTTACTTAATATATATTATTATATTAAATGATCACGTCTAGTCTCTGAAGGTTCTTTTTGTTAAGTAATTAATAAAAAAGCTTCCCTGCTGATTTTCCTATATAACGATAACTACCTACCCATAATAGGACTTTCCAGCAATTTGTGATCTTTTATGAGGCCAAATCGTATTAGTTAATAGCCTCAGCTAAATCAAAAGGAGCACGATTAGTTTCCGCAATCGATCCTATGAAAAAAATAATAAAAATAGGCAATAATGGTAATATAAATCAAACAGCTCTTTGACTTTCTGTAACAACAGTAAGATTTAAGCTACCTGTTAACATAATAACTATTAATATAGCAGAACTTAATACTAATTCATAACTAATTAATTGAGCTGTACTTCTTAGAGACCCTAAGAATGCATATTTACTATTAGCACTTCATCCAGCTAATAGTATTCCATATGTAGCTAAAGATGAAACTGCTAACATATAGAATATACCTAAATTCATGTCATTAATTGATAAACCTGGTCCGTAAGGTATAACTGCATAACCTAAAAGTGCGAAAATTAATGTAATTACAGGTCCTAAAAAGAACAATATCATATTAGCTTGTGTAGGTGCAACATATTCTTTTAAAAGAAGTTTTAAGGCATCAGCAAATGCTTGAAGTAGTCCGTAGTAACCTACAACGTTCGGACCTAATCTTCTTTGCATACTGGCCATAGTTTTTCTTTCTGCCACTGTTACATAAGCTACCGCAAGTAAAGCAGGCACCAGCACTAAAACAACCTCGATAAGCGATACTATTGTTGGAATCATAAACATTTTTTTATTAAATAGAAATATTATTTTATAACACATGATAGCATATACTCATTTGTATACCTTCAGAGAGATGAAATAATCAGTCAACCATAACTTTAAGGCGTAAACGCTCTTTACAGGTTATGGATTATTTTTTTAGTAAAGATTTTTCGCCCTTACTTACTCTCATTTTAGATTCGAACTAAAATCAGTATCCACCCCACTATATTTGCCTTCCTTTCCTTTTTGACCGAAGGCAGGATCCTGCCTTCGGTAAGGATAAGAAGTACCCAGCTAAAAATAACAAGAGAGACCTAAGTCCCCCGATGTCATGATTAGTTTTTCTGGGACAATAGCCAAAATAGAGGAATACCTGCTTTACCATTAAGCTAATGGGAGTCATAGTATAGATGCATTTATGACTTTCTATACTATAATACTTAATTTAGGAAACTTAATTAAATAAGTTTTACAAGTAAACCCTTGTTAAGTCCAGTTAGCCTATCATTACTAACTGTTTTACTGAAAACAATAAAGGAATATCAAAGGTATATATACTTTATTTATCAATAGATTTACCCTTTCCTTTATAACTAGTAGAAGAACTATCTTCCATATTAGCATTTCTAAGTCTAGCTATTTCTGCAACCTCGAAAGCAGCTTCTTGAGCTCTACTTCTAGCTAGAGATGTTTGAAACTCTTCGTTCCATCTAGCCCTAGAGAAACCTTCTCGAGTAGATTCCCTTAAAGCTCTTGCTGCACCTTGAGCGCTACTTTCAGCCAATTGAGGTCTAGAGCTAGCATCAATAGCAGAAGATAGTTGAGAAGAATTAACTCGATGATTACCTTCAGTTAAACTAGAAAATTCAGCTATTCTTTTTGCACACAGATCACGTATAATTCCTAATGATACTCTAGATTCTGTAGTATCAATCAATTCGTCATGATCTGTAAAATCTGGTTGAGATAGATAATCAATATGCCCATTTATTTTAGATATTAGACATCTCAATGTATGTATATCTCTAATACTATCCACAGAATTTGTATGTGTTCAACTATACCATGAGTGTTCTATTTCATCGTAAGCAGATGGGTCAACAGATGAATAAAAGGGAGGATGATTTATAATACCCACTAATCTGGTGGTATTAGGGAACTTAGTAGTATAAATATTATATAATAACAATCCATCGATTGCTGAGCATTATTCATTCGACCAAAATCTTCTGTGGGATGACTAAAATCATCTGGTATAACATTCGACGGACCAGAAGGATGATCAATACCCAAGGCATTCATGTGGCTATAGCTATAAGTTGTCATAGCAGAAGATAAACTCGAAGGTGATTCAGAATCACTATCAGCATAAGCAACTGGTATGATGTTATTCAAGATTTTGTCTAAGAATTTTATAAAAAAATACTCAAAAAATTCTATAAAAAAACACGAAAGATATTCCTTAAATATAACAAGAAATACGGCTACACATGTCGGAAATAAAGCTAAAAAAATTAAAGATATTAAAAATGTGTAAGCTAATTTATTAAAAGTAAATTCTTCTTCCCTATCCTCGGAGGGGATCGGAGATCTATTTATTTCAAATATTATAAATGCAGAAAGACAAGAATTAATAGCTAAAAATATATAAACAAATATAATAGACAAATTTAATTCTTTAGCCATAAATATAAAAGGGAACTTAAAACTTATTGCGAAAAATACACCAATTAAAAATAATATAGCCCAGTACATTAAATCTATATTTTGAATATTATACATATAAGACGACTTATTTTGTATAATACTTTTTAAAAGAATAAATAGAAGTGTAAACGCAAGTAAAGCAGGCACTAGCACTAAAACAACCTCATAATCTTCTATCAATTAATTTTTTAATCATAGTATCACTACTATGCTAGGACTATATATTCACCCTATTTAGTCAGCCTCACTTCGGCTTCGCTCCTGACCCCTAAGGGGTATGGCGTAACAGCCAAATAGGGGGTATCACTTTTAGTCTCTGAAGGTTCTTTATAAGAAAACCAAGTTTTCCCTTAAAGCTTCCCTGCGGATTATTTATAATACAGTACTATTTGACTATTTTTACAGGTTTTCCCACAACTTGACGATATAATAATAATAACAATTACTTGTTAAAACGGCATAGGACATATTTAGTACTACAGATTTTTCAATTTTAGGGGGTAAAAAAAATTTTTTTTAGATGATACAAGCAGCAATTACCCCCCCCCCCCCTTTTCTCATTTCAGACTCGAACTAAAATCAGGATATTAGAAGTATCCGGCTCTACCATTGAGCTAATGAGAATTAGTCTAGACTAATAAAAAAAATCCGAGTTTTCCTTACATATCCCCCCATAGGGGGATCTGGAGGAGCCACCCCTAATATAATACAGCTGCCTACTGCCTACCATATCCCCCTATGGGGGATCAGGAACAGACAAAGCATATAAAAAAAAATATATATTTTTTTTATCAGGCTGCCCTAAAAGTACAGCAGCCAGCTAGAAGTATGGCAAAAGAAAGAAAACTAACCCTTATCTTGGAGTGATTCGAACACTCATTAGTAAATACCAAAAATTTATGACCCCTTTATCTTGGCGTGATTCGAACACGCATTGTAGAACACCAAAAATTCTAGACTTACCCATTAGTCCACAAGATATTTGTGTGTATGTTATTATTATTAATTATAATAATAACATACACTTATTTTAAATAGTTCTAATATCACTTATTTATAGCCTAATAAGTCTTAGCTATTTTTTCTTAACATACACTAACATTGAGTTGAACTTGATAGGGAGCTATATAAAAAAAAAATATATTTTTTTTTATCATGATCCCCGGAGGGGATACCCAATTAATAAAGTCTATTTCTTTTTTACTTACCCATACCATTTTTTGAACCCTCCTTCCTCTTACACTGCGTTCAAGGAGAGGAAGGGGGTGGCGGAGCCAAGAAAGAAACAAGCACTTGAGAAATAAACTCCGTTTTGGTATTTCGGGAGGAAATCCGCAAGCTCTCGTTTAAATTAATCATATCCGATTTATTATCCGTCTTGCTTTTGTAAAAACCCAGATTCACCACATCATCAAAGTCGATACTTAAATTATTTAAGTAATTTTTTATTGCTAATCCCCGCAGGGGATACGCAGGTCCCATTAACTTTAAATCCTTATAAGACTGAGCGATTGAAAAGCTTAAAAGTAAATTTTGTTTATTAACGCCTCAGGACCCATCTCCTTCCACAAATCCTAATAGCCAATAAGAAGTAATGTGAATTTTATGATTAGAAGTTCAATCCGTTCTCTTGGTATTCATTTCTGCTTTAAGAACCTCTACCTTGTTAAATATTTCCTCGGCTGAATTATCACTTCCCTCGATATATAAATTAAAAGCTTTCACTCAAGTATGGAAATTTAGTCTTTTACTAGAATTAAGTGAGTAATAGGTAAAAATTTCTATTAATTTCTTAACCTCAGATTGTTTTGAAACAATAAATCGACAAGATGTTTTAGATTTGTAAACCTTACCTATTCCGATCCCCGGAGGGGATCGTATTTTGAATAAAAATTAGTACTTTTACATCATCAATGTGAAGTTTCATTTCAAAAGTAAATCTTCAAAACTTATCTCTTAAATGTTGGCGCCAGCTCATAATGAAACAACCAGATCCCGCCGTAGGCGGGATACAGCATCAGTGAACCCTCTAAACCAATCGTATAAATTTTCTAAAATAAACTTATCTTTCCCTTTTGGTGCGTAGTCTAACGCAGGGTGGGCAACGCACCCCACCTTGGGTAAAAATGATGTTAAATAAAATCGTCTACCTAGATAAAAAAAAGGTACAATCAGCGAACCTAACTTGGCGGACGGCAAACTAAAAAAACCAGTACAAGTTGGTGCTTTTGTTAAGCCCTTTTGTCCACCGCTAATACATATTGTGAATTTTTGAATTTTTGTCATTTTATTAATTTATAAGGATAAATATCGTATTTATCACGTCCCTGTAGAATTGTGTCGATATAACCACTAGCCTTTCTCCGCTTTAACACTGAATGACCACTCCATATTTCTTACTGCTATGTTGCGTACCTACCCGACTTTCGGTTATTTCAGCGCACTCATCAACATAGTAACCGACTTAAATTTTAAAAAGCCCCCTGGGGGAGTCCAGAGGAGTCCTCCAGGGGGGGGCGCTGCGCCCAGTTCTCTCACTTCGGTAAAACCGTAATGAACAGAGATACGATTTTACTTACTCATTATTCCGCTATGTAATAACAGATTCTGCCCTCACCGCACAACTAATCAGGATTCTGCCACTTAATAATCTCTTGATCAATTAATCGTAGTCTTTTCTAATTATAACATAGCATATTGGTATTGATTTCAGTCAAGAGTTTCTACTTAGAGTCGATCAATTTCTAGCGAAGCCAACCTAAAAAGCTTATTCATGAATCTACAACATGTACTTATGAGTTCTTCTCCTTAGAATTCCATCATACATATCTTTCCCACATTACTGCTGCGATTGTTACGGAACCCTTTCTTCATTTTTTATTTACCTTCCGGCCCAGGACTAAGGGATCAGGACCCTAGTCCTGGTCCTAGGCCGAGG
>WUUC01098813.1_pt1 | contig 18734 bp, 30 predicted proteins | sample 6278441 | NCBI WGS metagenome assembly WUUC01 (sample SAMN13675441, study PRJNA597444) | soil metagenome | isolation source: soil | place: USA: Washington | collected 2017-10 | reverse complement strand
GGGGCTCACGCGCGATGCATTCGCGGCGCTCTCGGCGGAGACAGCTGCCGCGGTCGGCGCGTTCGATGACGTGGCCGCAGCGACGGGACTCGGCGACGCAGAGCTGACCAACCTGACCAAGCAGTTGCGCGCAGCGAAGGTCGCTGCGGCGGACATGCCGGCCGCGTTGCGCGCAGCGGCCACGGCCGAGGCCGCGCTGGGCTCTGGTGGCGCAGCTGAGTTCATTCGCCAGCTCGAGGCTGGCGAAGCGTCCGTGCAGTCGTTCGCGAACGAGGTGGACGCGAAGTTCGGCGGCGTGGTCGCTGAGCGGCTCCGCGGACTGGGCGCCCAAGGAAAGCGGTTCAGCAAGCTGTGGGCAGGTCTGTTCTCGGGCATCAACCTGGACCCGGTGCTCGACGCGGTCGGCATCCTGGTCGGCATGTTCGACAAGGGCAACCCTCTCGCGCAGGCTTTCGCCTTCGGGATCGAGAAAGCCTTCGGGGTCGTGGCGGACAACGCAGTCGGCGCCGCGTACGCGATTGAAGCCTTCGCCCTGAGCGTAGCGATCTCCGCCGTCAAGGCGTACCTCTTCTTCAAACAGAACAGCGAGAAGATCGGGAACGCCTTGACGGCGCTGGGCATCGCGGCTGGGCTAGCGGGCGTGGCGTGGGCGGCATTCAATGCCGGCGCGATTGCCGGATTCGCTGCCACTGCGGCCAGCGCCGTCGCGTCCGCCGCGGTCACGGCTGGCGCGTGGCTCGTGGCAGCGGCGCCTGCTCTGCTGGTTATCGCAGCGATCGCAGCAGTGGGTTACGCTCTCTACCAGCTGATCACGTACTGGGATGACGTGGTCGAGGGCATCAAACTGATCTGGTCCGACCTGACGTCCTGGTTCGGCGGGCTGGTGACGGAGATGTCCGACGTCGGGCGTAACCTGTTGCTGGGCCTCGTCGAAGGCGTGACCGGCGCGGTCGGCGCGGTCGTGAGCGCGGTTACGGGTGCCGTCGGATCGGCTATCGACGCCGCGAAGGACGTGCTCGGGATCGCCTCGCCGAGCAAGGTGTTCGCCGAGATCGGCACGCAGACGGCCGCGGGCTACTCGCAGGGCGTCGAAGCCGGCACACCCGAGGCGCAGGGCAGCATGGCCGCCATGGTCTCGCCGGCTGACGCGGGGTCGTCCGCGCCTGCAGCCGCTGCGCAAGCGGGCGCTGAGGCTGGTGCCAGCGCCGGGCGCGGCTCGTCGTTCGACTTCGCGGGCGCCACGTTCGTCTTCCACGGCGTGGCCGACGCAGAATCAGCAACCAGTCGGTTCTCAGAGATGCTCACTACGCTGCTCGAGGGCGACGCTGACTCGCTCTCGGGCATGGTGGAGGCGCCCGTATAATGGCCACTAGTCCTCACACGCACCCGGAACTTTACCGGTCGATCATCCTCGGCGGTCAAGCCAGCCCCGGCACCGTTGCGCTCTCGAATTGCGAGCGAGCGCACAAGTGGGACCAGCAACAACCTAAAGGACAGACCGGGGAGTACAGCGTCAGCAAGGGCGGCAAGAACAGTGGCTTCACAGCCACGTTCTACCTGGCGGATGAGACGGACGTCGCCGGGTGGGACTCGTTCTCCGCGCTCATTGCGAGCACTGTAGACGGGCCCAAGCCCAAGGCCATGTCCGTCTATCACCCGGACCTGGCGCGGAACAAGATCACGGACGTCGTGGTCGAGTCTCTCGGGATTCTGAACCACGATGGCAAGGGTGGCGCGCACGTCACCGTAAAGTTCCTGGAGTTCCGCCCGCCGAAGTCGAAGCCTGCCGCCAAGGCTGCAGCGGGCGTGCCGGCGAAGGCGAAGCGACCGGACCCCAACGCGGCTGCCAAGGCCGAGCTCGCCGCGCTGCTCGCTCAGGCGAGGACGCCATGAGCGACCCGATCAAAACTCGCGCGCGCCTCGCCGCGCTGGTTAAGCTCTACGGCTTGGACGTGATCGTTCGCGCGTGCTTAGAGGCAGCAGGGCTGATGAAGCGGGGACCACAGGGCTTGCCTGGTACTCCGGGCGCGGACGGGTCAACAGGGCCTGTGGGTCCTGCGGGTCCTGTGGGTGCGGACGGCGCGACAGGGGCCACGGGGTCAGTAGATTTGGACGCGCCGGGCTTGTCTGTGTTTGGCCGCGCGCCAGCCACCACCGGGCTGATGTCTTCGATCGCTACTGTCTTAGGCGATCAGTACATGACGAGTTCCCGCGATGGGTCGACGCTGGAGTGGCGGTCTATCGGCGGCGTATCGCACGCGCTAGCCCTCGCCACTCCAGGTAGTCAGGATATCCTTCTCCCCTCAGGCTTTCGTTCAGAAGACTACCTAACGGTGTCACTCCAGAATGCGGGCGACTACATCATCGATCGCATCCTCGACGCAGCCGGATCCGAATTGGCCGACTCCTTCGTGGTCAATCTATGCCTGACGAACATACCGAACGCGGGTCCTCCAGCAACAGCACGTCTGATCCTGAGAGAGTATTCTGCTGCGCCCGTCGCTGGCGGCTTCCGCGTCCCGGGCGTCTTCTATTCGTCGCTGACGGACAACGACTATGTGATGGCATCTGAGGAGGAATCCGCGCGGCTAGCGTACACTACCGCAGTTAGTCCAAACGGCTGGCGGTTCCTCGGCACCACAGCAGCTCAGCCGGTGACAGGCGACGTTGATATCCCCGGCGGCACCGGAGGCCCGAGGCTGTCGACACTAGGTGCAGTCGTTACAGCGGATAAGCTGGCTGTTTTTGCCGGCGGATCAGGAGATACCGTATATATCGTGCCTTTCCTGATCAGGCATCAATTTGCGGCGTCGGGCGCAGGGACCGTAGACATCGTGATTATCCCACCAGGCACTATCTCGCGCGATATCCAGATCGAGCGCGCGTGGCTTCGCATCTCCACGACTGGCGGCACCTCCGCGGCTTTGCGCAACGCAACTGCCGGAGCTGGCAGTGTACTTATGCCTGACGCAGCTTCCGCGACGCGCACTTTCGTGACATCGGGTGTGGGCGTGGTGTACGAAAATTCGGCGTCGAATTTTAACGTCGCTGCCGGCGACGGGTTGTATTTGCGGTGTGACCGAGCGCTAGCAGCGCGCGTGACCCTGGAATGCCGGTGGTGGTCATGACAATCTCACTCAACGGCCACCCCTGCGTCTCCGGCCACGTCGACATTCCCGGCGTGGGCCTGTGGTACGCGAGCGTCGACATCGCAGACGAAGTGCTGCTCACAGGCGCAGTCGAGCTGACGATCCTCGATCAGACCTTTCGAGGTTTCGTAATTGCCGGGGCGCCCGTCGACGGGCGCTCGCGCTACCGGATCGTCGCTGGCGCTGGCGGGTGGGGGAAAGATCTCCCTTCCCGCGCGTACGCAAATGACGCGGGACTGACCGTCGCGCGCATCCTCGCGGACGCAGCAACCGAGGCAGGCGAGCCCGAGCCGTCCGGTCTGACGCGCAACTCCGCTGGGTTCGTGCCAACGCAGGTGCTTGGCCAACACTTCGTGCGCCCCACCCAACCAGCAGCGTTCGTGCTGAACCAACTCGCGCCCCGAGCCTGGTACGCGCGCACGGACGGCGTTGTCGAACTCGCGCGGCGCCCGGCAGGCGAGTTCCCCCAAGCGCCTGTCGTGGAGCGCAACCCGTCGACGCGGGTGATCGAGCTAGCGCTGACTGACTCCGCCGCGGATATCCTGCCCGGCATTCAGACGGAGTACGGCCCTGTCTCCGACGCTGAGATCGACTTCGGCTCGGATGGCGTTCGCGCCCGGCTCTACGCCGCCCCGACGCCCGGTCGCCGAGCGCAGGCCTACGCCCGCATCCTCGCAGCCTCCGACCCAGCTGCTCGCTTCCGTGGCGTGTTCGAGTACCGCGTCGTGACGCAGGTAGGCGAGCGCCTGAACCTGCAGCCGGTCCGCTCGCGCGCGAGCATGCCCGATCTGGCCCGCGTCCCAGTGCGCGCGGGCATTCCAGGCGCCAAGGCTACGCACTCGCCTGGCTCGCAGGTGCTGGTCGCGTTCCTCGACGCGGACGCCTCACGCCCGGCCGTGGTGGGCTTTGACGCCCCGGACCAGCCAGGGTGGATGCCCCTCTTCCTCGAGCTCGGGGAGGCGCCTACGCTGGGCATAGCGCGCCAGACGGACCCCGTGGTCGCGGGGCCTTTCGCTGGTACGATCACCCTCGGCTCGACGAGGATCAAGGCCGGTCTGTAGCGTCCGTTAGCGTCCGTGCTAAACCGAACGGCGATGGCCCTAAGCGCGTCCGTTCTGTCAGGATTGATCCGGTCCAAGGCGCTGGCCTCGGGCGCGCCCCTGAACGCTGTGGACGGCCCCGCCCTGACAGCGCTGTGCAATTGCATCGCGCAGGCCTGCGTCGAGCACATCGTGGCGGCCGCCGTCGTGACGGTTCCGCCGGGCGTGGCTGTGGCGACCGCAGGCACTGCCCTGGCGCAAACCGGTGCGACCACTGCGCCGGGCGTGGGGGCGATCACGTGAGCACTGGCTTCGGCACTGACACTTGGGCAACTGGCCAGATCTTTACCGGGCGCATGGCGTCCGGCGCGGAGCTGGTGGGACAGGCCATATACCGACGCTTGACCACGGCGCGCGGCACGCTCCGCGACGGCGACGATGGCCAGGTGTACGGCACCGATGTCTCGGACTTCGTGGGCATGGTCGGCCCGGCGAGCGCAGTGGATGCGCTCCCGGACGTGGTCGCCGCAGAGGTGCTGAAAGACGACCGCGTGGAGCGTGTGGATGTGAGTGCGTCCGTCGTGCGGGACTCCGCGGGACTCGCCACAGTCACTATCGAGATCGACGCAGTGCTGCGCGACTCGGGCGGGACGTTCGCACTCACCCTAGCCGTCGGCGAGGTGACCACACTGTTGCTCGGACTGGAGACTACCAATGGCTGACATCTCGGTCTGGTCCCTGCTCGTGCGCCAGACGGCCGCGAGCTTCTACGCCGCCGCGCTCGAGCTCGGAGAGCTGGTCGGTCTGCCCGTTACGACGTGGCGCACCGGCGACCCCACTCGCACGATGTTGCGCGCGGACGCGGACGCATTCGAGACGCTGGACGCTGTCCAGGCTGAGCTCGCAGGGTCAGCGTTCCTTGAGACTGCCACCGGCGCCTGGCTTACGCTGCGTGCTTCGGACGTATACGGCGTCGATCGGCAGGAAGCAGTACCAGCCACAGCGGACGTGACGCTGGCGAACGCAGGCGGAGGTCTGTACGAACTCGCGCCCGGCGGGTTGATCATAAAGAACGCGACAACCGGCGCGACGTTCTCTAACCAGGAGACGGTCACGATTGCGCCGCTCGCTGCGGCAACGGTCGTATCCGTGGTGGCACAGGAAGCTGGCGTTTCTGGCAGCTCTGCCGTGGACGAGATCGACACGGTCGTCAGTCCTGCGCTCACCGGCGTGTCCGTCACCGGGTCGTCCGCCGCGTTCGGCTCCGACGAGCAGTCGGACGAGGATCTGCGCGAGCAGTGCCTTGCGACGCTCGGGTCGCTCTCCCCCGCAGGCCCCGCAGATGCGTACGAGTACGTAGCCGGTAATGCTGAGCTCACCGGCGTGTCAGGCGTGACTCGCCGTTATGCGAGCGGCGACAACGCCACGGGTGAGGTGACTGTGTACGTAGCGGCGGACACGTCTGCGCTGGACGGGCCGAGCGTCGCAGCAATTCAGGCCGCCGTGGATAAGTGGGCCACGCCGCTCACTATCGTCGCGACCGTGCAGAGCGGCACGCCCGTCGCGGTCAACGTCCAGCTGAACCTGACGCCGAATATGTCTGGTATGCAAGCAGTGGTCGAAAGCGCCATGGTCGAGTATTTCGCGGGCGTCGACTTCGGCGGGACGATCGTACCTGACGCCGTCGCATCAGCCGCACGGGTGGCGATCGTCGCTGCCGGCGGTGCTGTCACGATCGTAGACTGCGCGCTGCCTGCGCTGCAGACGTTGGGGGCTGGACAGTTTCCGGTGCTCGGGGCTGTGCTGCTGACATGATCACGCGCACGTTCCGAACGATCTGGAAATTCCTGGTACCTGGATGGCTCCAAACCGGCCAGGGCGAAATGGTTCTGTTCGTGCAGGGCCTGCTCAAGGATGCCTTTGCCGAGCGTGCGCATCAGACCGCACGGCTTCACGCCCCGTCTGTATGTCCGTCGGACGCGCTCGATCTGCACGGGCGCTCGCGTGCTTTGCCTCGGGGGCTGTTCGAGCCGGAAGCCTCGTATCGCCCACGGTTGATTCGCTGGCGCTACCCCGAAGGGCACCGCACGCGCGGCACCGCGGGGGCGATGCTTGCTCAGTTTCAGCTTGCGCTGCGAGGCACGCACTACGTGATCGTGGACGCCAAGAACAAGCGCACGATCGCCGGGAGCGGCGCAGCTCTGCCCGTGTCGTGGACGTGGGACGCCGAGCCGTCGTCGCAGTGGGGCCGGTACTGGCTCGTGTGCAAGTCGATCGGGGCTCCGTGGCCGTCGTTCATGGACGCTGGCTGGCTAGCCGCGTGGGGCGATCCCACTGCCGTGCTCGCCGGGTCCGGCATTCATTCGGGCGAGATCGCCACCGTACGCGACCAGCTCGCCAGCAACCGTCGGCTTGGTTGGACGCCCGCGGGCGTGCGCGGCGTGAATCTCGTCTTGTATTTCGGCGCCACGTTCCCCGAGCCGACGGGCGATTGGGGTGCATGGGTGAACCGGGACACTGATTACCGATACGAGCCGCTCAACGCGGACGCGATGTGAGGAGATAGACATGGGAAGCACATACAACGGAGTAGACTCGTTCAGCGCTAGCCTGACACTTATGACGGACGGGGACGCTCCGATGGCTGTCACCTTCCGGTTGCCGAACGAGCGCCTATTAGACAACGATGTCCACCTTAAGGCGTCTGCTACTGCCGCCGCAGCCAGGTTGGATTTCGTGCCGCTGCGCCTGCGCCCTATCCCCGGCACGATCGCGGACTCCAGCGCTTTCGTGGCCGCCGTTGCGGGACGCACGGCGACATACCCGACCGTGGTCGCAAAGTTCGGCGCAGTGAACACGTGGCACGTCACGGACCTGGATCGCCTGGATGGCACGGGCGGGCCTGCGGAAATCGAGTCGATCACCAGCGACGTTTGCGGCGCTGCCCGTGATGGCTGGCACACGACGCCAGCTGGCGTGCGTATCGTGGCGATCGGTACGGGCGGCAACCGGTGCTGCCAGTCCACCGACGAGGGCCAGACTTGGACCGCAGGCGACGACCTCGGCGCCACGCCGCAAGCTATCACGTACAACGAAACGCACGGCGTGTTCATGGTGACGTTTGCTTCGGGCGTGAACGTCGCTGTGGATGACGACTCACTGAGCACGTGGGCGTCTGCGTCCACGGGACTAGCCTCCGCGCAGGGCGGGATCGCCGTGCTTGCGAACGGCGACACTGTGGTGGCTGGGCTAACTGCGGGTGCAGTAGACTTCGCCGTCAGTGCCGACGGCGGCGCAACGTGGTCGGTGGCGGGCGGTACTGTCCCCGACTTCGGAGAGTACGAAGCTGAGTCTGGCTACGTGGCGGGCAACAACGGCGCTGCCGTGTATCACGCAGGGCGCGCGCTCGGCGGTACGGAGATCCGCGTGTGCTCCAGTGCTGACGGCGCAGCGTGGAGTTTGCTGGCTACGATCGAAGTCCCGTCCACTGTGGGCGACATTTTCGATTCGCAACCCCGTCTGATCATGTGCCCGACGACGGGCCTGCTGGTACTGGTCGGGACGCTCAGCACGGCGGCGCTCTCCGTCGGCACAGCGTTCATGTGTTTCTCGGTGGACGGCGGCGCGACGTGGTCGCCCGTCGGCACGTACAGGTTCGGAGGTGTCTCGCCCGTTACTGCATGGGCCGTGGCGGGCGGTCGCATATTCTTGACGGCCGGCACCAACATCTACGCATCAGACAGGATCATGTAATGAGCGGATGGCTTGAAGCACTACTCAGTAAGGTCTTCAACAGTGGGGTTTCGATCCCGCTGTCCAAGGGGATCAACTTCACCGGCGGGCTCGTCGCGGCGCTGAATCCGTCGACGAAGCAGATCAGCGTCGCGCTCGACGCAGCGGCCGTGGCTCCTACACACCTGGCGGCTGAGGCGAACGGCGCAGCGGCCGTATTCGTGCTCCGCGTCGCATTGGTTGCTGGTACGCCTGGCACAGCGGACGACGTGGTAGGCCCCGCTGCGCCGTGCAACCTGCGTATCCTAGATACGTGGGTGGACGTCACCGACCACATAGCCGGGGCGACCAGCCTGAAGTTCCGCACTGTGGCGGGAGGTGTAGGGAACACGCTCTCCGGTAACTTCTCCGGCGAGACGCAGGGTGACGGCATACGCGCGACGCAGACCCGCAGCACTGCCACACTGGCGCAGGGAGCACTGTGGTACATCCGCCGGCAGGATCGCGGCGTGGCAGGCATGGCGTACATGCTCTGCGCGCGCGTGTGATTTACCTCGAGGGCGCTTTGGTGAAACGCCGGACGCTAGCGGATTCGGTTTAAGGTCCGTTAGCGTCCGTCGTTCATCTAGGCATGAGCAACGCAGCCACTCTGGTTCCCCCGAGCTACCCCGACCTGGTCGACGAACAGTGGGCGTCCATCTGCGGCGACGAAGAGCGCCAGACGCTGATCCCCTCTTCCCGCGTGCAGCTGAGCCTGGAGCTTGAGTGTGCCGGCCAGGAGGCAGCGTGAAGGTTATCGTCTGCCCGGCTCGCCCGGGCCCCGAGCCTGCCCCGCACGTCGACGTCGTGTTCATTCCCGAGGTAGCTGAGCCGGCACTGGACGCTCGGCCCGTACGCAAGCTGCTGGGCGTTGCCGTTCCGCCCCGGACCACGGCGTTCGACCGGTGGTGACCGATTCCGCTCAAGGTTGGCCGCGCCTCACCGATCACACGGGTATGCGCCTAGCACTGCTTGCTTCCGTCGGACTGCTGACCGCCTGTGGGGCCGCTGGCACCGACGTGGGTACCACGCCAAGCGCGGTCGTAGCGGAGACGGCAGCCGTCACGGTACCCGAGACCTGCGGAATGGTCTTCAGTCTCCCCGCCGAGCTCGCGGACGCGGGGGCCTCCGCCGCTGCTCGTTGGAGCGCTGCCACGGGTTGCGACGTGCGGGTTGCCGCGGAGGGCCTCCCGGTGGTCATCCTGGACACGGTGCTCCGATTTGACGGTCGCGCCACCAAGGCGCGCACGGTCGCGTTCGGCGGCGTGATGAGCCACATCGAAGTCCGGAGCGACTCGATCCACCAGGCCGAGCTGCTCCTCACCCACGAGATGGGGCACGCCTTAGGGGCCGAGCACCACTCTGAAACAGGAGCCATGCGCGAATGGCCAGCCGTCGGGATCGACGCCGCCAGCCTGGCTGAAGTGTGCGGCGCGCTCGAGTGCGAGACGTTCGTTCCGGAGATGTGATACCCCGCCGTGCATTGACTCCGACGTACGCAAGCGTACGCTTCTGGGATGCACCTACCTGAAGCAGTCACCAGCGCGATCGCGCGGGGCGCAGGCAAGCGCTCGATCAAGTTCGTCGTCATCCACACGCAAGGCACGCCCGGCGGGGACCACGAGAGTAGCTGGGCCAGCGTGCGAGCGTTCCACATGGCCGCTCCACCCAAAGGCAACGGCTGGCGCGACGGCGGATACAACTTCTTCGTGCGCAAGTCGGGGCTCGTCGAGATCGGACGCCCGCTCGAGCAGATCCCCGCGCACGTCGCAGGGTTCAACGCCGACACCATCGGCGTATGCTTTGCGGGCAACGGCGATATCTCGGACTTCTCGCTCGCTCAGTACGACGCTGGGATCCCGTTGCTCCGCGCACTAGGTGAGCAATTCGATCTCGACTGGTGGCGGATTATCGGCCACCGCGAGGCACCCGCGCACGGAGCTCCGCCGACCGGCAAGACGTGCCCCGGCAAGTGCGTCGATATGGATCGCCTCCGGGCGCGCTTGGTTGGTGCCGCGTGAACGCGAGGTGGTGGATCCGCCTCGGCGCGGAGCTCGTGTACGACCTGGTTACGGGTGGCCTCGAGAAGCGCCAGCCCGGCCCCGCTCCGGCGCGAGGGCTCCCCTTCCGCCACGTCGAGGTCCAGGCCAAAGCCTCTCGCGAGGCAGGCCCGCGGTGCGCTCTCCCGCCGCTCGGCTGGCAGTGTACCCGCATGCGTGGTCACTCTGGCCCGTGCGCGGCCGAACAGGTACCGCCGGCCGGACGCGGACGCGTTTGACCCGAAGCGGACGCAAGCGTACTCTATCGGAACCATGAAAGACCTCGCTCTCCGCGTGTTCCGCAACCCCGCCGTCCGCAAATCCCTCGCCGCCCTGGTTCTCGCCGTCCTCGCGGCGGCCGGTATCAGCCTCAGCACCGGGTGTGGCGCTTCCCTACCTCCCGCCGTCGCCAAGGCACAGGCCACGCTGGAGTGCCAGCTCGCAGCGCTGGAGACGGTCGTGCCCTTGTCTGTCGCCGAAGACCTGGTGATGGCCATCCGCGCTGGCAACCACGAGTACGCGGTCCGTCAGTTGCTCGGGCTGGGCCTGACTGTCGAGGACGTCAAAGGCGCGGCTGACGCTTTCAACGCCTGCGCGGGTGAACCGGAAGCGGACGCAGGCGTGCCAGACCTGTCCGAGCCCATCCAGTCGATCCAGAGCTGACCGATGCGCTGGGATGCCAAAACGATTGTGGCCGTGACCGGACTCGCGTCCGTGCTGCTCGGAGGGGTCGAGCTCCGCATGTCCGTGTCACGGCTGGACGACAAGCTGACGCGCGTAGAAGAGCGCGTACACCGCATCGAGCGCGACGTGGCTATTCCTCCGCGCGTCGCGCTGCACACCGACACCGACGACGAGTAAGCCGCCGTGACCTGCATCGCGGCACTCCCCGGACGCATGGCGGCCGACTCCCTCGACACGGGTTCGGTGCGAAGGTACGGACCCAAGATCTTCCGCCGGCATGATTACCTCGTCGGCACGGCGGGCTCGAGCGGGTTGTTGCAGCGCATCCTCGCCGCTCCGGACTGGCCCGTGGTGCTGACCGAGCCTGGTTTGGCATCCTGGATCTCGAGGTTCGATGGTGTAAACGGGGAGCACGGCACCGAGCTGATCTTGTGCACGCCCGACCTGGTATGGGTCGTCGAGGGCGATGCTGTTTACTCGACCACGGAGGCCTGCGCAGTGGGGTGCGGCGCTGCCTATGCGCTCGGGTACCTTGCTGCCCGCCCGGGGCGCCTGCGCCAGGCTGTAGAGGCCGCGTGCGCCTTCGACCCGTACTGCGGCGGCACGGTCACAGAAGAGCGGCTGCCCGCGCGCCCGCGCGCCAGGCGTAGCGTCCGTTAAAGGTCCCGCCGGGTGCGGCCGCGTCGATTTCGTGTCGATTCCCGAATCGGGACAGGCGCATAACCCGCTCGACGGCAAGCGGGTTATGCTGCGAAGCCTAAGCCTCGCTCCACGTGAGCAGGAACACCACCAGCGTCGCGGTCGCCACCGTACCCGCTAGCAGCCACGGGCACAGGCCTAAGGACCACAACCAGAGCGCGCCCACGAACTCCGCGGCGGTGGCTACGCGCAGGATCAGTATCATCACAACCCGCGCAATCCGCGCAGCCACGCTGAGGCTTCTTCGTACCCGCCGCGCACTGGCTCTACTGCGCTCGCATTCCACGGCCGGTTCAGACAGAACGTGGCGCCCGGAGCGCGCTTCGCGTGCACGCCCGCGCGGTCGTCGACCAGGAACCCGGACACCAAGTGCTTCGCGCTGCAGTGGATCTGACGCGATAGCTTAACGCCGCGCTTCTCCAGCCACGCCACGCGCTGGCTCGCCCACGCCGCGTTGAAGGGCGACGTGCAGATCAGCACGTTCTCTTCGCCGTGCTCGCGCTCCAGCTCGCGCAGCCAGGCAATAGCGCCCGGGTATTCAGGCAGGCGGTAGCAGAGCTCGTGCGTGTTCACGCGTTCGCCCACGACGTGCCAGAGCGCGGGCCAACCTATCGACTTCTCGTACTCCCAGTGCACGACATCGGCTTCGACCTTGTCGTAGATCCCGGCGACGGTGCGCGCCAGGTCGAGCACGGACGCAGTCAGGTTCGCGAGCACGCCGTCCACATCGATCAGAACGGGCGGCTTCACCGCACACCTCCGCCGAGCTTGAATCCGTCGGGGTAGCGGACTCGCAGCTTGTCCGTGTTCGACTGCGCTGCGTCCGCCAACGTGAAGCCCGCCTGCGCGCACAGGTCTGCCAAGTACCAGAGCACGTCGCCGCACTCGTTCTTCAGCTTCGCGACGTCCAGCTCCAGCCCGTGGAAGCGCGCCTTCTTTATGAGCTCGACCACTTCGCCGACTTCGCCGGCCAGGCCCAGCGCGTCTTTGACCATGACGTCAGCGCCGGGCGTGGGGTGGGCGGAGCAGCGTGCGACTTCCGCCTGGTACTCGGCGAACGTGGCGTCCGACCACGCCTCGAAACGCGCGCTCACTTGGCACCTCGAGCCTTCGGAGCGCCCTTCGACTCTAGGTCTTCCTGTAGCGCCGCGAGCGCACGCCACACCAGGCACGCGCTGTGCCGCATGGGCCCGTCGAATCCGCCTCGCTCCACGTAGTGCCGAGCGATGCAGTCGAAATGATCCATGCTCTTCCCGCGAGCGTGGTGCAGAGGCTGGCCGGGGTTGTGCTTCTCGTTCCCGTACCAGCTGACCTGCGCGACGGCGGCCAGCGCCTCGGGGAACGCGCGGAACAGCGCCTCTAGGCCGATGTCGCTGTCCGAAGCAGTGCCGTGCGACAGCCCCGTCAGCTCACGATGTAGGACGCCTATCGCGGCATGCGCCAGCCTGACAAGATCGCGTTCGCGAAGGAGCGCAAGCATGTCCACGTTGCCGGGCTCGACAGTCTCCGCGTATTCGGCCACGGCGGTCAGTGCAGCCGGGAAGTAGTCGAGTAGGCCTGTGCACAGCGGCGTCCTTTTGCGTTCGTTTGAGTCCGTCGACAGAGGCGGACGCTGCACGCGCACCGCGTCAGCCAACATGGCCTCAGCTATGACCGACGCGCGCTCGCCGCCCGGCGTGTGGATCACGTCCTGCGGAAGTGCCTCGGCGCACGGAACACAGCGCGTAGGCCCGCCCGTCACGATGCCATCACAATCCAAACACAGCCGGTGCGTGGACCCGTTCTCGAACCAAGTAGTATCGCTCTTCATTCCTCTACTCCTGTTTTCTTGGCGGCCAGAGCCGCGTCCGCGAGCCGGCGTTGCGCCCGCTCGTACGTCCTCACATCACTACCGTCCGCGGCCTTCGGCTCCGGCACGGTCTGCGCTTCGTCGCGCACGTCGATCACGAACCGGCGCAAGCGCTCTGCGTCCCGGTCGACCAGCGCGGGCCCGCGGCCGCCGTCCGGGTGACTATCCACCCGCCAGTTCGACTGCTCCGCCCACGGAGCGTTCCGCTCGAGGCCCTGACCTTCTCGCTCGAGCAGGGCAGTCGCGAGCATCGTGGTTCCGCTGCCGGAGCACGGGTCCAGCACCGCTTCGCCCGGGTCCGAGAGGTAGCTGACCAGCGCCAGCATCAGGTCGAGCGGCTTCTCCGTCGGGTGCTTGCCGCTGCCGCGTAGGGCCTTCTGGTGGAAGTGCGTGAGCGAGCCGGGCCCGTTCCAGCGCTTCTTACCCTTGCGGTGCGCGAGCACCACCATCTCGCACCCGCTCGGCGGACGGTCGCCGGAGATCTGTGGCTGCGTCCAGCGCACCCACGGCACCGCCCGGATGTACTCGGCGCCCGCCTCCGTCAGGCCCTGGCGCCACAGGCTGACCGACTCCACGTCCGTGAAGATGGCCGTCCAGCGCCGGACCTGCGCGGCGTATTGGCAGAGCCGGGCGAAGAGCGCCGGCGTGAGCGACTCGAAGCCGAGGTCCCGCTTGCGCGGGCCAGCGCCGCCCGTGCCGGTCGACACGGCATTGCGGTGGACGGCGTCCGAGTAGGGCGGATCGACGATCATCGAATCGAACTCGGCCGCCAGGCGCGGCAGCCAGAGCGCGTCGGCGTGGATGATCTCGTGGGTCACTTCTCGGCCTTTCCGGCGAACCAGTCGCGCGTATGCTGCAGGGCGTCGGCAGCCACCCGCCAGAGAGCGCTCCCCACAGCGAAGCCGCACCCGAGCGCGATGCCGTTGATAAACTGCTCGCTCACTTGTCACTCCTCTTCCCGCCGAACACTTCGGCAAACTTTGCATTGCTCGTGAACTTGAGTCCGCTGCGTACGCCAGCGACGAACGCAGACTCGAGCGCCAGGCGCAGCTCTTGCTCAGCCAGGCCCTGTCCGCCGCGCAGCACTGGCGCGGAGGCTTCGATCGTCTCCCGCACCAGCTTGTCGACCAGCGGCTTCACATCGGCGAGCTTCACTTAGGTACGCTCCTGTAGAAACGTTCGTGACCCACACTGAACAGCCAGCAGTAGAAGTCCACCCAACGGCAGATCCGGTCTGCATGCTCGTCGCCTAAGCGCCAAGACAACTCACGCCAGAAGTCGCTGTGCGAACCGTCCGCAGTACGGTTGACGCTGGTGGGTAGAGTCTGCCGCGGCGGAGATACTCGCGCTTCGCTCATGGCTGTCCCTCCGTGCTCGGAGGCGGGTCGCCCGTGTCCTCGAGCCGCGGACCTTCGTCCAGGTCATGCTTCCTGTGGCTCGCGAAGTATTCCGCCTGGCGATCCGGGCCGTAGTCGAACCAGAGCCCGTCGATTCGGCGAGAGCCTTGCCCCGGCGCACAGCCGAGGCCACCTAGAAAGCGCACGGCGATCACGCGGGGCTCCGCTCTGCCAGCAGCACGGCCAGCGCTTCGTACCAGGTGTCAGGCTCGAACATGAGCGTCTCGCCGTTCCGAAACTTCAGGCCAGCCAAGATCTCCTCTGCGTCGGAGACCCGCTCCTCCACCTCGATCTCAGCTTCTGTCGGTAGCCCCGGGTTAATCGTGACGGTGCGGGTGGCTTGCTCCCGAATGCCATGCTCCGTGCAGTTGGGGTCCCACCCCGTGCGCCCCGAGTCGTACATGCCGTCCCGTGGGCAAATGCACCGGTCCCTGTCGTAGGCCCTCACGTGACACTCACCCTTTCGAACCGGCGCACGCCCCGGTCGGCGTCCATCACGAACGCGACCTGCTCGGGCCCGCGGTCTTCGATCCCGAGCCACGCCGTGTACGCGCTCGGCCCGATCAGAGATCCGTTCTTAACAATCTTCCCGTACGCATCCGCCTCGTGGAAGTGGCCGAACATGTACAGGTCGGCGTCGTTCGCTCGCGTTACCCACCGGGTCATGGGAACCAGCGTTCCGCCGATCCCGCCCTGGCTCTTGATCATCGTGCCGTGTTGCATCGACACCCGGCGCCCGTGTACGACCACGATATGGCGCTCTGCTCGCGGAATGTGCCAAGCGATCTTCCCGCCCCGATACTTGGGGTGATTGTCGAAGTATCGGCGCAACGGGTCGTACACCCCGATGTGCTCCACGCTGTGCTGCGTCCCGTTCTTGATGTGCTGCTTGTGCGTGAGCCTGCCGTGGTTGCCACCGATACAGGTAATGTGCAGCACGCCCGGCGTGGCGTCAGCCAGCGCAGCGATACCCGGTAGGATACCCACCACAGCTGCGTCGCACTGGTCGCGGAGCCCGCCGTCGTTCGTCTCGCGGAGCTCGTCGTGAATGTCACCCGAGACGATGTCGCCGTTCAGGTTCAGCAGAGTGTCGTCGCACGCCTGGGTGCGGGACATGTCCTTTCGCAGCCACAGCATGTTCTCCCAACACTTAGCCATGCGTGTAGCCGCGATCGCCAGGTTGTACTCGTTCTTGCCCAGCGTCTCCGCGAGCGTGACTGTCTCGCCGAAGTGTAGATCGCTGGCCATGAACACTGGCGTAGCGGAGCGTAGGCCAGACTTTGGCCGAGAGCGCGGCGTGACGATCACAGGCGGGTGTGCCGGCGCGGCGTGCATGAAGTCGACCACTGACTGGAGTTCGATCACGTGGTCCGCCAGCGCCTTCGCTTCGCTGCGAACGCGGGTGGCCTTGACCTCAACAGCGCGCTGGGCCGCCAGCTTCGCTGCGTCTATCAGGTCAGACGCTTCGACCGTGGACTTAGCCTTTTTCGATCGATTCTTCATGGCGTTCCGTAGGTGCGACGGCCGAGCGTCGCGCAAAGGGAGTCGAGTGCAGCGCGGCTGACACCCTGCCAGCCGTGCTCACGGAGGAGTTTGATCGCGTCCGTCGCGGATACCTTGCTGCGCCAGGGCGCTGTGTCGTTGTACGCCAGCACGCGCTTGAGTTCGCGCATACCCGCGGCGCTCGGCGGTGCGAGAGTCGCACCCTTCGTTGCCCGCTTGATCAAATCATCTGCCTTCATTTACTGCCTTTCGCCGTGTTTGCGTCCGTTAGCGTACGTGTACGTCCGAGATCGTGCAACCCGAGGATCGCCGCGTCCAACATGTCGTGGGTAATCTTGAGCCCGCCAACCGTCGGCAGCTCGCGGTCCGAGTAGAAGTGGTTGCCTGCCAGCGCCCCGCGCTTCTGCCAGCGCACCTTGGCGCCGCGCCCACACGCGGCGGTGATAGCAGCCAGCGTGGCCTCGCCGCCTAGCAGGGCCTGCTCCGCCTCAGTAAACAGGGTCCAGCTCTGGTGGTGGTGTGCCGCCTTGGGTAGGGACCCTTTCCACTCACGGACCTGGTAGCGGTGCACGTCCAGGGAACAGGCCGCCGCGAGCTCGGCTCCGGCCGCCGCGATAATGATCAGGTCGTCGGCCGGTACGCTGCGCCCGTCCGCCTGTGGCAGTTCGTAGACGGCACGGTCCGCCCACCAGACGTTCGAGCAGCGCTTGAACGACGGGAGCCAGCCCACAGCGTGCATCGTATCGTCGCTGAACCGAGCCGCAGCGCAGGCTTGCTTGCCCGGGTCGATAGAGATCAGGGTGCTCACTAGCCCACTGCCTTCAGCGCCAGGCGCGCCCGCTGCGCTAGTTTCTCCACGGCCGCGTCTGCAGTGGGGGCCCAGGCGCTCATGCCCGGAGATGTCGCCAGGAAGCCAGAGCCTTGCTCCCCGCCGATCGTGACGCGGCGGTAGCGCACAGTCGCAGCGCCCCGTCGCCACTCATCGTCTGATACGCCGGACCATTCCTGGCCAGCGATCATGTACTTGTTGTTCGGGTCTCTCATTTGCGATAACGCTTTCCTTTGAAGCCTTCCAAAACGATTGGCATTCCGTCTGCCCAGTCAGGCGGGTCCGACATAATCTCGCGCATGCACCGCAGGCCTTCGTCTGCGGATGCTTCGTCGAAGCCGCACACAAGTTCGTCATGCACGTGCAACTGCGGGCGTAGGCCGTCCTTCTCCGAGCGCACCAGCGCGTCCGCCAGGAAGTCACGGCACGTGGCCTGCACTGCGTTCTCCACGAGCAGCCCGCCGTACACGTGGTCGCGGAACAGGTGACCTTGGTAGGACAGGTCCCAACCGCGCTGCCCGCGCGAAGCCTTCGCCTCGGAGTAGACGATCGGTCGCCCGCCAGGCAGTACGCACCAGACGTCCAGGCCTCCGCCGCCAGACGCGGCGGCGTGCGGCTCATAAACCCACGGCCCGGCCACGCCACGCTTGCCGTTGCACGCGGCGGCGAAGGCCTGCTCGCAGTCGCGCCAGAGCTTCGGCACGTGGGCCCTGGCCTTGCGCCACGACCGCACCACGTCTTCGGCGTCCACGCCGACGGCGACCAGGTCGACACCTGCTTTCTCGCAGGCCTCTGCGTACTTGACGTGTCCGGCCCCGTAGCCCAGCATGAGCTCGGCGATCTTCCCGACGCCGCGCTGTTCCTTCGACACGTCGCCCACGCTGACGGAGAAGATCCCCGCGGCGGCGACCTTGTATGGGTCGGGGCCGGTGCCTGCGTCCTTCGCTCGGAAGACGTCGAGCGACGCCGTGTCCCGCGCTGCCCACGACAGGCATCTAGCTTCGATCCCGCCGTAGTCCAGCACGCACAGGGTCTGGCCGTCGTCGGCGCAGAGGACCGCCCGGAGCAGCCCGTCAAACTGCTTCTTCGTGAGCATCTGGCCGTGCTTCACGCCGTCGACCAGGGCCTCGATGTAATCCGCGACGTCCCACCCGATCGCTTGCGCGTCGTCTTCGAAGCTGACCCGAGGCAGGTTGTGGTGCTGCATGCCCTTCGACGACCAGCGCCCGGTGTGCGCTCCCATGTAGTGATGGGAGTCGCGAAGCATGCCGTCCGGAGACACCCGCTCGAGTGCGGCGCGGAGCTTGCCCGGCACGATCGAGGCGAGCGCCCGCCGTAGCTTGAGCAGCGGGTGCGCCCTGTCGCCCTGCGCTCGAATGATGTCGTCCAGGGTCTTCGCCTGCGCGTTCGGCAGGCCCGTGATCTTGCACAGCTGCGCCGGTGACATGGCAGAAGCGCGGGCGGTTTCTGCCGTAAAGCCCTTACCGCCGAGCTTCTCTGCTGTGTCAGCGCACAGCTTCTCCTGGTTCTTCGAGACCAGCTCGAGCATGGCGTGGACCAGCTCGGTGTCGAGCTTGATCCCACGTTCGTTGCACGCGGCGTCCGCTTCGGCCACGTCGGCGTCCACGTCGATCCACTCGGCGAGGCGAGGCCAGGCGTCTACCATCACGCCGACGTCGTCCACGCAGTACGCCGTGACCCGAGCTCGGACCTCCGGGGTGATCTCGGGTAGCTGGCCTAGCGTCTTCTTCGCTCGGCTCACGCGGGAGAGGCC
>WUUC01171187.1_pt1 | contig 18749 bp, 10 predicted proteins | sample 6278441 | NCBI WGS metagenome assembly WUUC01 (sample SAMN13675441, study PRJNA597444) | soil metagenome | isolation source: soil | place: USA: Washington | collected 2017-10 | reverse complement strand
ATAACATCATCAAGCACGGCATAGAGACCGGAGCGATTCGTGAAGGGATGGTCGTCGTCGAGTCCAGCTCCGGCAACATGGGCATCGGCCTCGCGCAGGCGTGCTCTTACTACGGCATCAGGTTCATCTGCGTCGTTGACGCGAAGACGACCTCGCAGAACGCCAACCTCCTGCGGGCTTACGGCGCTGAGCTGGATGTCATCTCGAAACCCGACCCCAAAACGGGCGAATACCTACAGGCACGCATCGACCGGGTCGAGTATCTGCTGCGCTCGCACGAGAATAGTTTCTGGCCGAACCAGTACGCCAACGCGCGCAACTCCATCGCGCACCACCAGACGATGCGCGAGATTGAGCGCGCCCTCAACGGGGAACTCGACTATCTCTTCTGCTCGGTGAGCACCTGCGGGACGCTCAGGGGATGCGCCGAGTACGCTCTAACCAACAAGCTGAAGGTGAAGATAATCGCGGTCGATGCCATAGGCAGCGTCATCTACGGAGGCCCGCGCGCGTCGCGTCTGATTCCGGGGCACGGCGCGGCAATCGTGCCCTGCCTGTTCCGGCCCGACCTAGCCGACCAGTGCATCCACGTCTCGGATTTAGAATGCGTGGTCGGTTGCCGCCGTCTGGCGCGTTACGAATCGATACTGGCCGGTGGCTCTTCGGGCGGGGTGCTGATGGCGGTCGAACGGCTCTCGGGCAGCATCCCCGAAGGGGCCAACTGCGTCGCACTCTTCCCCGACCGGGGCGAGCGATACCTCGACACTATTTACTCCGACGCGTGGGTCAGCGAACACTTCGGCGACGTTTCGCACATGTGGTCGAGAACCGGCGAAGAGAAAAGCGCGGCGGTCGTTTAAATAATTAAGCGTGCGTCGGCGAGCGACTTTGAATCCTCGCCTTCAGCCAGTCTCGATTCAGCAACAAGCGCGCGACCGGAGGCGTAGATGACGAGCACCACACAGGCAAACTCCCTCTGGCTGGGACGACGCAGGCCCGTCCCCGATGCTCGCCTGCGACTCTTCTGTTTTCCTTATGCGGGCGGAACCGCACAGATTTATCGCCAGTGGCCGGATTATCTCCCGACCGATGTCGAGGTTTGCGCGATTCAACTGCCGGGCCGTGGAAGCCGTTTGCACCAGCCTGCGTTCACACGTCTGACCGCGCTCGTAGAACCGCTCACCGAAGCTATCGCCCAACATCTCGACAAGCCGTTCGCCTTTTTCGGCCACAGCATGGGTGCGCTCATCAGCTTTGAAGTCGCGCGCCGGTTGCGCGCAAGCGGGCGACGCGAGCCGGAAGCGTTGTTCGTCTCGGGCCGTCGCGCCCCGCATATCGAAGAGCCGGAGCCCGTCACCTACAACCTGCCGGACGCCGAATTGTCCGAAGAGCTGCGCAGGCTCAACGGCACTCCCGGAGAAGTGTTGGAACACCCCGAGCTGCTGCAATTGATGCTGCCCATCTTGAGGGCGGACTTCGAGGTCTGCCAGACTTATTCCTACACGAGCGAGCCGCCGCTCGACTATCCCGTCTGGACTCTCGGCGGCATGCAGGATGAGGATGTTCCTTTCGAGCATCTGGAAGCATGGCGCGACCAGACCACCTCGCAGTTCAAGCTGCTCAAATTTCCCGGCGACCACTTCTTCCTGCACTCGTCTCAGTCGCTGCTGCTAAGGACTATCTCGGGAGAGCTTCGACGCATAGCCGGAGGGGCGAGCGGAAACCAACGGCCCGGCGCGGCTTCTCTCTGAAACCATTGCAGCTTGCAAGAAGCACGCTCCCGGCCTTTACGCAAACGGCAGACGGTTTGTCTTACCACTCCATCGGCTGGTCGAACGTTTGGCGAAGCCTTTCCAGCAGAGGTCGTTTGGGATGCTGTTGAAACTCGCCGTCCCAGTTTCGCAGGTGGAGAGTGAAGATGTAGAGGTGGCGAAGCCGCAGGAGCCAGTCGAAATTGAGCTTCCATGCTTCGTCGAGCTGAAGGACTTGGCCGTAGCCTTCAATCATCCAATCGCGGTAGGCGCGGCGCTCCTCCGCTGGCCGGAAGGAAGCCGGGGCCAGAGCGCAAACGAGGTCGTAGACGAACCAGTGATAGCAACTGTCGTCGAAATCGAAGACGGTAATGTATGGCCGTTCGTAGTGGAAATTCACTCGGCAAAAATCGCCATGAATCAGACCGAACTCATTGCCTCCGGCGGGCTGCCCCGAGAGCCAATCTCGCACCCGGCCCAACTCTCTGCGGGCAGAACTCTCTGCGGGCGGCAAGTAGTCGCGGGCGTTGACGAGCACGTCGTCTTCGTCCCAGCTCAAGCGCCTGTGTCCGACCGGGGCATAGACGCGCGACAGCGTATGCAGCGTCGCCAGAGAGCGTCCCCATTCTTTGAACAGGTGTGGCCCCCAATCGCTCGACGCCACCTCGACGTGAGCGCCCGGCGCAGCCTCGAACACGCAGGCGTGGAACAGCGCGTTTTCGGTTTCTAAAGTCTCTATGAGATTACCGCTACGCGACCTCACGGGGCGGCTCGCGAGGTAACGTCGTCCGGCAAGATAGAGTATGAAATCCAGCTCGGCGGCTATCTGCTCAAAGCTCCGATGTTTGGCGTGCGTCAGTCTCAGGAAGTAGGAACGCGGCGGTTGACCGTACTCTAAGCGGTAGACGAAATTTTCGCTGTCCTGCACATGCACGGGCGCGCAGTTCTGCACGGCCCACAGCCGCGCGGCCTCGGCGGGAAGCTGCTCCCGGTTGATTTGTGATAGAAAGCCTTGCCGCATCGAAGCAAACCTCTCCGCATTCTATCAAGCGCAAAGTCATGAGCATATCGGAGGCGGGGTTCGCCCCCGTCGAGGCGGCCAGACACGCTAAATCTTATCAGTCGAAGCCGTCTGCTTAGCGCACGCTCATCTTAAAAATGAAAGACCTATCCAAACGAATCTCCGCGCTGTCTCCCGGAAAGCGTGCGCTGCTGGCGCAACACCTTCAGGCGAGGCTGGCCGCCGCGCCCGACGCACAGGTCATCGCGCGCAGGGGCTCGGAGCAAACGGAACTGCTCTCTTTCGCGCAGCAGCGCCTTTGGTTTCTCCAACAACTGCGGCCCGACGACCCGACCTACAACATCCCTCTGGTGGTGCGTTTGAGCGGAACGCTCGACGCGCCGGCGTTGAGCCAAACGCTGCGCGAGATTGTCAGACGACACGAGGTGCTGCGAACGACCTTCACAATGAAGGAGGAGTCGCCCGTACAGGTCGTCAAGGCAGAGGCGGGGTGCACGCTCTCGACGGTGGATTTGAGCGAGCTTGGGCAGGAGGAACGCGAGCGTGAAGTCGTTCGGCTGGCGCGAGACGAAGCGGCGCGTCCCTTCAATCTGGCGCAGGGGCCGCTGCTGCGCGCCATGCTCGCGCGGCTCGGTGCGGACGAGCACGTGATTTTGTTGACGATGCATCACATCGCTGGCGACGCTTGGTCGATGGACGTGCTTGTGGGCGAGGTGTCGGAACTCTACGAAGCGCTGAGGCTCCGACAGCCGCCGACCCTTCCCGAGCTGCCGATTCAGTATGCGGACTACGCATTGTGGCAGCGCGAGTGGCTACAGGGTGAAATGCTCGACGCGCAGCTCGGCTACTGGCGGCAGCGGCTCGGCAATGAGCCGCCCGCACTGGAATTGCCGACCATCCGTCCACGCCTCTCCGTGCAAGGCTATCGCGGCGCGACGCACCGCTTCACGCTGTCGAAGGAACTGAGCGAAGGCGTGCAGGAGTTGAGCCGTCTGGAAGGCTGCACGCTCTTCATGACTCTGCTGGCGGCATTCCAGACGCTGCTTTGTGACTACACGGGACAGGAGGACATCAGCGTCGGCACTCCGATAGCGGGGAGACGGCAGCCCGAAGTCGAGCATTTAATCGGGTGCTTCGTCAACACTCTGGTGCTGCGCACAGACATTTCGGGCGACCCGACTTTCAGGGAAGTGCTGCGCCGCGTGCGCGAGATATGCCTCGGAGCTTACGACCATCAAGACCTCCCCTTCGATTACCTTGTCGAGAAGTTGCAGCCCGAGCGCAGCCTGAGCCGCTCGCCGCTCTTTCAGGTGATGTTCGCCGTGCAGAGCGAGCCGCGCATGCCGAGGCTGCGAGGGTTGGTGTTGCAGCCTTTGAAAATCGAAAGCACCACGGCACGCTTCGACCTGACCCTGACGATGCAGGAGACGGAGCGCGGGCTGGCGGGCTCCATCGAGTACAACGCGGACTTGTTCGACGCCGACGCCGTCGCCCGTCTGGAAGGACATCTTCGTCGGCTGCTGGAAGGCGTCGTCGCCGACCCCGGGCGGCGGCTGTCGGAACTGCCCCTGCTGACCCGCGCGGAGCAGGAACTCATCGTGACGGAGTGGAACCAGACCGAAGCACGCCCGCCAGCGCAGGCGTGCCTGCATGAAATGTTCGAGGCGCAGGCCGTGCGGACTCCCGACGCCGTGGCGGTCATCTACGGCGACGAGTCGCTGACCTACGCGGAATTGAACGGGCGGGCCAACCGGCTGGCACGTCATCTGCGAACGTTGGGCGTGAAGCCGGAAAAACTGGTCGGCATCTGCCTTGAGCATTCGGTTGAGCTGCTCGTCGCGTTGTTGGGCGTGCTCAAAGCGGGCGGGGCGTACGTGCCTTTAGACCCGACGTACCCGTCCGAGCGCCTCTCGTTTACCGTCGCGGACTCGGAGTTGCACGTGCTTTTGACGCAGAGGGACTTGCTCGACACGCTGCCCGAGTGCGAGGCGGAGGTGGTTTGCGTGGACAGCGATTGGCCGGACATCGCGCGACACGACGACAGTAATCCCGCGCCCGTCGTTGAGGCTCGCAACACGGCTTATGTGATTTATACCTCCGGCTCGACTGGGCGTCCGAAGGGAGTCGCCATCGAGCACCAAAGCGCCGTGGCGCTGGTAAGCTGGGCTCAAAAGGTCTTCTCCGACGACGAGTTGGCAGGGGTGCTGGCTTCGACCTCCATCTGCTTCGACCTCTCAGTCTTCGAGATTTTTGTGCCGCTCAGTAAGGGCGGTGCGGTAATTGTGGCCGACAGCGCTTTACAGTTGCCGGAACTGCGCGCGGCGCAGCGAGTGACACTGCTCAACACTGTTCCTTCGGCGGCGGCGGCGTTGTTGAAAGAGGACGGCATACCGGCCTCGGTGCGGACGGTTAATCTGGCGGGCGAGCCTCTGCCGGGCCAGCTTGTGCGGCAACTCTACGAGCTGAAGAGCGTCAGAAGGGTTTTGAATCTCTACGGCCCGACAGAAGACACGACCTATTCCACCTACGCCGAGGTCGAACGCTTGCGCGCCACGCCGCCGCACATCGGACGCCCGGTGTCGGGCAAACAGATTTACATCCTGAATCGCTATCTGCTCCCCGTCCCCGTCGGGATTAGGGGAGAGCTTTACATAGGGGGCGGCGGACTGGCGCGCGGCTACTTGCGCCGACCGGGTTTGACGGCGGAGAAGTTCATCCCCAACCCGTTCGGCTTCGAGCCGGGAGCGAGGCTATATCGAACGGGCGACGGGGCGCGTTACCTGCCCGACGGCCAGATAGAGTTCCTCGGACGCCGCGACCAACAGGTGAAGCTGCGCGGCTTCCGCATCGAGCTGGGCGAGGTCGAGTCGGCGCTGGAAGAGCACGAGGGCGTGGCGGCGGCAGCCGTCGTCGTCAGGGAGTATGAGCGCGACGATAAGCGGCTGGTGGCTTACGTCGCCGCGCGGGAGGAGGGAAGCGTCTCGGCCAGAGACCTGCGCGGCTTCATCAAGAAGCGCCTGCCCGAATACATGATGCCTTCGGCCTTCGTCCTCCTCGACGCTTTGCCCCTGACGCCGAACGGCAAGATTGACCGCCGCGCGCTGCCCTCGCCGTCGCGCCAGCGTTCCATTGAGCAAACGGCTTACACAGCGCCGAGGACGGAAGTTGAAAAGATGCTGGCGGAAATCTGGGCTCAGGTTCTGCGCGTCGAGCGCGTCGGCATAGACGACAACTTCTTCGAGCTTGGCGGCCACTCTCTGCTCGCCACGCAAGTCGTGACGCGCCTCAGAGTCTCGACCGGGCTGGAAATTCCGCTGCTCGCGATGTTTGAAGCCCCGACGATAGCCGAGCTGTCCGAGCGCGTTGGCGCTCCCGTCTCCGGGCTGGAAGCCGCGCCCCGCCCCTCAATCGTCTCCTCAAACTGATTACCGTCTCCTCCAAATCAAGAAGCAGCAGCAGAGCGTAAAGACGGAGAACCTTAATGTACGTCCTCGGAATTTCCGCCTTCTACCACGACAGCGCCGCCGCACTCATCCGCGACGGCGAGATTGTCGCCGCCGCGCAGGAGGAGCGATTCACGCGCAAGAAGCACGACAGCCAGTTCCCCACGCAGGCCGTCAAATTCTGTCTTGAGGCGGCCCACGCGCGGCCCGAAGAGATAGCTCACGTCGCGTTTTACGATAAGCCTCTGTTGAAATTCGACCGGCTGCTTGAGACTTACATCGCCTACGCGCCGCGCGGGTTCAAACTTTTTCTGAAGGGCATGCCGCTGTGGCTGCGCCAGAAATTACATCACGCGCGCGAGATGGATAAGGGCCTCGACCACAAATATAAGGGGCGGTATCTGTTCACCAAACATCACGAGTCGCACGCGGCGAGCGCCTTCTTCCCTTCGCCCTTCGAGGAGGCCGCCATCCTGACGCTCGACGGCGTCGGCGAGTGGGCGACGGCCACCATCGGTAGCGGCAGCGGCAACAAAATCACTCTGACGGACGAGATGCGCTTCCCGCACTCGCTCGGGCTGCTCTACTCGGCCTTCACATACTTCACGGGCTTCCGCGTCAATTCCGGTGAATATAAATTGATGGGGCTCGCGCCCTACGGCGAGCCCGTCTATCGCGAACTCATCTTCGACAAGCTCATCGACCTGAAGGAAGACGGCTCGTTCCGCATGGACATGTCCTACTTCGCCTTTTGTTATAAGAGCGTGATGACCGGGCCGAAGTTCGACGCGCTCTTCGGAGGCCCGCCGCGCCGACCTGAGTCGCCTTTGACGAAGCGCGAGATGGACATCGCCGCCTCGATTCAGTCCGTGACCGAAGAGATTATGCTCCGCTGCGCTCGGCACGCGCACAAGCTGAGCGGGTCTCGGAATCTGGTGATGGCCGGGGGCGTGGCGTTGAACTGCGTCGGGAACGGGCGCATCCGCCGCGAAGGGCCTTTTGAAAATATCTGGATTCAACCGGCGGCGGGCGACGCGGGCGGAGCCCTCGGCGCGGCCCTCTTTGTCTGGCATCAACTGCTCGACAATCCGCGCGTGCCCGACGGCAACGACGCGCAGCGCGGCTCTCTGCTCGGGCCGAGCTACAGCGCCGAGCATACGGAGGATTTCCTCGACTCGGTCGGCGCAAGCTACCGCCGTTTTGAAGGTGAAGAGCAACTTCTCACGGAGGTCGCGGAGCTGCTCGCCGACGAAAGAGTCGTCGGCCATTTCTCGGGCCGCATGGAGTTCGGCCCGCGCGCTCTGGGGAACCGTTCGATTATAGGCGACGCTCGCTCGGCCAAGATGCAGGGCGTGATGAATCTCAAGATTAAGTTTCGCGAGTCGTTCCGGCCTTTCGCGCCCGCCGTCTTGCGCGAAGACGCAGCGGAGTTTTTCCAGATGCAGCCCGGCGAAGACAGCCCTTACATGCTGCTCGTGGCGAGCGTGCAGCAAGACAAGCGGCGCGACTCCGGCTCGAACGGGCAGGAGTCGATGGGCCTCGACAAACTCGCGCAGGTCAGGTCGGTCGTGCCCGCGATTACACACGTTGACTATTCCGCGCGCGTCCAGACCGTGGATGAAACGCGGCACGGGCGCTTTTACCGCCTCCTGCAACGCTTCAAAGAGAAGACAGGCTGCCCCGTACTTATCAACACCAGCTTCAACGTGCGCGGCGAGCCGATAGTCTGCACGCCCGGAGACGCTTACCGCTGCTTCATGGCGACGAACATGGACGCGCTCGTCATAGACGACTTCCTGCTCCTGAAAAAAGATCAGGCACAGGCCGAGCAGCACGCCGTCGATGCACGCCGAGACATAGCTCCAGACTGAGTTTAAAAAAAGTGCCTCTTCACGAAATAAATCTCAGGCCCGCGCGCCGCGACCTTCGCTGGTTCGGACTCATCACGCTCGTCGTCTCCGGCCTGCTCGGCGCGTTGCTCTACGTCAAGAAAGGTCTGTACGGGTACAGCCTCGGCGCTTCAGCCGACGTGGTGGCGTACGGCCTGTGGGGCGTCGGCCTCTTGTCGGCGCTCTTTTCGCTGGTTTGGCCGGCGGCGAACCGGCCTCTCTACGTCTTGTTGACGCTGCTCACGTACCCGGTCGGATACGTAGTCTCGCATCTCCTCATGGCGCTGTTTTTCTACGGCGTGCTGACGCCGCTCGGGCTGGTGTTTCGCCTCATCGGACGCGACCCGCTCCGGCGAAAGTTCGAGCCGCAGGCAACTACCTACTGGGAGCCGCACGATAAACCGGCTTCCATCAAAAGATACTTCCAGCAGTTTTAAGCCGCACAAATAGACGAAGCTTTCGCGCCCGCGTGGGCGGCGAGAGCGTGGGGGCGAAGACATGGCTAAAGAGCAACCGCAAACCCGTCACTCCGAATTTGAATCCGAAGCCAGCCGGAAACGCGTCGGGGTAGTCTCCGAGTTCTGGCATTTTCTCAAGTACAACAAAAAGTGGTGGCTCGTCCCCGTGCTACTCATCCTGTTCGCTCTCGGCTTGCTTGTCTTTCTGGGCGGTTCGGCAGCCGGGCCGTTCATCTACACGTTCTTCTAGCGCAGCCCCGCAACGTGGACCGGCACGTCCGTTGTCGGTTCGCGGACGGCATGTGTAGAAGACAATTCGGCCACTGTTGACGCGTCGCTATTCGGGTGACGCGACGGCGCTGGAAACGAAGATACTTCACGGGAGCATTCAATCCGGCTCGCTTCTCAAACGAAGGGCAAAGGTAGACCATTATGCGGTACATACTTGGAATCAATTCGGCGTACCACGAATCCTCAGCGTGCCTGTTGAAGGACGGCGTGATAGTCGGGGCGGTCGAAGAAGAGCGTCTGAACAGAGTCAAGCACGCCAAGATGGCGTCGGTTGACAACCCTGACGAGCTTCCGCTGCGCGCCATCTGGAGCTGCTTGAAAAGCGCCAACATCGAGGCGGGCCAAGTGGATGCCATCGGCTTCTCCATCAACCCGCACCGGCGGCTCAAGAACAAGGATTTCGTCGATTTGGTGATTGAAAACAGTTGGGGCAGCGAGGCGGGCGAGCAGCAATTTTTCCACAAGCTATCGAGCATCCCCGCGCAGCTCAAGGCGAAGGGCTTCACGGGCGAGTTCGCGTGGGTGGATCATCATCTCTGTCACGCGGCTTCGGCCTATTACCCTTCGCCCTTCGACTCGGCTGCGGTGCTTACGGTCGATGGCATCGGCGAAGAAAGCTCGACCGCTTTCGGCGTCGGCAAGGGGACAGACCTGCACATCTTTCAGGAGGTCGAATACCCTTCGTCGCTCGGCTTCCTTTGGGAGAAGCTCTCGAAGTACCTCGGCTTCACGGACTACGACGCGTGCAAGATTATGGCGCTGGCGGCGTACGGAAACCCCGAGCCGCGTATGAAGGAGTTCGAGTCGCTCGTGACGCTGCTGCCGGAAGGAAAGTTCAAGATGGACAGCGACGGGCTGCGCTTCCGCGTCGAGGACTACTTGGCGCTGGAAAGTCTCTTCCGGGTGAAGAGGCGCAGGCCCGAGGAAGAGATTCTGCCCTCTCACTGTGACATCGTGGCGGCGCTTCAGCGCTTGACCGATCACGTCATGCTCCACATGGCCGAGCATCTATACGAGTACACGAAGTCGGAAAACCTTTGCATCGCAGGCGGGGTCGCGCTCAACTGCGTCACCAACAGCTACGTCCACGAGAAAGGCCCCTTTAAGAATTTGTTCATCCAACCCGCGGCGCACGACGCGGGCACGGCCATCGGCGCAGCGTCCTACGTCTGGCACTCGCGGTTCTCGGGTGAGCAGAGAAGCCGTATGCGCAACACCTATCTCGGCCCTGAGTTCTCTGAGGAAGAGATGCAGGAGGTGCTAGACGCCGGGGGCATCACGTACGAGCGACGCAACGACATCGAGCTGGTAGTGGCGCGGCTTTTAGACGAGGGCAACATCGTCGGATGGTTTCAGGGAGCGATGGAGTTCGGGCCGCGCGCTCTCGGCAATCGTTCGCTGCTGGCCGACCCGCGCAATCAAGGGATGCGCGAAATCCTCAACCTCAAAGTGAAGCACAGAGAACCGTTCCGCCCCTTCGCGTCGAGCGCGCTCTTTGAAGAGGCGTCCAAATGGTTCTACCTGAAGAAGGAGACGCCCGCCGCCGAGTTTATGCTCATGACCTACGACGCGCGCGAGGCCGTGAGAGGGCAGATTCCCGCCGTGCTGCACATTGACGGCTCTTGCAGAATCCAACTGGTTAAAAAAGAGTCGAACGCGAAGTATCACGCCTTAATCTCCGAGTTCTTTCGGATAACGGGCGTCCCTCTACTGCTGAACACTTCGTTTAACGACGACGAGCCGATTGTGTGTACGGTGCAAGATGCGCTCAACACCTTCGCGGAAACCCGCATCGATTATCTAGCCATCGGCAACTTCCTCGTTGACCGCCGAAAGCAGTCGCACATGGGTAACGGAGGGAGCGAAGGCTCCACCGTGGCGGCTAAATAAACCGGCTCGCTCTCTACCCGACGGCGTCTGCATCCTCCCGCAACTTCAGCGAGCAGCTTTCCCGAAGGTCAGCCCGCACTTAGCGAACGACAATTCACGCGATGTTGAAAGAGTCTATGGCTGCCGTCTCGAACCGCCTTTCGGAAGATGAATTCGAGCCGTCCACTCTGGTCGAACTCCTGCGGCGGAGGGCGCGGCAGCGGCCACTTCAGACGGCCTACACTTTCCTCTCGGAAGGCGAGGCGGAAGAGTCGAGCCTGACCTATGAAGAGCTGGACAGGCGCGCGCGCGGCATCGGTGCGCGGCTTCAGGCGCTCGGGGCGGAAGGGCAATGCGCCGTCCTGCTCTACCCGCCGGGCCTTGAATACATCGCCGCGTTCTTCGGCTGTCTTTATGCGGGCGTCGTCGCCATTCCCGCTTATCCGCCCCGTCGTCAGAAGTCGCTGCCACGCTTGCGCGCCATCCTCGCCAACTCGGGGGCGAAGCTCGCGCTGACGAACAAAGCGACTCTGTCCGCGACCAACCGGCTGCTCGCCGCGCCAGCCGATTCAGAGGAGCTGCACTGGCTCGTCACGGACGCGGTCGAGCAGGACGAGAGCCAAGGCTGGCTTGAGCCTTCGCTGAGCGGCGACACGCTGGCCTTCATACAGTACACGTCCGGCTCGACGGCGACGCCCAAAGGCGTGATGCTCAGCCACGGCAATCTGCTCTTTAACCAAAAGATACTTCGCGCCGCATTTGAGCACACCGAGCAGAGCGTCATCGTCGGCTGGCTGCCGCTCTATCACGACATGGGCCTCATCGGTAACATATTCCAGCCGCTCTACCTCGGCAGTCCATGCGTGCTGATGTCTCCGCTCCATTTCCTGCAACAGCCTGTGCGCTGGCTGCAAGCCATCACGCGCTATAAGGCGACCACGAGCGGCGGCCCCGACTTCGCTTACGACCTGTGCGCACGCAAGATAACTTCCGAGCAGAGAGAGGGGCTCGACCTGAGCAGTTGGCGCGCGGCCTTCGACGGGGCCGAGCCCGTTCGCGCGCAGACGTTGGAGCGCTTCGCCGCAGCTTTCGAGCCCTGCGGATTCCGGCGTGAAGCCTTCTATCCCTGCTACGGCTTGGCCGAAGCGACGCTTATCGTCTCCGGCGGCAGAGTGTCAGCGCCCCCCTTCATTCACACCGTGGAGGGCTCGGCGCTTGAGCGCAACCTTGCCGTCGCCGCCGAACCCGGACACCGGGATGCGCGCTCGCTCGTAGGTTGCGGGCGGACTTTTCCCGAGCAGCGAATCCTCATCGTCGAGCCCGAAGCCCGGACTGTATGCGCGCCCGGCGAGGTGGGTGAAATCTGGGTGTCCGGCCCGAGCGTCGCCGCAGGCTACTGGAATCAGGCGGAGGAGACGGAAGACACTTTCCATGCACGCCTCGCGGACTCGGACGAAGGCCCTTTCCTGCGCACCGGAGACCTCGGATTTCTACATCAAGGAGAGTTGTTCGTCACCGGTCGTTTGAAAGATTTAATCATCATCCGGGGCCGCAATCATTATCCGCAGGACATCGAGCTGACCGTCGAGCAGAGCGCACTGTCCGTCAGGCCGAACTGCGGCGCGGCGTTCTCCGTGGAGGCCGACGGCGAAGAGAGGCTCGTCGTGGTGCAGGAGGTGACGCCGCATCGACAGGCGGACGCAGGCGAGACGACGAGAGCCATCCGGCAGGCGATTGCCGAACAGCACGAATTGCAGACCTATTCCGTGACGCTCATCCGGGCGGGCACTCTGCCAAAGACTTCCAGCGGCAAGATTCGGCGACGCGATTGCCGCGCCATGTTTCTCGCAGGAGAGTTGGAGGTCGTCGAAGAGTCTCGACAGGCGCAGGGAGTTGCGCCCGAGAACGTTGAGGAACCGTCGGAAACATCGCTCAACGATACGTCTTCCACACGCGAATGGTTATTCACGAAGGTCGCCGCCCTGACAGGCGCGCGCCCGGCGGAAGTCGATTTGAGCCAGCCGCTGGTGAGCTACGGGCTGGATTCCATCGCGGCTATACAGTTGAGCCACGAAATTGAAAGCCGCACGGGCGTCAGCATCCCTCTGCCCGACTTCTTCGGCGATGCCGGAATCGCCACGCTCGCAGACATTATTGATACTGAGTTGAGCAGCCGCCGCCCGCAGGCTGAGAATGCGGGTGTCTCTCTCGTCAGAGAGACGGACGGCGCGCTCTCTTACGGGCAGAGAGCCCTCTGGTTTCTCTACCAGTTGAACCCCGCCGATTCCGCTTATAACATCGCGCGTGCGGCGCGCATTCGCGGGAGCCTGAACGTCGCCGCGCTGCGGCGAGCCTTCCAAGCTCTGACTCAAAGACATACCGCGCTGCGCACGACTTTCGGAGACATCGAAGGTGAGCTGCGGCGACGGGTTCACACGCAGGCCGAAGCCGACTTTCAAAGCGAGAGCGCGGAGCATTGGACGGAAGAAGATTTGCGCGCGCGTTTGGCCTTGGAAGCTCATCGCCCGTTCGACCTTGAGCGCGGCCCGCTGGTGCGCGCGCGGGTCTTTGAGCGCGGCCCGGATGAACGAGTCTTCTTATTCGTCATTCATCACATCGTCGCCGACCTCTGGTCGCTGGTGCTGCTGTTCGGCGAGCTTTGGAGCTTCTACGAAGCCGAGGTGACGGGCGAGCCTGCCGCGCCCGCTTCCGCTCCCGCAGACTTCTCTAACTATGTGAGCTGGCAAAAGCGTTTGCTCGACGGGAGTGCCGGAGCCCGGCTCAGAGATTACTGGAACCGGAAGCTCGGCGGTGAGCTGCCGGTTACAAGGCTGCCCTCCGACCGTCATCAATCTGTTCAAGCGCCCACGGCCAACGCTGGCCGCGAGAGAGAGATACGCATATCGCCCGGCCTGACCCGCTCTTTGCAGCAGTTCTCTCAAAGCCACGGAACGACGCTCTATGTGACGCTGCTCACCGCCTTTGTGGCCCTGCTCCAACGCTACACTGGACAGACAGACATCCTGCTCGGCTCGATTGCGTCGGGGCGGAGTCACGCCGAGTTCGCGCAAACAATCGGACTCTTCGTCAACCCTCTGGCCCTGCGCGCGGACGCTTCGCAGAACCCGAGCTTCGAGGCGTTGCTCGCGCAGATGACGCGGACGGTTCAGCAAGGTCTGGAACAGCAGGACTATCCGTTCGCGCTCCTCGTAGAGAGCCTTCAGCCGGCGCGCGGGACGAACTCATCGCCGCTCTTCGCGATTCTCTTTAATTTTCAGAAAGCTCCCCGACTGCAAGGCGGCGCTCTGTCGTCCTTCCTGCTCGGGTTGGACGGCGCGGGCGTCGAGTTGAAGGGCTTCGAGGTTGAATCCATCGGCATCGAGATGCGCGACGTTCAGTTCGAGCTGTCGCTGACGATGACCGAGGACGAGGCGGGACTCGCCGGAGTGTTCGAGTTCGACTCCACGTTGTTCGACGGCGCGATGATTGAGCGGCTGTCCGGGCACTTCGAGTCTCTGCTCGGAGGGCTCATCGCCGGGCCGCATCGACGCCTGAACGAAATGCCTTTGTTGACGGCTGGCGAGTCCCGGCAGTTGCTGGCATGGAACTCGACGGCGAAAGATTACCCGTTTGGACAAAGGATGCACGACCTCTTCTCCGAGCAGGTGAAGAAGACGCCGGAAGCCGTCGCGCTCATCGAAGGCCAGCGCCGTCTCACCTATCGTCATTTGAACACGACGGCGAACCGGACGGCACATTACCTGCGCTCGCTCGGCGTGGGGCCGGAAACACTCGTCGGCGTCTTCCTCAACCGCTCTTTGGAGATGGTCGCCTGCATCCTCGGCATACTCAAGGCGGGCGGTGCGTACCTGCCTCTGGACATCAATTATCCGAAGGAGCGGCTGGCCTTCATGATGGAGGATGCGAAGCTCTCCTTCGTGCTCACGAAAAGGGAGTTTCTCCAGAGCCTGCCTTCCGACGTTGCGCACGCAATCTGTCTCGACGACGAAGAGGCGGCCATCGAGCGCCAGAGCGTCGAAGACCCCTTCGACGCGACGACAGACGGAAACTTGGCCTACGTCATCTACACTTCAGGCTCGACGGGGCGTCCGAACGGAACCGCCATCGAGCACCGCAGCGCGGCGGCGTTCCTGCACTGGTCGCTCGACACGTTTACACAGGGCGAGCTGGCATCGGTGATGGCCTCGACCTCAATCTGTTTCGACCTCTCGGTCTTCGAGCTATTCGCGCCCCTATGCTCGGGCGGGAGAGTCGTCATCGTCGAGAACGCCATGCAGCTCGTCGAGCTGGACGCCGAGACGCCCGTCACCTTAATCAACTCCGTACCGTCCGCGCTCGAACAAATCCTCCGTTACAGACCGCTGCCTTCTTCCGTGCGTACCGTCAACCTCGCGGGCGAGCCGCTGCCGCGCAAGCTCGCTGACGCCCTCTACGCCAACGCGGGCGTCGAGAAGGTCTACAACTTATACGGGCCGTCCGAGGATACGACTTACAGCACCTTCGCGCTGATTGAGAGGCATAGCGCGAGCGCTCCGCCCATCGGTCGCCCAATCGATAACACGCAGGTCTATCTACTCGACGCCGGTATGAACCCCGTCCCCGTAGGCGTCCCCGGCGAGCTTTACCTCGGGGGCCACGGCCTCGCGCGCGGGTACTTCAACCAGCCGCGACTGACGGCCACGAAGTTCATCCCGAATCCCTTCTCTACGACGGGCGGCGCGAGGCTCTACAGGACGGGCGACCTCGCACGATTTCGAGAGGGCGGCGAGATAGAGTTTCTCGGGCGCGTTGACCATCAGGTGAAGCTGCGCGGCTTCCGTATCGAGCTGGGCGAGGTCGAGACAATTCTCGCGGCCTATCCCGGCATCGCCGAGGTGGTGGTGACGGTCAAAAAAGAGCGGAGCGGCGAGCCGTGTCTCGCGGCCTACTTCGTTCCAAACGTCGCCGGAAGCCTCGAAACCGCAGCCGTGCTCAGTTACCTGCGCGAAAAGCTGCCCGCTTATCTGGTTCCGTCTTTTCTGTGCTCGCTCGACGCGCTGCCGCGCACTCCCAACGGCAAGCTCGACAGGGCGAGCCTCCCCGCGCCAGACGCGCGCACAGGCTCTCCGGCTCAACTGTTGGCTCCACGGACGGCGGTGGAGAGAGAAGTGGCCGCGGTCTGGGAAGAGGTTTTGCAGAGGGGCGGCCTCGGCGTCGAAGAGAATTTCTTCGAGTCGGGCGGCAGCTCTTTGAAGCTGCTTGACGTGCTCATGGGACTCGAACGGCGGTTCGAGCGGCGCATCTCAATCAACTCACTTTTCAAATATCCCACCATCAGCTCGCTCGCGGACTTTCTATCTCACAGAGACCAGCGAGACGAGGGGCGGGATGCCGTCCAGCGCAGCGCGCAGGCGCAGAGGTCGGCTCTGCGTCGCCTCGCCAAGCCGCGAAGAGGCACTCCCTGAAATCGCCGCCCGCGATAGAGCGGAGGATTGAGTTATGCGAGTCATCGAGAAGCACTGCATGACGTTTCGCGTCCATGACATCCCACGGAGCGAAGCGGTGAGCGACGCAGAAGGCGAGACGGGCACGCCTTCGGGCACGCCGGTCAAAGGATAAGCGATGGACTTCAGCCTCTTCTTCTTTTCCGGCGACGGCGAGACGAACGCCGCGCGCAAGTACGGGTTGCTGCTCGACAGCGTGAAGTTTGCCGACCGGCAAGGCTTTACCGCCGTGTGGATACCGGAGCGCCACTTTCACGCGCTCGGCGGCCTGTACCCGAACCCTTCCGTCATCGCCGCCGCCCTGTCGCAGGTGACCGAGCGCATTCAATTGCGCGCAGGTAGCGTCATCATTCCTTTGCACAACGCGCTGCGCGTGGCCGAAGAGTGGGCGGTCGTCGATAACCTTTCAGGCGGGCGCGTGGCGCTGGCCTTCGGCTCAGGCTGGCAGCCGAACGACTTCGTCTTCTTCCCGGAGCGCTACAAAGACCGTAGGGAGGAAACCTACAGGGGCATCGAGACGGTAAAGAAGCTTTGGGCGGGCGGGGCCGTCTCTCTCCCCAACGGCTCGGGCGAGGAGATAGAGGTGAGGGTCTTTCCCAGACCTCTTTCCGGCACTCCGCCGCCAATCTGGATTTCAGCCACGGGCGACATCGAAACCTTCCGCACCGCCGGACGCCTCGGGGCGAACGTTTTGACCGCACTGCTTTACCAGAGCATGGAGGCTGCCGCCGAGAAGATTCAGGCATACCGTCAAGCCCTCGCAGAGCACGGGCACGACCCGAAGTCGGGGAAGGTCACGATGTCTTTGCACACTTTCGTCGGCGAGAATCTGGAAGCCGTTCGAGAGACGGTGAGGAAGCCGCTCTGCGATTACCTTCGCACGTCCATCAAGCTGATGGGAAACGTCTCCCAGACCTTCGGACTCGACATTGACGTGAAGAGCCTTTCGGAACGCGACCTTGAAGGCGTGCTGGCGTTCGCCTTCGAGCGCTATTTCAACAACAGCGCCCTGCTCGGGACGCCCGAGACGTGCTCGGACATGGTGCGCAGGCTGCGGGAGATAGAAGTCGATGAGATCGCGTGCTTCATCGACTTCGGGGCTGACGCGGAAGCCGTCATGTCCGGCATGGTGCACCTCGATGCGCTGCGGCGACGCTGGCAGACGACCGGGCAAATCAGTCAGCCAAGCAGCACGGCTCGCCCTTCCGTCGAGCCTCTTTCAAACATGACTCCTCCGGCAGAGATATTGAGCAGGGCTGAAAGGCAGAGGCTGGCGCTGTTGAAGCTGAAGCAGCAGAGAAGTGGCCGTTGAGCCTTTGGGGGCAGTGGAGATTTTCTCATGGGTGACTTTGAAGTAGCTGTAATCGGGATGGCAGGCAGGTTCCCCGGGGCCGAAGAGCTTGAAGGGTTCTGGGATAACCTCAAGAACGGCGTGGAATCGATTTCGTTCTTCGACGAGCGAGAGCCGGAGTCCGCCGACCCCGGCGGCCACGGCACGGGGGCTTCAGACCTCGTTAACGCCGGAGGGATGATTGAAGGCGTCGAGCTATTCGACGCTGAATTCTTCGGCTACTCGCCGCGCGAAGCCGAGTTGATGGATCCACAGCAGCGTTTGTTCCTCGAACACGCTTGGCGCGCTTTGGAGAGCGCGGGCTACGACCCGAAGGCATATCCGGGGGCGGTCGGCGTCTATGCGGGCGCGGGCATCAACCACTACCTTTTTCAACTGCTCAGCCGTCAGGGGGAAGCGCCGGATGTCGATGACTTCCAGTTGATGCTCCTCAACAACCGCGACTTTCTGACCACGCGCGTCTCCTACAAACTGAATTTGAAGGGGCCGAGCCTTAATGTTCAAACGGCCTGCTCGACCTCCCTCGTAGCCGTCCAGCAAGCATGCCTGAGCCTGCTCAGCTACCAGTGCGATGCGGCGCTGGCGGGCGGCGTCTCGCTGCGCATTCCGCGCCGGAGGGGCTACCTCTACCGGGAGGGCATGATTCTCTCGCCGGACGGTCATTGCCGTGCCTTCGATGCCGGGGGGAAGGGCACGGTTCCGGGAGAAGGGGTCGGGGTCGTCGTCCTCAAACGGCTCGAAGATGCGGTGGCCGACCGCGACCATATTCACGCCGTCATCAAGGGCGCGGCGATTAACAACGACGGCTTTCTCAAAGTCGGCTTCACGGCCCCGAGCGAGGAAGGGCAGATGGGGGCCATCGTCAGCGCGCATGTCCTCGCCGGATTCGAGCCCGACACAATCTCTTACGTCGAGGCGCACGGGACGGGGACTCGGCTCGGAGACCCGATTGAGATTGCGGCGCTGCGACAGGCTTTCGCTTCCCCGAACGAGCGCAGAAATTCCTGCGCGATAGGCTCAGTGAAGACCAACATCGGACATCTGGACGCGGCTGCTGGCGTCGCCGGGCTCATTAAGACCGTCCTTTCGCTCGAACACGGGTTGCTCCCTCCGAGCCTGCATTATCGCCGTCCCAACCCGGAGATAGACTTCGCGTCCGGCCCCTTCTACGT
>WUUC01187195.1_pt1 | contig 18755 bp, 6 predicted proteins | sample 6278441 | NCBI WGS metagenome assembly WUUC01 (sample SAMN13675441, study PRJNA597444) | soil metagenome | isolation source: soil | place: USA: Washington | collected 2017-10 | reverse complement strand
GCTACCGCGTCTTCGTCTGCGACAACCTCGCCTTCCACGGCGACTTCCAGACGGTGACGCGGAAGCATTCCAAGAACCTTGTTCTGAACGACGTGCTGGCGGTCGCGATCGACCGCATGCAGCGGAACTTCGCGCCGATGCTCCACCAGGTGAACGCCTGGAAGGGATACGAGCTCCCGGATGCAATGGCGAAGCTCGTGATCTACCGCGCGTTCATCGAAGGCGAGTTGGAAGCGCCGAAGCATCTCGCCGATGACGTGCACCGGCAGTACTTCGCACCGGAGCACGAGGAGTTCCTACCGCGCACGATGTGGTCGCTCTCGAACGCCTTTACGTCCGCGTTCAAGCAACTCGATCCGATCCCACGGTTCAAGGCGACGGCACGACTTGCGCCGTTCCTCGCAGAAATGCCTGCGATCGGCGCGGTAGCGCCTGCCGCGGCTCCGGCCCTAGCACCGGCAGGCAGCGATGGAAGCCGCTGAGCTGCGTGCGTCTCTCCGCAACTTCACCGGAACGACCGAGTACTACCAGCACCCGAGCGGCCTGCGCTACACGGACGGCGTCCAATTCCTCGCCGAGACCGCAGGAGCGTATTGGCTGCTCGACCTCATCGCGTCATGGCAGCCGAAGGCGCTCCGCGATCCGTGGCTCCGGGAGTTCCAGCTCTGGGAGTTCTTCGTGAAAGATGGCAAGTCGGCCACGGTCGTCTGTTCGCGCGATTCCGAGGATCAAGCGTTCCGGCAGGAGATCGAGTTCGCCGACTTCCCGCTGGAGTACGTGAAGCTCTACGTGGAGCGAGGTGTCGTGCTCCTGCCGACCGAGCACTGAGACAACAACGCTGAGCGCGAGTCACTCAGAAATCAACCGGGACAGAGTCCCAGAGAGGAGGAGTGCGACCCGAGTGGAAGTCCCGATCTCGAGGGTCATATCATGCAGTACCCCTGTGTCTAGCGCGCAGGGGTTTTTCTTTTCGGCGTTAGAATCATCGGACGGATCACTTCCGCGAACGACCTAACCGCTGAGAGTGTTCTCATCGAGGGGGTAGGAAAATTATCGTCGGCGTCACTCCTCCCTTAGAGGGGAAAGCGACCGGGGCAGTGTTCAAACCGAGGCAACTAATGACCGAGCGATTGTATCGGCTCCGTAATTGTTCGGCGATATCAGACGCGATCAGACATAAGCGCCTGACGTCGATGGTGAGAATTGCGTTTGTGTTGATTATCGGGCTATCGATCGGGAGTAACGACGTTGGGGCGCAGGACGTCTGCGTCCCGACGGGCCGCTTGGTTGGGCCTCGGTATGCGCACACGGTGACGCTGCTGCCCAATGGTAAGGTTCTCGTGGTAGGAGGTTCTACCGAATTGGGCCTCTTTACCACAGGAACAATTAGCTCAACAGAGTTGTACGATTCAAGCACAGGACTATGGAAGGCGACGACGCCGCTTAGTACACCGCGTCAGAGGCATACGGCCACTTTATTGCCCAACGGTAAGGTGCTCGTGGTAGGCGGCGCATCCACTGAGCTCACGTCACTACCCTCGGCGGAACTGTATGACCCTGAGACACAAACATGGGTGCCAACCGGTGCATTGCGCACGTCGCGGGCTGGGCATACCGCCACACTTCTGCCGAACGGAAAAGTCTTGGTGGTAGGTGGGGAGCAATTCTTCCAAGTTCCACTTGACTCTGCTGAAGTGTACGATCCCGCCACAGGATTGTGGACCACCACAGCGTCTCTTGCCAATGCCCGTGAGGCCCATACGGCCACGCTGCTGCCCAGCGGAAAAGTGATCGTGGCCGGCGGTGCTGGCGGCCGTAGCGGCAGTTCTTTGTTAGCCTCCACAGAGATCTACGACCCAGATAGGGGGGCGTGGACCCTAACGGGCTCGCTCTCATCTGCGCGTCAAGCGCACGCAGCAATACTGTTGCCGAACGGAAAGGTACTCGCAGCCGCGGGGTTTAGCGACGGAGGAAATTTGGCGTCGGCGGAGCTTTACGATTCAACTACCGGCGTCTGGTCACCCACCGGCTCGCTTGGAGCGAGCCGGGCCGGCCCTGTCGCCACACTACTGCCGAGCGGGAAAGTCTGGATAGCCGGCGGCGGCCTCATTACAACTGAGACATATGATCCAGTTTCAGGTGCATGGTCCAGGGCGGCGTCGTTCGCGACTTTCCATAATGGTGCACCAGCCGTCCTCTTGCCGAGTGGCGACGTGTTGGTGCCTGGCGGAGTGGCCGGTGACATAACAGCCTCCGCGGAACTATACAAACCAGCCATCAGTCACTGGAGTGTAACTGGCTCGTTGAGCGGCGTCCGAACCTATCACACTGCGACGCTTCTGCCTAATGGCAAAGTGCTCATCGCTGGTGGTTGGGACGGTAGCACCACGCCCGTGGCGAACGCCGAACTGTATGACCCGGTGGCCGGAACGTGGAGTAGAACGGGATCGATGCGTGATGTGCGGTACCTACATAGGGCAACGCTTCTGCCGAGTGGTAAAGTTCTCGTTACTGGAGGCAGAAACGGGGGGTCTGACGGTAGCTCCATTGCGTCTGCCGAACTGTACGACCCCGCTACCGGCACATGGGCAGCCACGGCGTCGCTCTCGACACCACGCGAACTGCACACGGCGACGCTCTTGCCTAATGGAAAGGTTCTCGTTGCAGGTGGAGCCGGAGGTGGGTTCGTAATAATTCCTGTACTCGTCGGCGAGTTGTACGATCCGGTGCTGGGAACGTGGAGTCCAACAGGGTCACTCCCAGGAGTATTCGGACGAACCCGGCACACAGCTGTATTAATGCCAAACGGTCAAGTGCTACTTGTCGGTGGCGCGACACCCACGGCAGACCTATACGACCCGGCGACGGGACTGTTCGTCTCGACTGGATCGCTCGGCGTATCGCGCCTATGGCATGCGACGACTCTCTTGCCAAACGGCGAAGTATTGGTGGTTGGCGGATTTGTTAGTGGGATTGACTTATTTTCGGCAGAAATCTACGAACCGGCAAGCGGCAGTTGGCGGACAATTATACCACTGCTAAACGCTCGCAGCAACAGCACGGTGACGGTGCTGCCGAGCGGTAAGGTGCTGGTGGCGGGTGGCGCCGTAACTGCGGCTGCCGAAGTGTACGATCCGGCGACGGGAACGTGGATGTCAACCACTCTGCCGTCAGTCAGGCGATTGGGCCACAGCGCAACGTTGTTACTCGACGGGCGAATTTTGGTTGCCGGTGGATTCACGTCGTCGGCGGAGCTATATGAGACTAGGAGCACTATAGCAAAACCAATTATGACATCTGTGTCCCCGGTTCTGCGCCACGATGTGGCGACGACGATTGTCGGTGATGGGTTTGGTGGTCCACTGGAAGGTGGCGACGGAAGGAATAATAGTTCAGCTGTGAATTTCCCATTGTTTCAGATCCGGTCGGTCGAGAGTGATCAAATTTTGTGGCTTAGGCCGGACCCTCGTGGTAATTTTTTTGCCGATCCAATGACGGTCACAGTTTCAGTGCTGCCGTCGTTCGCCAACCCAGGATGGAATTACCTAACGCCTGTGCGAGCCGGCATTACTGGCCCGGCCAAGCTGGTACAAGTGGTCTGTGGATTGTTTATATCTAGTGCTCCGAAAGACACAACGGTCGCGGCTGGTCAGCGAGCAACCTTCACAGTGGATGCTCGCGGCGGGCGTCATTTTCAGTGGCAGAGAAACGACGGCACGACGGACTGGGTAACCGTGGGGAATGATGCGCCGGTATATACGACCCACCCTGTGGCCGCATCTGATGCGGGAACACGGTATCGCGTTGTTGTGACCGGGGCATGTTCAGGTGCCACGTCGGCGGAAGCGGTGTTGACTATCGCAGACTCTGCACCGCCCAGCGCTACGGTCATTTCGCCAAGTGGCGGTGAATACTGGCTGCTATCAACAGCCGGTATCGCCCCGAATACCAATATTGTCACTTGGTCGATGTCGGACAATGTGCGTATTTGCCGCGTGGACGTATCACTTCTGTATTCGAATGATGGTGGCGCGACCTACGGATCTGTGCCGGCGGGTGGCGGCCTTCCGGCGGTGTTCGGTTCCGGCGGCAGCTGCTCTTTTCCGGGCGAGACAACCTCCAGTGTGAGCTATACCTTGCCGACCGCATTTCCTTCTGGTCGGGCTGGTTCGCTCTATAAAATCGAAATTGTAGTTACCGACCAGGCAGGTAACGTGCGGGTGGTAAGAAGCTCGAACCCGTTCTATATAGTGCAGGCGAACGCGGAGTCTGTGAGGACTCTCATTCTGTGGAATAGCGTCAGACTGGTTGAGAGGCAGAGTATTACTGCTGAGCAGGTGACGCGTCTGCACGGGAAACTACAGGAATTGGCGGACCATCCACGGATCGAAGGGATCGTGGTGGATCTCGCCGGAGTTACGGCTCTCCAAGCTCTGTATGCGGCGTGGGATGGAGAACCGTCAAGTGTAATGAAGGCAAACGATGTACTGTTTGGTTCAGGTGGCCTTCATGAATACCTCAGAACAAACCTGTTAGCGACCTACTCCGGCGTGCGATATATCGTCTTGGTAGGAGACGATAGGATTATCCCGATGGCGCGGATACAGGATCGTACGGTGTTGCTCCCTGAGTCAAGCTATCCTGCTGGTGGCGATCTGAGCGCTACAGCGACAGCAGTGGGCCAAGCTCTCGCGAAGAACACATATCTTTCTGACGACCCGCTTGCAGTTCTCGACCCCGTCACAACGAACGGTCTTAGCGGGAGTCTTTATCTCCCGGATCTCTCGGTCGGTCGACTTGTAGAAACACCTCAGGAGATCATCACGACCATCGCAACCTATATTAGCCAGGATGGCATACTCGACCTAGCGCTACTGAACCAATCGACTGGTCATAAAGTCCTCGTGACAGGCTACGATTTCCTTTCGAGTGTGGCGGAGGGAATGCGGGCGCGCTGGAAGAGCTCTTTGCGCGTATCGACACCAGATACCTCGACCGCGCCGGTTGATGGCAATCTCATTGGCGGGAACTGGGGGCTTCCTTCCGTTGAAGCCCGCGCCCTCGCGCTGCGAACAAAAATGGGTGGTAATGGTGGCCCACGATACGCGGTGATGAGTCTTGCCGGACATGCCACGCATTACGAAGAAGGTGTCCCTGGCAGCAACCCATTTGACATTCGAGGGCTTTCCACGTCAGATTTCTACGGAAGTGACGCATGCGGAACGGTGACTGCAGGCGCGCTCGACCTTCATGGTGCGGTCATATATGCGGTTGGGTGCCATGGTGGGTTGAGTGTGCCGGGGAGTTGTCGGACAGATGGCAATCACTCGCTCGATCTGCCGCAGACAATGCTCAGCCGAGGCGCGGTGGCATATATCGCTAACAGTGGATACGGATGGGGACTGCGGTTCGGAATCGGCTACTCGGCCCGACTCGTACAGATTCTCACCGAACAGATGACGAGTCGCGGGACGTTTGCGATCGGCGATGTCGTGCGGGAATCGAAGAGGCAGTACTACTTAGAGAGTCCTCGCTACGACCCCTATGACGAGAAGACGACAATGCAGTGGACCCTGTACGGGCTCCCGATGTACGTCGTCAAAACAGGTGTTGCGGCGTCAGCGGTCTGGCAGGTCACGGCTGACGGAACGGAGATGCTCGGCGCAGTAGAAGTGAGGCGCGCGCGGTCTCGGTCCGCCAACGTCATCGTGCCCCACGCGCTTCCGCCATCACTCACGCAGCTCAACCTCTCCTTCGACTTCACGGCTCCCGGCGTCTTTGACAAACATGATTCGTCTGGGAACGTCATCACAGCGCCTGGGTGTCCCGACCGAAACGGTTGCTATTACACGTTAAATGGACTGGTTGATCGCGGCACGGGATCGGCCGACTTGCCGATCCAGCCGTACTTGATTTACGACTCACGGCTATCCGGCAGCAGCCAGCATGGCGCATTGTGGAAGGGCGGGAGATATCGTGAGGAGGCCGGGTGGGTTCCCGTCATCGCGCAACTTGTGTCGAATGGCGGCGACGGTTCTAATCATGGCTCAGCACCACGGCACATTCGAATAAGACCCACGACGCCGAGGGTTTCAGTGGGGGCCGATGCACCCGATTGCCGCACGACGGATTTTGAGGTGAACAGTCTCACCGTCGTGGCGGGCGAAGCGTTGAAAAACCAAACCTCCGACCTCTTGTACTCCATCACGCGGGTCTACCGCACGATCGATATGGAGGTCTTCTACTTTAACAATCGAACGACGCCCAGCGACAACTGCGATCGAACGGGACCAACCCTCGCTCCTGGACCGTTCCGCGGCGAATATCATCAGGCTGCCGGTACGACGGTGTCCTGGGCGATTCCGGCAAGCGATCCGGCTGGCGTTTGGCGCGTCGTCGTGGTCTACAATCTGAACACGGTCGACGCGCAAGGAGGAGGAAGTTGGTTACCGTTGGAACTCTCATATGATGGCAGTGGGACGTTCCATGGAACCATCACGAGTGCCTCGGGTCGGCTCACGTATATGATCCAAGCTGTTGATAACCGTGGCAACGTCACATGGCTCGATTACACGAGTACCGAATTGCCCGCAAGCGGGGTTTCGCTGGGATTGCCGAAACCCGTCGACGTAGAACTGCCAACAGAGACTCGGCCTAGCAGTCGTCGGCGCGCGACTCGACACTAGCCCTCGCCGCGCCCGATGGTCGAGCGACGCGTCGCGGGCCGGGGTTCGGCGGCGGAGATTTTCCGCGATGCGACGACTATGCATGCTCCAAACCTTTTCGCCCGCTGCTCGACCACTGCCAAGCGGTCGAGCCCTGAAGGCAGGCCGCAGCTACATCGATTGCCCATGGCAAGGCTGATTTTGGAACTCCGCAATAACGCAGTCAGTTCTCGCCGCCTCGCCACGTAATTCCTCGTGAAACTTCAGAGCGGCGGTATCATTCCGCGTAAGATGAATCACGAGTCTTTAAAGGCAATGCTAGACGCAGACCGTTTTCTTGCGAGCGGAGTGATGCTTGCATCTTGGCACTCATGCAGAGTCCTGCATGCGTGTGAGGATATCGTGCGGGCCCTCGACACCCTTCTCTTCCGGCCTCGATCGAGCCGTTTCCTCCGACTGCTAGTCGGTCTCAGCCTCATAGCCTCGTCGGCGTTCGGTCAAGGGACCTGGGCAACCAGTAGTCCAATGCAGACGCAGCGCGTGAATCACACGATGACTCTTCTTCCTACCGGTAAGATTCTTATCGCCGGGGGATCTGGGGCACTCGACAACGCTCTGAACTCAGCCGAACTCTATGATGGTCTAACGGGAATAACGTCCGCCACCGGCTCCATGGCTGCTACACGTGCGCAAGCCTCAGCAACACTCCTGCCCGATGGCAACGTACTGGTTGTGGGCGGCGGCTGGCAGTTCGCGGAGTTGTACCACACACGAAGTGGCCAATGGGTTTCCACGGCGGCAGCATCAACCGACAGGTTTGGCCACACCGCTACGCTGCTGCGCAACGGCAGCGTGCTTGTCGTCGGCGGAAAAGCCGCGTCAGGCGCTGTTCTTGCCTCTGCCGAACTCTATGATCCGTCGACCGGGCAGTGGACTTCCACTGCTGCGCTAGCAACACCACGCTACCTTCATACTGCAACCCTTCTAACCAACGGTCAGGTACTCGTTGCTGGTGGAGGCGATTCGGCACCCCTTAGCTGTGAGCTGTTTGACCCTGTTACTGGAAGGTGGAGCAGCACGGGCCCTCTCTTGTCCGGTCATCTCGGAGGCACAGCGACCCTACTACCGAGCGGGCGAGTCTTAATCGCAGGAGGCCGCGACGCCTCCAACGTAAGAACTGGGTCGGCGGAGATCTACGACATGGGCCAGCGGTCGTGGATTGCAACAAGCTCTATGACAACCGCCAGAGCTCACCATACTGCCACACTACTTCCGACCGGCCATGTCCTCGTAGTTGGTGGGACAAGCCAAGACGGATACCTGGCCTCTGCTGAACTGTACAATCCTGCACAAGGGACTTGGAATATTACTAAGTCTCTCAGTTTGTCTCGGGTGGATCACCGATGTCTTCTGCTACCGACGGGCGAGGTGCTGGTGACAGGTGGTCGTGCCTTTTCAGTGCTCAGGAGCGCGGAACGCTACAGACTTGAGCTTGGCGTCTGGAATCCAACAGCTTCGCTCGCTGAGGCGCGCACTCAGCACACGGCAACGCTGATGCCCGATGGCAGAGTTCTTGTTGCTGGCGGGTTTCCGGGTTCCTCGTCTGCGGAGGTATTCGATCCGGACTTGGGCACGTGGACTTCGACGCAGCCGCTCCCTATGGGTCGGTACTTTTCGACGGCAACGCTGCTACAAAATGGGCTAGTGCTGCTTACGGGCGGTGTGACCGGGGACGACGAACTGCTCTCCTCCGCCGTACTCTACGATCCTGTTTCTAAATCATGGTCTTCGACCGGGTCGCTCCGGCGCGGGCGCACGTTTCATACAGCTACCCTTCTCGCCGATGGCCGGGTTCTCGTTGCGGGTGGCGGTTGGTTGCCCGGTGCACTCGACTCGTGCGAGATCTTCGATCCTTCGACTGGTTTGTGGACGCAAGCCGCGACAATGAGCGTTCGCCGGACTGGCCATACGGCGACTCTCCTCACAGGCGGGAGAGTGCTGGTCACAGGAGGTTACGGTGGTTCGGGCTTCGGCCCTGGTGGCGCAGGTATCCTGGACGTGAGTGAATTGTATGACCCGCGGAATAATACTTGGACGACTACAGGATCGCTTATCGAAGCGCGGAGCTTCCACACCGCAAACCTACTGTCAGATGGGCGTGTCCTCGTTGCCGGCGGGTATGGAGCAGACGCGCTCAATCTCGTCAGCTCTGAAGTGTACCAACCTGCGAGTGGAACTTGGCTATCCACAGGGCATCTGACTGCGCCAGCTTCCTCTCACACGTCTACGCTGCTCAGCAACGGCAAGGTACTGATTACCGGTGGTTTCGATGACCAGTTAGCATCCCTTAGCTCGGCCGGGGAATACGACCCATCTGTAGGTGATTGGCGGTCAATCAGCCCACTGCCTGATGCCAGAGTCGAGCACACTGCTACATTATTGCCTTCAGGTGACGTGCTGCTGACCGGGGGCCACCAAGAAGAACTCCTGCTTGCTTCGGCGACGCGGTACATTCCTCGGGTTTCCTTGACGGCGCCAACAATTACGTCGGCCTCTTCTTCTGTCCGGTATGGCGCTGTTCTAACGATCACCGGTATGAACTTCGGCAGCGCACTGGAGTCCGGAAGTGGCAACAACGGCAGCTCAGCGACCAACTACCCGCTAGTCACGATGAGATCGGTCGAGAGCGGTCAGACAGCGTTCCTCATTCCCGATTCTCGAAGCGACTTCTCATCCGATCCCATGACTCTGACGTTCAGCGAATTGCCGCCTGACCTCGACCCCGGCTGGAACCGACTGACCGTTACTACCAACGGCGTCTCCAGCGTATCCAAGCTCGTTCGTGTGGAATGTAGCGCCGCCGTGATCACCTCCGATCCCGAAGCACAGTTGGTTGCCGTCGGGGAAACTGCCTCTTTTTCCGTTAAAGCGCAGGGAGCGCGCAGCTATCAGTGGTTTCAGGATGGCGTCGCGATTGCGGGCGCGACGTCGTCAACCTATTCCACTGCACCCGTGAAAGCGGCCGACGTTGGTTCCCGGATTCATGTCGTTGCCTTTGGCGCTTGCGGAATCGACACCTCGGCGCTGGCCACGCTTGCCGTGATCGATATACAAAAGCCCCAAGTCACCCTAGTCGCTCCGACTGGCGGTGAATACTGGCTGCTTTCAGGAACTCCTCCGAGGACGGAGGTGATCGCCTGGGAAATGTCAGATAACATCCGCATCTGCCGCGTTGAGACGACCCTCATCTATTCAAACGATGCGGGGGCGAGCTGGATTGAAGCGCCGTCAGCTGGCGGACTGCCCCGTGTGTTCGGTTCCGGCGGAACCTGCGCACATCCCGGGGAAACGGCTAGCAGCCTGACCTACACCGTGCCAGACTCGTTCCCATCGGACCGCGCAGGCTCGCTCTACAAAATTCACGTCCGGGTAACCGATCAAGCGGGAAATACCACCGTGGCCACCAGCCCAAATCCGTTCCACATCGTGCGGCCGAACGCCGACTCGGTGCTTACCCTGATCCTGTGGAATCGCACGCGGATGATCGAACGCCAACGGATTACCGCCGCGGAGGCCGACGCGATCTCCAACAAGCTCCATGAACTGGCCAATCACCCCCGGATTCAGGGAGTGGTGGATGATCTGTCGAGCGTCACGTCACTCACTAACCTATACGCCGCATGGGATACGCAACCGGAAAACGCGGAAAAAACGAACGCGGTGCTTTTTGGCCCGGGGGGTATCCACGAGCATCTGCGCTCCGGGCTCATTGGTGCCTACAGCGGCGCGAAGTACCTCGTGCTCGTGGGTGACGACCGCATCATTCCGATGGCACGCATCCGCGACCGCACGGCCCTCTGGCCGGAGGCGACGTACGCCAACGGCGTGGACCTCTCTGCTACCGCGAGTACCGTCGGGCAAGCACTGGCGCAGAACCTGTATCTCACGGACGACGCGCTGGCGACGCTTGATCCAATGGGTATCGGTGAGCTGGACGCCAGCCTACACCTTCCCGATCTAGCGGTCGGACGTCTCGTCGAGACCCCAGCTGAGATCATCACGACCATCGCCACATATATCGGCCAGGACGGCATCCTCGATGTGTCGGGCGACACGTGGCCGAACAAGGTTCTCGTGACCGGCTACGACTGGCTCTCCAACGTTGCAAAGCAGATGCAAAAGCAGTGGACCGGAGCACTCGGCGAGACAGCCGTGGACGCGACGCTTGTCGAGGGGACGTGGGGACGGGGCTCAGTTTCCGAGCGCGTCCACGCGCTGCGCACGAAGCTCACCGGCCGTTTCGGCATAATGGCCATCGCGGGGCACGCCACCCATTACGAAGAAGGCGTTCCCGGTACGAATCCGTTTGACATCCAGGGACTCTCAACGGCCGATCTCTACGGCACTGACTCCTGCGGCACGCCGTCGCTCGGAGCCGTCGATCTGTCGGGCAGCGTGATCTACGCGGTAGGCTGCCACGGCGGCTTGCCCGTCCAGGGTAGCTGCGCGAACCGAGACCGTTCTCTCGATCTGCCGCAGACGATGCTGAGTCGCGGAGTGGTCGCGCTGATCGCGAATACCGGCTATGGTTGGGGACTGAAGCATGGGATCGGCTACGGGACACGGCTAGTGCAGATCTTCACCGAACGGATGGTGGCCGGCGGTACGATCACCATCGGTGAGGCCGTCCGCCATAGCAAGCAGCAGTACTACCTGGAGGCGCCGCGCTACGACCCTTATGACGAAAAGACGCTCATGCAATGGACTCTTTTTGGTCTGCCGATGTATGCGATCAAGATCGGCACGCCGGCAGACGCGACCGCTGCACAGACTGAAGCGGCTGGCGACGCGACGGCGACGGCGAAAGTTGGCCGGATACACGTGAAACGATCCTTGGCGGCTCAGCCCCCGTCCGCAATGGTCCGGCCGTCCACCTTGCCGACTTTTCTGACACAGCTTAACCTCTCATTCGACTTCACAGCGGAGGGAGTCTATGACAAGCACGATTCCGCCGGAAATGCGCTGCCCCCAGGCCCTGGCTGCTCCGACTCAAACGGCTGCTACTACACACTGAACGGTCTAGTCGATCGCGGAACCGGTTCGGCAGACGTGCCGATCCAGCCCTATTTGATCTACGACTCCCGTCTCCCCGGGACGAGTCAGCACGGGGTGCTGTGGAAGGGCGGTACCTACGCCGAGGAGAGCGGCTGGACGCCTGTAATCGCAGAACTCATTTCCAACGGTGGCGATGGCTCCGATCATGGGCCCGCGCCACGTCATATCAGGCTCAGGCCGACGACGCCGCGAATTGTGCCGGGCATCGACTCTCCTGATTGTCGTATGTCCGACTTGGAGATCAACAGTCTAACGCTCACGGCCGGAGAGGCAGCTAAGAACCAAGACTCAGATCCCATTTATTCGATTGCCCGGTTGTACCGAGCCATCGATCTCGAGGTCTTCTACTTTAACAATCGATCCACACCCGCCGAGAACTGTGACCGTGTCGGGCCGGCTATTGCGTTTGGCCCGTATGGGGGCGAATACCACGATGTCACTGGCTCGACAGTGTCGTGGGCAATTCCCGCTACCGACACGGCGGGTGTCTGGCGAGTCGTGGTTGTCTATAACCTGAACACTATTGACTCTCAGGGGCGTGGCTCTTGGGTGCCGTTGGAACTGACAGATGATGGGGCAGGGACGTTCCGCGGTAACATACTTGTTAGTGGTTCGACACGATTGACCTACATGGTCCAAACCGTGGACAACCGAGGTAACGTGACGTGGCTTGATTACGTTAGCGCTCAGTTGCCATCGAGTGGAGTGCCACTAGGCGTCCCGAAAGCGGTGGACGTTTCGCTCGGCAGCTCTGACGGTGGTCGCCGCCGCGCTGTGCGTCATTGATCGATGTGCGCGACGCTACGGCTGCCGGAGACTTTGTGGTAGCAGGGCGCCGCAACAGAATGGATACCTGCTGCAATAGCATCCGTCCGAACACCAACGGACTATTGAAGTAAGCAAGTTCACGCGTGCGAGAAGCAGGGTAGATTCATTCATTCTTGCGCTGACGAGCTGTGGCAGCGCGATCAGCAATGTAGCGAATGCCTTTTTGTTTGGCAGCCTGCTCAAGGGCGGCGAGGTGCTGTACGCCGGTCGAGCGGCCTGCGGACATCTCGATCTCGCCGATCGCGAGCTCGATTTCGAATTCTGGAATGACAAAACCGGTTCGATGGGCCTCGCCTCGCAGGTTCTCTAGAAGAACCAACGCCGCGTCGACATCCTCCGGCTTGGTCGAAGCAGCCAGGGTCCTCGCATGAGGAATCGCCACGCTGAATCGAAGCCGTCGGTCTCTGCTCTGAGCGACAGCGCGCCACGCCCGAGCGCCAGTGTCCTTAGCCTCCTTAGCCTTACCTTGAGCAAGTAAGGCTTGGGCCATTGTTGCAAGCGCCAAGTAGCTACGATCTAAAGAATCTCCATTGCGAAGAATGTCCTCGGCCGACTTCGCCAACGTATATCCCTCAGACGCCTTACCGTCGTCGATTAGAAGCCCGGCGAGGGCCATCTTTGATTCCGCCGCCTCAAGATTGGCGTCGATTTCGTTTTGCATCCGCAGTGCTTGCTCAAAGTTCAAACGGGCTGAGCTCCGATCTCCTTTAATTGCAAAAATGTTTCCGATCATGAGTAGATCATATGCATGCCCAGCCTTGTCAGGGTCTCCGCCAGCATCGCCTCGGTTGATTTTTAGAGAATCGCCGTGCAACCTCAACGCGCCGTCAAGATCGCCGCGGTACATCACGACTTCGCCGATATTTGTTAATGCCGTGGCCGTTCCACGGTTATCACGAATGTCCTGAAAGATGTTCAACGCCTTTCGGTACTGCTCCGCGGCCCCGACAAGATCGCCACGATCGAACTTAAAGGCTGCATACTCGTTCAGCGTGGCTGCCAAATCGTAGGGTGCCCCAATTTCACTGAAAGTATGAATCGCCTGGTCGAAGCCATTTTGCGCTTCTTCGTTGTTTCCTTCCCGAACAAACTTATGAATCATGTTCATCCTGATGCGCGCGACAGACCGTCGATCCCCGAGTTCACTATGTATAACGAGAGCCTGACGAAGGAGTTCTTGTTCACCCTTAAGATCACGATCTGCTCCGATAGCCGCCGCCCTTTGTTCGAGCGCGCGCGCGGCGTTACCTCGGTCGCCAACAGCCTGAAAAGAAGATTGCGCCTCGTCGATAGCGCGGTGTGCCGATGGCAAGTCGCGAAGTCCAATCAACGCGGTGGCCTCTAGCAGACGAGCAGAACCCAACAGCAATCGGTCGTCTGCAGCCTTTGCAGCTGCAGACGCAGCAAGTGGTCGCTGCCGGTCATAACGGGACAGCTCTTGATATGCGCGCGCCTCGAGAAGATCAATTCGCGCATCATCACGTAAAGCTGAGGGCAGTCGTAGTCGCAGGTTCTCTACCGTAATAAGAGCTTGGTCCGTTTCTCCGGCCGCAATCTGTGTGCTGGCCAATTCGAGTCCATCTTCGATGGCGTCTTGCGCCGGTGGCTTCCAGAGCAATTGCCGCAGTTGGATGGCTCCCTCTTTGCGCCTTTCCGGCGGCTGAAAAGGCGCATCGAGTTTGTAGTATTGGGCGCCAAGATGGAGCTTTTGTTTCAGCGACAGATGACGCTCGTGTGCGCGAGCCTTCTTGATTGCGTCGCGTGCATTCGTGCTGAGACCGAGCGCATCGCAGCTCTCAGCGAGAGCAGCAAAAATAAGAGGGTGCTTCCCGTCTGAGGCGACAGCCTGAAGCAAGAGATCGTGAGCTTCCTTCGGTTGGAATCGGCGCAATCGGCCGAGGCCCTCCGAGTAGAGACGCAGGGCTCCATGAGAAAGCGGGATAGATGCCTTTACTTCTTCCTTGTCGTGAGACGGCAGCTCGCCGATTCCGAGCTTCTGACGAAGAGGAGCACTAGCGCGCATCACGATCTCAAGGAGATGCGTTTCATCTCCGCTCGCGGATGAACTCGCAAGTCGAACACCTGTCCGCGTATCAAGCAGCGTCGTCTGAATCTGTACGAGCGCCGGCGTCGAGTCTCCTAACCGAAGGTACGAGCCCACAATCACTGAATCCGTGTGGATTCGCTTCCGGACGCGTCTGAGACTTTCGATGGTAATCGTCCCAGGCTCCTGAAGACGGAGGCCCATTTCCATTTTGACAGTCTCGTCGCGAGAGATGACGCGAAGTGTTTCATCGGTACTCAACGCGTGAAGTAAGATCTCGGCAATGGCGGTCGAAACCCACGCAAGATCGGGATCGTTTGTGTTGTTCTGAAAGGTCAACACAGCCGTTGTAGGACGAAGAGTGGTCGGCGGCGGTGATGTGAGACGTCGTGGGGAGGGAGGTGCTGATGTCGGCGACCATAGCAGCATCGCCGAAATTGCTAAAACGCTGGCGACGATGAGGACACTTACGACCAACTTTATTCTGCGTCGCCGTGTAGTGATGTCGGCCCGAGCTTCGTAAGCGCTCGAGCCGATCAGAGGGACCGCTTGCTCCGCTTGGTCGGCTGATTCGACTTTCGCAAGCGGTCGGAACTCGACTTTCAGGCGAAGTGAATCGTCGTCTTCGGGGGCGCCCGGCCGGTACTCAGCTGTGGGGCCGCGCACAATGACAAGATGTGGTACGCCCCCGATCAGTGTGTCCATCGCCGCGACACCGATGTGGTCCTCATCGGGTGGAAGGCTTTGGCTGTCCGGCCGACAGGCTTTAAGTGCTCGCGCGACCTTCCTTACGGCGTTTTTGAACGATGTTGAGGTGACGGTTGTACCTAATTCCTTCGCGGCCGTTCCTTTCGAGAGCCATTCACCGATTTCGGTGCCTTTGCCTACGGCGTCTTTCAAGCGCGTGAAAAGTGTCTCTGCGAGGAGCCGCGGCGCCTTGCCGACGTTCAACCGACTTCGGCTGTAGACCGCTTCCTCAAGACTTTCGACTGCATGCCGACGATCCTGAGTCAAATCTTGCTCGATTCCCATGCTCACGCGACGAACTCATCATATGAAAAATGGAGTTTAGCCTCGATTTAGCCTGAAACCGGCCCGAGGCCTGTCCCGCTTCTAGCTGCCTGTGGCGCCACGATTCTAGCGCACCACTCTTTTTCGGCTTGGACCCGGGAAAGCGTCGAAAAAGGGAAGGGCGCCGTGTAAAGGGCGCCCATTAATTGGGTCCGGCTGCGGCTAACAGCCGGAACCCCGCCCGACGGTGCCGGGCGTCCAAGGAGAAAGGCTATGTCTTCCCCCTCAGACGGCGATACCGCCGATCGCACTAATACTGCCTCATTACCGCCATTCTGGCAAGAGCTCGCTTCAGCAGGGCCATCCGCCATCATGGCTGGCCTGCCGGAACCGTGTAGCGAGCTTGTCAAAGTCGAGATCACCGGGCCAGACGGTCAGCGACACGTCATGAAAGTGTGTGCCGGCGTGTACGCAGCCGGAGGAACGCACACATGAGGCCCGACGTCGCATTCCTTACCGCTTCGCCGTGTGCCGCGTCAGGCGTACGGCGGAGACTGCTGAGGTTTGCTGCACGCAGACTTCGGCACCATACCGCCATCGACCTTACGGAGCCCACGTGGCTGACAAAAGATCCAGCATTTGTCTCGCAATTGTCTGCCCTGCACGAACTCGCGTTCATGAACCGCCAGAGTGGGGGGGATCTTCGGACGGCGGCGAAGGCTGTGGCCACGCACGCATTTCTGGTGCGGTGGCTCGACCGAAGCGATGCCCTCGTGGACGAGTGGCCAGGGCCTGCGCGCCTGAAAGCACGTCGCCGTCGCGGCATCCTGCGCCACCTCGACGGTCCGCTGCGAGGATTGCCATTTTTCCAACCGCCGCTTGGTCTTTACCGTACGAGCGAATCGCCGGAGCCGCGCGCCTTCCCGCTGTGGGATGAACTGGAGATACTCGTCCTGCCGGGACGCATCGACGAGAGCGGCTGGCGACCTACGAAGGATGAGATCACCTTCGACGAGGCGCGTGCATGGGTGGGCATGAAGGCGGCGACGCTCTACTACCACACCTCCCAGCGGAACGTGCCGGGCCAGATGTGGCGATCGCTCGGCGCCGACCCGGACAGCAATTTGCGGGAACTGCGTTTCGAGACCCGGCAGCTACGCGCGTGGGGCTTGATTTCTGGAATTCGGAGGCAAGCACGGGTCTAATTAAACTCGATCAACTCCACAAATCCATATCTCTCGACGCCGGCGGCAACGCCGGCATTTTTGTTGGTGCCGCACGTGATTGTCGCACTCACCCCGTGTTGCCGCGGCACCCCCGAATAGTTCGAACGTCGCCCCCCGACAGCAAGGCGGGACGCGTGTTTGTATGGGTTTAGGGCGCTGTTCTCATTCCAACTGATCAGAGAGACGCGAGTCAGCGCCGCCGGTCGAGCGCATCCCGCACCTTCTCGAGCACGACGGCATCAGGCCGCGCATAGCGCGCAGTCGTCGCCGGGTTCGTGTGCCCCATGACTTTGCCGATGAAGGGCAGCGGCAGCCCGGCCGTCGCGAGATCGCTGCCGAACGTGTGCCGCAGGTCATGGAAGCGCAGCCGCCGCGTGATGCCGGCGAGCTGCTTCGCGATTTTGAAGTAGCGGTTGATTGTCGATTCGCTGTACGGCGCGCCGTGCTCGGTGACGAAGACGTAGTCTTCCGGCTCGATCTCGCGGCCGGCGAGCGCTTCTTCGATCGCCGCGCGGCACGCGCGCGAGAGCGGGATCACCACTTCGCGTCCTGTTTTCTGCTGCAGGAGCGAGATCCAGCCATCGGCGAGCTTCACGCTTTTGACCTTCAGCCCCCGCGCATCGCCGTTCTTCCGGAGGCCGGTCTCGAGCGCGGCGATGAAGAGCAGTCGTGAACGGCGGAACCGCAAGAAGTACTCGTGAGCCGCATCGCTGTCGTCGCGCATCGCCGCGCCATAGCGGCGCTTCGACCCGAAGCGAGGATTGGGGTGGGTGTGAGCTGTGCCGCGAGGCATCGTTTGGAGCAGATAACGGCGGAACCCTTTCTCGTCGTCGAACGCCGCGAGGAAGCGCTTCCGCTCCTCGGCATTCAATTCGAGACAGGGCTTGTTCGTCTTGTGCTTCTTGAGCTTCTTCTTGAGCGGCGACTCCTCAATGACGTCGAGTTCCACGGCGTAGCCGAGGAGAAGCACCGCAAGGTTCATGTAGTTGTTCACCGTCGCGCCCGCGTAGCCCGCCGATTTGAGGCGCGCGCCGAAGCGATTCACGATGCCCGAGGTCATTTCGTTGAGGCGGAGCCCGCCAAATGCCGGCAGGAGGTGGCGATCGATGCCGTACCGGTAGTCGCGCGCGGTCTTCGGCGCGACGTTGGCTTCGATCGACGGCCAGTATTCGAGGATAAACTCGCGGAAAGTCGGCGCTTCCGGACTCGGCCGCGCGAATCCTGCCTGGACGCGAGCGCGGAAGGCGGACCACTGCTTCACCGCGTCGTCGTAGCTCGCCGCTTCGACGGTGGCGCGCTTGCGCTCGCGGCCGCCAGTGCCCGGCACGTACATCGAAAAGTGTGCCGAACCGGTTGCGGGGTCGTACTCGAAGCCGACGAGCCGCTGCGCCTTTCTGGTGCGGCCCGCGGTTTTCACGCGGGCTTCTTTGAGAGCAGGCGACGGCGTCGCGCTCCCTTGCGCGCGTCGATTGCCCGGCACACTTCGTCGCGATCGTAAAGAATCAGGCGATCCGAAACGTACTCCTTCGGGGCAGGAAAGATCCCGAGCCGTTCCCACTTCGCGATCGTCTGCGTCTGCACGCGAAGGCTCGACGCGACTTCGGCGCGCGAGATGAGGTTCTTGAGGTCCATGCGATGTCTCCAGCGCAAGGATCTCCTCCGGGTCGGAGAAAGTTTCGGAACGGATCGAAACGATGTCCGCGCGTTGGCTAGACGCGCGATTAGACACCTGGGCGGGAATGTCGGAAGTGTTGGGCTCCGACGGTGCTGCTAAGTTGTTGCTGCGGAAATGGTTAAATTTGGTGGAGCTGAACGGGATCGAACCGATGACCTCCTGAATGCCATTCAGGCGCTCTCCCAACTGAG
>WUUC01140178.1_pt1 | contig 18757 bp, 12 predicted proteins | sample 6278441 | NCBI WGS metagenome assembly WUUC01 (sample SAMN13675441, study PRJNA597444) | soil metagenome | isolation source: soil | place: USA: Washington | collected 2017-10 | reverse complement strand
GCCGCCGTCAAGATGGTGCACGCCGCGGCCAGCGGAGACGGCGGGGATCGCGAGATTCCGTCTGCGCCTTCTCCCTCGCGTCCAGCGCTGGTGCGGACAAGCCGGCGCGATCCGGCATCGCGCGATCCGCTTCGCCGCGGCAAACCTGACGGTTCGGCAAGGCCGAGGGTTCGGCACGAAGGGAATGGGGACGGTCATGTTGTGCGGCTGTTCATCGGGGCGGGACGTGATACCGGGATCCGTCCCGGCGATCTGGTGGGCGCGATCACCGGCGAAGCCGACGTTCCGTCGCGATCGCTCGGGGCGATCGAGATCGCTGATAAGTTTTCATTGGTAGAGGTGCCGGAAGCGCTTGCGGATCAAATTATCGGGGCGCTGAAGGCCACAAAGATTCGAGGAAAGAAGGTAACAGTGCGCAGGGAGAGAACAACTTGATGGATAACCAACGTCTGAAGATCGCCGTTTTCATTGATTTCGATAACATCGAGATCGGCGTAAAGACGACGCTGCACACGCAGTTCGACATCGCCGCGATCCTGGAGGGTGTCAAGGAGCGGGGCGAGGTCGTGACGAAAGTGGCGTACGGGGACTGGAAGCGGGCCGGCGATTACGGCCGTCTCCTCTCTCAGCACGCCATCAGGATGGTGCAGCGCAATCTGACGCCGGGAGGCGACAAGAACGGGGCCGACATCAACCTGGCGCTCGATGCACTCGAGATGGCGTTTACCCACGACCACATTAATGCGTTCGTGATTGTCGGCGGCGACAGCGATTTCATCACCCTCGTCGAGAAACTGAAGCAGTACGACAAGAAAGTGTTTGTCGTTGGTGGCCGGCAGTTCACGAGCCAGGTGATGCAGAAGAACTGCCACGAATTCATCGCGTACGAAAATCTGGTGGGCGGAAGGCGTCCGACAACGACGGAACCCAAACGGGACGGCGTGAGCGCCCCCGCCGACGTGGGAAAAGTCATCCCTCTGCTGAAGAGAGCACTGAAAGTTCTCTCCGACCGTGAAGTGTCGCCGCAACTCGGTCTGCTGAAGAGCACTCTGCTGCAGCTCGACTCGACGTTTTCGGAACGCGACTACGGCGCGAGCACGTTCCGCGATTTCATCGAGAAGGTTGCCAAGACGGGGATCGTCACGCTGCGTCACTCCGGCCGCAGCATGCTGGTCGACGCTGCAGACACGCCCGCAGAAACGCTGGACGTCCAGGCGGTGAGACGCGTCCCGGAGCCACCTTCCGGCGAAGGTTCTCTCGCGGCCGCTGGACCGCCGATCACTGCCGCGCCGCCCGTCATTCGAGATCCAGAGCAGATTCAACAGATCGTCGATCAAACGAAAGAAGCGTTGAACCGTGCCGGGCAGCCGCCGCGATGGCCGATGTACGTGCGCCAAATGAGGCAGTACCTCCGCACCGCCGATCCAAACTTCGACGAACACAAGTGGGGCTTCGCAACGATCATGGAGTTCCTGCGGGTCTGCCAGCGTGAAGGCTTGTTTCGACTGGAGCGCGATCGACGAGGACAGATTCGCGTGTTCCCCGGTCCGGTTCTGCAGAGTGCCGCAGCCACAACGGCGGCAGAACCGTCAATCCAGGCGGACCAGAATCGTGAGTTACTGCAGGGCGACATGGTAGACGCTCCGATTCCGGGTCAGATCGAGGCGACCGCAGGAGCCGAATTCGAAGACCGCACCCCGGTGGAGTCGGCCGCCGACGAGGTCATTGATATGGACCCGGAACCGAAGCCCGCAAAGACGCGCCGGGTCCGCAAGGCGTCGGCTTCCGGTCGACCGGCGGCGCGGAAATCCACGGGGGCGAAGACGTCGACGCGCCGCCGTAAGGCGCCTGTACCGGCGTGAGGGACGGTCTAGCTCCTGTGCTCTCGAATCGCGTCGAGGAACACGCCGCCGAGATCATCCGCTTTCCGGTTGCCGACGCCCTTCACCGCGAGCAAGGCAGCCATCGATGCCGGTCGCAGACGAGCCATATCGCGCAGCGTCACGTCGTGAAAAATCACGTACGGAGGGACGCCGCGAGAACGCGCGATCTCTAAACGGACGGCACGGAGACGCTCAAACAGCGCACGGTCGACGTCCTTCCACGCCTCGACTTCCACTTTCGACTGGGCCCGAGGAGCGCCTTTTGTCGGGACTCGCTGTCTGGCAAGCGCGAGGCTGGGCATGCTCTCGGGATCCCTGAGCAAGTTCAAGCCCCTGGCAGTAAGCACGAGGACCGGGTAGGCCGTGTCGGTCTGCTGCAGCAGCCCAAGTCCGGTCAACTGTTCGATATAACCCCGCACCTCGGCCACGGATGCGTGCGGCAGCAGCCCGAAGGTGCTGAGTCGGTCGTGTCCGCGCGCGGCGACCTGGTCGCTCGCATGTCCGCGCAGAACGCTTGCGACGTGCAGGGCTCCAAATCGTTGGCCCACGCGTGCAACGCAAGAGAGAATTTTTCGAGCGAGCACCACAGGGTCGGTCATCGGCTCGAGTTCGTTCAAGCAGAAATCACATGCGCCGCAGCCGTCCTTCTGATATCGATCGCCGAAGTACTCGGCCAAGTGGCGATGACGGCAGCCGACGCCCGACGCGTAGCGTTCCATTTGTCGCAACAAGCCATGGCTTGCGTCGGTCAGCTCGCCATTCTGCTCGAGCATTGCCCGCCACTTCATGAAGTCGGCAGGCGAATACATCAGCAGACATTCGGCTTCCAGTCCATCGCGGCCCGCCCGTCCGGACTCCTGCTGATAGTGCTCGAGCGAGCGGGGGGCGCCAGCGTGCACGACGAAGCGCACATCGGAGCGGTCGATCCCCATTCCGAACGCGACGGTCGCAACGACGATATCGGCGCGCTCGCCGAGAAACGCATCCTGATGGCGGCTTCGTTCGTCATCCGACAGGCCGGCATGGTAAGGCACTGCGGTGTTGCCCATTCCAGTCAGCCACGCTGCGAGCGCATCAACCTCGCGCCGTGACGTGCAGTAGATAATCCCGGATTCACCGTGGTGACGTGCCAGCACCTCGAGCAGCTGCTTTTTCAGCGTGGCGCGCGGCAGCGCGCGGTATACGAGATTGGGGCGATCGAATGAGCCGATGAATTCCAGCGGTTCATTGAGCCCCAGTTGCGTCGCGATGTCGCTCCTGACGCGGCGTGTTGCCGTAGCCGTGTAGGCGTGCAGGCTCACGCCGGGCAGGCGCTGCCGGAGACGGCCGAGCTGCCGGTATTCAGGCCTGAAATCATGTCCCCACTGGCTGATGCAATGGGCCTCGTCGACCGCTACGAAGCTGACGTGGCAGGACGAGAGCAGCGAGAGGAAATTATCGGATCCGTCTCCGACGAGCCGTTCCGGCGACACGTAAAGAAGTCTGTATCGCCTTTCCCGGAGTCCCGCGACTACTTCCGCCTTTTCTGCCGGGCTGAGTGAGCTGTTGTACAGTGCGGCCGGCACGCCGTTGCCGGTCAGCGTATCCACTTGATCCTTCATCAGCGAGATAAGCGGTGAGACGATGAGCGCGAGCCCCGAGTGGACCAGCGCAGGCGCCTGAAAGCACAGCGATTTGCCGCCGCCCGTGGGCAAGACCACTATCGAGTCGCGTCCGGCGAGCACTGCCTCCATCGCTTCCTTCTGAAGCGGACGAAAGGTTGTGTATCCCCAATAACGTGCGATCGAGTTCTGCAAGGTGGAGTCGATCATGCCCGCCAACATTATCTACGGGCTGAGTACGCGAGTACAGCATGACGCGCTATAGTGGCTGAAGGGCGGCATTCCATGACGAACTTCGATGTTGATGAAGCGCGCAACGCTGAAAAGCTGATCGGCGGTTTGCGGCAGGCTCTGCTTCGGCTGCACAAGGTGCTGCTCGATTGGGAGCGGGCCGGCTACGAACGCATCCATGGCCGACAATCGAGCCACGATATGCTAACAGCCCTTTTGAATGATCCTCAGTTCGCCTGGCTGCGCCCGATGTCGCAGCTCATCGTGCGCATTGATGAAATACTCAGTGACAAGACCCCGCCAATGCGAAATGACGTCGACGCGATCGTTTCACAAGTGAGGGTGCTCACCTCTCCGAACGAAACCGGCAATACCTACGAGCGACGCTACGACATGGCCTTGCAGCAGCACCCTGATGCCGTGTTCGCGCATCGCGACTTGATCGCCCTGCTGAAAACCGAGCAGTCCAAATAAGCATCGAATGTTGGCGCGGCACCATGAGTGCCGCGCCGTCGACGAAGCGATACGTTACAGGGGCAGTCCGAGAATACGGTTCAGGAATCTCGCGATCGCTCCGATGCTTCCATCCGCGTCGAGCAGGCCAGTCAACGCGCACAGCAAATTGCCAAGCAAGTTTCCCGGTCCGGGTTGCGCCTGAATGTCGAGCACGACCCTATTCAAGTGGATCACCAACCCGAGTACATCAAGATCGAGAGGACCCAACTCGAGGTGGAGCACCTGGCAGGAGGTACCTTGAGTGCTGGTGAGCGGGAAATTGACTGCAAAGTCGGTTAGGGTCGCCACAATCTCCCCGGCTGTGTTGGTAACCGTCCCAGAGAGTGTTCCCACTGCGTTGATGACGCCGCCTTGCGCGTCAAATTGATTGATGTCGAGGAAGCCGGTGAAGGTCAGCCCGGGGCCAGCCGACCCCACTATCGGAATGTTCTGCGTTGGTGTTTGAGCGACGGCGGGCGTTGACGGTAGCAGCCAGAGGGTGGCGGCGAGAACTGTGAGTAGCGCGCGTCTTTTCATTTTCTATCCTCCTTGTTCCTGGGGGAACGCAAGGATCACTGCAATGAAATTGCCACGAATTAGGGATGCAACGAATTAACGTTTACGGCCGACGGGGAAAAAGTCTGAGCGCGCGCAGAAATCGCATGACATAAAAAACGACGCAGTGAAAATTTTTCCCTGATCGTTTGAAATCTACGTATGTCGCGCGGCACATCCGTTGCTGCAATGAATAAGGTGAAGGACGAATCCTCCAACTTGCACAATTCGAATACGCGATCGCGACTCGACCGGCTGTCCGCATGGTTGAATGGCCTCGGACCGCGAGCCCATGAGCTCGCTGCCACATATCCGAACGGTGTTCGAAGCCTGGTTGCTGTTGCCGTTGTCCTCGTCGTACTGACCGGTTGGTTTTTTTATCAGGTGCTCGCCGGGTTGCCTGGACGTGATCAGTTGCGCGAGCTGGACGACACGGCCGAGGGCACCACCGTTTACGACGCATATAACCGGCCTGTCTTCACATTTCCCACGCGCTATCGCGTTGAGGTACCGCTCGCACGCATCTCGGCGAACCTGCGGCACGCGATTGTCGCGGTGGAAGATGTGCGCTTTTATGAACACGACGGCATCGACGGCATCCGTCTGATTGGCGCGATCATCACCGATCTCCGAGAGCGCAGGGCGGCTGAGGGCGCGAGCACGATCACTCAGCAACTCGCCCGCGTCAGCTTTTTGAGTCCGGCCAAAACGCTGCGCCGCAAGGTGCGTGAAGCCATCGTTGCGCAGCAGATCGAGCGGCTCTACACGAAGGATGAAATTCTCGAGCTCTACCTCAACAAGGTGTACTTCGGCGATGGGTTGTACGGCGTCGAAGCGGCTGCACGCGGGTACTTCGGCAAATCCGCTGCTGATTTGTCCGTGGCGGAGGCCGCGATGCTGGCCGGCGTTGTCAAAGCGCCGTCGGCAGGCAATCCGTCGGCGAACCTCGATCGCGCGATCGAGCGGCGGAATCTTGTACTGAAACTGATGCGAGAGCACCGTTTTATCGACCAGCCGACGTACGACGGTGCTATCGCAGAGAAAGTGGCGCTGCGCGATACGCTGCGGCACGAAGATCCGGTAGGCGTGCATTTTAAGGAGATCCTCAGGCGGCAGCTCGTCGAGCGCTTTGGCAAAGACGCGGTTTACCAGGGCCGCTTGAAGGTCTACAGCTCCATCGATTCAGATATGCAAAGGGCGGCCGAAACGGCGCTCACCACATCTCTGGAAGAGATCGAATCGCGGCTGAGGCGTGACACCGATCCGTTGCAGGGGGCGCTGCTTGCCCTCGACCCTGGCACAGGAGAAGTGCGCGCGGTTGTCGGCGGCCGCGATACCGACAGCGTGGGACTAAACCGTGCGCTGCAAACAAAGCGTCAATCCGGATCGGCATTCAAGCCGTTCGTCTATGCCGCGGCTCTCGAGAGCGGGTACGCACCAGCGAGCGTCATCGATCGGCTCAACACGCCGATTGACACATATGAAGGCGCATGGCTGCCGGAGGATGAGCACTCGACAGCAGCGTCAATGACGGTTCGCACCGCGCTCCGCACGTCGAGCAACCGGGCAGCCGTCCGGATATTGGAGAACGTGGGCATTGAACGGACGGTTTCCTATGCGAAGCAACTCGGCGTGGGCACCGTTCCGAACGTGCCGTCGCTGGCGTTGGGGTCCGGGGAGGTCACGCTGGCGTCGATGACCTCGGCGTATGCCGCGTTCGCGCACGGCGGCGTTGTGCGCGATCCGGTTTTCATCAGGCGCGTGGAAGATTCGCTCGGGAACGTTCTCTTCCAAGCCGATTCGAAGCCGCGTCGCGCTCTGTCGGAAGCGAACGCGTTTTTGATGGCGACGATTCTTGCCGATGTCATCGATGCGGGGACGGCGAATCGCGCCAGACGGCTCGGCTTTACGCTGCCGGCAGCTGGGAAGACCGGAACGACGAATGATTTCGTGGACGCGTGGTTCGTCGGCTTCACGCCAAAGCTGGTCGCTGGCGTTTGGGTCGGGTTCGATCGGCCCCGCACGATCGTCAAGAACGGCTTCGCCGGTCAGCTGGCTGTTCCGATGTGGGCGAGGTTCATGAAGGCCGCGACCAGCAGGCATGGCTCCGGATGGTTCGAGCTTCCCTCAAATGTTGTATCGGTCCAGGTATGCCGCGTTTCGGGAAACCTTCCCGCGTCCGGATGCCGAAACGCTGCGTCCATTAGCCCTACTGGTGAGATTACTTACAAGTCGATGGTGTATACCGACTACTTCGTCCGCGGCACCGAACCGGTCCAGTTTTGCGCTGCGCACGCCGCTGAGTATTTTCCATACCCAGAGCCGTACTTTGCAGTGACGTCGCTCGATGATGTCGTAGGAATGGCAGGAACGTTCGAGTCCGTCGTTTCCTTGCCGGACCCCATGCCAGGACCTCCTGCTCCGGCGCTTCCGCCGCCTGCTCCTCCAGAAGCGCCACCACCCCCGCCGTCACATTAAGAGAGCCGTCGGTTGACCGTACAATAACGGCGTTGATGACCCACACGTACCCACCGGCGCGCATTGTGGCGCCGAAGGCCTACGAGCACTTTGCGCGGCACCTTGCGCAAGCGCGCGCGAGGGGACACTCGCCGATAGCCGCGTTGCCAGAACCTGCGGTCATTGAAAAGATGATCGACACGACTTTCTGGGCCAGTCTGCGGCGGGAGGAAGGCTACACCCCGAAGATTTCGATGGCATACCTGCCACCGGAGCAGGACCCGCATGCCATGCGCCTCGATCACCCGATTCCTCTGGCGCCCACTGCCCTCACAAAGATTGCGCCCATCGTCGAACATGCGGGCATTCATCTCGGCGTGTGGCGGTATAACGATGAGCTGTGCGTCTGGGGTACGACCCACAACATCCCGACGTTCGCGTTCGTGCTGGAAGTCGTCGAGCCGGGATTGATCGTCCTGAAGCATCATCGCGGCGAGCAATCGGGGAAATATGTGAACGTCGCGGTGCTCGAAGGCGATCAGATCAAGATCGTCGATGAGAGCGCGTCGAGTCTTCCCGATTGCCCCGATCTTGTGACGTCGCTTCTCGGCTTCGACTCCCCGGCGTCGTGGGTGGATTCGGTCAATGTGCTGGTTCAGATCGCCGTCGCGATGCGTGCGCACGGCCGCGGCGGCTCGCTTTTGGTGGTGCCGCAGGGCAGCGAGCAGTGGCGCGAGTCCATCGTGCATCCCATGGCGTACGCAGTGTCGCCGCCATTCCGCGAGCTGAGCGAAGTGATGCGCGAAACGGGGGCGGGAAGGGCGACCGATGTCTGGAAGGAAGCGCTGCGGGAGACGGTCGATGCGATCGCCGGCCTTACTGCGATTGATGGCGCTGCGGTTCTCACCGAGGGCTATGAGTTGCTGGCGTTCGGCGCGAAGATTCAGCGCCGGCGGGGCGCAGCCCCTGTTGAAACGGTGACGGTGACCGAACCCATAGAAGGCGGTGTGCCGAGGATTCTCAACGTCTCGCAGCTGGGCGGCACCCGGCACCTGTCTGCGGCGCAGTTTGTGCACGATCAACGCAACGCGATCGCCCTCGTGGCGTCTCAAGACCGGCGGTTCACGGTCTTCGCGTGGTCCCCATGCGAGGTGAGTGTTCACGCGCACAGAGTCGAGACCCTGCTGCTATAGAGACCCCCCCAATCCCCCCCGTCCGCTAGAAGTACCGCTTAATGCGCACTGCGAACGTGCGCGGTTGCACCAGACGCGTGCCGACGAACACTGACTGGAAATTGTAGAGCGCCGTTCGATCAGTGAGGTTTGTCGCCTGCAGTTGGACGCTCCAGGTGCGCCGCCCCGCTGTTCGGCCGTCATAGCCGGCGGCAAAATCAACAATCGTGCGCGGGCGGACTCGCGGCGGATCGGTCTCGAGGTTGACGAATGGCAGCAGATCGAAAAAGTCGCGATCGGCTGCGACTTCGGCCGGATCGGACGGGTTCGAGACGAGGCCGCTGTCGTATCTGACCGACGCCCCGAACCACAATCCTCTCGCGGCCGCGTAGTTCGCGGTCCCGTGGAGGCTGAGTGTCTGGTCGTGATCGATTCGGAAGGGTCCTTGCGAGAGAAGATCGACGGCATCCTGTCCGATGAAAAGGCCACCGGTAAATGGCGGCGTCGAAACCGCACGGCTCACGGTTGTGCTCAGGGTGCCGGATAATCCGCGCCGTCGTGTAAACGTAAGACGCGCCTCACCGCCCTCTACGCGTATCGCCGCAAGAGTCGTCGGGAAGATCACCCCGGTATCGAAGAAATTGTTGTTGTCCTGCTGGTCTTTCGAGTCCTTGCGATAGACCGACAGGTCGATGCTCGCCAGCGTGCCGATCGCTCGCTGAAACCCCGCTTCATACACGTTCTGACGCTCGGGCCTCATCGGCTGGTAGGTGCGGCCGAGCGCTTCTTTCACGCTGTCAGGGGCCAATGCGCTGGCGGCCGGCGAACTGGACAGCAGCAGGTTCTCATTCGGCGGGGTCTGATAGTTCCGGTTATAAGAAGCTCGGAGCACTCCGATACTGCGTGGAAGCAGATACGCCACGCCGACGCGCGGCTGGACGTGCGTGCCTTCCACGAGGAACTGATAGGAGTCGTATCGGAGGCCGAGCGCGAGGGTAGCCGCGCGTCGGCGCATGCTGGTCTGGACGAACCCGCTGACCATCCGCCCTGCCCGCGAGTCGCTGAAGATGAACGGCGTGCCCCCCCTCGTAAGGTCGTGCGGCAGCAGCGACGCGTTGAAACGGGTGGAACTCGGGTCGTTGAACGCCGGGCTTGTAATGCCAAGGGTGAATTCTTCTCTGACGGGGAAGCGCTGCAGGTCGACGCCGGCACGCAAGCTCTGCAAGCCAATCAGCTTCGTGTAACGGAGCGACCCTGAGAGTGTCGACAGAGATCTCTGCTGCGATGCCGTGACCGGCGTGTCGCCTGCGCTCGGATCGAGTCGCGCGGTCGTTCCGCGATATCCGAGCACTGACTCGAGTGTCGATCCGGAATCCACGCTGCGAAGATACGACGCCCACACCGCACCGTCGGCCAGTGTTTGCCGCTGATCCTGCCCGGCTGCATGCTGCGATCGCAGGTTGGCAATCTGAAAGTGGGAGCGGCCGCCCATCGCCTGAAGCCGAAGCATGTCGCGATCACTTGCTTGTAAATCGAATCGCAAAAATCCGCGCCCGAAATGTCCGGCGTTGTGGAGGTTGTCGACGCTGACCTGATCCAGAAAGCGATCGGTGCGCATGCCGTTCACCGAGGCGAAGTATCCCGTTCGACGGCTGCCGCCCCCAACTTCGGCCGCGCCTTGCCAGGTATTGAACCCCGCGAGCGACAGCATGATGTCGCCCGCCGCGCGGCGCGAAATCCCGAGACCGCTGCGGCTCGTAAGGACCGCGACACCGGAGACCTTGCTGCCGAATTCAGCTGGGATATTCCCGGTCATCAACTCGGCGGTCTGGATGACGCTCGAGTCGAGTGCGTTCGCGAACGCGCCCGTCAACTGGTCGCTAATCGTCAACCCGTCTACGACGAACGTCATCTGGTTGTGAGCGCCGCGGGGGTGGATGGCGCCATTCGCGTTCTGCGCAAACCCGGGAAATGTCACGAGAACCGACTCCAGCCCGCGACTGCCAAGCGGTGTGGGCAGCTGTTCGATTTGCGCCATGCTGACTTGGGTGCGCGTGCCGGCGGAAATCGTATCGACGAGCGGCTCGTCCGGCGTGACCGTCACGGAGGTCGACTGGGCGGCCAGTTCCAATGTGACGTCCACGTCGAAAGGGACGTTGGTGCGTAGATCCAAGTGGCGGACGTGCGAAGCGAACCCGGGGAACTCGATTCGAAGCTCGTATGAATCGAGCGGCACATTCGCCAGTTGAAACGCGCCATCGGACGCGGTGGTCGTCGACCTCTCGAGCGCGGTAAGCCGCTTGGAGAGCCTCACCTGTGCTTCCGGGATTGGCAGCCCTTGCGAGTCGCGCACCACGCCCCGCAACAGCGCGACGGTTTGGGCCGATGCGGCAGGAGGGGATCCAAGAATCACCGCAAAACCAAAACAGCACACCACCGCGGTATGTAGAAATAACCTCATATTGTAGCCTATGCTACACTTTGTTGTCAGGCTTGTCAATTCCGCACCGTTTTGGTCTAGTGAAGACGTGAAAAGATCACTCCCAGGAGCTCGCACAGGATTACGTTGAGAGGATCGCCGAGCTTATCTCGAAGACCGGCGAGGCGAGAACTAGTCGTGAGGTTTCTGACGGCGATCGGTGTGCGACCCGACATCGCCGAGTCCGACGCATAGGGGATCGAGCACCACGTCAGCCGCGAAACGCTCGCGGCCTTCGTCGAGTACTTGAAAAATCTCTCTTAAGCCCTGACCGAAAGAATCAGGCTGCAGCCGCCTGCTTCCGTTCTGCGCGCGTCCAACGTTCCGCCGTGCGCTTGGGCAATGCGGGCCGCGGCCGCCAGCGTGATGCCGGCAGGAATCCCGCCAGGGCGATCGGACCATTCGAGGTCAGACAGCCTCGTGAATTGATCGGCCGACATCCGATACGTATCCTGTCGCAGCTCGCAATACGCGGTGCTCTCGGCGATCTTCGTCGCGACGTGAATCGCCCCACCCTGACCTGACGCTTCGACCAGCGCCACCAGGGCGCCGACGCACGCCTGCAACGCCACCGTGAGCAGCCGGGCATCGGCATTGAGTCGAATCGGCCCGTCGTGAAGATCGAGGGAAGCGTGCGACTCCGTGACGCGAAGCTCCTCTTCGAGAGCTCTCACGGTCTGTTCCACGAGGTTGTTGAGCGACACAGGCCCCATCTCCGGGGATGGATCTTCGAGCAGCACCCGGAGCGCCTGAAATGCGCGCATGTTGCGTTGGACGCCGACGCGTGCCAGCGAAAGCCCGATCCGTTCTCGAAGCGGACGGGCTCTGGCTGCAATCAGGTTGAAACAGGAGGCAACACCCTCGAGCTCCTGCGACATATCACGCAGCGCGAACGTCACGGGAATACTGGTCGGAAAAGCGAGCACCGGCCCGGTCGGGTCCCCCGCTCGCCGACGCGATTCGAGCTCGTCGACATAGTGCGCATCGTGTCGCATGCGATATGTGGGCGGCAACCCTTGCCTCAGTCCGCGGGATTTTTCAACCGCGGGGGTCGAGTCAAGATAGTCGTCGAGAAAAGATTCTGCAGAAGTTGTGGTTGTCGGATCGATTGGTTCGGACATGGTGCTCATTCTGCCACACGAATTCTTTCAGTACGACGTCAATTAGCCGTTTATTTGCGGTGGGCGCAAATTTTGTTCGCGGTATGATGCCCTAAGCTTGGACGAGCAGATGTTCCATCGAACCTTTGTGGCGTTTGCCCTGATCGCGCTGACCACGCCGACCTCCGGTCAACAACGCGATCGTGGACAGATTTCAGACAAGCACAAATGGGATCTCACCGCGATCTTTCCGTCCGATGCCGCGTGGCGTGAAGCGAAGGACAGCTTCGCCCGCGAGATCTCGCAGGTGCGTCAATTCAGAGAGACCCTTGGCGACTCTCCTTCAAGACTGGCCGATGCGCTGGAGTCCGCGACCTCACTTCGAAAGATGCTCGCCCGGCTCGCGACCTACGCGAGCCTTAGAGCCGACGAGGATACCCGGATCGGCGAACATCAAGGCATGCGCCAGGAAATGACGCTGCTCGGCACGACGTTCGGTGCGGAGGTCGCCTACATGCAGCCGGAAATTCTTCAGATCGATCGGGCTCGGCTGCAGCAATTCATCACATCGGACCCGAGGCTCGAGTCCTTTCGCTTTTACCTTGAGGAGATCGTCCGCCGGGCGGCACATACGCTCAGTGAGCCGGAAGAAAGGATGCTGGCAAGCGTCGCGCCTTTGGCCAGCTCTCCGTCGACGACGTTCGGTCTCCTCGTAAATGCCGAATTTCCGTATCCGACGATCACTCTTAACGACGGGCGGTCCGTGAAAGTCGATCAACAAGCGTTCGCCACGCTGCGACAGTCGCCGGTGCGCTCCGATCGGCAGAAGGCGATGGCGGCATTTTTCGTTGCGCTCGGCGGGTTCAACAGCACTCTCGGCGCGACGCTGGATGGGTCCGTTCAGGCCGGCGTGTTCCAGGCGCGGGCACGCAAGTACCAGTCAGACCTGCACGCCCGGCTCGACGTCCCGAATATTCCGGTGACTGTGTACTCGAGGTTGATAGAGGGCGTCAATCGCAGCCTGCCCGCATTTCATCGATATTTGAATCTGCGCAAGCGAATGATGGGCGTAGACGAGCTGCACTATTACGATTTGTATGCGCCCCTTGTGGGCTCGGTCGATCTCGCGTACAGCCCCGACGAATCCCAGAAGCACATTGTTGCCGCGATCGCGCCGCTCGGAGCCGGTTACGTGGCCGCGGTGACGCGCGCGTTCAACGAGCGGTGGATCGACTGGTATCCCAACGAAGGCAAGAGGTCAGGCGCCTATTCAGCTGGCGGGGCGTACGATGTCCACCCGTACATGCTGATCAACTACAACGGGAAATACCACGACATGAGCACGGTGGCGCACGAGCTTGGTCACGCCATGCATAGTTATCATTCCAATACAGCACAGCCGTTTCAGCTCGCGGGATACCATACGTTCGTCGCGGAGGTGGCGTCCCAGTTGAATGAGGATCTCCTTCTCGAGCACATGCTCGAACAGGTGAAGGATCGCGACACGCGGCTGTCGATTCTCGGCAACTACCTGGAAACCCTGAAAGCGACGGTTTTCCGTCAGACCCAGTTTGCCGATTTCGAGCTGCGGATGCACGAATTGGCCCAGCAGGGGAAGCCGCTCACTGGCGAAACGCTATCCACGCTCTACCTTGATGTGACGAAGAAGTACTACGGTCACGAGCAGGGAGTCTGCATCGTCGACGATTACATCGCCCATGAGTGGAGCTTCGTGCCGCATTTCTACAGCAATTATTACGTGTTTCAATACGCGACCTCGTTTATGGCCGCCACCGCCCTGTCAGAGGGAGTTATGGCGGCCGGACCCCGTGGCGCAGATGCAACTGCAAAATACCTTCGGTTTCTGTCGGCCGGCGGCTCCAGGCATCCGATCGATCTTCTGAAGGATGCCGGCGTTGACATGGAAACCGATCAGCCGCTCGAGCTCACGATCAGGAAGATGCAGCGCGTCATGGACGAGATGGAGAAACTGCTGGGACCGTAGCGTCGACCCGATAACCAGGACGACCATGCCGTCCTGGATTCGACCGCTGCCGGGCAGCCTCACCCGGCCGTTATCCTTATTAATACTGATCGCCTGGGCCGGAGTCATGGCCGTGCTCATCGAACGCTCGTACCTCCAGGCGTCGAGCAATCTGGCTACCGATCTTGCGAGGTACGGCTCGGCCGCGAAGTGGCGGGGCGTCTACTACCGGGGCGAGAAGCTTGGATTCACCGTCAGTCAGACCGTTCCGGTCGAAGGCGGCGATGGCGAGAGCAATGGATTCGAGCTGCAGGAAGATGGGCAGCTCCAGATGTCCCTCCTTGGCGCCCACACCCTGACGAAGATTCGAACGACAGCTCGAGTGAACCGCTCGTTCGACTTGCAGTCGTTCGTCTTCGCTCTGGACCCCGGCACCGGACCGATTACCGTTGCGGGAGACGTGCACGACCGCGAACTCCGCATTTCAATCATCACCGGCGGCCGCACTCGTACGGAAGTCAGGCACCTGACAGAGCGTCCGATGCTCACACTGAACCTTATCAGGCGCCTTGCAGATACGGGACTCACCACAGGCGCCCGGCATCAGTGGAGCGTGTTCGATCCTGCCACGCTGCGGAATGCGCCGGTCACTGTGACAGTCGGCGAGCGAGAGATCGTTCGGGCGGCGAACATGCCGATCCCGGCGTTTCGCGTGGAAATGGAATACAGCGGTCTTCGGACGACGTCGTGGGTGACCGACACTGGGGAAATCGTACGTGAGGAGAGCCCCCTCGGTTTCATTACTGTTCGTGAAACCTCCGAGCGTGCGAGAGCGCTTGCCGTGCCTGGTCAAATCCGGCAGGACCTGTTGAAAGCTGCGGCCGTGGTGCCGAATGTGTCGCCGCGGGTGCCCCCCATAAGCGATCCGCGAGCCGTTCGCCGCCTTCGAATGCGGATCGAAGGAGCCGACTTAACTTCTGCGGACCTGATTGGTGTCGGCCAGCGTGTGGAAGGGGATGTGGTCGAGATCGTCGATGCCCAGACCCTTGTGGCGGGCGCAGCGGACCAGAACATTGCGACGTATCTCCAGCCAGAAGCCCTGATCGAAAGCGACGACCCCGATATTCGCGCAGCCGCGGCGGACGCGGTCCGGAGTGTCGTCGGCGCCCGAGCTCGAGCCGAGGCGCTGACGCGATACGTAAACTCCACCGTGCAGAAGAAGCCCACCGTAAGCATTCCTTCGGCTCGTGAAGTGCTGCGGACCAGAATCGGCGATTGCAACGAGCACACGGCGCTCTTTGTGGCGATGTCGAGATCGCTCGGAATTCCGGCGCGCATTGCCGTGGGATTGGCGTTCGTCCATGGCGCGTTTTATTACCACGCATGGCCCGAGGTATACATCGATGAGGGCGGCAACCGTGGGCTGTGGCTTCCCGTCGATCCGACGTTCAACCAGTTTCCGGCCGACAGCACCCATTTTCGTCTCGCGCGCGGCGGCCTGGAGAAGCAGGCCGTCATCATTCCGCTGATTGGTCGCCTGAAGATGACAATCCTCGATGTCGACGTCGTGCCCGGATCGGTGCCCGTTCTCGTCGGACAGACGGCGAATGCGCCAGCGCCACTTTTGCCGCGAGAAACGGATTCGACCTCATCGCCGCGCGAGTCGGGCTGGTGCCTGCCATGTTTCCTCGGTGGTCACCGATGATTGCGGTCCACGATTTGCGAAAACAGTACGGCCGGTTTACAGCAGTCGATGGCGTGACCCTCGAAGTACAGCCTGGGGAGATTCACGGGTTTCTCGGACCTAACGGTGCTGGAAAGACCACGTCGATTCGAATGATCGCGGGCCTGCTGAAACCGACCTCCGGACGCATCATCGTAAATGGACATGATCTCGCGACGAACCCCGAATCGGCCAAAGCATCGCTGGGGTTCATCCCGGACCGGCCGTACATCTACGAGAAGCTGACCGCCGGTGAATTCCTTCGATTCCACGCCGGTCTCTACGGTGTGAACGGAAACGGCATCGACAGGCGCGTTACCGAGATGCTCGACCTGTTCGAGCTCGCGCGCTGGGAACACGAGCTGGTTGAGAGCTTCTCCCACGGCATGAAGCAGCGGCTTGTCATGTGCGCCGCGTTTCTTCATCTTCCCCGGGCCGTGCTCGTCGACGAACCGATGGTCGGGCTCGATCCGCGTGGCGCGAAGCTGATCAAGAGCGTCTTCAGGCGGATGAAAGAGCGCGGTGTCGCGATTCTAATGAGCACCCACACGCTTGAGGTGGCGCACGAGATGTGCGATCGCATCAGCATCATCCTGCAGGGCAAAATCATCGCCCGCGGGACAGTGGACGAGCTGCGCCGGTTGGCTGGCAGCGACGATGAAGAGCTGACGCCGGTGTTTCTGAAGCTGACCGGTGGCAGCGGTCTTCAGGAGATTGACGAGATTGTCTAAATGCAACCATTCCCTTATCTATTCCTGCCGGCGTACTGGTCGTCACGCAACCGCGCGAGGCTGAGCGATCGCGCCGACCTCGTTCGTGCCTGGGTGTTTGGCGGCGTTGCCGCGCTCGTGTGTGCGGCGCTGTTCTGGGGATCATTCTGGGTGACGAGCCAGCTCGACGCATACGAAGAGCTGGGTGATTTTCTTCTGCGCATCGGACTGTCGTGGCTGTTCCTGACGTTTTTGTCCTTCCTGGCATTCAGTGGCGTCGTGACGGCGCTCTCCACGTTTTTTCTGTCAGAAGATCTGCGCCTGCTCATGGCGGCACCCGTTGCGATGCGCCGGCTCTTCTGGGCCAGGTTCGTGAAAACGGTTCTGCAATCATCGTGGATGGTCGTCGTATTTTTGCTGCCGGTCCTTCTTGGCGTCGGCATCGCACGATGTGCGCCGTGCATGTTCTATGTGACCGCGTTGCTCACGGTAGCCCCGTTCTGTGTGATCCCTGTGGCGCTCGGCGCCGGCACGACGCTCCTGCTCGTCAACGTGTTTCCGGCGCGACGCGCCCGCGACATCCTCATGCTGATGGGGCTCGTGTTCGCCGGCAGCATCGTGCTGTTGCTCCGTTTCATCAAACCGGAGCGCCTCTTGCGGGTGGAATCTCTCCCCGACGTGATGGGCTTCTTTGCGACCCTCCAGTCCCCGATTACACCGCTGCTGCCGTCGTTTTGGGCGGGGGAGACGCTGTTTGCAAGTCTGACAGGGGGCCGGGATCTGCTGCACGGCGGCGCATTGTGGACGACCGCCGCGGCCTTTACGGTCGCGCTCGCCACGGCGAGCGAACGATGGTATTTCTCCGGGTTCAGCAAATCACAGGAAGCGCGGAAAGCGCGCTTCACGAAGCTTCTGGTTCTCGACCGCCTAGCCGGCACGCTTCCCCTGTCCCTGGTCCGGAGACATCTGCTGATTAAAGACTTGAAAGTCTTCCTTCGCGACGTCACGCAATGGTCACAGCTGCTGCTGCTGCTCGCGCTCGTCATGGTGTACCTCTACAATTTTCGCGTGCTCGATCTCGATCGGGTGCCTTACATGGCCGGCGTGATCAAGAACTTCTATGCGTTTCTCAATCTCGGGCTCGCGGGGTTCGTGATGGCGACCGTCTCTGCCCGATTCGTGTTTCCGGCCGTGTCGTCCGAAGGTGCGGCATTCTGGATCATTAGAACCGCACCGATTTCATTACGGGATTTCCTCTGGTCCAAGTTCTGGACTGGGCTCGTGCCGATATCGATGCTCAGCCTCACGCTCACCGTCGTGGCCAACGAGTTCCTCAACGTCGATCCCTTTCTCAAAATCGTCACTGGTGCTGGCATTGTCGTCATGAGTGTGGCGCTCGTAGGACTTGCGACAGGACTTGGCGCACGCTATCCGAGATTTTCAGCAGACAACGCCACACAGGTTGCCGGTTCGCCAGGCGGCGTAGCCTTCATGATCGCGGCGGTGTCGTACATCCTCGCGATGGTCGGTCTGCTCGGCTGGCCGTCTTCACTGTACCTCTGGCGCATGTCCCGGACTCACGCGCGGGCATTCCAGTTGGATGAGATCGTGCTGATCTCGACCTGCTTCGCGGCGGCGATGTCCCTCAGCGTCGCGGTTTTCGTTTACGGCATGCGCAGCGGTGTGAAGGCCCTCGAGGAGCTCTAGCCGGTCCCTTCTGACGAGTCGTCGTTCGACAACGCCGACCAATAAAACGCTCCAGAATAGCCCGCACCGCGCGCCGCCTCGACAATGGCGGCCCGGCTTCTCCGCGATCCGCGTGTCGGAAACTCGCCGAGGAGAACCGGACGATCGAATCCTAGATGCTCAACCGAGGTCTCGAGTGGTGGCTGGTGCTTCAGGCCGTCGTACCAATGCACCTGATAAAAATCGAGTCCGAGTCCTTTATAGAAGTCACGCCATCTCGTTCCCGCGGAGCCGACGGTTGCTGGTTGGAACGTGGCGGTGTGAACGAGTGAAACACTTTCCTCCAAGAAGCCGCGTATCTCTTCTGGTGTCACGATCTTGATCCACTCTGGCTCATTGATGATATCCCAGGCAAAAATCGACGATTCCTCGCCATAACGCTCGAGGAGTGGCCGAAGCACGGTGTCGAGCAGCGCGTGGCGGTTATCGCCATTTTGCAAGACATGCGCCCTTCCGCCCATCTGAACTCCTCGCGATGTCCGCGCGGTGTCGCACCAGAGAAAATCGAGCAGCACGAACATCACTCGGATCTCGTAACGGCCAGCCGCCTGCAGAGCCGCGTCGATGTCTCTGAAGACGAACCCGTCCAGTCCTTGTGGTCGTCCGCGGTCACTAAACTGG
>WUUC01118643.1_pt1 | contig 18758 bp, 13 predicted proteins | sample 6278441 | NCBI WGS metagenome assembly WUUC01 (sample SAMN13675441, study PRJNA597444) | soil metagenome | isolation source: soil | place: USA: Washington | collected 2017-10 | reverse complement strand
TAAGCAGGAAATCTGTAATATCACCAAAGAACGTGATGATCTCAACGAATGTATTATTAGATAAAAAAAAGACACGGTTGATTTTGAAAAACGGATAGCTGGTTACAGCTATCATTTCTGGCTTATCCAGATTGCCATCCTGCTTATAACTCAAGCCTGTTTATCGATTCGTGCTGTTTGTAAAGTATTCAAAATTTTTTCTACCCTACTTCCAATCACTAGAATACCTTCTATTATTCGACTATGGTTGTCAAAGTTTGGTCTACATAAACTAATGCAACCTAAAATATTAGCAAAAGATTGGTCGATAATCCTTGACCACACAATCCAAATTGGCAAGCTTAAAATTCTGATTATTTTGGGATTGAGATTGTCTCATTTACCCTTTAATCGAAGCCTTAGCTGATGTCCAACCATTAGTTCTTTTGCCTATGCAAAATTCAACAGGTCAAAAAATTCACGAAGTGCTTTCTGGTTTAAAAACCGAGTTAGGAACCATACGACAAATAGTCGCTGATCAAGGTTCTGATATTAAATTGGGTGTCGAGCTTTATAGAGAGGAGAATACAGATTGTGATTATATCAATGACATCGTTCATAAATTAGCACATTTTCTTAAAGCGGAGTTGAAAAACGATAAAACGTGGGAAGAACTGTCGAAAAGGGCTTCGGAGTCCCGCACTAAATTGCTTCAAACTGAATACGCTCATCTTATTCCTCCACAACGCTGGGACAAGGCGCGATATCTCAATTTAGAAGAACTTATTAAATGGGCTTATCGTATGCTGATAGGCTTACAAAGTGACAAACTCGCACTTGAAGAAATTGAATTTATTTTTAAACAATTTGCCTGGGTGTATGGGTTAAGTGACGGTATACTGAATTTATACCGGCTGTGGCAAGTAACAAGTATTAGTAGAGATTGGATTAGAAATTTTGGGATTCAATCAGACACAGCAGTTATACTATCAACAAAGCTTCAAGTACTTGAACTTAATTCTAGAGCTCAACATTTCGCTGATAAAATAATTCAATTTGTTTCAGAACAATCTTTAAAAGCAAAACCTAACGAGCGCTTAGTTGGTACCTCTGAAATAATAGAATCACTAATTGGCCTCGTAAAACATCATTCCAGCACCCAAAGCTGTTCCGGTTTTACTGGTTCTATTCTGAATGTAGCAGCTTTGACTGGCAAGATTGATGAGCAAAGCATTTTTGACGCATTAACAAATGTTAGGACTGCTGATGTTGAAGAATGGGAGCAAACATATTTTTCTTCGACAATTCAGAAAAAGCGAGCGAAGTTTTATCGACAAACTCCTCTAATGGATGATGAAATTTTTACTCGAAAAAACGGGACAGAAAATGGAACATATATATCAGTAGATTTCGAACCGGAAACGGGCTAGAATGGCCAGCCTAGGTCAGACCTGACCCATATGATTACAATTTTTACTTGATATTTTCTCGTCAATTTTATATTTTTTCCTTTCATTTTAACCGGAGGAACATATGAAATGTCGTATTGGATTTTTCTTTTTTATCTTATTCGTTATATCCTACTCTTATGAAAGTTTTGCTAATCAGTTTCTCAAGGAGGAAACTGTTCATAACATTGGGCATTCAATAAAGTTAAACGAGACATTTGATGGAAAAATCTACTTAGCGCCTGGTGCGATTTATGTGACAGAAACAGGAATATGCATTCATTGTCAAGGGAATATCATAGCAGTAAAGCAAATAGGCACTGATGAAAATGGTGTGTATGTTTTATCTAAAGAATGTAGATTTGATCAAGATTGGGAATGTCCAAAGTGTCATCATGTCAATAATGGCAATCGACATTATTGCACCAACTGTAACTATTGTAGACCTTAGATGAACATAAAAAAAAACTTTCTCAATATTTTATTGATTTTTCTTCCATACTATGGATATGGACAAGATGTGACTGGCATTTTGTCCCTTATTTCCGAAAAAGATCAAGAAACGATCCGTTCACTTTTTTATACGCTTGTTATTTCTGATCATTTTGCTTATACATTATTTGGCAATAAACCTGTTTCTTTATCAGGTGATTTTACCATTACTCCTATTAATAACACTTTAATTGGCTGTTCTTCTGGCGGATGTTTTTGGAATAAATGGAGAGTTTGGAATCAATACAGGAATTTATTTGAGATCAACAATTATATCTTAATTGATGAACCATCTGAAATCTATAAAGACATTCATTTTGTGGTTTTAATTAATAAAAAATTGTTTATCAAGACTGTTAAAGAAAATTCTAGTTTATTTAAAAAAATATTACATTCTCCTATCAACCCAGAAAAAATGCTAGAAGACATAGAATCCAATCGTCTATCTTTTCAACAATCTATCAAAAATCACGAACTATTATGGGGAATTTTGCTGGGTTATGGAAAACATAATGCCAAACTTTATTCTGATCGACATGAACTTTTAAAATTAAAAAAAGGTGGGTTAAACTCTCCTCTTTCTTTTAATGAAATAGAAAAAAAAATAGATGATTTGAACCAAAAGCTTCAACCCTTTGGTGACCATCACTACTCTCCCTTAATCTTACATTCTGTTCATTGCGTGGCAGATCCCTCTCACTCAGAAACCATTCAGTTGAAACAGATCTATCACAAGTGGCGAGGCAAAATTTCTGCTATTTATGCCAAAGGAGATTTCTTAACAATTACTCTTTCTCAATTAACAGCTGAGAAGGGACCTTAGGGCATGCCATCAATTGACGGCATATCTTAGATTAAATTAATCATTCATTCTCTAAATCATCCTCTATCAGATCCCACTCTTTTTCTGGCTCTACCGAGGGTGAATGATCATAGAGAGAAGGAGTAGAAGGAAGAGGACGTTCCCGTTTTTCTTTGCCTTTCAAATATAGACGAATAGGGACACCTGTAAATGCATAGGTTTCCCGAAATTGATTGTATAAATATTTCTTGTAAGTTTCTGTCAATAGTTTAGGATGATTCACAAACAAAATAAATTTAGGGGGTTGAACATCGACTTGAGCCATATAATAGATTCGAAGGCGTTTTCCGGTGATCATAGGAGGATGATTTTTTTGAATAGCAGTTTCCAAAAATTTATTCAGTTGATGTGTGGGAATTCGCTTTTTTGATTCTTGATGAACTTCATGAAGGAGAGGAAGTAATTGATCAACGTTTCTTCCTGTTTTAACAGAAGCAAATAGTTTCGGGCAGTATTTTAAGAAAAAAACTTGCTCTTCTATATTCTTTAAATAATGTTCCATCCGAACCCCTTTAGATAAATCCCACTTATTAAAGAGTAAAATACATCCTTTCCCTGCTTCTTCAATTCGGTTTGCAATTTTTTTATCTTGTGCTGTCATTCCCTCTTGCACATCCAACATGAGAACACAAAGATCCGCTCTTTCAATCGCACGCTCCGTTCGGATTGCTGCAAATTTATCAACTACTTCATGCTCAGCTCGTTTACGGCGTATCCCTGCTGTGTCAATAAGGGTATATAATTGATCTTGATGAGTGAAGGAAATGTCAATACTATCGCGGGTTGTTCCAGGAATAGGACTGACGATGCACCGTTCTTCATCCATCAAATAATTGACTAAAGAGGATTTTCCGACATTAGGTCTTCCTACAATGGCCACTTTAATGGATTGGACATCACTTTCTTCTTGCAAACCTCGAGGAATGTCTTTTAAAGCAATTTCGAGCAGTTCAGCAATTTGCCAATTTTGTGAAGCGGAAACCGGCACTATCTGTGAAATGCCTAAAGAGTAAAAGGGATGAATGAAAGAAACTTGGGAAATGTCATCCACTTTATTCACAGCTAGACAAACGGATTTTTTTGTTTTTAAAAGAATACGTGCCACTTCTTGGTCTAAATCTGTGACTCCTACTTGTGCATCGACAACCTGGATAATACTGTCGGCTTCTTCGATGGCAATTTCGGCTTGACGTTTGACTTCTTCATTAAATAATGCTTTGGAATAAGGATGAATTCCTCCGGTGTCGATCACTTCAAATAAAACCCCAAAAAATTCTCCTTCGCAATATAATCGATCGCGCGTGATTCCTTCTGCTTCATCCACAATTGCGATCCGTTTTCGGCAAATCCGATTAAATAGGGCAGATTTTCCTACATTAGGTCGACCTACAATAGCTAGTTTGGGAAGTCGTGTCATGGTTGTCCTCATCATTTCGGGGAAATTATAATTAAAAAAGAATAAAGATAAAACTTTTTTCTACTTTAATGTTTAGAAATAAATGTCAAACAATTAAAATATGGCATAAGTAATAATAATTGAATTTCTTATAGATTTATTTTTATGTCCTATCATCATGATGAAATTACTCTAACTAGCTTTAAAAAAGACTTTGAGAGATATTCTTGGAGTGTTTTTCGTCAAGATATTTTAGCCGGTTTATCTGTTTCTATGTTAACAATGCCACAAGCAATGGCCTATGCTTTAGTGGCAGGTTTACCGATTTCATGTGGGCTGTTTGCCGCTATCTATTCAGCAATGATTGTGGCTTTTTTTGGTTCTTCTCGTCATTTAATCGTTGGACCGAGTAATGCAATTTCTATTCTTATTCAATCTGGAATATCGAATATTTTATTTACCCATTTCCGAGACAGTTCTGGGGCTGAAAAAGACCTCTTAGTGATGCAAATTTTGACCCAGTTAGCTCTCTTGGTGGGTGCCATTCAGATGCTTGCCGCTTTATTTAAGTTAGGCCGTTTAACACACTTTGTTAGTCACTCGGTGATTGTTGGTTATATTGTAGGAATTACTTTAGCTTTAGCTGTTGATCAATTATTCCCTTTTTTGGGTTTAAAGGGGTCTTCTTCTGTTTCTTCTCTTTATGAGAAAGGGCTTTATATTCTAACTCATTTAAAATATATTCATTGGCCAACAACTATCATAGGAATAGGAAGCTTTTTCCTTTTAATTTTTTTTAAGCGATTGGATCGCAAAATGCCCGCAGCGGCTATGATGCTTGCTGTGATAGCGATCATTGCTTACTTCGTTGATTATTTAATCCTTTATCCTATTTCTTTTTTGAATTCTTCTTATTTAGAGAAATTCATGCAAAGTATTGCTATTGTAGGAGATTCCAAAGTAGAAAGTTTAATTCCTCATTGGGGGCTTTTTGAGTTTATTCCTAAGATCATGAATAACCTATTACCAGTTGCCTTTGCCGTCGCATTACTTAGCGTTATGGAAGCAAGTTCTGTCTCTAAATCGATTGCAGCCAGTTCTGGACAACATTTATCAACGAATCAAGAAATCTTCGCTTTAGGAATGGGGAATTTCTTTTCGGCTTTTATTGGAGCAATGCCTGTTTCTGGAAGTCCTTCAAGAAGCGCTTTAAATTATGATTGCGGAGGAAAAACACGTTTTGCAGCAATTTGTAATTCTTTATTTGTCGCTTTGATTTTATTTGCCTTTGGTTTTTTGGTTAAGCATATCCCTATCGCTGCTTTTTCAGCCCTTTTGATTGTATCTGCGGGAACGATTGTCAATTTTAAACAGGTTTTTTTATGTTTAAAAGCTACTCGATCTGATGCTTTTGTTTTAATTTTAACTGTCTTGTCTTGTATCTTCTTTAGTCTTGATATGGCATTTTATATTGGGGTTATTATGTCAATTACTCTCTATTTGAAGAAAGCTGCGATTCCTCAGTTAGTTGAATTTACTGTGGATGAGGCTGGGATTCTTCATAGTGTTGAACTTCATCCGCACCAACAACCTCGTCAAATTCGTTTTATTAAGGTAGAAGGAGAATTATTTTTTGGAGCGGCTGATTTATTTCAAAGCACATTAAAATCGATCACTGAAGATGACACAACGACTCGTGTCATCATTTTGCAATTGAAAAATGCACGCGATATTGATGCAACTGCCTGTCTGGCCTTGCATCAACTTCATGATTATCTAAAAAGTTTAGGTAGGCATCTCATTGGGTGTGGACTAACACATCAAATCTGGAATGTCCTTAGCGACTCTGGAATGATTGACTTAATTGGGAAAAATAATTTATTTATTTTCGATGAGCGCCATCCTCAGCTATCTATGCAGAAAGCCTTTATGCGAGCTAATGAGATGCTTGCATTAGAAAGTGCTGTTAAAGAAGGATCTAGTTCTCCTCTTGCTGAATTGACAAGTATAACGGTATCAACAACTTCAGTAGCGCCAACGTTGGAAAATGCACAAATGGCCAAAGTAGAGCATCAAAGTAATTTTTAAGGGATTAGCGAACTGGATCCCATTTCATTTCTCCATTTCCAGGCACTTGAATTTTTCGATAAACCCAAGGGTCGTTGTTTTCTCGCATTAAACGATCACATCCCATGATAAATCCCCTAAAAAATCCGTATTTGTGCATGGCATCTAATGTATATTGAGAGCTACTAGGTTTAAAATGACTCCGTGGACCATCAATTGGAGAAATGACTGTTTGATGAAATTTAATGGCCTTTTCTCCAAATGCAACTAGAGGAGAAGAAGGGGAGGGAGTTGGAAGAGAAAAAAGAGGTTTAGTCACTAAATCTGCATCTTTTCCCCAAGGATCTGCCGTTAAAGAAAGAATAAAACAAACAAAGCAAATAATAGTTTTTAATAACATTTTTTTTCATCTAAAATTTTTTTTGAAGATATTTTTAAGCAATTTTAACAAGTTTGGCCTATTTCTTGCACAAAAAGAGTTGGATACAGAAATAAACTATAGTTAATAGGAGGATATTTATGAATTTATTCATGTTGACTAGTCTATTTTCCCTTCTTTTAGGAATGACTGCCATCAATGGTCAACCTTATACGAGTGAAGCAGCTAGAACCTCATCTTATGGAACCTATAATGATCCTTATAGAACCTCTCAGCATTACTATTATTGGGATAGAAACGTTCCTACCTCTTCATACACATGGGGTGACTATTGGAAAGGTGGTCGTCATTGGGGAGACCATCATAGACACCATGGACATCATGGCGGTCACCATGGCGGAGGACATCATGGCGGAGGACACCATGGCGGAGGTCACCATGGCGGAGGACACCATGGAGGTCACCATGGCGGAGGACATCATGGCGGAGGTCACCATCGTTAGAGGATTCTCTAAACTAGAATCCTGCCTGTTAAGGACAATTAATTCTTTTTATTGGACTTAACAGGTTTAGGAAAAAAGAATTCTCTCTTTTAAAAGGCCGTTTCAAACATTAAAATAGGAAAAGATTGTTCTTTAAGAAGCATGGATCTTCCCACTCCTTCAAAAAGACGAGTGTTAAATTCTTGTGCTTCAAGACCGACTCCATTGATTCCTCCAATGTACCAACCCATTTCTAGACTCGTTGTAATCGCTCCAGCAGCCACATATCCTCGATGAAAAAATTGATAAGCAGCTGCTATAAATAGAGTATTAATGATAAAGGCTGTCACTGCTGTGTTTCGTTGCCCCAGGTAATAGTAACCAGCTCCAGGGAGGCATGCATTGAGAAAACGTGCTTGGCGAGGAGATTTTGCATATTGATGATAGAGATCTAAATCCGTTTGTATGGAATCCCATTTAGGGTGACCATACACAAAACTGCTGACTTGATCTATGTCTCCACTTTTGATGATTGTCAATAAAGCTAAGTTCTCAGCCTTGTCTGGAGATTGCTGTTGGATCAGCTCAAAAATACAATCGGCTTTTTCATTTTGATTTAAATGCCGATAGGAATCATGCAGAATGAGAAGGAGATTGTCATAAGCAGGAAATAAAGAGTTCACTTGACTGAGTTCACTTAATTCAAATAAATTAATTGCTTCTTGGTATTTATTACCTAAGTAATAACAAAGAAGAAGATCATAAGTCATTTGCAAGTGTCGTTCGGTCACCTCTCCTGGCATTAAGATTAAAGCTCTTTTATAGCAAGTAATGGCTCGATACAGGTCAAATTCACGAGCAAAAGCCTCCCCAATCAAGAGCTCCTTCGCCCATTCTTGTTGGGCTTCTTCCTGTGAAAGAGGAGGAAAAGCTGAGGGTAAAGACATTTGTTTTTCTGTAGGAGTATAGACTATGTTCGGTTCCAGTTGGCGAGGAATCGGTTGACAGCTTGTCAAAACTTGACTGAATCCGATCACCAATAAAATCCGAACAAGTCTAGAAAGCTTGTTCGGTCTTTTCATCGTTATTTAATTGTACAACCTATTTCATCTGGATCTGTCGGTTTAATATTCAAGAAGTCTAAGGCTTCGTCGATTTCAAAGTTCCAACTTCTACGATGTTTCGTTTTTTCGCGGAAGATATCTTGCTGACGTCTTGTCATGTATTCTAAGTCTTCAGCAGTATCAATAATAACGGGACGAATGAAGATCATTAAATTTCGCTTATCTTCTCGTATCCCTTTCTGTTTACTTAATGCACCAATGATAGGTACACTTCCCAAGCAGGGAAGCTGGTTTCTTGTCCGAGTATTTCTGTCTGAAATTTGTCCACTTAGAATCACAAAATAGCCATCTGGCACGTGAATCCGTGTTAATGTTTTACTTTTAGAAAGAACAGGAACTAAGTTAATATCAACAAGACCCGCACCGCTAATATTGGCCTGAGCACTTGGAGAACTGACTTCTTCCACAATTTCAAGGGTTACGATATCATTGTTACCAATCAATGGAGTGACGCGTAAGGTGGTGCCTACATCTAAGAATTGGAAGTTATTGGTAATAATGGCTCCCAAATCGTTAGAGATTGATTGAGTTTTATAACGAGTTGTCTCACCAACAAAGATTTCAGCTGTATTGTTATCTTCTGTAATAATTTTGGGGTTTAAAATAATATTTGCTTTTGCATCTGTATGAACGGCTCGAACAAGAGCTGCAATGGAATTGAATAGCTCTCCATTATGCGTTAGATGACGTCCAATGACTCCTAAGCTGAAACCTTCAGTTCGAGCAAATCCTGCAGCATTCGGTCGATTTGCAACTCCCGTAATCGCTCCATCAATGACTTCTGGACCGACAGCGTCAAGTGCTCCAACAATCGGACTTCCACCACTTAAGAATGCTTGTGCTCCAGCCGTATTCCCTCCTCCAAAACGGGTAGACCAATCGACTCCATAGGTAAGGGAATCCGTTAGAGTGGTCTCGAGAATGAGCATTTCAATAAAGACTTGACGTAAAGGAATGTCAATCTCAATGATTAACTCACGTAATTTTTCTAGTGCACGGATTGTTCCTGTAAAAATGATAGAATTTGTGGCTTCAATCCATTGAATGCTATTAATCGCAGCGATTAAATCTGCATTTGTCATTCCACTATACTGCAGGCTATCTGCAATTTTACGTAAAGCAACTTCTATTTGATCACCACGTCGATATTTCAATTTATAAATATAGAATAAAGTTCTCTCAATGCGTCCAGGAGGCAAGTCTTGTAGATATCGAGACGTTGTAGTTAATGCACCTGGAGAAAACTCTCCTTCTACAAGGACATTTGGAAAATATCTCCCTTCTACTTCTAATTGTCCTGTAGGAATGGTCGGAATTCCGATCGTTCCTGGTATAGTTGTTGTTCCAATGGTTCCTGGAACAAAAGGGACTGATGAAGTCGTTGTTCCAATAGTTCCTGGGATAACGGAAGTCCCATTCACTCCAACAGACGTTCCCGGTATTTGGACGACTCCTCCTGTAAATGTACCTGGAACTGTTACTCCTCCAGCTACACCTCCGACTGCGCCTCCAGCTACACCTCCGACTGTTCCTCCAGCTACACCTGCTGCCGCACCCCCTGGAATAAAGCTTCCACTGGGAATTCCAGGAACAACAGTACCTGCTAACCCAGGTGTGGTAATGCTTCCTGGAGCAGAAGTTCTACCTCGTCCTAAAGGAAAAACACGTGTCCTTCCTTCGTTTAAATCTAAATTTTCTAAGATGGCTAATGCTTGTTCAACAAGGTAGGGACTAGAGACGATATACACGCTATTACTTAGAGTGTGAGGAACTAAAACAAATGGATTGCCCTGAGCGATGGGTTGAAGAATTCTTCCAGCTAATGCCACCAACGTTTCAACAAATCCATTGCGTACCACATATTGTCCAATCGTAATTCCATTATTAGGTGCATCTAAAGTGATCAACAATTGAGCAATTTTATTCACATTCGTCGCTAAGTCAGTAATAATTAACGTATTTGTATTCGATAATACCTGAACGAGAGCGTCATCTGATAATAGAGGTCTAATAATTTCACTGGCTCTTGCAGGATCTAAGCTATTTAAACGGAAAACTCTTGTGACTAATTCAGATTCTTGAACATTACCGACTGCGATCCCATCGGCAATAATTCGAGAAGGTGCTCTCACACGAGCATTACGGTGAATAATAATGTTATTGCCTTGTTCAATTAATAACAAATCACGAATTTTTAGTTCTTGTAAAAGAGCCGCCATTAGATTTTCTATCGACGTAGGCTCTTCCGATACAATTGTGACATTAAATAATAAATCTTCATCATCGAAGACAAAATTTTTGCCAGACAATCTGCTAATAAAACGAATATATTCAATCATCGCAACATTATTGAAATTCACAGAGATTTCACGAAGTGTCTGAGGTGGACCAGCAGGGTTTGTTTCGGTTTGTGGAGGTTCTTGATTGATGGGATTAGCCACTTGAGCAATTTCTTGAGAGGGTTCAAAGGAATGAATAGGGATTGAGGCTTGTTTGACGGCTTCGCTCAGCAGATTTAATACTTGGATAGATTCATCTTTGTCTTCTGGAACAGATATAGCTTCTTCTTTCGGTTCTGTGGTGGGTTCTAGCTCTGTATGATGGAGAAGTTCATCTTGATGCAATAGGGGGGTAAAATTTAAAAAAGAGGATCCTTCTCGATTTTTCGTTTCATGATCGATTTCTTGTAAGGCATTCACATGAGATGGAAGGGTGTCTTGATTATTTTCATATTTGGAAGCGGGTTCGGCAAAATAGGATTTCATCCACTGGTTAGCATCTTCAAAAAGCGGTTTTTGTACTTGTTGAGAGTGATTAGTTGATGAAGAATCAGCCATTTCATTGAATCTTAATGAACTTGAATGGATTTCATTTGATTCAAATAAAGATTGTGCCTCTTTAGAGGTATCAGCATAGACAGCAAACTGTCCTGCTTGGTAGACAATCGCGATTAACCAGCATTTAAGTAGGAAATCTCGAGAGGATAAATTGAATTTTTTCATGAGTATTTCACGATCTTTTGCATAAAAAATTTTTTAACAAGTACGGCATAAGAATAGGGAAACTCAACAATTGAGACTTGTTTATTCCAAACCTGATCATTTATTTCCACAAAAAACGTATGTTTGATGATTAAAATCCAAAAAAACCGAAATATTGAATAAAAATAAGATCTGAAAATGCATTTAATCTTTTCTTAAAAGACTAAAAAGAAAGAGAGCACGTTCATCTAAAGTACGGCTTAAAGTCACTTTTGCTTTTCTTAGAATGGCATCCACTTGTCTTTGGGGAGGGCTATGTAAATTTTCTGTTAAACTGATTTCCAATTGCTCTTCAGAAAACAAGGGATCTTCTGTTGAAGGAGGATGGCTACTTACGCAAGTATAAAGAACAACAGAATCTCCAATTTGCCAAGGATGTTCTAATTCAGTAAACTTAGCATGAAGATCTGTTCCTAAAGGAAGATGTTGGTTGATGATCATTTTAGCAGATGGATTGTCTTTAGGAAGATACCAAAGATTTCCGCATCCACATGAGATAAAGCGGAACACATTTTCTTTTGGGATTAAGACTAAATAGCTAAAAGCAAAAATTTGCTTCATTGGATCATCAATTAAAAGAGCATTGAGAATAGTAGCCAGTTCTTCTGGTTTATGAGTTAATTGGCAAAGAGCCCGAACCATTCCCCTTAACACAGAGGTATATACAGTTCCTGGAGCTCCTTTAATAGAGGGTTCTCCAATAATCACTCCGTAGCTTTTATCTGGTAACTCAAAGAAATCAAAATAGAGACTCGATGTCCCTAAGCTTTTATAGGAAGCAAATCCGATTTCCATTTTAGGCCAATTTGGAGGCTGTTGTGGAACAAGCGAATGTTGAGCATGCCTTAAGCTTTCTGATAGTTCACTTAAAGGGTCTAATTCTTTATTTTCTTTAAGTAATGCTGGAGAATGCAAATAAACAGAGAGGTCAGCCATGAAATCGACAATATCTTGATAACGATCTTCCTGCTTTAATTGTAAAGCTTTGAATAAGATTTTCTGAAGGCCTTTTGGCATAATGGATAAATGAATTTGACCATGGCTTAATTTTCCTAAGACAAGTTCATATGTAATAATGCCTAATGAGTAAATGTCCGATGGATAAGAGGTAGATTCTGGATTTTCTCGTTGTTCAGGACTCATGTAAATGGGAGTTCCGATTAGGCGACGCTTTTGAGAGGTTTGTTCATCACCTCCATTTGTCAATAGCTGCGCAATCCCAAAGTCAATGACTTTCACTCCACCTAACTCAGTGACAAGAATATTTTCAGGTTTTAAATCACGGTGAATCACTCCATGTGCATGTAAATGGCAAAGTGCCATGGAAACTTCCATGACAAGTTCTAATGCATGTTTTAGTGAGATTAAGTTACGTAAAAGGTATTGTCTTAAGGAAATGCCTTGAATAAATTCCATAGCAATATACAAGCCATTTTCCCACTCTCCTTGTCCATAAAGCTTCACGATATTAGGATGATCAGCCATCCTAATAATTTCTGCCTCTCGCAGAAATCTTTGCACCATTTCCGGATTGGATGCAAATTCTGGAAATAGCACTTTAACCGTAATGGGATCTTTTGTTTCAGGATGAATTCCTAAATACAAGTAACTCATCCCTCCCTTTTCTAGTAGGGTTTCGATTTGATAGGGCCCAATTTTTTCTGGAAGCTTATCGATTTTAAGCTCTTTATGGCTTCTGGTTGGATGTGTATTTTGCTTGTAAAAATCGCTCTCATCGCTCATATAAAATAATCTATCTTAACGGCCTAATTCGGTTATTCTGACTCCTAAGGCTTCTCCAATGCGAATCAGTTCTCCCTTTCCAACAGTTTTTCCATTAATGACTAAATCGACTCCATTTTCTGGATGAATATCTAATTCCAAAAGGTTACCTGGCTCTAATTGTAAAAGCTTTTCTATGGTCATTTGAATACGTCCAATTTCTATCACTAGAGAGACGGGAATTTCTTCTGGTTTGATAAAAGTGGTGCCTGGAACCCTTTGTGTTTTCGTTCCTGTATCACTTCCTTGTTTTGGTTTACTTGTAGGGGTGGGAAGAGGGGTAGTAGGAGGTTCTGAGATTAAATTCTCAGTTTGATTAAAATCTTCATCTTGAAGGTCAAGATCTTCATCAATAAGATCTGTATCTTCAAAGTCATCAGAATCCATTGATTCATCGAAATCTGTGAAGTCATCTTCATCTTCTATCTCTTTAGCCATAAGTGTATCAACCTCTTGATAGGAAGGGCGTTCAACGATTTGTATATGATGATCATTAAGGTTACCAACGAAGGCAATTTTACCATGAATAGTTAGGTGAACTTGTCCTTCTAAATTTAATGGATTCAATGAGCACTTTTCTAAAAGAATCCAATCCCCTAAAGAGACTTGAGACCATTCTTTTAAAGTGATCTGAGTGTATCCGACTTCAAGATGGGCTAAAATATCGACTTTAGAGGCCATATTTTGCCCTAAGGGAGATAACTTTTCTTTAGCAAAATGTTCAACCCAAGATTGACGCAAATCGGGTGAGATAATGAGACGTCCCCAGAGGGTTTTGCCTTGAACGTGTACTGCTATATCCCAACATAAGGAATCGACTTCTGGCAAAGTGCTTTGGCTCAATAAAATAGGGTTTATTAAAGAAGCAAAGTGTGTTTGACTAATATTATAAAGAACTTCTAAAGCCAAAAAGCGATAAAAACTTTCGCTTAAAGAGCGATCTTGGAAACTAATAGGGTGAGGATCTTTTGTCAAAAGAAGCGATTCTAGAATCAATATTTCTTGCTCAGGCATGATCCAACAAGCTATTCCTTTTAAAGAAGGGATTGCGAAAACAAGAGGAAACAGGGATTCACCCAACCCTTCATAAAACTGTTCTTTTTTTCGCCATTCAATGGGACCTGGTTCGATCGTGAGTTCACGGTCAAACGTGTTCGATAAATAAGAGGCGAGATCTTGCCAAGGAAAAGGGGGAGCGGCTCCTGTTAAAGGAATCGCATCTAAGGCTTTTAATTCTGGGCTAATTGTTCGCACCCAATCGTATGCTGAAGATCCCATGTAAATGAACTATTTTAAGATTTTGAAAATTTGTTTATTAGATGTGTCGTCATTGATGACACGTCCTAAATATGTACATTAAAAATAATTTGTTCTAAAGCGAATTTTCTTTAGCAGAATCATTTATTTTAATTTTACCATTTTTACGATTTTTTCCATAGTCCATGAAAGCAATAGCGATCAATAAGAACCCTGCTAGAAGAAATGTAATCATTCTTTCCATGATTGTTAAGTTCCATTCATCTAATTTCAAAAGTCTCACAATCACTAAGATTAAAATAGATAATGCGAAAGTTCGTATCTTCTTAGATTCTTTAATTAAAGATTGATAAAATAGAAGGTCTCCAATCAATAAAGTGAGGAGAGTAATAAGCCAACTCGGGATGGGAATATAAAGAGCTACTAAATTGGGCAATGTCCAAATTAACAAAGCAAAATAGATTAAAAAAACTCCTAATAGATAATGATTAAAATTCTTTAATCTATTGCTATTTTGTCCTTTAAATGTTTGTAAAAGGCGATAAGAGAGAGCAATCGTCACGGCTTCTATAAGCCAAACTAGAAATTTGAATTCTAGATTCTTTACCTGTCCTAACCATGCCTGTACGACATGTTCAGGAAAGACGGGAGGAGATAAAATAAATAATGGGAGAAGAAAATAAAAAGTAGAAAACTTTGCAACTCCTAAGTTTTTTAAAATGCATGCTCCTATCCAAACTCCTATCAGAGCTTCTACACCTACCACAATCATGAGGATATGTTCATAATTAAATAAAAATTTATGAGTCAATGTAAATAGATAACCTGTTAGACATAAACCATATAACAGGGAAACATAGACTTGAATGGTTGAACGTATATTCGGCAGAAGAATGTAAAGAGCACCAGAGTACAAGAGAAGAGTGACTACAAAAAATAGAGTAGGCAAATCAGCATCAAAAGTGAGAAAGGCCCAGATAGGAATGACAAAGAGAGAAGAGGTTAAGATAATAGTAGGAACAACAAGCTCTCTTCGTTGATCACGACAAACAGCGAATGCACTGGGAATAAAATAGATGGCAAATAGGAGAAGACAACATGCATAAAGTTGAAAGGGCTGATAGAGAGGCCAATAAGTAAAGAGATATTTTAAAATTCCCATCCACGCTAATAGATAGGCTCCTGAAAATCTTTTTGATAGGAACATGTATAAGGTTCCTAGGCTAAGTACCAAGAGATAAAGCAAAAGAAGGGTAGAGCTATAAAAACCTATTAAATTGGGAACATATAAAGCACTAGTAATGGTGGCTAAAGCTAAATCAGCCAGATTTAGTCGAATTGATAGATAAGCAGTTCCCAAGATAATGAGGGTGATTCCTAAAAATGCCATAATGGGAATGATTAAACCGTACCAAGATTGAGCCATATAGAGAGAAAGCAAGCCACCTACTGCTCCTAGGATCACCAATGCTTTGCCTCCTTGAGGCTTGCGATGAATCCAGTAGACTCCTCCTCCATATGTGATTCCGCTAGCAATCAAAGTGGCTAACACACGAATGGCTGGATGGATCCAGATATTTAGAAAGGCATACTTAAGAAACCAACCCGTTGCCAGTAGCACAAAGAAAATGCCAATCGCAACCATCCAATAGTCTTTTAGCCATTTGCTCATGAGATTGGATGATACATGATTGGGTGAATTTAAAGGGGAAGGATAAGTGTTTGAAGACTGGGACAAGGATTGAGAAAGGGAATCTGGTTTTAATTCTTGGGAGGACAATTTTTCGGCACAGGCGATACTATTCAATTTTTTTTCTATCATTGTCAGACGTTTGTCGAGTTCTTCAAGTTGTTGGTCGATAGGGTTTGACAAGTAATTGTCCTCATTTAAAGGAATATAAATAAAGAAAAACGAGTTAAAGAGATCAAAATTATAGAAACTCCATGATTAACTGTAAACTTAATTTTTAATGGGCTAATTTGTGAATTTATTTTTCGCATATGCTATCACTCATAGGACTTACGAAGTTATATAACTCCGTAAGTCCTAACTCATTCACATCTAGCGATTTCTTTTGACTTCCGGTAACAAGAGGTCGCTAGATGTGAATGAGTTAAATTTTTAATTCACCAAGTAATGAAATAACTTGAATCAAAGTATTTTTTTATTTATCTTTTGAGCACTTCAGGTGGATTTGAAAGCAAGGAGAGATAAAATGTCTACGGCGAAAAGTCTAAACAGTATTTGTGTTTTCTTTTAAGTGTTATTTTTTTAATAGTTTTATCGTTATCGGCAAATGAATATGAATTCAATTCATATGAAGAAAGCCACTCTGAGTTTTATGTAACAGTGGATCGCCTTTTAATATTAAATGAAGGAATATTTGTCAATTCAGATGAAAGAGGACTTCTTGCAGTAAGAAGCATTCTTTTTGTAGAACCAGGCATTTGCTTGATTAGAGCGGCAGAAGAGTGTCCAGAGCACGGGATTTATTGTCCAAGATGTGGGGGATGCAATCCGGGAAATAGGTGCCAATATCGTTGCAAATGTGGGCCAAGAGGTCATCCATGGCTCAAGATCAGCAAATCCGTTAACTCGTCTATTACAAATTAAAAATATTTATTCATATGAGCCACCTGGAGAAACTAGAAGCTGTATGTTTTTAAATAACAAGTATTTATTCTTTTTTGTAGCTTGTATCCTTTATAGCACCTGGATGCCCGCAGACATACTTATTAATCTATCGAAAACGGAAGAAAAAGTTTTGTCTGAGTTTTTCCATGCAATGTTGTGGGGATCGCAAGCTGGGTATGTTCTATATGGAAACAAACCAATCTGTATGGAAGGGTACGGCTCGGGCGATTCAGACAAAGTATTCAAAATAGGCCATCATTTTCGATCTTCTGTAAATGCTGGAGTTAAGTTATGGAAAAAATTGCAATTACCCTTTGAGTCTTCTAAATTTGCGATTGTTTTACAAGAAAACTTCACTGATTCATTCATTTTGTTTATTAATAAAGAAGCCTTTAAAAAGACATTTAATAAGCATGCTTCTTTGTTCCGCTACACCTTAGGGGCCGATCTAACAGCCGATAAATTATTAAAGGAGTTTAAATCTGGCAAAAAGGACTTTCTCTCCACTTTAAATCATGACAAGGTTTTGATAGGAATTCTCCTTGGCTTTGGCTTAGAGAATTCTTTATACGTCGGGCGATTTGAACAGATTTCAAAAGAACTTGATTGTGAAAAAAAGAAATCATGTCCCAATTGTATCTTCTCTATTAAGCCTAAAAAAGATGAGAATTTTATCCTTCCTTTCATCTATTCCAAACTTCAGCCTCGTTTAAGTTATGACTCTTTAGAACAAGAACAAAAGATGTTAAATGATAAAATAAACATCTCATCCATTGCTCTTGCAAGATATGTCCCCCAACTTATTTTTGGACGTGTGATTTCTAATGAGGATGAACTAATAAAAAACTACGAAGATACCCAACTAAAGTTAATAGATGTACTCAACTATCCTCAATGGTTAACAGACGTCTTATCTCATTTTTATGGCCAGCCTGTTAAGTTTCAAATGATAGAGGACCCAGCAAATGAAGATGCATTCCCAAAGGAATCATCTCAGATAATTGCTCAAACTATTTTTTCTGCTTTCGTTCACGCAATCGACAAAAAATCTGCACAAAACCTACATGAACTTATTGAAGGAATGAAAGAAGCAGAAAAAAGAAAAGATGCCCATTACATCGCTCCTTTTCCTTATGGCATGATGAATCTCTTTCCCTCTAAGAGTGAAGCTTTTTTTCTAGGTTTTAAAGCTTGGAGTTATTATAAATTTAATAAGAAAATGACCTCTCTACAAGCGGTTATAAGTCAACTAGAACATCTTCAAGAAAAGAACACGCTGTCCTTAACTCAGCCGTTTAGACTGTTACATCAAATTTATTGGCAAATTTTTGATACCATTAACCAACATGAAAAATCTATAGCAGCCTCTAATTTTGAAACTTTGCAGGCAAGAAAAGATATTCAATGTCTGGTAAAGGATCATCTTTATTATCAACAGATCAAACCTGGTAATGGGGATCAAATTAGTAAAGACTCCCTTATCCAAGTATCTTATATTTTGAAAACCATATATGGAAACCTGATTGAAAATCAATCAAAAGAATCCTCAATAGATCTTCGACGGGCTATCAAAGGATTTCGAGAAAGTTTTCCCTTTATGAAAGAGGGCGAACAAGGAATTTTGTTCATTCATCCCGATTGGGGTATTAAAGATTATTTTTCTCCTCCTTATTTTTCTCCTTATTTAATAGCAGAGTTTCAAATTCATAAAATACGTTTGATGTGAAATGAAAATCTTCCTCCTATAGACTTGGTTTGAAACGAATCAAGAAAATGGAGGAAGAAAATGGAATCAATGGAAGATCTCTTAATTG
>WUUC01181624.1_pt1 | contig 18765 bp, 15 predicted proteins | sample 6278441 | NCBI WGS metagenome assembly WUUC01 (sample SAMN13675441, study PRJNA597444) | soil metagenome | isolation source: soil | place: USA: Washington | collected 2017-10 | reverse complement strand
CGCATGGTCCTGTCCGTCGGACCGGACCATGCGACGCGGAAACCGCCCAGGCCATCCAGACGCTCGGCAAGACCCTGCGCCGGCTTCGCCGTCTCACTCGATGATCGGCTGTTGGGAGGGGGACGAGGAGGGGGACGAGGAGGGCGACGACGAGGACGATGACGGGCGACGAGGACAATGACGGGCGACGAGGACAATGACGGGCGGCGACGAGGATAATGACGGGCCGACGACGACGGCCGATGACGACGACCATGGGCGACGTCAATGACCGCGAGCGTCCGAACTCTGGCGCAACTTCCACCGGCCGACGTACTCCCGACCGCCGGCGGAACTACTTCTGCCCGAGGAGCTCCCGCGCGCGCGTGGCGTTGGCGTGCATGTCCACGTTGTGAAACACGCACACGGTGATCTTGGCCTTGCTGGCTTTGACCTCCGCCACCACCTTCTCGAGCGAACCTTCGTCATAGCGCGAGCGGTGGCCGGCAGGGCCCGGCAGGCGCAGATAAACCAGCTCCGCTTTGCCGGGGTTGAACTCGTCTTGCAGCGGATCGTAGGCGGGCACCACGTTTTTCTTGCCATCGATGGCGGCGACCACGTCCGCCAGCTTCCAACCGGAAAGCGACAGCACTGCTTTCGGATAACGCGCGGGCAGCGCCTCGACGAATTTCTTGAGCGCGGCCTTGTTGGGCCGACCCGGGGCAAACTCGGGAGGGGCGGCGAAGACCACGGCTTCTGCCTTCATGCTCTTGCACAGAGCGCCGACCTCTTTGATCAGCTTCTCGTTGGTGGCGTTGAGCAGAAAGCCAGAGGCGGCGATGTCTTTGGGAGCGAGCAAGGTGAAGACGAAGTCTTCGGGCGCCTCCCGCAGCCAGCGCCGAACGGTGCCCGCACCCGGGATCCCTAATTCGGTCTCGGAGATTTCGACCCCTTGGAACTCCCGGAAATAGCGGCTGACGGGCACCGGGAACCCAGAGCATGCGACCACGGCCATCGCGGCGGAAGTATAGTCGGCCTCGGCTCGGAAGGGCATTTCTTCGTTGCTGCTCCGCCTCTGGGGGCGATCTATTCTGGGTCTTCGATCTTCCATCCGTCGCTTTCGCGCACAAAGCGCATGCTGAAGCTCTCGCCGTAGGTCAACGTGGCGCGGTCGCCGACGATCTCGATGGGGGCGTCGAGGGCTGTTGCCAGCAGCGCCCCGAGGCGGGTGAGCTCTTCGATCCGAGGAGCGAGGTTCTGTTCGAGCTTGGCTGCATCGAGTCCGCCGCGGTCTGCCTGGGGCATCAGCGAGAGCAGCACATCCCAGCGTGAGGCCTCGATGGCGCGCACGAAGCTGCGCAGTGCTGCTTGCGGGCTGGTTTGCGAGTAGAACTCCCACAGCGGCTCGTCGATGCGGAACTTGTTCCCATCATGGGACAGGTCCAGGTGACGGCCGTCGGCCAGCTCGACGCGCGCCCGGACACGCACGCGGCGAACCTCCGACAGGGACTTTGCAAGCTCTTTCGATTCGACATGGTTGCCATGGATTTCCTTCTTGAAATCGTCATAGCTGATGGCCTCTCTCTGAGCCTGCGACAGCAGTCGATAGGCGCGTGCTGGATGGCCTTCGGCGAGGGCCGCTGCGAAGGCTTGCACCACGTCTTTCGGTGCCCTGGGAGCCCGGCGCGGCGCGCATCCCGAGCTCAGGGTATGCAATGCAAGTACGTACAGACACGCACGGGACCGCCGAATGGAGGTCATCTCGTGCAGTGTGACACAAAATTTCCCTATTAGAATCGCTTTGGTAGGATAACTGGCTGTGTCAGCTGAGGCGCTTCCCATGAACGCGGACAATCTCGATATCCGGCTTCTGCGTTTCCGATCTCGCCGGGACGAATATCCGCATGCGTTGGCCACTGCACTGCTCGATGCGGGACGCATCCCGGAGGCACTCGAGGTAGTGCAGGTCGGTCTGCTGCAGAGCGAAAATGACGGGGCGCTGCTGGTGCTCGAGGGGCGAGCGTGGTTCGAGCAAGGCGATCTGCCGCAGGCGCAGGCCGCGCTGCTGCGCGCTGCCAAGATTACGCCGCGCGACAAGGAGCCCTACCGCTGGCTGGCCCAGGTGCTGATGAAGCGCGGAGAGCCTGGGCGCGCCGTGCAGGTGCTGGAGCGGGCGCTGCAGCTCGATCCCACCGATCGCCCGCTGCAGCAGGCTCACATGCGCGCGCAGCGCCTCGCCAAGATTGCGCACGAGGCCGACCAGGCCCCCGAGGTCTCGGCGCCCTCCAGACCGCAACCGGAGGCCAAGGCCTTGCTTCCCACGATGCGTCCAGGCGAGCGCCCGCGGCCCAGCGCCGCGTCGCCGCTCAAGGCCGGCCACGCGCTGCCCGCGCCCCCCAAGGCCGCCCTGCTGCCACCGCCGCCGCCCCCGGTCGTGCCGCGCGTCAGCCTGCCGCTGACGCCCAGCGCGCGCGCTGCGCTCGACCCTCAGGTGCTGGCGCAGCCCACGGTACCGCGCCGCTCCGTGCGCGCGCGCCAACAGCAGGCCAATGCCTTCGACTCCGTCTCGGATTCCGCACCGCCGCTCGAGCTGTCGCGCCCGCTGCCGCCGCGCGAGCACGGCCAAGAGAGCGAGGACGACGAGCCCACGCTCGCCGCGGAGCTGCCCCAGGAGCTGCGCACCTGGCTGGATGCCGAGCGCTCGAGCCAGGGCCCGGTGCCCGGCATGGGCCACAGCAGCAACGACAACTATCGGAGCAAGCGCGCGCCGCAAGCATCGCCTCCCCCGCCTCCCTGGGAAGACGAGGACGAATTCGGCGGCGACTCCGAAGTCACGATGGCGGTGCACTCGGCAGAGCTCCACATGCCGCTCGACAGCGAGGCCAACGGGGCGCGGGCCGCAGAGCCCGTGCCAGAGGAGCCCACCCAGCGCGCGCCGGCGCCGGAGCCGCTGGCTGCGGCCAGCGAACCCGAGCAACCCGAACAGGTGCTGGCCATGCTGCGCGCGCAGGGCATCTTCGAGGGCGGCGGTCAGGAGAACAAGGATGCGACCACCTGGGTCCCCAAGGCGCAGGCGCCACGTGCGGGTAGTCGCATCGGCGGCAGCCTGGCCGTCGCCTGGCTGCTGGCGCTGTCCGCGGCAGGCGGCGGTTATTACGGCTTCACCCGCTGGTTGGAGACGCGGCGCGGAGACGCGCGCTCGTTGATCGATCGCGCGGCCGTGGAGACCCGCGATGGCCAATACGAGTCGCTGCTGGCGGCCGAGCGCCACTTGACGCAGGCGCGCACATTGGACCCCAAGCCTTCCGCCGCCATCGAAGCACTGGTGTTCGTGCACGCGACGCGCGCCCTCGAAGCCGCGTCTGGAGAGATGGGATATCTGCGCAATACGCTGGTACGCGCGCGCGAGAAGGGCGTAAATGCGGCGCTCTTGGGTGCCACCGAGGCGCTGCTCGCCGCCTATGAGGGTGATGCGCAAGGTGCGCGCGAGAAGGCCGAAGCGGCGCTGAAGGCCAGCGGCGATGATGCGCGCGTTCTGTTCTTGGTCGGGCGCCTGTATCAACGGGCCGGGTTGAGTGAGGCCGGCCAGCTACTCAAGCGCGCCACCACGGAGGACCCCGCCTTCGGCCTCGCCTGGCTTGCCCGGGGAGAAATAGCGCTCGAAAACGGCGAAATCGAGGCGGCCAAGGAGTCGTTCGCGAAGGCCCGCGGCGATGACGGGCGCGAGCTGCGCGCGGAGCTCTGGACCATCGTGGTGGACACCGACGCCACGCGTGCACCCGCGTTGAAGCAGGCGCTCGCAGCGCTGAGCGAGCGCGTCGAGCGCGGCTCGGCCTCGGACAAGTTGCTGGCGATCTCGGCGCGCGCGGGCCTTGCGCTGGCGCTGGGCGACGTCCAGGGCGCGCGCGAGGCGGTGCGCGAAGGATCCAAGCTGCATGGTGTGCGCGCGCCCGAGTTGACGGCGCTGTTCGCGGAGCGTGCGCTCGCAGTGGGCGAGCTGGAGCTGGCGTATCGTGCTGCCAGCAGCACGTGGCGCGCCGCGCCCGGCGTACCACGCTACCGCGATATCCTGATCCGCGTGTTGCTACGGCGCGGTGACGGTCGCGGCGTGCTCGCTGCCCTCGAGGGCAGCGAGGCGGAGGCAGGCACGCTGCTGTTGGCGCGCGCGCGCGCGGCGCTGCTGGTCGGCAACCGGGAAGCGCTCGAGGGTGCCAAACAGGCGCTCGCCGCACAGCGGGCCACGCCGGCCGGCAAGGACGATCCGGATGTGGGCGCGCTGCTGATGCGCGTCGATCTGCGGCTCGGGGCCAGCCCGGAGTCGCTGCTGCCCGCTGCCAAGGCGCTCACGCAGCGCGCGCCCGACGCCAGCGCGCCGCACATCGCGCTGGCGGAGGTCGCCGTGGAAGCTCACCAGGGCGCGCTCGCGCTCACGGCGGTCGACAAAGCGCGCGCGCTTTCGCCAGACGATGCCGACGTCGACTATCTGGCGGGTCGCGCGCTGCGTCTGCTGGGTAAGATCGACGCGGCGCGCGAGAGCCTGAAGCGGGCGATCGAGATCGCCCCCAGCCACCCGGAGGCGCGCGAGGTATTGGCCGGGCTCATGCTCGACGCGGGCGACTACGGCACCGCGTACGAGCTGTACAGCGGGCTCGAGCGCGACGGGGCGGGGCTCTCGGCGGAGCTGGGTGCGGCCGAGGCGCAGCTGTACAACGGCGAGCTCCCCGCGGCCGAGAAGCGCTTCGAGCGGCTCGAGCCCGCGGACAAGGAGCGTCCTGGTTCGCAGGCTTTGCTCGCGCAGCTCTTGCTGGCGCGTGGGACGCCCGGCGAAGCCGCGAAGGTCCTCGAGCCGCTGGTACACGAGGACGCCGAGACGCGCACGGCGGACATGCTGGCTCTGTACGGCGACGTGCTGTTCGCCGACGAGCGCATCGATTCGGCTGCCGGCGCCTACGAAGCCGCGCTCGATCTCGATGCCGACCATCCCGACGCGCTGGTGGGTCGTGCCATGGCGTCGCTGCGTGCCGAGAAGACAGCACAGGCGACCGAGCTTGCCGCGCGCGCGGCCACCGCGCTCGGCGCACGGCTCAGGCCGCCGCGCGTGCACGCCAGGCTGCTGCTCGCACAAGCCAAGATCGACATGCTGGGGCAGGACTTCAGCGCCGCCAAGGACAAGCTGGCGAAGGGCGTCGCGCTGCAAGGTGCGCCGGCCGAAGCGCACTTCTGGTTCGCGGAGATGCTTGCGAAGACGAAGACCGTGGGCGCCTCGGACCATTACGCCAAGTACCTCGAGCTCGCGCCGAAGGGCTACTTCGCCGCGCGCGCCAAAAAAGCGCTCACGCCCAGGTAACAGCGGCCTCTGGCTTTCGTACACTTGTCCGTGCCCGTACGCGAATTCCGCCGGCTCCGCGCGCGTCGTTGCCGTTTACGGGCACGGCGGCGTATGAGGATACCTGGTCCCGGCGCGGCGTTCTGAGCGACAATCGCGGCCATGGAACTGGGCAAGCGATCGATTGTAATGAGAGCCGTGTTGTGTGCGGGACTGGGAGCCGGCTGTGGCAAGCCGGCCAGCGATACGCCCGCGGTCGTGTCGGGCAGCGGGCAGGAGGCGCCCGCGTCCGAGTCGCGGGACGAGCTGAGCGTGAGCGGTCTGCGCGGCACCCTCTCCCAGAGCGAGATCCAGAACGCGCTCGCGCCGCGCATGCCGAAGTTCGGGCAGTGCGTGCAAAAGCGCAACGGCGAGCTGGGGTGGATTTCGGGCCACCTGGCGCTCGAATTCCACGTGGCGCTGGATGGTCAGGTGAGCACGGTGTATCCCCGCGAGAGCAGCCTGGGGGACCGGAGTGCGGAGCGCTGTATCGTGGAGCTGGCGCAGGCGACGCGCTTTCCAGCGCCGCACGGCGGCGAGGCGGACTTCTCCTGGTCACTCGATGTGCCGCTCGACGACTCGGTGCGCGAGCCCGTAGCGCTCGCGAGCGAACACGTGGCCGCCGTCATCGAGCAAAACCGCGCGCTGATCGATGCCACGTGCGGTGGCGGAAACTACACGATCACGGCATATATCGAGCCGAGTGGCAAGCTGGCCACGCTGGGAGCGGCGGCAGCGGACGCTGCCAGCGCGCTGAATCTCGACTGCGTGATCGAGACCATCGAGGCCTTCGTGTTCGCGAGTCCGGGCTCGTATGTGGCCAAGGTCAGCTTTCAGCTGCCCTGACGGCGCGGCCACGCCGACCAGGAGCAACAGCTCGCGCACAATGCTCGAGGAGAGAGGGCAGCCAGCATGGAACTGAGCGAGACGCAGCGACTGGTGCAAACGACGGCAGGCGAGATCGCGCGTCGCGTGCTTTTGCCCATCGCGGCCGAGCTCGATCGGGCCAGCGAGTTTCCGGAGCGTGCGCTGCGCGAGCTGGCCGAGCTCGGACTGATGGGCGTGAACGTGCCGGCGCGTTACGGCGGCGCCGAGGCCGGTGTGGTCGCGTACAGCCTGGCGCTGCAGGAGATCGCTGCGGCTTGCGCCTCGACTGCGGTCACGATGGCCGTCACCAACATGGTCGCCGAGGTGATCGCGCACTTCGGGAGCGAGGCGCAGCGAAATGCGTACGTGCCGAAGCTGTGTTCGGGCGAGTTCGTGGCGGGTGCGTTCGCGCTCAGTGAGAGCATGGCCGGCAGCGATCCGGGTTCGCTGACGACACGTGCGGTGCGGGACGGCTCCGAGTGGGTGTTGTCCGGCCACAAGCAGTGGATCACCAGCGGCGACCGTGCCGGCGTGCTGGTGGTCTGGGCGCGCACGGGCGGGGAGGGCACGCGGGGCATCAGCTGCTTCCTGGTCGAGCAGGGAACCGCGGGCATGACGGTGACACGCACGGAAGACAAGCTCGGCCTGCGCGCCTCTTCCACGGTCTCACTCGCGTTCGACGAGTGTCGGGTGCCGGGGAGCGCGCTGTTGGGGGCGGAGCAGGCGGGTTTCAAGGTGGCGATGATGGCGCTCGACGGCGGCCGTATCGGCATCGCCTCGCAGGCGCTGGGCATCGCGCGGGCGGCGCTGGGCGAGAGCGTCGCGTACGCCAAGCAGCGCGTGCAGTTCGGCCGTCCGATCGCGGACTTTCAAGCCATTCAGTGGATGATCGCGGACAGCCAGACCGAGCTCTCCGCGGCCAGCCTGCTGACGCTTTCGGCCGCGCGCCTGAAAGAGCAGGGCGCCCCCTTCCGCCGCGAGGCGGCCATGGCCAAGCTGTATGCGAGCGAGGCCGCTTTCCGCATCTGCGACCGCAACCTGCAGATCCACGGCGGGGCTGGCTATGTGCGCGATTTCCCGGCTGAGCGTCACGTGCGCGACGTGCGGGTTACCCGCATTTACGAGGGCACCAGCGAGATTCAGCGGCTGGTGATCGCGCGCAGTGTGCTCTCCGGCTGACTGGCGCCTATGCTCGCGGCATGGATCGAGACCACGTGGATCGCGCCCATTGGGATTCGGCCGAAGAGGGCGCCGAGCTGGTGAGCGAAGGCGAGTATGCTGCAGCCATTGCAGCACTCGGAGAGGTGGTGAGCCGCGAGCCAGACAACCCTTACGCCCTGTTCTTCCTGGGCGCTGCGCTGTTCGAGACGGGTGAGCTTCAGCGCGCCCTGAAGGCCTACCTGGAAGCGCTGAAACATCGGCCGGAGTATCAGGGCGCGCTGATTGGGGCGGGCTGGGCGCTGCATGCGCTCGGCCGCTACAAGGAGGCCCTGAAGGTGGGTCGCCAACTCTTGCTCAAGGTCAAGGAGGACCCGGACGGGCTGTATCTGCTCGGATTGTGTCATTACGCCATGGGCGATGGCGCCGCGGCGCTCGGCTACTTGAATCGTTTCATCAACACGCGTCCCGAGATCGAAGTCGCGCTCGAGGTGGAGGGGCTGATCAAGGTCCTGCGCGGCGAGCTCCAGGCCATGCCTGGCGCGCGGCCCTTGCCGGAAGACGACGAAGAATGAGACTCTCTCGTTGCGCAGACGCGCTGTGCGGCGACATGCTCGGAGGAGGTAGTCGATGGCTGGGCGCATCATTACCGAGCGCGAGGAGATCGGCGCGGTCGCGCGCGAGGCCAAGCGCGTGGCCGTGCTGGGCATCAAGACCGAACGCCAAGCGGGACAGCCGGCCTTCGATGTGCCGCAGTATCTGAAGAGGTCGGGAATCGAGCTCGTTCCGGTACCGGTGTACTACCCGGAGGTCAGCGAGATTCTTGGTGTTCCGGTAGTGCGGCGGGTGCAAGACGTAGCCGGGCCCATCGATATCCTCGACGTGTTCCGGCGCCCTGATGATCTTCCGGCGCACCTCACGGACATCGTGGCCAAGCGGCCACCCGTGGTGTGGCTGCAGAGCGGCATCCAACACGATGATTTTGCGCACGCACTCACTGAGCAAGGCATCGATGTGATCCAGGATCGTTGCCTGATGGTGGAGCACCGTGCAGCACGTTCGCGCATGTAAGCATTCCAGGATTTGGAGCAGCCCGTGCAAGCCATGGCCGTCCGTTGCTGGGGCGTCCCGTGCGCAGCCCCGCGTAGACGAACTACCCCAGAGCGACATCGACGAACAAGCCAGAGCGAGCTAAGAGGGCGCCGTGTTTTCCCGCCACGACGATGACGATCACGACGATGACGATCACTTCCACGACCAATGCGGAGTGTTCGGCGTGTGGGGCTCGGACGAGGCTGCCAACCACGCCTACCTGGGGCTGCACGCCCTGCAGCACCGCGGCCAGGAAGCTGCCGGCATCGTCAGCTCGGACGGCGTGCAGCTGCTCGTGCATCGCGGCCTCGGTCTGGTGCAGGACGTGTTCAGCGCCTCCACCTTGGAGAGGCTGCCGGGCGATCGCGCCATCGGCCACGTGCGGTACTCCACGGCCGGTGGCTCGCACATCAAAAACGCGCAGCCCATCGCCATCGACTACGCGCACGGTTCGATCGCCGTCGCGCACAACGGCAACCTGACCAACGCCGACGAGATTCGGCGGCGGCTCGAGGCAGCGGGTTCGATCTTCCAGACCACGTCCGACACGGAAGTCGTGGTGCACTTGATCGCGCGCTCGACCGAGCGCAGCACGGTAGACCGCGTGGCGGATGCGCTGCGCCAGACGAAGGGCGCCTACTCGCTGCTCGTGTTGACGCCGCAGGAGCTGATCGCGGTGCGCGATCCGTGGGGCTTTCGGCCGCTCTCGCTGGGCCGGCTCAAGGGCGCATTCGTGTTCGCGTCGGAGCCGGTTGCGTTCGAGCTGGTCGCCGCCGAGTACATCCGCGACATCGAACCGGGCGAGATGGTGGTCATCGACAAGCACGGCTTGACCAGCTTGCGGCCATTCGAGCGCCAAGAGCCCAAGATGTGCATCTTCGAATACGTCTACTTCGCGCGTCCGGACGCCACGCTCGGCGGCACCAACGTGTACGAGTCGCGCAAGATGATGGGGCGGGCCCTGGCGCGCGAGGCTTACGTGGAAGCGGACGTCGTGATCCCGGTGCCCGACAGCGGCGTGCCCGCGGCGCTGGGTTACGCCCAGGAGGCCGGTCTGCCTTTCGAGCTGGGGCTGGTGCGCAGCCACTACGTGGGCCGCACCTTCATCGAGCCGCAGTCCTCCATTCGGCACTTTGGCGTGCGCTTGAAGCTCAGCCCCAATCGCGCGCTGATCCAGGGCAAACGCGTGGTCGTGATCGACGACTCCATCGTGCGGGGCACGACCAGCCGCAAGATCGTCAAGATGCTGCGCGACGCAGGCGCGCGCGCGGTGCATCTGCGCATCAGCTCGCCGCCCACGCGCTGGCCCTGTTTTTACGGCATCGACACGCCGTCGCGCAGCGAGCTGATCGCGTCGAGCCACAGCATCGAAGAGATCGCCAAATACGTGACCGCTGACAGCCTGGGCTATCTGTCGGTGGAGGCGCTACACGCGTCGGTCGGCAACAGCGGCAGCACTGGCTACTGCAATGCCTGCTTCACCGGCGAGTACCCGGTGGCCTTCGAGAAGCCCAGCCAACGCCGGCAGCTGGCGCTCGTGATGTAGCAGCGCGGCCGCGGCGAACCGGCGCGTGCGCATCCAGCGCGCTCCAGGGTTCTGCGCGCGGCGGCGTCTCGCGCCCGGAGCCGCGCGCGTGGACCGAACGCGCGCGCCCCTGCCTGCGCGTGAGTCAAAAAGGCGCGCGCTGCTCCGGCGCGGAGGGCGAATCGAAGTAAGCTTCGTCCGGTGGAGACCTTGGAGCCCATCGAGGCCATCGTGCCTCGGCGCGCGCAGGCTTATGGAGAGTTCGTGCGCCGGGTGGCGCTGCTTGTGCGGGCTGGGTTGCCTCTGCCCGCGGGCTACGCGAGCTCGCGCGAGGCCGCCGACGCATTCTACGCGACGTGTCTCGACGAGCGGGAGCGCCTTGCGCAGCTGCTCGACGCGGCGGCGCCTGCGCCGCGCGAGGAGATCCTCGGGCCGCTGCGCCGGCGCATCACCGCAGCCAGGTTGGAACGGGGTTTCGCGCGCCGGCTTTCGGAGGTGTACGCCACTTTGCGCTCGCTGGGCGCCGAGACGCTGACGGTCTCGGCATTTCTGGTCTGCGACAAGGTTCAGGAAGAGCGCCCGCTCGGGGAGGTCCGCCTCGGCATCGACAGCGAGGCGCGCCTGGGCGCCGCCATCCTCGCTTCGTACGCTTCGCTGTTCGACGTCAATCTGCTGCGCGTGCTGCGCGCGGCGGGGGTCCGCAGCGCCAGCGTGGCCGTCATGGTGCAGCGCATGCTCGACGGCTTCGTGTCCGGCGTGGTGTACACACGCCATCCCATTACGTCGGACGCCTGCGAATGGCTAGTGCGCGCGGGCTACGGCCTGCCCAGCGGCGTGCGGACCGGGCGTGTTCCCAGCGACGTGATCCGGGTGTCGCGCGACGGCTTCGTGCGCGACCGTGTCGTGGTCGACAAGTTGCAGATGCTGCGCGCCAACCCCGACGGGCAGCGTGAGCTGCAGCCCGTACCCGAGCCGCTGGTGAAACGGCCCTGCCTCACCGACGCGGGCCTGCACGAGGTGCTCAGGCTCTCGACGCGCACCGAACGGCAAGTGGGACGCGCGGTACGCATCGATTGGGCCGTAGTCTCCGGGCGCGTCTATCTGGTGCGCGTGGAGCCTTTGCCCGGCGAGGCCAAGCTGCCGCGCGCACGTGTTCAGGAGCCGAGTGTGCGCGAGCGCGCGCTCTGGTCGCACAGCGAGATCGGCGAGGCGCTGCCGCTCTCGCCCGCGCCGCTCGGCTGGTCTTTGCTGCAGAAGTTCAGCCGCGGCGGGCTGGCGAGTGCGCTGGCCGCGGCCGGCGCGGCGTTGGGGGCAGCCCCGGAACTGCTCATCGACGTGCGCGGGCGACCGTACCTGAACCTCGGTGTGCTGACCGAGGCGGCCGGCCGCTTGCCGGGCCTATCGCCCGAGGTGCTCGCGCGCGTGGGGCTCGATCTGCCACGCGAGCGGCCCGATCCCGCACGTGTGGGTCCGCTCGACGCCGCGCGCGCTGCGCTGCGGCTGTACGACTCGCACGTGCGCTTTGGAGAGCGCTTGGCCATGTTGAGCAGCCGCATGGCGGACGATCGCGGTCACTTCGCGGGCCTGGACGCGCGCCTGCTGTCGCCCGATGCCGTGGAGCGCGTCTTGTGCGACGTGGAAGGCTTCATGGGCGAGGTCAGCATCGCGATGATGCGCGTCTACGGCAACTGGCTGGCTACGTTGCTCGCTTTGCGCTCGCTGCTGGCGCGCTACCTGGAAGGCGCCGCGCTGCGCATCGAAAAAGACCTGCTCTGGGGACCCGCGGAGCTGGTGAGCGTGGAGACGGGCTACGATTTCCTGCGTGTGGGGCGGGCGCTCGCGGGCGACGGCAGGGCGCTCGCCTGGGCCGATGCGGGCGATCAGCCACCACCGCCGTTCGTGCGCGAGGCACTCGAAGAATTCGCGAATCGCCATCGCTTCGAGGGCATGTTTCTGCTCGACCCACGCAGTCCGCGCTGGCGTGAGACGCCCGCGCATCTCGCGGGGCTGATGCGCGCCCTGCTCACTGCCCCGCAGGCTCTCGCCTTTGCAGCCGAGCGACGGGAGCTGGCCAAGGGGCGCCGCGAGCGCGCCGAGCGCGAGTGGAGGCGGAAGCTGCCGCTGGCAGTGCGCCCCGTCGTGCAGCTGCTGCTCGCGCGCCTGCGCAAGCTGACACAGCAGCGAGACAAGCTGCTGCTCGACATGGTTCACGGCATCAGCGTGATCCGGGAGATTGTGGTCGACGCGTCGCGCCGGCTCTCCACGCGGCACCGCGACCTGGGCAGTGATGCGGCCTTCTTTCTCGACTTGGCCGAGCTGCACTCGGCGCTGGCCCGCGGGCACTGGGACGTCCAGGCGCGTGTCGAGATGCGCAAGACCGAATACGCGGTGCTCGCCGGCTTATCCAAGGCACCGCCACGCTTTCACGCGCATCCCAGCGACGAACAGGCTCGCGACCAAGCTGCCGGCGACGCGCCCCTGGTCGGGGCGATGGGCAGCAGCGGCGCCGCCGAGGGGCGGGTGTACCGCGTGCAGAGCGGCGACGAGATCGCCAGGCTGCCGCCCGGTTCGGTGCTGGTGGTGTCTGCGTGCGACCTCGGACTGTGCGCGGTGCTGCCGGCGGTGCGCGCGGTGATCGCGGAGCAGGGCGGGGCGCTGTCTCACGGAGCTGCGCTGGCGCACGCGCTGGGTGTGCCGGTGGTGGTGGGCGTGTCCAACGCACTTTCACGGCTGCGCGACGGGGAACGCGTGCGGGTCGACGCCGACGCGTGTCGGGTCGAGCGCCTGTGATCCAGATCACGGCGGCGCAGCTGCAGGTGGTCTATCGCGACGCGCATTTTCTGGCGCTGGCCAAACCGCCGGGGATTGCCAGCACTGCGCCGGACGCTGCTCCTAGCCTGTTTGGTCTGGCGCGCGAGCTCGACCCACACGCGCCGCAGCTGCATCCACTTTCGCGTCTCGATACCCAGGTGAGCGGTCTGCTCGTCTTTGCGCGCGATGAGCTCGCCAATCGCTTGGTGCTCGCTGCACGGCGAGAAGGGCGCCTTTTGCGGCGCTACCTGGCGCTGACCCAGCACGCGCCCGAGCCGCCCGCGGGCGAGTTTCACGCCTCCATCGGGCTCGACCCGCGCGACCCCAAGAAGCGCCGTGCGCTGCCCGAAGGCGCAGCCGGGATCGGCGTCAAGTCCGCGCACACGCGTTACCGCGTGCGCGTTCGAAGCGGGCCGATCGTGGCGGTCGATATGTGGCCGGTGACGGGACGCACGCACCAGCTGCGCGTCCACGCGGCCCACGCCGGCACGCCGCTACTGGGCGACGTTGCCTACGGGGGGACGAAGAGGGTCGGCCTTGCGAGTGGTCGCATCCTCAGCGCGGGACGCGTGATGCTTCACTGCGCCGAGCTGCGCTTGCCGCACCCAGACCCGGCGCGCGGCGAGCTGCGGCTCAGCTTGGACGTGCCCGAGGACATGGAGAGACTTTGGCGCGCGGCCGGTGGTGAGATCGGCAGCCTCAACGCGGAGTAGGCGGCACGAAGGTGAGCGACAGCTCGTGTTCGAGTGCGCGCAAGATCTCGTCCTCGATCTCGGACAGGTTGGCCGTGAAGCGCTCGATGTTGCGCTGGTAGACGAACACGCGGCCGGCTTTTTTTGGGTCGCCATCGGTCCCTACCGGACGCCCTTCGGCGTCCTGCACGTCATCGATCAAGACGCCCACGTGCGGGTCGACGCCCTCCGCCACCACCTCCGGACCGGGCAGATCGCTGACCACCACCAAGGCGCCTTCGATCGGTTCGGCCAGGCCTGCAGGCAGCTTGCGCAGCGCGCTCTGCACACGCCGCTCGAAGCCGTCTAGCGGCAGCGCCCAGGGCGGCCGCGCCGCGTGCAGGTCAGCCTCACGTGCGCTCAGGAACGACAGCGTTGCCCCGCGATGATCGCCGCGCGCCTCACGCACCAGCCCGTGGTAGTAGAGCGCGTCCCCCGAGCCTTCGGCGCGCTGCTTGGCGCGCTCGAGGTGGCGTTCGGCGCCGTCCAGATCGCCCGACTCGAAGCGGGCGCGACCTACCAGGAAGTCGAGCTGCTCGTTTTCGAAGGGCCCTTCGGGCAATTTCTGCAGCACCGCCGCTGCGCCTTCGCGATCGTCCTGCTGCATGAATGCGTCGAACTTCAGCAGCAGCGCATCGGCCAGCTCGTCGTCCCCCTCGGCCAGGTCGAGCGCTTCATCGAGCATGGCCATGCCGCTGTCGACGTCGCGCAAGCCGTGGATCATGACCTCGGCGGCGTTCAGCATCGCCTCCACGTAGGTGTCGTCGATGGCCAGGGCCTGCTTGTAGTGATCGAGGGCATCTTCGGCGCGCCCCTCCGCCTGGTGTATGTATCCGATGAGATTGTGGGCCTCGGGGCTCTCTGCGTTGATTTCCAGGCTTTTTTGAGCGGAAACCAGAGCTCCGGCAAGATCTCCTCGGTTGACCAGGTCCCAACCGCGGTCGAGATGCGCGGTAAACTGGTCCATAGGTCCTCGGCTACCCATGATCGATCGCAAGGTACGTGTGCTCGCTGCCAGGTCAAGTCGACGGTCCCCGATGAGAAGGCTGCTGCCGGCGCGAAATGCGCTGGCCCACGCGTCCACCGCCGTGCTGCTGCTGTGCGCCGGCTGCGGACTCGCGCCGCTGCCGCGTTCGGCCACCAGCCTGGGCTACGCCAACGACGGTGCGTTGATCTCTTCGATCGCCCTGCCCAAGTCCGGTCCGGGCTTTGCGCGCGCGCGCCCCGAGGACGGCACGCAATTCGGCGTGCCGCTGCTGGTATCCGCGCTGACGCGAGCGGCCCTGGACGTGGCGGGCGCCTTTCCAGGCACCAGCGCGCTGCGCATCGGCGACCTGTCTGCACGCGACGGCGGCGATCACAGCCGGCACGGCAGCCACCGCACCGGTCGCGACGCCGACGTGCTGTTCTACCTGCTCGACGAGCTTGGCGTCAGCGTGCCCGGCAGCGGTTTTTTCGGCTTCGACGAGCGCGGCGCGGCGATCTACGAGGGACGCCTTGTGTTCTTCGACACGGCGCGCAACTGGGCGCTGGTGCGTGCTTTGCTGGCCGACGAGCGCGCGCTGGTGCAGTGGATTTTCTGCGCGGACGGCATCAAAGCACGCTTGCTCGCGTACGGCGCACGGCATGAGTCCGACCCGGCGTTGCTGTTGCGGGCCGCCTACATCCTGCACCAGCCGACGTACGGCAACCCCCACCGTGACCACTTTCACATCCGGGTGGCGTGCTCGGCCGAGGAGCTCGCGCTGGGCTGTCTCGACGCCGGGCCGACCTGGCCGTGGCTGCGCAATCAACACGAAAAGCCCGCCTGGGACGGCCCAGGCAACGATGACGCCACACTCGTCAAAGCGCTGCTTTCCGAGACGGGCGGGTGAGCTGCCCGGGCGCGCTCAGGCCCGGCTCTCCAGGAGTGCCTGGAGCGTCTCCCAGTCTTCGCGATGTTTGGCCAGCGCGCCCAGGCTGTCGCGCACGAAGGACGCGTCGAGACTATCGGCGGAGAGCAGCACCAGCGTGCGCGCCCAGTCGACGGTCTCTGCGATGCTGGGCGCCTTGTGCAGATCGAGCGTGCGTGCGCGCTGCACGAACGCGACCACCTGTTGGGCGAGCTCCTGGCTCGCGCCCGGCACGTGTTGGGAGAGAATCAAGAGCTCGCGCGAGGGCTCCGGGTAATCGAGGTGCAGGTACAGGCAGCGTCGTCGCAGGGCGTCAGTCATCTCGCGCGTGCCGTTGCTGGTCAGCACCACGCGCGGCTTGTGCTGGCAGGTCACGGTGGCGAGCTCCGGGATGGAGATCTGAAAGTCGCTCAGAAATTCCAGCAAGAGCGCCTCGAACTCCGGGTCGGCGCGATCGACCTCGTCGATCAGCAAGAGTGCGGGGCGTTCGCTGCGCAGCGCGCGCAAGAGCGGGCGCTCGAGCAAAAAGCGCGGGCTGAACAGGGCGCTCTCTTCGCTAGCCAGGGCATCGATGGCGCCTGCCAGGTTCGAGGAATGCGCGAGGATGCGTCCGACCAGGGGGCGCAGCATCTCCGTGTACAGCAGCTGCTTGCCGTATTCCCACTCGTACAGGGCCCGGCTCTCGTCGAGCCCTTCATAACACTGCAGGCGAATCAGCGGGCGATCGAGCACCTTGCTCAAGGCCTTGGCGAGCTCGGTTTTGCCCACGCCTGCCGGCCCCTCCACGAGCAGAGGCTTTTCCATGCTGTCCATCAGCAGCGCAGCCACGCAGGCGTCGCGGCTTGCGACGTAGCCTTCGCGTCGCAGGAGCTGTTCCGTTTCCTCGACGTCGCGCAGGGTCACGGCCTGAACCATGACTCGGTTCTACCCCAGAAGCATCGAACACAGCGATCCCACGTCGTCCGTGGTTGCCTCGCTGGAGCAGCGTACCCAGCGACAGGCAGGCGAGCGCTCGCGATCGATCTGCATCCAGGTAGCATCGTCGACGCCCCAAAGGACGACGGTGGTGCCGCGCGGCAGATCTTCACCGATGGCCGAGACGCTGCTGATGTGGACGGTTGGATGGTGGCAGTCGATGAGCACGATCGGCTCGACGACGCCCGGCTCCTCCAGCGCATCCAACAGACCCACCAGATCCGGAACGTGCACGACGCTGGCGGCGCTGGTCAGATAGCGGCGCAGGGCGGCGAGCGCCTCGCGGTTGTTGGTGGCCGTCAGCACCAGTGGCAGGCTCTTGGCCACGTCGTTTGCCGCCGAGTCGGGCGGGGCCGGGCGCGTGGTCTGCCCCTTCAGGTCGGCACGCGGCAGCTGCGCGTCGCTCGCGCGCTTGGCCGGAAGCAACTTGCGCACCGCCGGCGCTTCACTCGGCTCCAGCTGCAACTGCGCCTGTGAAAACACGCCGGTAGGTGGCTCGGTCGAAAATGGCGCGAGCCCGCTCGCGCTGGTGGGCGGTCGCGCTTTGGGCGGGGCCGACTGCGGCGCCCAGATCGGCTCGGCGGACATATCGAAGCGGATGTCGGTGGGCCTGTCGTCCAGCGAGTCGGCATCACTGGGCGCGCGTGCGGGCCGCGCCGGCTCCGAGAACTTGACCGCTGATCGCGAGCCGCCAAAACCGGACGAGGGCAGGCTGGGCTGCGAGATCGCTGCGTAAGCCGCGATTGGCCCGAGCTGCATCATCATGAGATCGGCCGCGTCCGGGCCGACGGTGGTCTCGACCTCGCCGCGCAGGGAGCCTTCCAGCCACTCGCCGATCTCCGTGCCCGTCTCGGGCACGGCGGTCAGGCCCTGCGAAGCGAGCGAACGATTGATGAGTTGCTCACAAAGCTGCGGCGACATGAGGGTAGACAGCGCCTCTCGTACGGCCCTCGAGACCAGGCCGCTGCCGCCCTTTTGCGTCGCCATCAAGACACCGCGCTCCCGCGCTCGGCGCACAACCAAGCTCGTGAAATGGTATCGCGACTTGCGACGCTGGCCAACGCTCTGTGCGAGGGGCGCGCAGCTTGCGTAAGCTTCTCGGCGCCACGCACGTTCAGGTATGGTACGCACGCACTCGCCTTGGGCGGCTGCAGGGGAGAGCGCGCGTGTTCGTGATGGGCGTAGATGAGAATGGGCTCGGCCCGGTGCTTGGTCCGCTGGTGACCACGGGCGTAGGGCTCGAGCTCGGTCGTTATCAGACGCTGCGGCTGTCCGCGATGGGCAAGGAGCTGGGCATCGACGACAGCAAGGCAACCGCGGGTTTTGGCCGTATGGCGCTGGCGGAAGGCCTGGTGCTGGCGGTGCTGGAGGCTCTGCACGGCGCTCTGCCTCGGGATGCAGAAGGTCTGCTGGGTCGCTTGCTGCTCGACGCGCCCGAGCTGCTGCGCGGCCGCTGCCCGGCGGCGTCACTTCCGCAGTGCTGGTCGGCTGCGGTGGCATTGCCCTGCTTCGGCGGTGATGTGGAGCTGGGCAGGCAATCGCTGCGCGCGTTGGCCAAGCGCGGCGTTCGCATCGTGCGTGCGAAAAGTGCGGTGGCTTGCACACGCTTTCTCAACGATCGGCTCGCGAAGGGTCAGAGTCGCGTCGAAGTGGATCTGGAGCTCATGGAGCGTCTGGTGCTGGACGGGCGCGCCGAGCTCGGGGCCGAGGTGCACGCGGTATGCGGCATGGTGGGCGGTATTCGCAACTACACCGACAAGCTGCGCCACTTCGCGCGCGACAAGGTGCGGGCACGCCGGGCTTCACACGGCACGCTTGCATACGACGTGGAAGGCGTGGGTCACGTGCGCTTCGAAATCGACGCCGACCAAAATCACCTGCCTGTCGCGCTGGCGTCGATGATCGGCAAGTACGTTCGGGAGCTGTGGATGCTGCGGCACAATCGCTTCTATCAGGCGCGCGATCCGGAGCTGCTGGACGTCAGCGGCTATCACGACCCGGTGACGCGCCGCTTCATCGCGGCCAGCGAGCTCCTGCGAAAGCAGCTGGGGGTAGAGGAAGCATGTTTCTTGCGCGACAGCGCCCAGCAGCTCGAGGATCGCAATCAACTGCTGCTGTTCGAGGCTTAGCTTGGTGGCGCCTCAACATGCTCCGCGTACGCGTGCCCGTGCCCGTGCCCGTGCCCGTACACGACGAGCCGGACGTCGCACAGCCTCGACAGCACGCTCGAGCGAGCGCCACGGTTCCTGCCTCTCGCTACCCTCGATCGTGTACGGGCACGGGCACGGGCACGTGTACGGATGCCTTGTAGACGCTAGTCCGTGTGGCGGACCATGTTCGGATCGAGGCGGATACCGGCCTTGACCAGCA
>WUUC01126890.1_pt1 | contig 18769 bp, 15 predicted proteins | sample 6278441 | NCBI WGS metagenome assembly WUUC01 (sample SAMN13675441, study PRJNA597444) | soil metagenome | isolation source: soil | place: USA: Washington | collected 2017-10 | reverse complement strand
TTCAGCAACCCATAACCCTCTCCAGGTTGGCACAGGAGCTGCTGTAGCCACGGGAGCAGCTCAGCCATCTGCCTCTCTAGTCTCCACGGTGGATTGAGCACTAGCATCCCTGAAGCGGTCATTCCTGGGGCCGCACAATCGGCTTGTAAGGCAAGCTCAATGTGCAAAATAGGTGCGAGGCCAGAGCCCTGCAGAGCTTGCAACAGCTGCTCAATGCGCCAGCGCTGGACCACAGGATACCACAGCGCATAAACGCCTGTCGGGAAGCGGCGATAGCCCTTTTGCAGTGCAGTGACGACCGCTTGATAGTCACTTTTCACTTCATAAGAGGGATCGATGAAAATCACTCCCCGACGGCTGGGTGGAGGGAGTCGCGCGCTGAGTTGTTGATAGCCATCGGTGGCCGACACATGTACCCGGCGATCACCCTTGAAATGGTGTTGTAAAATAGCAAAATCGGTTGAATGGCATTCGCTAAAATAGAGTTGATCTTGTGGACGGAGTAGGGTGGCAGCAATCGCTGGGGAGCCTGGATAATAGTGCAGTTGGTCGCAGCTATTGACGGCCTTGATCGCCTGCAAGTAGGGCTTTAGGAGCAGCGGAATATCAGAATGCTCCCATAAGCGGGCGATACCCACACGGTACTCAGCAGTTTTTTGACTGTAGGGGTGATTGAGCGCATAACAGCCAGCGCCAGCATGCGTATCACAATAGAATATTGATTTCTCTTTCTGTTTCAAGGCCTCAAGGATCAGCGTGAGGAGTGTGTGTTTTAACACATCCGCAGGGTTTCCGGCATGGAACTGGTGGCGATAACTGAGCATCAGTGAGTCGACTGGTTAGTAAAAACCCTCTTATAACCCGCGCACCAATCAGCAATCAAGTTTAATAGAGAGACCATGCCTGCAAAAACAGTGAGAAACCACCCTAGCAAGGGCGAGTAGAGCCACGCTCTTCACTCTGTTTTGATCACCAGGCGCTGATTCTGTTTGACCTCTTCCAGCACCACATAGGTCCGTGAGTCATTGACACCGGGAAGACGCTGTAACATCTCTCCCAATAGTTTACGATAGGCAACGGTATCGGAGACGCGGACTTTGAGCAGGTAATCGAAATCACCCGAGACTAAGTGGCACTCCTGGACCTCCTCTAACTGCTGTACCGCCTGGTTAAACTCTTCAATGATATTATCCAGGTTGCGATTTAAGGTAATCTTAATAAAAACCAACAGAGAAGAGTGAAGCAGCTGTGGATTCAGTAGTGCGACATATCTCTGAATATACGCCTGGTTTTCTAAACGTCGAACCCGCTCCAGACAGGGGGTTGGTGACAGCCCCACACGTTTAGAGAGCTCAACGTTGGAAATCCGGCCATCTTTTTGCAACTCATTCAGGATGTTGCGATCGATCCTATCCAGCGTTTTTGGTAACTTTTTTTGATGTCCGAGCGCTTTCAAATGAGCACCTACTCCTATACGAAGGAAACTTTGGTTATGATAAACGGCCTACCGCCCACTCCCAGCGGGAACCGAGCATGACTTTGGGATCGCTATTACGTTTATCCCGCTCCCATACTGAATATAGCAGATGAATAACACAATTCTAATGTTATTTTTTACAGTGAGTATTATTAATAACTTTTTACTACAGTGAGAGGAGCAATGGAGCGGGGCATGGTTTCCGATAGCGCTAGTCAGCTGGTGGCAGTAAAGCGCTTCTTTTGCCGCATTAATTTCTTTACAATTAGTTTTTAAAGATCACCATGCTGGGAGAGAGTGATGAATGAGATCAGGCACCGGAAACTGATCATTTTAGGATCTGGGCCAGCGGGTTACACGGCGGCACTGTACGCAGCACGGGCTAATTTACGACCGCTGTTGATCCGCGGTCGACAGCCGGGTGGGCAGCTGACCACCACGGTAGAAGTGGAAAATTGGCCTGGAGATGGGCAAGGGCTAACCGGTCCGGCGCTTGTAGAGCGGATGTTGCGACAGGTTCAACAGTTTGACACGGAGATTATCGAGGATCACATTGAGCGGGTCGCGCTACAACAGCGTCCTCTGCAGCTCGTGGGTGAACGATACCACTACAGCTGTGACGCCTTGATTATCGCTACCGGAGCCAGTGCTCGCTATCTAGGGCTGCCAGCGGAGACAACTTTTCAGGGCCGCGGGGTCTCGGCTTGCGCTACTTGTGACGGATTTTTTTTCCGGAATCAAGCGGTCGCTGTTGTCGGTGGTGGCAATGCCGCTGTCGAAGAGGCGCTCTATCTGTCCAATATTGCGGCTGAAGTGCATCTTATTCATCGTCGTGACCAGTTTCGGGCTGAGAAAATCTTACTGGATCGGTTGATGCGTAAGGTGCAACAGGGGAACATCATCCTGCAGTTACAACGGGTCGTCGAGGATATCCTCGGCGATGAAACTGGCGTGACCACGCTACAGTTACGCCATACGCAGCACAGCACGCTCGAGTCGTTGCCGGTCACTGGGCTGTTTATTGCGATTGGCCACACCCCGAATACCCAGATAGTAGCCGATCAACTGGCTTTGCGGCAGGGCTATATTCAAGTGCACTCTGGTAGCCAAGGGAATGCCACGCAGACTAGCATTCCTGGCGTATTTGCGGCTGGCGATGTGATCGATAGCGTTTACCGTCAAGCGATTACCTCAGCGGGCAGTGGCTGTATGGCCGCTTTGGATGCTGAACGTTACTTAGAGACACTCGAGAGCTAGTCGTGCGTAACCATCGATAGTTGTGATCTGATCGAGTGACGAGTCAGCCATTACCACAGCGTGAACTGATTGCCTGGTTACAACAGCAGGGTCGGGTGGCTCGCAGTGGGTCCATCATGGCGCAGGCCTTGGGGCTTAGCGCTGCTATCGCTACGGTGACACAGTGCTGGCTGCTGGCTGATCTCTTACAGCGATGGATGCTCAACACCCAGGAACCGCTCCATCTAGGAGGCGCGGCACTGGCTTTTTTCGGTGTGGTGGCACTACGGTCCGTGATCTTATGGGGGCGGGAGCAGGTCAATTTCCGGGTGGGCCAGCAGATCCGTGCCGCAATTCGGCAACAGCTACTGGATCAGCTCGAGCGCTTAGGGCCCCTGGGCCGCGCCGATCAACCGGTTGGGAGCTGGAGCAGCACTTTATTGGAGCAGGTCGAGCAGCTACACGACTACTATGCGCGCTATCTGCCGCAACGCACGCTGGTACTGTTGATGCCGTTGACGATTTTAGCGGTGATTTTCCCTATCAACTGGGTGGCGGGGATCCTGTTTTTGATCACCGCACCCCTCATTCCACTCTTTATGATCCTGGTGGGTCATCGAGCGGCTGAAGCGAATCGCCTCAATCTACAAGCCTTAACGCGTCTTAGTGGCCACTTTCTGGATCGGCTGCGGGCTTTGGAGACGCTGCGGCTGTTTGATCGGGCACGGCCCGCGCTGCAAGAGGTTGAGCAGATCTCAAATTGCTTACGCCATCGCACCATGGCGGTGCTCCGCTTAGCTTTTGTCTCTTCAGCAGTTCTAGAATTTTTCACGGCGCTGTCGATAGCCTTAGTGGCGCTCTATTTTGGTTTCAGCTACTTAGGGTCTTTGCGTTTTAGCGGGATCTCCACTGAGGTGACGCTGTTTGCTGGTCTCTTCACCTTGATGCTCGCCCCGGAATTTTATCAACCCCTACGCGATCTCGGCAGCTTTTACCATGCTAAGGCGCAAGCGCTGGCGGCGGCCCAAGGGTTGCGCACCGCCTTGCAGCAGGAGGCTCCACTGCCCCCCACACTCGAAGCCTTACAACCGCACTTCTCCAGAGCGGCCCGACTGGTCGCTCGGGAGTTGACGATCGTTTCACACCAGGGTCACTCTCTGGTCGGGCCGCTGAATTTTGAAGTGGCCGCCGGTTCACATCAGGTGATCGTCGGTGCCAGCGGTGCCGGCAAGAGTACGTTACTCCATCTGCTATTAGGGTTTCTGCCCTACCAAGGCTCCTGCACCATCAATGGCATCGAGCTGCGTGAATTCGATCGTCAGCAGGGCTCTTCACAGATCGCTTGGGTCGGCCAGATGCCGCAACTGCTGGCGGGGAGCCTCTTAGACAATATTCAACTGCGTGATCCAACTGCTTCAGCGCATGCAGTCGCACGTGCCGTTCAGCGGGCGGGGGTGGATCGCTTTCTACACGAGCTGCCACAGGGGCTGCTCACTCCCCTCACTAATAACGCCTGTGAGCTCTCTGTGGGGCAAGCGCAGCGCGTCGCGCTCGCACGCGCGCTGCTCTGCCCGTGCGATCTGTTACTGCTGGATGAGCCAACGTCTAGCTTAGATTCTGAGAGTGAACAGCTGGTGCAGCAGGCTCTCTCTCAGGCTAGCAAACAGCAGACCACCTTGACCATCATCCATCGGCTAGAGATCCTAGAAGCCAGTGATCAGCTCTGGGTGATGCAGCAGGGGCGTATTGTGCAGCAGGGCTCCTATGCCGACTTAAGCCAGCAGCCTGGCCCATTGGCAGATCTGCTGGCTAAGCCCCGGCGCAGCGCGCCACAAGGGAGCTGAGAGATCTCGGTGCTGCGATCTTTTTTGGCGCTCTACCGCCGTCATCCCTCTACGCTCGTGGGGGGGATCCTGTTGGCGATCCTCAGCCTACTGGCGACTATCGCACTATTGAGCCTAGCGGGCTGGCTATTGGCTGCGGCCGCTTTAGCGGGCTTATCTGGAAGTGCGGCGACCTTTAACTACCTGTTGCCAGCCGCCGCGATTCGGTTGTTGGCGCTGCTGCGCACGCTGGGGCGCTATGGTGAGCGGCTGATCACCCATGAGGCGACATTAAGGCTGCTGACCGAACTGCGGGTAACGACCTTTAGCCGTCTACTACCACTCTCTCCAGCAGGGATCCAGAACTACCAGCAGGGTGAGCTGCTCAATCGGCTTGTGGCCGATGTCGACACCTTAGATCACCTTTATTTACGGCTGCTGACGCCATTATTGGCGGCTTGGAGCATCATCCTCACGGTCACCCTACTGCTTTGGCATCTCGATCACCGATTAGCGCTCACCTTGGGCGGAGTGCTATTAGGCATTGTGCTCCTGCTGCCGCCGCTCTTTTATTGGGCGGGTCGTGCCACCGGAAGGGCATTAGCTCAGTGGCAGGGGCAGGCGCGCTACCTGTTGGTCGACTGGCTGCAGGGGCAGGCGGAGTTGATCAGCTGTGGGGCCTCCCCCCACTGGCGTCAGCGACTCGAGAGCGCACTACAGGCCTGGCAGCGCTGTCAACAGCGTCAGGCAGCGTTACAGGCGCTGGCACAGGCGCTACTGCTGCTACTCAGCGGGGCGCTCCTACTGTTGATGCTCAAGTTAGTCGCACCTCTCTGGACCACCGGTCAGCCCTCTGGAGCGATCATCGCATTAGTCGCTTTTCTGACACTGGCGGTTTTCGAAGCGATCACCCCTGTAGCGACCGCTTTTCAACCCTTAGCTCAGGTGATCAGTGCCGCACAGCGGCTACAGCAGCTGCTGTCGCAACGGCCGGTTGTTCAGTTTGCCTCCGCAGGACCACCAGCAGAGGCCCCGCTGCTGCTCAGCTTAACCGACGTGAGCTTTACCTACCCAGGGCGTTGGCAGCCGACTCTTCAGGAGATCAACCTTACCATAGCGACGGGTGAAAAAGTTGCGCTGCTGGGCCATAGTGGCTGCGGTAAATCGACGTTATTGCAGTTAATTACCGCAGGCTGGGTAGCGAGTCAAGGGGCCATCACGTTGAATCAGCGGTCGTTGAGCGACTATTCGGAAGCCACGCTGCGCTCGATGATGACGGTGATCACCCAGCGGGTGACACTGTTGAGTGCCACGCTAGCGGATAACCTTCTCTTGGCCGCGCCTCACGCCTCTCAGGAGCAGTTGGCTCAGGTGCTGCAGCAGGTCGGGTTGACGCATCTGTTAGAGGAGCAGGGGTTAGCGCTCTGGCTGGGAGATGGTGGCAGAGCCCTCTCTGGCGGAGAGCAGCGGCGACTGGGGGTGGCGCGGGCGCTGCTGCGTGATGCACCATTACTGCTCTTGGATGAACCGACCGAAGGGTTAGATCCGCAGTCAGAGCAGCAGATTTTTCAGCGATTACTCACCTTTGCTCAGGACAGAGCGCTCATTCTGATCACCCATCGTCCACAGGGATTAGAGCAGATGGATCGCATTGTGCTGTTAGAGGCAGGCCGGGTGATTGAGCAGGGCAGCCCGGCGAAGTTGCTGGCGGCCCGCGGGCGCTACTACCAGTGGCAACAGCGCTGGGCGTTAGCGCAGGATCTGCAGGCTGTGGCTGGTTAGGATTGAATAACCCCGCGGCTTCAGTAATCTTTTGTAACTTATTATCGATTTTCAAGGGCTGCTGGTCACCCTAGGCTTAAGGCCAGTAATAGCGTGGAATTCGGTTGCAGAGAACTTGGTTGCAGAGAACAGAGTAGCATCCTTCAGCAGGGTTGCTGAGAGAGCCTAAATGACTAAAGGCAGGGGTGATTGATGAAAAAAAACAGCGATCGCCATAAAAAGCGAACTGCTCAGCGACGTAAACAGCAGCGATTAAAGCGGCGCCAGCGCTCATTGCAGCAGCGGCTCAATCAACTGACCAAGGCCAAGCAGACCTTCAACAACCTGGTCTCGGCGCTCGTTAAATGTCAACTGTCCAGCGTGAACAGCTCGCTAGAGTCTGAGCAGGAGGCCTATTATCTACTGCCTCGGCTGCGCACTCCAGATTTCACTCTCAATCCCGAGAGCCGAGAGGCACCCAAGCTCCTCCGGCTATTGTCCCAAACACTCCAGCGGTCGCGCTTGCCCCAGGCAGGTCTCTCAAGCCTACAACGACTTCCCAGCACACGGCAGATTGAATCCATCGCGCCGCGCCGTGAAGCGGCGCTGCTCTGGGTAGTGTCGCGGCGTTACGGGCAGTTCACGGTTGTAGGCTGCATGCTACCGCTGCCCCCTGAGCGCCCGCCACTCCGGCTGATCCATCGCGGGCCTCCGCTCCTCAGCCTTGATGGTTCCAGTGCTCGGTTAGCGCTATCTTCACCGGTCGACTCAAAGCCCATCGCTTTAGAGCCACAAACAGAGAAACGATTTCAAAAAGAGTTGCCAAGCCTGGGCTTATCCTCTAGTTATCCAGCAGATCGCTGGACACTCTCTTACTCTTATCAGGTAGCGCCTGCCGCCTCGCCGTTAAAACCCGTCAAGCCTGTCCCAGTAGATCATAATCGACCGGGAGCGGATCAGCCATTCTCTAAGCATAGAAAAAGGTGGGTAGATCCTGAAGTTATCCTTGAAGAATATCAACGACGGAGAGACTGTAAATTATCTCGAGCGAGTCAACCTTTTAAAAAAGCCAGCGGTTTTATCAGAAAACTATTTCTCACAGGCAAAAAGCGCTTCTTCCGGCAGGATTTAAGTGGTGCACAAAAAAAGATAGTTAAATTATTAAAAAGACAGCTAGGAGCATTTTATCGGCGTCCAATAGGGCGCAGAGACGGGCCGCTCGGGTCAAGCAAGAGCCCAACAGCAACTTATTGTACCGATAGTCACCGTCAGCAGTTCTCCTTTGAGGCCGCGCTCGATCCCGCACAGATAGCTGATAATCACCCAAGAGAGGAGTGCTTGTCATCTGACGATAAAACAGGATGGATAGGTCGTGAAGTCACTCTTAAGATATACCATCAACGACAGAGAGACTGTATATTACGTCTAGCGAGTCACCCTTCAAGAAAATCCGGTGATTTTATCAGTGAATCATATAACTATCCGAAAACGCCCATTTCCCAGAGTATCCACAGCAGTAAAGTTGTCAATCCTGTTCCAGTAACTCATAACCCGCTGTTATCCCCTGACGATAGAACTGAGTGGGTAGAGCCAGAGGTTATTTTTAGAACAATACGCATAGCCTATGATGATTTACCTCAAGTTAATCGACATTTAACAAAACCCGACGGGTTTATCGGAAAATCATATCGTCCAGATAAAACGCGCTCCTTTCGTCGGGACTTCAGTGTTGGGCAAAAAAGGCGCCCCTGTTTAGGCCACTCTGCGGGTTCTAGTCTGCGAATCCGTGGTTGGTCACCGTCTGCTGACGATAGAACAGGGGGGGTGGGTCGTGAATTCATTCCTAAAACACATTATCAACAAGGAAGAGATTGTAAATTACGTCGAGCAAGACAACCTTTAAGAAAAACCGATGATTCTAACGGACAAGCCTATCGCTGTTATCAAAAGCCCTTTTCCCAGGGCTTCATTCTCCCTGAATCTGAGCGTGCTGTATATGAGGAGATTGATGCAGCAGTATACCGTCTAGTGCACTACATGATGGAGACATGCTGTTCATACTACGCTGCAATGGAAGCGACAAGGTTCTCACTGCCAGGAGATGAAAACCTGTATTGGTGGACACGCTCTCCAACTAATTTGAGTGCTGATTCGCCCCTAATCAACCGCTCTACTCCCTAGCGGTTGATTGTCAATGGATTTAATCAATGCTACTCATGCAGGGGATACAGAAAAAACTAAATGCCTGGCAACTGATTCATTCCTCATCACTAAAGCGGATGCCCAGGGCAACAGCCCCCTGCACTATGCCGTAGCGCGGCACGATCTGAAGTTAATCAGGAAGCTGATTGAGGAGGGGGCTTCTATCTCCGCTAAAAACCACCAGGGCGAAACCGCTGCGGGGTGGTTTGAACTATTTTTCACTAGTATTTATAGCGTTAAATCGGATACTTTCAAAGCGCTGGAACGGGCGATTAAATGCAATAACAGTCGGTTTGTGGCAGAGCTTTTAGTAAAGGGGGGGGCTCGTGATTTACGCTTCTCACAAGCTAAGACGATACTACATTGGGCCCTTGACTATCAGAAAATGGATGTTGTCAAAGTGATCCTGGAAGGGTGCGATCGCCTAGCTGTTGAGCGGTTATTGCATCTCAAAGATAGTCAGGGCGTGACGCCACTAGCGCTGGCGCAGCAGCACTGCCAGCTAGGCAGTCCTATGGCTCAGGAGATAGTGAACTACTTACAGGCGAAGCGGCGCATTGTGGTAGAAGAAGGCATAGTGTTGGCGTTTCAACTAGAGTGGCGCCACTCTAGTTTATTCAAACGGCTGAGTGTAGAACCGAATGAACGACAGGCGCTAGAAGAACTCTTCAGTCCATCTGATTTTGCGCAGCTAAAACCCTTGAGGTCGACGATTGTTAGGCTAGCCTATAACATCTGCTGTCAAGCAGAGCTTTACATCTTTAATACTCATTCCAGCTGCAATAATGGACCAGAATCCCTAATGAAGAGGTTATTTGACCAGTTATTCGGGAGGTGGACGGATAGCAGCCAGCGAATCTTTAGGAAAAAATTTCTTGCCGCTTCGATTTATCTGTATAACCTTATCATAAAGAAACAGGTCGATCAGGTTATTGAGTTCTCAGAGGAAAAATCGTGTTTGGAAGGTCGGGCTACCCCTGGTTTGAAAAAAATCTACCTGAATCCATGGATGAAAAATAGTGTGATATCTATGGTAGCAACGCTAATCCATGAAGTAACCCATCAAAGCGGTCACAGCTATGATTTTTTCCCGGCAGTCTATTCTGACAGTACCAACGGCCTCTCCATTAGTTTAGTAGGTGCCTATCAACTGTCAGCCAAAGGTATCGCTGGAGAGCTAACCCCAGAAAAAAGGAGGTTATTTGAGGTTCGGCAGTTACTGGAAACTGGTAAGGTTCTTGGTTGGGAAAAAGAGTTACATCACTGGATGGCCCTCAACAGTGCGGAAACACTGACGATAGCCATTCTGGCCCTGGCTACCCTGCCCACGGGGTTTGCCAAGCTTAAAAATAAGCCGGAGCCCAATTTATTGATTAAACCGCAATTTCTCCACTCTCTATGTGGTGTGGCCGCACCTGCCAAGCTGCCAGCGCCGGTGAGGGCTTTAGGATTCAGTTTCTTGAATAAAAAAAGGTCCAGAGTGAATTCCTCAAGGTGCTTTGGCGAGGCAGTTATGCGGGGCAGTGCCGGCAGTGAGACTTCTACCAATGTAGAGAGCCCATCTGTTCACGCGCAGGCCTCCCCATCACTCCTGATAGAGAATATGGCCAAGGGATCAGCGGCGCCCGATCTGCGTGCGCCCTCACCAGAGTCGCTGCAGGCCAATCAACCCTCCCCTTCCACCTCATTAGCCTTTCCTGACAGTCAGAAACCCTTAGAGAGCTGTCATATCAGTTAACTCTGATCTACTGGCCCCGGCTGCTGTGGTCGCTCATTGACCACTGTGGCCCGCTTGACAGCGGGCTTCTCAAGCGAATCGTTTCACCCAAATTCTAGCCATTTCTATTACACTATTGTCATAGGAACCCCTATAGTAGGCCTATCTCAATGAGATCTGGAGAAGTAAGGTGAGTCGTTGTTTAAAAAACAGCCCTAGTTTAAAGCAGAAGCTAACAGAGTCTATTGAAGAGGCTTATGAGGATGCCATCATCGCCGCCAAACAGGAGAGACAACTCAGTCGAACTCTATTTCCCGAGGCCTGTCCCTGGAGCTTCGAGCAGATCATGAGCAGAGAGTTTTACCCTGATTAATCAGGAGCGCGAGCTGGAACAGCGCAAGGTCAGTCAGCTGCATCACTGGGGGACTCTAACAGCATCATTCACGTTGCTGATTATAAAAGCTCAAGACTCCTCGTGTTAAAGGATAAGAATATAGTATAATCAACCTTTTACATATTTTATTGGTAAAAGGCGCCCTTGAGCAGTTATCGATTAGATTGGCAGCAGTTGCTGCCGCAAACCAAGCAGTACAGCCTACTTTTTCAACAGGCAGAGAGCATCCCTTCAACCCATTTTTTTGATCTGCAAGCGCGTCTGGGCACCACCCTACAGCTGTTCTGTCACCCATATCACCCCGCTAAGCTGCTGCTGATCAAAGGTCCAGAGGATCGTCGCTATCTCTCTTTGGTGGCTGAAGCGGTCACCGCTTGTCAACCGTTGCTGGCTGAGGCGGTCGATGCTGATCAACCGCCAACTCAGGGAGTGCGGGGGTGCCGTTATGAGATCCAGGGGAATCAGGTTAGCTGTCACCCCGCCACACGGGCTGATGATAATTTTGCTGCTACGACGCACTGTATCGCTGAGGAGTGGGCCGAGCAGGCCACCCTGTTTGGCTCACTCTACGGAACGCCAGGCAACTACCAGCTACAACCGGGACTGATCCATCAGGTCAATGGCGGTATCCTCATTCTATCCCTTCGGGTGCTCTTCGATCAGCCTTGGCTCTGGCCCCGCTTAAAGCAGATACTGTTGAGTGGTCAATTCCACTGGTATCCAGCGGATGAAACTCGACCACTGCCGCTAGCCATTCCGCCGATGCCGCTGAATGTACGACTGATCTTGGTTGGGGATGATCTCAGCCTATTAGATTTCAGTGATTTAGAGGCCCATAGCGAGCTGTTCGCTATTTATAGTGAGATCGAGCCTGAGCTGTCAGTTACCAACGCTGAAGAGCTAAAGCCCTGGATTGGCTACGTCAACGGGATCCTGGCTAAAAATCAGCTGCCGCCGTTACCGGCTGCCACCTGGCCCTGCTTGCTGCAGGCGGCTGTTCGGCGGACTGAAGACCATCACCGGCTACCACTCTGCCCTTTTTGGTTAGAAAATCTGTTAATGGAAGCGAGGTTAATGTGCCAAGAGCCCTCACTGACTGCTGAGATTTTACAGAACAGCATAGAGATCCGCCGTTGGCGGGAGAGTTATCTACCAGAGCTTGTGCAGCGTGATATCCACCATGGTCAGATCCGTATCGAAACCAAGGGATCAGAGATTGGTCAAGTCAATGGATTATCGGTGGTGCAATACCCAGGTCACATGCTAGCCTGTGGGGAGCCCTCGCGGATCAGCTGTGTGGTCCATTTAGGTGATGGCGATGTGATCGACGTGGAGCGGAAAGCAGAGTTAGGTGGCAATATCCACGTCAAAGGGATGCTGATCATGCAGGCCTATTTGATCTCTGAATTGGATCTGGATCAGCCGCTGCCTTTTTCTGCCTCATTGGTGTTTGAGCAGTCCTATGGTGAGGTCGATGGCGATAGCGCCTCCTTGGCCGGGCTCTGTACGCTGGTCAGCGCTTTGGCACAACAACCCTTAAGTCAGCAGATTGCGGTGACCGGTGCTGTCGATCAGTTTGGCCGCGTTCAAGCTGTGGGTGGCCTGAATGAAAAAATTGAGGGTTTTTTTGCCGTGTGTGAGCAACGGGGCTTAAGTGGTGAGCAGGGGGTGATTATTCCGGCCACAAATAAGCAGCAGCTCTGCCTATCTGATGCAATCGTGCAGGCGGTACGGAAGAATCGCTTTCATCTGTGGGTGGTCGATCATGTGTCGGATGCTTTGCCGTTACTGACTGGCATTCCTTTTAAACGGGAGTCGGGAGAGTCGCTGATTGGGTTAATTAATGAGCGTATTGCAAATCTGGCCGAGACGCAGGATAGACAGCGGATCCCCTTTTTGCTACGTTGGCTCACTAGATTCACCCGCCGCTAGCAGCCACTCATTGGATGAGCGAGTGCAGACTATGACAACCTTGCTGCGTATGATGCTACTGTCTACAAATAATGATGAGTAATGATGGCCAAAGAATCTATCCATAGAAAATCCGCCTACACCTTACCCGATTTGCTGGCTTCTAGCCGGGGAGAGCTCTTTGGGCCTTCAGGTCCTCCCTTACCCGCACCTACGATGCTGATGATGGATCGTATCACTCACCTGAGTGAACAGGGGGGGAGATACCAGAAAGGATCTATCGAAGCGGAATTAGATATTCACCCAGATTTATGGTTCTTTGCCTGCCATTTTCCCAATGATCCCGTGATGCCAGGCTGTTTAGGGCTTGATGCAATGTGGCAACTGGTGGGGTTTTTTCTGGGTTGGATCGGTGCAAAAGGCAAAGGGCGGGCCTTAGGGGTCGGCGAAGTGAAGTTTACGGGACAAATTCTTCCGACCGCTAAGAAAGTCACCTATCAGATCAATATGAAACGGGTTGTCAACCGTCGGCTTGTGATGGGTCTGGCTGATGGGCAAGTCGAGGTTGATGGTCGAGTGATCTACCTCGCTACGGACTTAAAAGTGGGATTGTTTCAAGATACCTCTCATTTTTAAGCCACCTGGCGTCGATTGCAAATCTCTAGTTTGGCTGATGAGCTAGGGGTATGGGCTCTGCTGAGCAGGATGGTGGCCGTGACCTCAGGCGATGCATCGCCTGAGGTCACGGCAGTTGCTCTCTGCCGCTGATCGCCGTATTATCAACCACACCACTCGGTGAGTAGCGCAGCTTGGTAGCGCAACACGTTCGGGACGTGTAGGTCGGAGGTTCAAATCCTCTCTCACCGACCAGGTTAAAGTGCCCATTCTAAAGGCTCATCTTGCAGCTCTAGCTCGTCATTCATCACTACCAAATCAATCAGGGTAAAGTCATTCAGCTGAGTGAAGAAGGCATCCAATCCGATTGAGAGGATCCGGACCACGCTGTGACAAACTCTGACCATTTGGTAATGATCTAGGCAGCTCATGGTAGAGCACTGCTCTAAAGCTTGAATTAAATAGCCCAGCCGAATGGTTTCCGGCGATTGATTCAGGTGAATGCCTCCGCGTCTTCCGCGCCGTGACTGGATATAACCCAAACGATTTAAATGTCCAACCACTTTTGTCAGATGGTAGTGTGATACCTGATAATATTGGGCAATTTCCTGGACATTCACCTGCTGCTTAGGCGATAAATTAGCCAGATAGCAGAGCATCTGTAACCCTAAGAGAGTATAAGTGGTGATCAATTTCATCGTTCACTCCTTGTTAAAAGAAAAAGCGGTATTGGAGCGGTGAACTGCTCGGTAAAGTCTCCACCAGGTTGGAGTCGTCACGTTATCAGCTAGACCATCAAAGGGACTTCTATGGCGTCGTGATGATCTGGAGAGTGATCTCAAGTTGTGTAAAGTGGAAGGTTTTAATCTAGTTTGCTGCAAAACGGTAGCCCGGTAGTTTCCCAGTTGCTGTTTGTCAGCAATCCAGTCGCTAAAGTACCAATCTTTGATGTAACCCATGTTCACAAGCCTCTTTCTCAATTACCCTAGTCACGTAACTACATTGACAAGTTCAACGATAACGTTTAACGATTTTATTTATAAACGTTTATAAATCAATTTTTATTGGTTATTTTTGCAAAATAACTCGCAATAAAAACGATTTTTAGGCTATTTATAGCCTAAGTAACTGAGGGGAGAGTGATGAAAAGCGACTGGTTGACGCCCAAAGAGATCACGAAAATACAGGGGATGCCGACGACCATACAGGGGGTCCATAAGAAAGCACGGCGTGAAGGTTGGCTCTCTAGACGTAAAGTAGGGGTCCAAGGCCCTGCGGTAGAGTTTTATATGGCAACCTTGGATGAAGGGGTGCAGATCAGAGAGAGTAGCGCTGTTTACCAGCCATCCCTGCTCACTGCCGATCAAGATTTGCGCTCTGTGTGGTTGGCAGTCTTTAATCAATTAACTGAGAAATGCCGCTCTCTATTAATCGCTAATATTATTCAGTATGGGGTTTATCAGCTGATCAATTATGAGAAGAGTAGCCGGGCAGCAAACATCGCCTCCCTACTAGAAACCTTACCGACCGCCGATCAGGAGTCGATCCTCACGATGATTAAAACCAAACAGCGCTCCCAGATAAGAGAGAGCACGAGGTTATCGGCCGAAGCGTCTGCCACTCCTAGTGAGGCTGAATGAGCTGCTCGCTGTCGGCAGCTCCTCCATGGTATGATCTCGACCTTGTTCTCATCGAGGTGCCCTCAAGGGCTGAGAAGAGACCAGTTGAACCTGATTCGTATAATACCGGCGAAGGAAGTTGAGGACCACCTCTAGGGTTGCCATCGCTCCTTTTCCGTCATCGCTATTCCAAAGGAGATCTGTGTTGAAGTGGTGGCTGTTCAGCATTTTCTGCTATATGAAGCTCTGTGCTGCGCAGTCTATTGAAACTTTGACAATTTATGCCCCCAGTGCTTTTTCAGCAGCCTGGGGTCCTGGACCCAGAATTAAACAGGCCTTTGAAGCACAGCACCACTGCCGGGTACGCTGGGTGAGCTTTAGCGGTGGCTTGGCAATTCTCAACCGTCTAAAGTTGGAAGGCCATAACAGCCGCGCCGATGTGGTCTTGGGTTTAGATAATGGCGTGCTGACGGCGGCGCAAGAGAGTGGTTTATTTGCACCACATCCTCTCGAACAGCTGCCGCTAACACTGCCAGGCGGCTGGCAGAATCGCTACTTTATACCCTATGACTACAGTTATCTGACCTTTATCTATAATCAACAACGGGTGCTTAATCCGCCCAGCAGCTTACAGGCGTTGCTGGAGGGACCAGATCACTGGCGAGTGATCTATGCCGATCCGCGGACGAGTAGCCTAGGTTTTCAGTTTCTGCAATGGATGACGACCTGCATGGGTTCAACAGTGGCCTCAGCTTGGCGGCAGCTGGCTCAGAAGACCGTTACGGTCACTAAAGATTGGAGTGAGGCCTATGGGCTTTTCTTAAAGGGGGAGGCCGATTTCGTATTAGGATATAACACATCGCTGGCTTATCAGCACCGCCTGCAACCACAGCATCCCTATCGTTCCGCTCAGTTTATTGAAGGTCATCCACTACAGGTGGAGGTGGCCGCTGTGTTGGCCAGTAGTCAGCACGCTGCCTTGGCCACTCAATTTGTACAATTTATGCTCACTCCTACCGTGCAAACTCTACTCCCTACACTATATTGGGTCTATCCCGTCATTGAGCTGCCACTTCCTCCAGAATTTTTGCAGTTGGAGCGACCTTCAGTGATCTTGCACTGTAGTGAAGCCACCACTCTCCAGCGGCAACAGAGGATACAGATCTGGCGTCGGGCTGCCGTCAAAGGTTAATCGCGCCCTGGCTTTGGCCAGGGCTGCTCACCGCTGTGTTGCTGCTGACACTCTTTCTCACGCTGCTAGCCGTGTTGGGATCTCACGCCACCCCGCTCGCTTGGGCCAATTGGTGGCGCGATCCCTACTGGCGAGGGGTGATTCGCTTTACCCTACAGCAAGCACTGCTCTCGACGCTACTCTCTTTGTTGCCTGCGATTCCGCTGGCACAGGCCTTGGCACGACGACGCTTTTGGGGTCGGAGAGGGTTGCTGCAGCTCCTCTCCCTCTCCCTAGTACTCCCTGCTGTGGTGGCCATTTTTGGTTTGATTACGGTGTATGGTCGACAAGGGTGGTTAGCCCAATTAGCTGCCTGGTTCGGGATCAGTTACCAAGGCTCCCTGTATGGATTAAGCGGATTAGTATTGGTACACGTTTTTTTTAATCTACCCTTAGCCACGCGTTGGTTGCTCCAGACACTGAATAGCTTACCTCAAGCCCACTATAGGTTAGCGCAACAGTTAGGAATGAGCAGTCGTCAGCGCTTTCGTTTGCTGGAGTGGCCACGCCTCCGCTGGCAGCTCGGTTCAGTGGCCGGGCTGATTTTCTCACTCTGTTTTAGTAGCTTTACGAGTGGATTGATACTGGGTGGGGGGCCACAAGCAACACCTTTAGCACTGGCTATTTATCAATCGTTCGCTGAGGAGGGGAGCTTGGGAGAGGCACTGCCCTTGGTCCTATTGCAGATCGGCTGCTGTTTAGGGATTACCATGGTGGGCCAGCGCTTTGCCAAGAGCCAGCCCGCACTCATGACGATCGATGTTGAGACTTATTGGGATCGGGATCCACAAGATAATGGCTATCGCCGCTGTTGGGATGGGTTGTGGATCCTAGGCCTGCTGGTGCTATTGCTATTGCCGCTGTTAGCCGTGGTGATCCAGGGTTGCAACGCGATGCTTCTCCAGGCCCTGTGGCAACCACACCTATGGCGTGCACTTGGGTACTCCCTATCGCTAGGGGGGTCTGCTGCGCTACTCGCGGTGACGTTAGCCTGTTTGCTGTTATGGAGTAGTGGTCGATTACAGCAGCGGCACTCTCTTCGCTGTAGTCATTGGTTGCTGCTATCAGGCAGTTTGATCTCGCTGCTGCCGCCGCTGGTCTTGGCTACCACGCTGTTGCAGCTGTTTTATGCTATCAATAGTCCTGGCGTGACGTGGGGGTTGATCGGCGTGATCAATGGCCTGATCGCGCTACCCTATGCTTTGAAAACATTAACCGCCCCCCTGTACGATGTGATCAGGCAGAGCGATCAACTCTGCCAGGGGCTGGGGATCCAAGGGTATAACCGTTGGCGGCTGATTGATGGCCCGCTACTCTGCCGTCCATTAGCTTTAGCCCTATCACTGACGACGGTTCTCTCCTTAGGGGAGGTGGGTATCTTGGCACTATTCGGACAGGAAAAGGGGCAGACATTATCACTCTACCTCTATCAACAACTGGGGGCTTATCGGAGTGATGAGGCGGCGGTCACTGCCTTGCTGCTACTGCTATGTTGCTGGGGCCTATTGATGGTGGCAGACCTTTTATCACAATCACATCGCCATGTTACAGTTAGATAACCTACAGTTTGGCTACTCGGCCACCTCTTTTAGCTTTAATTTCCAAGCTAATATTGGAGAGATCTTGGCTGTCGTGGGTCCGAGTGGTGCTGGGAAGAGCACACTGTTGAATCTCATCGCTGGGTTCACAACCTCCCAGCGGGGACAGCTCTATTTGGCAGGCCACGACCATACCCACAGTGCTCCGTCCCAACGACCAACCTCCATGCTATTTCAAACGCATAACCTGTTTCCCCACTTGACCATCGCGCAAAATATAGGGCTAGGGCTCCACCCGGGGTTGCGCTTAAGCCCTTTGCAATGGCAAATGGTGAGTGCCATGGCAGCCAAGCTGCAGCTGCTGGAGATTCTGCAGCGGTTACCTGAGCAGCTCTCGGGTGGTCAGCAACAGCGTGCGGCGTTGGCACGCTGCTTACTGCGTCGACAGCCGATTCTGTTACTGGATGAACCATTTTCAGCACTTGATCCCGGGTTACGCCGTGAGTTACTGCTGTTGTTAAAAGAGATCCAGAGTGAGCAGCCATTGACTATCTTGTTGGTATCACATCATTTATCAGAGGTAGCCAGCATTGCACCTCGGACGCTAGTGATTGTTGCAGGTAAAATTGCGTATGATGGTACGACCAGTGCCTTGCTAACTGGCGAAACCATTAACGGTTCTTGGGGACTCTAAGCTTTGCGCGCGAGCTTACCTCTAGTGGTCGCTCTCTTGTAAGCTTTCAATTGTGTGGTTGCCACAATCCCCGGCTGGAGGTAGTGCCAGGGCAATCGCGCTATAAATTTTCTGTAACGGCTTGCCCGAACAAGAGGGTTTCCCGATAGGCTAAATTGGAAAACGGGTAGCGCCTCATAATGATTGGTAATGGAATTTATCGATATAAGCACCGATGACTTTTTCATGAAGCTCTACAGATTTAGAAAAACAAATAGTTTGTCTAGCCAAACGCTTGATGTGTGTCCTCAGCGTTAACTTATGGGGTTCGATACGTTGAGTGAAAATTTTGCCAACGAGGTGTTTGCATTGAGAGATCTGACTCACGTAATTTGGCCAATCATCGGTAGTGAACATACCTATTGAGAATCTCTTGAGCAGGTGCAGTAAGTGCTTTAGGGTCCCAACGGTTCTTTGCCCAAAAACGTGAGCCAGTACCTTCTTACGTTTGGTATCAAGTGTGCCGTAGAGGCGATCTGTTTCAGGGATGAATAAGTGAGCCATAAGCTCTG
>WUUC01231111.1_pt1 | contig 18780 bp, 15 predicted proteins | sample 6278441 | NCBI WGS metagenome assembly WUUC01 (sample SAMN13675441, study PRJNA597444) | soil metagenome | isolation source: soil | place: USA: Washington | collected 2017-10 | reverse complement strand
AGTCGGTCCGCCACCAGCTGCGGCCGCTGTTCGACCAGATCGTGATCAAGGAGCTCGACCAGGACCGGGTCCGTCGCTCCGGCCTGGTCGTGCCGCCGGGCACCCACGAGCCGCCGCCCGAGCAGGGCATCGTGCTCGCGGTCGGCCCCGGGCTCGACTGGTGGGCGAACGCCGGGGTCGAGATGCCGGTCTCCCCCGGTGACCACGTCGTCTTCCCGGCCGCCGCCGGCGCCTGGGTCGAGATCGACGAGGAGCGCCTGCTGGTCTGCCGGGTGACGCAGCTGCTCGGCGTGCTCGAGTCGGTCTCGATCGAGCGCTGAGCGACTATCCCTAGAGGGAGCGGTCGAGCAGGTCGGTGAAGCTGTCGTTGCGCGCCGTCTTCAACTCCATCATCCGTTGGTCGGCGCACTGCATCAGCGTCTCGAAGTCCTCGCCGTCCTCGGGGAAGACCGCCCACCCGATCGAGGCGCTCGGCGCCGGGCCCGGCGCCCCCGGGTCGTGGGCGCCGACCGCGGTGCGGATCGACTCGGCGATGCTGACCGCGTTCTCACCGCGGGCGCCGGGGGCGATCACGGCGAACTCGTCGCCGCCGATCCGGGCCAGGGTGTCGGTGGCGCGCAGCATCGACTGGGCGCGGGCGGCGGCGTCGCGCAGCACCGCGTCGCCGACCTGATGGCCGTAGCGGTCGTTGATCCCCTTGAAGTTGTCGAGGTCGAGGATCAGCAGCGCCAGCGGGGTCTCGTCGGTCTCGCGACGGCCGCCGCGAGGGCGGGTGCGCGCGTCCAGCTCGGCGTGCAGGGTGGCGTCGAACTCGCGCCGGTTGCCGACCCCGGTCAGCGGGTCGCGGTTGGCGATGTCGCGCTGATGCACCTCGGCCTCGACCAGGCGGCGTTTGAGCCCGACCATCACCCAGGTTGCCGCCAGGTAGCCGACCACCAGCGCCAGATAGCGCGGCACGTAGGCGTTTTCGATCGCGTCGCCGTCGTAGAGCAGCGGCGTGCCGGCGACCAGCACCAGCTCGATCGAGAGCGGCCAGGCCAACCGGGCCGGGAAGAAGAAGGCGGCGTAGAGCAGCGAGCAGACCAGCAGCGGCTCGATGTAGCTGAGCGAGCCGCCGGTCATGTACATGGTCACGCCGACGACCGGGACCGTGACCGCCATCCCCACCGCGAGACTGCTCAGCGAGGCCTTGTCCCAGGGAATCGCGCCTGTGACGCTCGCCAGTCCATATAAGAAGACGGCGAGGGCGACGCCGATCACCCAGGGCAGGCCGACGTGCTCGGCACCGGGCAGGAAGCTGGCGATCAGCGCCACCACGGCGGACGCCATCCAGAGCACGCCGGAGATTCGGCCCATGCGGCCGACCTCGTCCGGCGTTTCGGCGAACGAGGCGGCCGACTTCGGGACTTGCACAGGGCGCATGGGCATGTAGCTCCCATCGACAACAGCGCTCGCGCCTTGAGCGGCGCCGACGATCAGTCGAGCTCGCGGTCGTAGAAGAGCATCGACGGGCCCTCGGGCGAGCCTTCGCGGTTGCTGAAGCCGCGGCTCTCGTAGAGCGCCCGGGCGACCGTGTCGGTCTCACCGGTGTTGAGGTCGATACCGGTGGCGCCGGCTTCACGCGCCGCCGCCATCGTCGCCTCCAGCAGCGCCTTCCCGATCCCCCGCCCCCGCTGCGCCGGCGCCACGTAGAGCTCCTGTAGGTGTGCTTCCGGCCTGCCGGTCCAGATCGCCGTGCGCAGCCGCATCACCGCGATCCCGTCTGGCCCCGCGCCGCCGAGCAGGACCGTCGCCTCCCCTCGCTCCAGCAGCCCGGCGACGTGTTCGGTGAGCGCGGCGACGCCAGGGGTCGGCTCTTCGAACTCGGTGTTGAAGTCGTGCAACAGCCGCGCCGCCTCAGCGGCGTCCTCGACTCCGGCGCGGCGGATCTCGTTTGCCGTCACCGGCTCCGGCCATCCCCTTCAGGCGAACCGTTTGACGAACTCGAGCGCGGTGTCGCAGACCTCGCGCCAGCCGCTGTCGATCGTCAGCGAGTGGCCGCGGTTCGGGATTTTCACGATCTCGGTCACGCCGGGGTTCTGACTCTGTTTCTTGAACGAGGCGTTGGCAATCGCCCACGGCACCGTGTGGTCGACCTCGCCATCGATGATCAGCAGCGGCCCGCGGGCCGGGTTCTTCGGGTCCAGCTTGGCCTCGGTGAACGGGTTCAGGTTGGCGTTCGCCATCTGCATCAGCGCCATTCCCGGCGCCGCCACGTGGTAGGTCTCGTAGAGCTCCTTCGCCTCCTCGTCGGTGAGCGCGTTGGCCCAGCCGTACTTGAACTGGTCGAGCGTCAGCGTCACCGCGCGGCCCTTGTTGAGGGGGTTGGCGAGCACCGGTTTCGCTGACTTCAGGGCCGAGAGCGGCAGCGGCAGGACGCCGCGGAAGGGGCCGGGGTCGATCGCCACGGTGGCGGCGGAGAGGCCGCGGTCGGCGATCATCTGGCAGAGCAGGCCGCCGGTCGAGTGACCCATCACCGCCGGCTTCTTGTCGAGCTTGCCGATCACCTCGGCGGTGTGGTCGGCGATCTGCCCGAGCGACTTCTTGGCGAAGACGTCGGGGTTGGCGCGGGCCTCCTCGACCGTCGCCGGATCGTCGGGCCAGGTCGGCTGGATCGCCGCGTAGCCGGCCTGCTCGAAGACGGCCGCCCAGTTGTCCCAGCTGCTCGGCAGCAGCCAGAGCCCGTGGATGAACACGACCGGCGTGTTACCGCTCGCGTTCGCCTTCTCGATTTGCCCGTTCTCGTACTCGGTGATCGTCGCCATCTCCGTGCCTTCCTCGTTGCGCCAGTGGGGGCGAAAGATGATCGCAGGCGTAGGATGAGCGGATGCCGCAGCAGAAGAAAGAGGTCAACTGGAAAGCCTGGATCCTCGGCGCTGTCGTCGTGCTCGTGCTCGTGGTCTGCCTACAGAACTCCCAGCAGGTCAGCGTCGACGTCCTCACCGCCAGCTTCAACGCGCCGCTGATCGTCGTCCTCCTGATCGCGGTCGGGGTCGGCGCCCTGATCGGCTACGCCGCCCCCGTTCTCTTGCGCCACCGGCGCTCGGAGCGCGACAAGGCCAAAGGCCTGAAGCAGAAGAATTAAAAGAGGCTCGACGCTCCGGCTGCCGGCAGCTATGGTTGGACAATGCTGTTCAATCAGGCGACCTCATGAGCGTGCTCTCGAAGGAGATCCCTGACGACTGGTACGCGACCGCGTTCGACGGCGCCAGCGCCGAGATGGCGTGGACCGAGCGCACCGGGTCCGAAGTCGACCGGGCGCTGAACATCCTCCGGCCCGAGGGCGGCGAGCGCATCCTCGACATGGCCTGCGGCTCCGGGCGCCACTCGATCGAGCTGGCCCGGCGCGGCTTCTCGGTGGTCGGCGCCGACATCTCCGACGAACTGATCGACATCGCCGAGCGCGATGCGGCCGAGCAGGGGGTCGAGGCGACTTTCATCCGCGGCGATCTGCGCGATCTCCAGTTCGACGGCGAGTTCGACATCGTCCTCAACCTCAACGACGGCGCGATCGGCTACCTCGAGAGCGACGAGGAGAACCACCGCACCTTCGAGGTGATCTCGCGCTCGCTGCGCGCCGGCGGCCGCAACCTGATCCAGCTCCCCAACGTCCTCTACGCCAAGGAGAACCTGCCGCAGCGCTCCTGGATCCCGAGCTCGTCGATGGTCGAACTGGTCGAGCATCGCTGGAACAAGGGCGATCGCTGCATGGAAGGCGTGATGATCGCGGCTCGCTTCGGCGAGGTTCTGGAGGACCTCAAGGGGATCGAGTTCCGCCAGCGCCTCTACTCGGTCGACGAACTTCGCTCGATCTACGACTCGGTCGGGATGAGCTTCGAGACGGTCTTCCACGGCAACGGCCGGCCGCGCGACCCCAAGCCCTCGCAGTTCGAGATATTCGTCGAGAGTCGCAAGCTTTGAGTTTGACTTAGTCTTTTAATCGATTAGTCTTGTGCAACGGGATGGAGCCCACCGAAGCACATCGGGAGAAGGTCACGCTGGTGACGCTTGGGCCTACCGGGACCTGCCACGAGCGGGCCGCGATCGAATACATGGCTTTCCAGGGAGTCGAGGAGTTCGAGATCGAGATGATCGGCGACTTCTTCGACGGTTTGGAGATGATCCGTGGGAAAGACGACGCGTACCTGATCCAGTGCAGCGCACACCCGAAGGTTCACGAGATCACCGAGCGCTTTTGGAACGAGGTGTTCGTGGTCGACACGTTCATCTATCCGACCAAGGCTCTGGCGGTTTTGACCCGCCGCGAGGTCGAGCGGCCCAGGACGCTCGGCCTCGTTCCCGCGACTGCTGGATACGTCGACCTCGACGACTGGGAGGAGGTGATCGACGTCCAATCGAAGCCGATCGTCGCCGAAGAGCTGCTCGCCGGCCGTTACGAGGCCGGGCTGACCCATCTGGAGCACGCCGCGCTGCACCCAGATGAGCTTCGGATTGATCTGGAGATCGGCGAAATCGACACCACCTGGGTTGTTTACGGCACGCGCAAGCGCTTTCGTGGCGAGGTGATCGGCATTCCCTCGCCTGAGCTGTTTCGCCGCGCCGCCGCGTCCGCGGCAGTCTGAAGCTGATCCGAAAAAGAGGGGGATGAGAGGGTGCGAGCAGGAACCCATGCGCTGACGCTGTTGTCGGTTCCGCTGAACGTCCACATGCTGACAGCGCTGGCGGAGGAGCCGCTTTCGCTGACCGACCTGCGCCGAGCCGTCGGCTCGCCACCGCAGACGACGATGCGCGGACACATGCGGGAGCTGACCAGGCTCGGAATCCTCGAGCGCCATCGGGACTCCGACTTCCCGGGAACGGTCGACGTCGAGCTCGGTCCGCCTGGCCGAGACCTGCTGGTCGTGATGGAGGTGATGCAGACCTGGCTGACCTACGCTCCGGACGGTCCACTGCAGCCCGGCAGCGTCGCTGCCCGCAGCGCGATCAAGGCCCTGACCGAGGGCTGGTCGTCGAGCATCGTCCGGGCGCTCGCCGCGAAGCCGCTCTCGCTGACCGACCTGAACCGGCTGATCTCCAGCCTCAACTATCCCTCGCTCGAGCGCCGGCTCGGCGCCCTGCGCCTGACCGGGCAGATCGAACCCTGTCGCAGCGCCGGCCGCAGCACGCCCTACGTCGCCACCGAATGGCTGCGACGGGCGATCGCTCCGCTCGGCGCGTCGGCCCGCTGGGAGCGCAAGCACGCGCCGGAGGAGTCGGCCGCGATCGGCCGCCTGGACATCGAGTCGGCCTTTCTCCTCTGCGTTCCGATGCTGCAGCTCCCACCTGAGCTCTCCGGGATCTGCCGGCTCTCGGTCGACGTGCGAGGAGGTGGCGAGCACCGCCTCGCCGGCGTTTTGGCTCGCGTGGTCGACGGCCGCGTGGTCGCCTGCACGTCGCGCCTGGAGGGCAACGCCGACGGCTGGGCGTCGGGCTCGGCCCCGGCCTGGTTCCGCGCCGTGATCGAGCGGGCACCGAGCAATCTCGAGGTCGGCGGCGACGTCGACCTCGTCGAAGCGATCGTCAACGGGCTGCGCGGCGCCCTGATGGGCGCTCGGCAAACGCACTGAACCGGCTCCTGCACGCCATTCAATTTCCTTGACAAAGACTTTTACGTTCCGATACGTTTTGTCAACCCGGTCAGGGAAAACCGGGCAACACAGAGGCGGGAAGTCACCTAAATGGGGACCGGGAAGTTTGAGGATGGGATCGATTCGCGAATGCGCGAGGACCGCTCACGTCGTCGTCGGACCACCTTGTCAGTCGGCCCTCCGCCTTTACCGAGTCTCCAACAAGTTCACTAAAACAGGGAGGGTTTGATGATTTCTCGGATACACCAGAAGCTCGGCACCGCCGGCTTCGTCATTTCGATCGTGGCGCTGATCGCTGCGCTCGGCGGAACCGCTTGGGCAGCCGCGGGCCTGAACGGCAAGCAGAAGAACGAAGTCACCGCGATCGCCAAGAAGTACGCCGGCAAGAAGGGCGCCAAGGGTGCCAAGGGCGACACCGGCGCGACTGGCGCAACCGGAGCGGCAGGCCTTCCGGGCGCAGCAGGTAAAGACGGGGCCAAAGGCGCTGACGGAACCGCTGGAACCGCCGGCAAAAGCATCGAGACCGGCATCGAGGCCACGGGTACCGCCAACTGCGAAGGTCGCGGTGGCACCTGGGTCCAGCCTGAAGGCGTTCCGGCGAGCCGGAAATACGCCTGCACGGGCAAAGAAGGATCGTTCAGCAGCGTCCTGCCATCTGGCAAATCTCTTGCTGGCACCTGGGGGACGTTCTCCGAAGTCGCTGGAATCTCCGCCGCGCCGATCTCCTTCTCGGCTGCCATGGCGACTGTCCCCGAGGCGATCGTGGTGAAAAAAGGAAAAATCGGGATCGACAATCCGACCAAATGCCCCGGCTACGTGAGCGGGACCGCGACCGCCGCCGCGGGTGTTCTCTGCATCTATGTCAGCAATGAAACGGGCGGGACGGTGGACGCGTTCTTCGATCCGACCGCCGAAGAAGCCGCGGGAGCATCAAAACAGGGCGCGGTCCTGTTCTTGGGACTGAACGGGAGCGGGCCATTGTTTGGCACCTGGGCCGTCAAAGCCCCGTAGAGAGCTCAACAGCCGGTACCTGGAAAGCGCGGCCGACGACTGTCGGCCGCGCTTTTCTTTTGAAACCCGGCCGAAGCGTCCACTCTTTGCTTGACGAAACTCTCTTTGGTCAGTAGTTATAGCTCCATACTGGTCTCCCGGCGGGGGGCCAAAACCAGTTAAGGAGAGAGAGATGAAGTCGAAGCTCAGCATCAAGCTGCTCTTGGCCGCCTTGGCAGCGTTCGCCGCCACGGCGCTCGCCGCCCCGGTGGTCCAGGCAGCCACCCCAGCAAAAGGCTACGAGCGATTCGCCGGTTGCCCGAGCCCGAAAGAGGTCCCCACGGTTGAAGCGTGCCTCTACTCGGTAATCAAGAGTGGTCACTTCAAAATGGGAAGCAAAAACGTCCCGATCAGCAAACCGATGACCCTGAGCGGCGGCGTCAACGGAAGCCTCGAAGGCTTCGTTGCCAATTCGAAAGGCGGACTGTCGCCGGTCAAACAGATTGTCCCGGGTGGTGTGATCGGGCTGACCGGATTGGACTGGCTCGTCAATTTCCTCAGCATCGAAGCGCTGCAGCTGTTCGCGGTGACCGAACTCGTGGGCCCGCCTGTGATCGGCGAAGGAATCTCGCTGCCGATCCGGGTTCATCTGATCAACCCGGTGCTCGGGAACAATTGCTACGTCGGATCGGCCTCGAGCCCGATCAAACTGAATCTGATCGAAGGCACGACGAGTCCGCCGCCGCCGAACAAACCGATCAGCGGCAAAGCGCCTGAATTCAGTTTCGACGAAGCGTCCAGCATCATCACAATTCCCAACGGCACCTACGTCGACAACTCGTTCGCGGCGCCCGGCGCCAGTGGCTGTGTCCTGACGCTCTTCGGGTTCATCCCCGTGAGCATCAACGGCCTCGTCAACTCCCAGTCCGGCCTTCCGTCCGCGGCTGGTAGGAACGAGACCGTCCAGAACATCGACATCGAAGTCGCCGAAGCAAACCGGGTCTACCCGTAGCGATTCGATCGAGCAACCAGGGAGCGCGGGGCCGACTCTGGCCCCGCGCTCCCTGGTAGTCTTTTAATCAGATGATTTCGCTCAAAGTCCAACGACTTTGCCTCGCTATCGCACCGGCTGTGATCGCCGCCCTGGCTGTCGCCGGATGCGGCGGCAGCGATGACGACGGGACTACGGCCCCCGCGAGCCTGACCAAGGCCCAGTACGTCAAACAGGCCGACGCCGTCTGCGCAAAGACGGAAGGCCGGCAGCAGCTGCTGGTCAAAAAATTCAGCGAAAAAGGGCTGAAACAGAGCGCCGCCACCGAAGTCAAACTCGTGGTGTTCGCTGGTATCCCGCCCCTCGTGACGCAGGCCGAAGAACTGGCTGCGATCCCTCTGCCCAGCAGCGGTGCAGACGAAGCACAAGCATTCGTCAAAGCCTTCGAAGCCGGGGTAAAAGAGGCCGAAGCGAAACCGGCAGCCCTGCTGAACCTGGAAACGAACCCATTTACGAAGGCCGAATCGCTCGCCCGTAAATACGGGCTCCAGGTCTGTCGCGGCGCCTAGCGCCTCCCGAACCCTCCGCTCTTCGCCAAGGCAGGTCCAGCCAGCTGCGCTGGCCTGCGGTTGTGCGACGCCCCCTCCCGTCCTTCTCGGCGAGGTTTCTACTCATCTGCGACGCGAGTGCGCCGGTTCGGACCACACGCCAAACGGCACGTGCGGAAACCTGCCGGTCGGGGTTTGCAGGACTTTTAGGTGACCATTAGGGTGGCGCACCTTGACCGCTCAGGGTACCTGCCTCTAATCCTTCTTCTGCGCGGCGAACTGCCGCGTTTGGAATCAACGAAAGGGAAAGAGAAATGATTCGAAATTTCAAGACCCTGGGGGTCGCCGTGCTGGCAGTGCTCGCTCTGAGCGCAGTCGTCGCGTCCGCCGCCAGCGCCTCCAATTTCACAGCGTCGAAATACCCGACGGAAGGTACAGCGACGAGCGCCAAAGGCAATGACGACTTCAAAACCGAAGCCGGCAGCGTCGAATGTAAAGCTCACTTTGTCGTCGATGCACTGAGTGCCCCGTCGGAAACCGCGACAGTTACACCGACCTACACGGAATGCCAGGCCTTCGGCTTCCTTACCGCGACGGTCAGCATGAACGGCTGTGACTACGTCTTCAAAACCACGGGGAATGTTGACGTCGTTTGTCCGGGCGGCAACAAAATCACCGTTGTCGCGTCGACCTGTGAAGCGCAGATCGGCGGCCAGACCGGCCTGTCATCGGTCGCACTGGCCAACAGCGGCAGCGGCATCAGCGCCAAAGCCAACGTCGGCGGCATCGCATACACGGTGACCAAAGACGGATTCCTCTGCCCGTTCGGTGGCACCGGTGCCAAAACCGGAGCGACCTACACGCAGAACAGTGCCGTCCAGGTCAACTCGACCAACGGCGCCACCATCGACATCGGCTAATTTGAGCCAACTGTCGTGGCGGCTGGCTCCGCCAGTCGCAACCGAAGAGGGCCGGGGTTCAACCCCCGGCCCTCTTTCGCGTTTTCGACGCCGATCCGAATCGTCCGTTCCTGTGTTCCTCTTGATTGGACGGGGCAGTTTCTATAGTCTTCAGCCGGTCGCGTCGCCGTGGGAGGCGACGCGCAGGTCGCCCTGGGGAGCGGTGGGCGTGGGAAAAAGGGAAAGGGAGAGATGAGAGCACGGGGATGCGTAGGTAGACACGGTCGGACGTTGCTTTGCACGTTTGCGTTTGCGCTGTTGGTGGCCGCGCTGGCCGTCCCCTCTCTTGCCGCGGCCGACGCGGTGATCGGCACCTCCGGCACCGGCGCCGGCCAGGTCGGTAATCCCCGCGCGGTCGCCGTCGACCAAACCGAAGGGCTGCTCTACGTCAGCGACTCGGGGAACAACCGCGTCAACGTCTTCAATGCGACCACCGGCGCCTTCGTCCGCGCCTTCGGCTGGGGCGTCGCCGACGGGACCACGAGCGCGCTCCAGGTCTGCACCACGAGCTGCTTCAAAGGACTTTCCGGCAGTGGTTCCGGCCAGTTCAGCGGCATGCAGGGCATCGCGGTCGACAACAACCCGGCAAGCCCCGCCTTCCACGCCGTCTATGTCTTCGACGGGGGCAATAACCGCGTGCAGAGATTCACCTCGGCCGGCGCCTTCGTCTGGATGGTCGGCGACGGCGTCAACCAGACGACCAACGCCGATCTCTGCACCGCCGCCTCGGGCAACACCTGCCGCGCCGGGACCGCGGGCAGCGGCACGGGACAGATCAACTCGGTCTCGTCGGGAGGAGTCGCGGTCGGGCCTGGCGGGACGATCTATGTCGCCGACGCCGTCGGCTCTGGTGCCACTGCGAAAAGCCGGGTCCAGAAATTCGAACCGTCCGGCGCCAGCGCGGGCCAGCTTCTGCTGGAAGTCGCCGGCGGCTCCGGTGGCCAGACCGGCACCGCCGTGGACTCCGGAGGCAACATCTATCTCTCGACCAATGGGGCCAATGGGGCGGTGCGGAAATACAACCCCGCCGGCTCGGAAGTGTTCCGGCGCATGCCGTCGTTCAACGTAAATGGTCTAGCCGTGGATTCGGCCGACAACTTCTTCGTTGCCGACAACACCGACACGAGCGGGATCTATCAGTTCGATTCCTCGGGGACCCAACTGCGCACCTTCTACGGAAACCTGAAATGGCGTGTGCCCGGTCTCGCCCCGTTCAACTCGGGCGGCAACAACATCTTCACGGCCGAAGAGAGGGGGGCGGAACCCACCAGCGGCGTCCGCCACATTGCGTTCCCTCCTGCCGGCCCGGTTGTTCACCCCTCGCCTACCGCGACCGTTGCATCCCCGATCGGCAATACGAAAGCCACTCTCAAAGCGAGGATCAATCCCGAGGGCAAAGCCACCACCTTCCACTTCGAGTACATCACCGACGACGCTTTCAAAGCCGCCGGGAACAGCTTCGGGGTGGGAACGGTGAAATCGACCGAGACCGCTCTTCCCGGATCCTTCACCTTCGCAGCAGCAGAAGTCTGCCGGGAAGAATTCGTTGCTTCCCCTTCGACCAAACCGGACACCTGTGAGCTGCGCCCGGCGCAGACTGCCGTCACCGGGCTCTCTCCGGAAACCGTCTACCACTTCCGCGCGGTCGCCAGCAACGCTGACGGCAGCGAACGGGCAGGCCCGGACACCACCTTCGAAACCAAAGAACCGATCGAGTTCGGGCCCCTGTGGTCGACCGATGTCGGCACCCAGACCGCCACCTTGCACGCGGAACTGAATCCACTGGGAATCGCCGCGACGGCGCGCTTCGAGTACGTGGAGCTGAGCGAATTCGAAGCGACCGGCTTCGCGAACGCCAAAGAGGCACCCGCCCCCCCGGCGGATCCGATCGACGTGGGCGAAGGCGAAACGATGGTGGAGATATCGACCGATCTCGCAGGGCTCGCGCAGGGGACCAGCTATCGCTACCGCGTTGCCGCAACCAATCGCTGCAAACCCGAACCGGCGCCGCTCTGCGAGTTCGCCGAAGTGGAGGGGACGTTCAAGACCTTCGCGGCGCTGGAACCGACCAAAACCTGCTCCAACAACGCGTTCCGCGCCGAAGGGTCGGGGGAGTTCCTGCCCGACTGCCGCGGCTACGAGATGGTTTCACCAGCCGAGAAACTCGGCGGAAACATCGAACCGCTACTCAGCATCAGCGGCTATTCCGCCGGTCTCGACCAAGCCTCCTTGGACGGGGAATCGATCACCTACTCGTCGTACCGAGCGTTCGCGGACCCTGCCTCGGCTCCTTTCATCGACCAGTACCTGGGTCGGCGAGGGGCTTCGGGATGGACGACCGAAGCGATCTCACCCAAACGCGAAGACCCGGCGCTCTTGACCTACCTGAGCCTGCAGCTGGATCGCCAGTACAAGGGCTTCACGCCCGATCTCTGCAGCGGTTGGGTCCTGCAGGACGCAAGGCCCATCCTCGCCCCCGGGGCGGTCGAAGGATTCCCCGGCCTGTACCGCCGCGACAACTGCGGCGCCGAGACGGGGTCCTACAAAGCGCTCTCCTTCCCTGAACTGCCGGCTACGGAACCCCCGAACCTGGCGCCGAAAAAGTTCAGCCCTGACTTCCAGGGAAGCTCGGCCGACGGCTCGGTCAGCATCTTCTCGGTCAACGACAACCTGACCTCCGACGCGCCAGCACAGCCGGCCGCCTGCGTCAACGAAACGTCTCCCTCGGCAGAACCCTGCGAAGCGCGTCTCTACGAAGCCAGGGACAGCGGGACGATCAAGTTCGTCTGCATCCTCCCCAACGGGAGTTCCAATCCCAATGGTTGCGTGGGTGGCGGGCCCGCTCCCGGGGCCCGCTTCGAGGGACGTTTCTCCAACCTTTCGAATGCTGTCTCGGATGATGGTTCGCGGATCTTCTGGAGCAGCCTCACCTCCGGCGGTAATCCTGCGCCGGACAAACTCTTCGTGCGCGTGGACGGCGTCGAAACGAAGGAAATCTCCAGTGCGACCGACTCGCGGTTCAGGGGCGCCTCGGGCGACGGTTCGAAAGTGATTTACACGGTCGGCCAAAACCTCTTTGAATTCGACGTCGACGAGGAGGACACGACGACGATCGCCGGCAACGTAATGGGGGTGATGGGCGTCAGCGACGACGCCTCCCGTGTGATCTTCGTTTCTTCCGCGGTTCTCACCGGTGCCGAACAAAACAGCGTCGGAGATGCAGCGGTCGCGGGGCAGCCGAACCTCTACCTCCACACGGCGGGGGGCGGCTTCAAATTCGTCGCGACTCTCGCCGTGGAAGACGTGTCAGAAGTCATCTCCCCCTCCTCTCCGATCGCGTTCCGTCCCGTCGCCCGACCCTCGCAGGTCGCAGCCACCGGGCAGCAGGCGGTGTTCATGTCGCTGGCCAGCATCACCGGCTACGACAACATCGACGCGGTCACCGGCAAACCCGATCTCGAGGTCTTCTTCTACGACAGTACCGCGAACGGTGGTGCCGGCAGGATCGTCTGTGTTTCCTGCAATCCCAGTGGGGCGCGGCCCGAGGGGCAGTTGCTGACGCAGAAACTGCTGGAGGGGTGGAGGGCGGCGGGGCATATCCCGACCTTCGAGTCCCAGCTCTACGCTCCGCGCGTTATCTCCGCGGGCGGGGACCGCGTCTACTTCAACAGCTTCGAGTCGTTGGTCTCGCGTGACACGAACGGAGTCGAAGACGCCTACCAGTGGCAGTCGGCGGGCTCCGGAAGTTGCACGACCGCGAGCCTGACCTACCAGAGCTCCTCGTCGGGCTGCGTCGATTTGATCTCGAGTGGACAGAGCCCGCAGGGCTCCGGATTCGTCGATTCCTCAGCCGATGGTCGCGATGTCTTCTTCAAGACCTACGAGAGTTTGGTTGGCCAGGATCCGGGACTGCGCGACATCTATGACGCGAGGGTCGGCGGCGGTTTCAAAGGCCCTGTCGTCACGCCGCCGATTTGCGAGGGCGAAGGCTGTCAGATTTTCAACCCCGCTCCGGTCGCGGTCGCGCCGGCAAGTCGGGTTGCCGGGCCGGGGAATCCCAAGCCGCACAAATGCCCGAAGGGGAAGCACAAGGAGAAGCGCAAGGGCAAGGTGCGCTGCGTGAAGAACAAGCCCGGGAAGAAGAAGCAGTCACGAGGTAAAGGAGCCGGCAAGAGCAAGGGGGCAGGCCGATGAGCAAGCTAATTCGAATCGCCGCCCTGGCTCTGTGCCTCAGCGCCGTATTCGCGGCGCCGGCGATGGCCGCCTTCGGCCTCCAGGAACTCGACGTCACCTTCGAAGAACAGGTGGGGACCCAGCCTCTGCAGGCGGGCTCGCATCCCTTCCAGATGTCGACGAGCCTTGGCATCTCCACCGTCTCCACTCCTGAAGGCGACGTGCCCGAGGGGGAACTCAGGGACTTGACGATCAACCAGATCGCCGGCTTCGTCGGCAGCCAGACCGCGGTCCCGACCTGTGAGCAGGCGGACTTCAACAAACGCTTCGAAACCCGACCGGCCTGCCCAGACAAATCCGCGGTCGGCTACGCGGCGGTCGAAGCTGAATTCGAAGTGATCCCACCCGAGAAAGCGGGGGCCTTCTTCCACGTTCCCGTCTACAACCTCGATCCGCCGCCGGGGGTCGCCGCGCAGCTCGGCTTCGTCGTCCTCAACGTTCCGGTGACGATCGACGTCCGCGTTTCGGACGAGCCCCCCTTCAACCTCGTCGCTGAGTTGAAAAACGTCCCCCAGGCGGTGCTCTTGTACCGCACCAAAGTTGTTCTCTGGGGCAACCCGGCCAGCCCGGTCCATGATCCGCTGCGCGGCAACTGCCTCGGCGAAGTGGCGAACACCTCGCTCGAGCCAATCTCCGAAGGCATCTGCTCGCTACCTCCGGGAACGCCCGAAGAGGCATTTCTGACGCTTCCTCGCTCCTGCTCAGGTCCTCAGGAAACCGTCTTCGACGCTATCGATTGGGCAGGGGTGCCCGCGCGTGGCACCGCAACCACCCACAACACCGTGGAAGAAAAAGGCATCGAAGAATGCGAAACGCTCGATTTCGGCGCCGACGTCTCCGCCCAGACGACCTCGACTTCGGCCTCCTCGGCGACCGGCCTCGACTTCGGCATGAGCGTCGACGACCCGGGTCTCACCGATCCTGACCTGCGGGCCAAATCTGACATCCGCAAAGTGGTCGCCACGCTGCCCCCCGGGATGACGCTGAATCCATCCGCGGGCAACGGGCTCGAGGCGTGCTCACTGGAGCAGTACAAAGCCGAAGGCCCGAAATGGATCCCCGCCATCGGCTGCCCCCAGGCCTCGAAGGTCGGCACCGCCGAAGTGCAGTCGCCGCTCTTGGACGAAACGCTGAAAGGCAACCTCTTCGTCGCCGAACAGAACAACAACCCGTTCAAATCGATGTTCGCGGTCTACCTGGTGATCCGCAGCGAACGCTATGGCGTGCTGATCAGGCAGGCCGGCAAAGTCGAGCCGAACCCGCAGACCGGCCGCCTGACGACGACCTTCGACGAGATTCCGCAGCTCCCGTTCGCCGACCTGAACGTGAATTTCCGCGGCGGCCCGAGGGCTCCGTTGACGACGCCGGAAACCTGCGGCACGCACTCGGTCTCGGCGACTCTGACGCCTTGGAACGGGGCTCCGGCGGAGACCGAGACCTCGACCTTCGACATCACCTCCGGGCCCGGAGGGTCCGCGTGTCCCGGTCCTGGCCCGCAGCCGTTTGCGCCCACCTTCAACGCCGGCACCCTGACCAACGCCGCGGGCTCCTACTCCCCGTATTACATCCAGCTGGCCAAGGGCGACGGTCAGCAGGACATCACTCGCTTCGACGCCGTCCTGCCTCCGGGCGTGGTCGGCAAGATCGCCGGCCTCGGTCGCTGCACCGATGCGGCGCTGGCCGCGGCCAAGGCCAAGAGTGGGCGCGAGGAGCTTGCCTCGCCGAGCTGCCCCGCGTCCTCGCAGGTCGGTCACATCCTGGCCGGTGCGGGCGTCGGCTCTTCGCTCACCTATGTGCCGGGGACGATCTACCTCGCGGGCCCCTTCGCCGGCGCGCCGCTGTCGGTTGCGGTCGTCACGCCTGCGGTGGCCGGCCCCTTCGACCTCGGCACCGTGGTCACGCGCGAGGCGCTGAACCTCGACTCCACGACCGCGGAAGTTCACGTGGACGGTGCGGCGTCCGATCCGATCCCCCACATCCTTGCGGGGGTGCCGCTGAAGTTGCGTGATCTGCGCGTCTACATCGATCGGCCCGAATTCACCCTCAACGCGACCAACTGCGAACCGCTGCAGGCCAAGGCGTCGGTGTTCGGCTCCTTCCTCGACGTCCTCAGCCCCGCCGACGACGTCCCGGCCAACCTCACCGATCGCTACCAGGCCTCAGGTTGCGGCAAGCTGAAGTTCAAGCCGACGCTGAAGCTGAAGCTGAAGGGCGACACCAAGCGCTCGGGCAACCCCGCTCTGCGCTCGACGCTGACCGCCCGCCCCGGTGACGCCAACATCGGCCGCGCCGTGGTCACCCTGCCGCCTTCGGAGAACATCGACAACGCTCACATCAACAACCCCTGCACCCGCGTCCAGTTCAACGCCGATGAATGCCCCAAGAGCTCGATCCTGGGCCACGCCAAGGCCTTCAGCCCACTGCTGGACGAGCCGTTGGAAGGCCCCGTCTACTTCCGCTCCAACGGCGGCGAGCGGCTCCTGCCGGACATCGTCGCTGACCTCAACGGTCAGTTCCGGATCATCCTCGTGGGCTTCATCGACTCCAAGAACCGGCGCGTGCGGACCACCTTCGCCACCGTACCCGACGCCCCAGTGAGCAAATTCCAGCTCAACCTCTTCGGCGGCAAACGCGGCCTGTTGGAAAACAACCGCAATCTCTGCGCCGGCGAGCTGCGCTCGAAGATCCGCTTCACCGGTCAGAACGGCAAGGTCTCAGAAACCCAGCCGAAGCTGGGCACCAGCTGCAAAAGCAGCGGCGGTAAGAAGAAGCGCCAGCGCTAGCGGCTGTCCTCCGTGCTGGATGGTGCGGGGGAACCGATCATCGGGGCTCACGATTGACGTCGCAGCCCTTCGCGGTCGCCCTGGATGAAGGGGCGGTTGCGGTACTGGCAGCGCCTGCCCCTGCCCGCCGTGATCGGTCCCTACTTCTCAGTCGTCGGGCGGGGATGTGGACGCGGGACGGTGTATCTGTGCCGGCCCCCGGGCCGGGCTTCGACCCTCGCGACCGTGAGGTCGGCTGCAACTGCTTCGGCCCCGCCTCGTTCGTCGTCCGCTCCGAGCTGTGGCAGTTCGGCCGTGCCTTAGCTGGCGGATCCCCGGCACAACAACGAAGAAGGGCGGCCTCTCGGCCGCCCTTCTTGCTTCCTGCTTGTACTCGAGGCTTGCCTGAGGCGCAGCCCTACTTACCGGTGCAGGTACGGACGAACTCGGCCGACGCCTTGGTGTTGTCGGAGAAGATCGCCGTCGCTTTGGCCTGCAGCTTGCCGTCGGGGCATTTGGCAGTCAGGACGCTGACTTTCTTGCCTTTGTAGGTGAATTTTTTGTCGATCTTGAGGTTGAACGACGTCACCGATCCACTGCCGCCGGCGATCTTCGGGACCGTCGCGGTGGAGAGGAGGCCGTAGCGGCCTTTGCTGATTTTCTTGATTTTCACCGTGGTCACGATCGCGGCCGGGACCGGGACGGTGATGTAGGCGTGGATGTAGAGCGTGGTCGTGCCGCCCTTGAAGCCGCCGTTGAAGACGATCAGGTCACTCTTCACCGGCACGACTTTCGATTCCGGGAAAGCGATCTCGACGCCGGTCTTGCCGGTGCCGATAATCGCGGACTTGCAGATCGCTTTCGCGTGACTCGTGTCCTGCGACTGCAATTTGCCCGAGGTGCAGGTCGGGTAGCCCTTTACGTTGACCGCACCGTTCTTGTCGGTTTCGACCAGGACTTCTTTCAGCGCCGGCGGGTGCGTGCCGTCCGCGTTGTAGATCTTGCCTTCCGCCGTAAGGGCGATCGGCGCCAGCGTGTTCTTCGGCAACGCCTTCGGGCTGAAGCCACCGTTGGCCTCGAAACAGAGGTTGCCGACGCAGGTTTTCGTCGGCGGCTCGGCGCTGGCGAGGCTGGCCACCGAAACGGCCATCAGCGCCCCCAGTGCCATCAGGACCATCAAGTACTTGCGCATATCCCTATATCTCTCCTTTGCGGCCGCCCGTCCAGAGCACGCCGTCGAAAGCTTTGCGTGAAACCATGGAACATTCCCTCCGCGGCGGAAGCTACCAACTTCTGCCAGTCCATAAACCCCGCCATTCACAAAAAAGAGCGGCTTAACGGACGGATCGGAACCGATCAGGTATTGCGATTCGCCTGCCGCACCCGTTCGCGCTCCTCTGCGGCGCGCTCGGCGCCGAGGAACGGCAGGGTGATCCAGAACATCAGGTCCGGCAGGCGCTCGGGCAAACGGGCGGAGGCGCCGGGGAGGATCTCGCTGTAAAGGAGCTCGTTGACGCCGCCCGCGAGCGAGAGCGAGGTGATCCCCGGCAGGTCGACCGTGGTCTCCGAGCGGCCCGACTCGAGGAAGCCGGTGAACTGACGCAGGGCGGCGTCGCGGCGCGCCAGCGCTTTCGGCCCGGCCGCCAGCACCTCGACGATCGCGAAGCGGGCCTCGTCGGGATGCTCGGCGAGATGCACGAGCAGCGCCCCCAGCCCGGCCGCGATCCGCTCCGCCCAGGGCGCCCCCGGCCGCGACTCGAAGCCATCGGCGGTGTCGCCGAGCAGGTTGCCGAGGAGGACGTCGTAGGCGGCGAGGAAGCAGTCCTCCTTGCTGTCGAACAGTTCGTAGAAGGTCTTGCGGGAGACGCCGGCGACGCCGATCACGTCGACCACGCGGGTGTCCGCGTAGCCGCGCTCGGAGACGACCTCGATCATCGCCTGGTGGATGCGGTTGCGCTGGGAGGTGGTGACGGTCTCCCGCGTCAACCCATGTCTACCCCGCGGCAGGCGTTCGTTCAGGCCCGCCGCGCGTTTCGTGGTTGGCACACCCGAGACTGTAGAGAAGTGCCCTCGCGGCCTGGACGCTAGGCGTCGAGCCAGACCGTCTGCTCGCGGTCGGGGCCGACCCCGACCAGGCGCACCGGGACGCCGACGAACTCGGCGATGTAGGCGAGGAAGTCGCGCGCCGTCTGCGGCAGGTCGGCCTCCTCGCGGCACTCGCCGATCTCCTCGTCGAAGCCGGGCAGCTCCTCGTACTCGGGCGTCGCCGAGTGCAGGATCGACTGGTGGTAGGGGAAGCTGTCGAGGACCGCCCCTTCCTTGGAGCGGTAGCTGACCGCGACCCGCAGCGGCCCGATCCCGCTCAGCACGTCGAGCTTGGTGATCGCCAGCGCGTCCATCCGGTTCAGCCGCACCGCGTAGCGCAGCGCCACCAGGTCCATCCAGCCGGCGCGGCGGCGGCGGCCGGTGGTGGTGCCGAACTCGTGGCCGCGCTCGACGATGCGCTCGCCGATCTCGTCGTGCAGCTCGGTCGGGAAGGGCCCGGCGCCGACCCGGGTCGCGTAGGCCTTGGCGATCCCCCAGACCTCGTCGATGTCGGCGGGGCCGACGCCGGCGCCGACGCAGGCCGCGCCGGCGATCGGGTTGGAGGAGGTGACGAAGGGATAGGTG
>WUUC01176676.1_pt1 | contig 18782 bp, 17 predicted proteins | sample 6278441 | NCBI WGS metagenome assembly WUUC01 (sample SAMN13675441, study PRJNA597444) | soil metagenome | isolation source: soil | place: USA: Washington | collected 2017-10 | reverse complement strand
TCACCCCGGTCGGTCGCTGGCTGCGCCGGTTCTCGCTGGACGAGCTGCCGCAACTGGTGAACGTGCTCAAAGGCGACATGTCGCTGGTCGGCCCGCGGCCGCCACTGGCCCGCGAGGTGGCCGGATACCCGGCCGACATGCGCCGGCGACTGGTGGTCAAGCCGGGACTGACCGGCCTGTGGCAGGTGTCCGGCCGTTCCGACCTGTCCTGGGACGAGTCGATCCGGCTCGACCTGACGTACGTGGAGAACTGGTCGCTGACCATGGACCTGGCCATCCTGGCCCGTACCGTCAGCGCGGTGGTCCGCAGCTCCGGAGCGTACTGATGAGGACGGGATTCCGGGTTCGCCGAACCGGGACGAACATGGCGGCACGGTCACCGGACCGGAGACCGGCCATCAGCCGAATCGGTTGTCAGGTCTGTAGGTCCGTCTCGGAACGCTCGGCCGGCGGCCACATTCCCGTCGCGGCCGATGGACCCCGTCCGGCGGACGCCTACCATTTCCCCAGCTACTGATCTGGAGTTCTGCATGCGTGTTCTGGTCACCGGTCACCAGGGTTACCTGGGAAGCGTTCTGGTGCCGCGCCTGGTCGCCGCCGGGCATGACGTGGTCGGCCTCGACACCGGCCTGTTCGCCGACGGAATCCTCGGTCCGGAGCCGGACCCGGTGCCGGCACTGCGCCTCGATCTGCGGGACGTGACCGCCGAGATCCTTGCCGACGTGGCTCCGGACGCGGTGATGCATCTGGCCGCCCTGTGCAACGATCCGCTCGGCAACATCGACCCGGACCTGACCTACGCGGTGAACCACCGGGCGACGGTCCGGCTCGCGCGGGCCGCCAAGGCCGCCGGGGTGACCCGCTTCCTCTTCTCCTCCTCGTGCAGCCTGTACGGCGCCGGGACGGACGACACCCCGCTGGACGAGAACGCCGCGTTCGCTCCGCTCACACCGTACGGCGAGTCGAAGATCCGCTCGGAGCAGGACCTCGTCACGCTCGCCGACGACGACTTCTCCCCGGTCTTCCTGCGCAATGCGACGGCGTACGGCTTCTCCCCGCGCCTGCGCGGCGACCTGGTGGTCAACGACCTGGTCGGCAACGCCCTGCTGGCCGGGCAGGTGGGACTGCGCAGCGACGGCATGGCCTGGCGGCCGCTGGTGCACGCCGAGGACATCGCCGCCGCTTTCGCCGCCCTGCTGGAGGCGCCGCGCGAAGCGGTGCACGCACGGGCTTTCAACGTGGGCGACTCGGCGGAGAACTACCTCATCCGGGACGTCGCCGAGCTGGTGCACGAGATCGTCGGCGGCACCATCACGTTCGCCGCGGGTGCCGGCGCCGACGCGCGCAACTATCGCGTCTCCTGCGACCGGATCGTCCGCGAGATCCCGGCCTTCCAGCCAGAGTGGACGCTGCGGAAGGGCATCGAACAGCTGGCCGAGGCGTACGGACGGCACGGCCTGCAGCTCGGCGACCTGATGGGCGAACGGCATCAGCGGCTCAAGCGGATCACCGCCCTGAGCGCGGCCGGCCGGATCGACGGCTCGCTGCGCTGGACGGCGGCGGCATGATGCCGGCAACCGCGGGTACCAGCCTCGACCTGAAGGTCGGTGACCTCGTCGAGGTGCGCAGCGAGGCGGAGATCCTGGCGACCCTGGACGAGAACGGTGAGCTGGAGTCCCTGCCGTTCATGCCGGAGATGCTGCGGTACTGCGGGCAGCGGCTCACCGTGTACAAGGTCGCGCACAAGACTTGCGACACCCTGACCGGCACCGGGATGCGGCGGATGGAGAACGCGGTGCACCTCGGTGTGCGCTGCGACGGGTCGGCACACGACGGCTGCCAGGCCGCCTGCCTGACCTACTGGAAGCACGCCTGGCTGCGCAAGGTTGACCCGTCGGATCCGCCGCCGGCCACCCCGCCGGCGCCCGAGCCGAAGCTGTTGCCGCTGCTGACCATCGCCAGCCGCCGGCCGCCGGCCGAGGACGGCGCCGAGGTGTACCGCTGCCAGGCCACGGAACTGCTTCGCGCCGCGCCCACGGTGCTGCCGCTCAAGCAGTTCGGCCAGTTCGCCGAGGATGTACGCACCGGCAACGCGGGTGTCCTGTGGACGGTGCGCGGCGTCATCGTCGCCTGCTACAACCGGATGCAGGGGCTGAGCAACCGGTTCCTGCCGGAGCGTCTGCGGATCCGCGGCGGGCGGCACTGGGGTTTCCTGCGCGGCACCGCGGACAAGACACCGACCGTGAAGACCGGCCTGCAGCCCGGTGACACCGTACGGATCCGGTCGAAGGACGAGGTGGCGAAGACGCTCAACGCGGATCTGCTGAACCGCGGCATGGGCTTCGACGCGGAGATGGCACGGTTCTGCGGCCGGACGGCGAAGGTGGCCCGCCGGGTCGACCACATCATCGACGAACGCACCGGCCGGATGATCCGCATGAAGAACCCGTGCATCGTTCTGGACGGCGTCGTCTGCGAGGGTGCCTTCAACGTGAGCTGCCCGCGGGCGATCACCCCGTACTGGCGCGAGGTCTGGCTCGAGAAGATCGACCCGGACGTGCCGGCGGTCACCGGGCAGACGAGTTCGTCTAGCAGGAGCGTTCGAGCGTAACTGCCTTCGCGGTCGCGGCCCACTGGTAAGGGACCTGCCGGGGCCAGTCGGTCCACGGCAGCGGCGAGGTCGCCACGTACACGTCACCGTCGAAGCACCGCGTGGTCCGCAGCCGCGCGCGCCACGCCTGGTCGGGTGTGGTGACCAGCACGACGGACCGCCAGTGGCGGCGTTTCGCCTCGTCGGCGATCCACCGGGCCTCGCCGCGCGTGGTGTTCGGCTCGGCGTGGAAGCACAGGACGGTCACGTCCGGCACCGCGGGCAGGCAGCTGCTCGTGCCCTGGGCGTCGGCGAGCGTGGACTGCACCAGATATGGCGCGTGCCCGCTGCGGGCGAGCTCGAGCGCCAGGCTGTCGCGCCCGGCCATCCCGGCGCCACCGAGCTCGATGATCGCGTCGACCGCCGGCGGGACCGGGGCGAGCCGCGGATGGATGAACAAGCGGTCCGTCGCGACACCGAGCCCGAGCAGGAGCACCGCGACGACCAGCAGGGCGCGGCGTTTTCCTTTGCTCACTGCGTGATCCGGTAGATGTGGTAGGTCGATTCCTTCGCGAACGTGTCCTCGATCGCCCCGGCGCGGATCGGCACCGACCGGTTCTCGAACAGCACTTCTGCCGACGACCCGGTGCGGCCGGCCGGCAGGGTCAGCTTCTGCGGGCCGGTGCCGGCCTTGCGGCCCGGCATGGCGAAGACGTACCAGGACCCGCCGTACGCCTTGAGCATGGTGTCCAGCTCGGGGTTGAACGTCCAGGCGTACGACTGGGTGTTGAGCACCGGCGCCAGCCGGGTGATCCGGGCGTTCGTCTCCGCGACGGCGGGGCGGACCGCATCCCCGCACGGCTCCCGCAACACGTGGTAGGAGAGGCATGGCCCGCCGAAGTTGTGGTTGAAGTAGATGATGCCGCGGGCCTCGTGGATCAGCGAGTTCATCACCGCGCCGGCGACCTGCTCACCGGTGATGGTCGGCGCGTCGGCCTCGGTGAAGGGATGGCCGACCTCGACGAACGCGTAGATCGGCTGGCGCCTGCCGTCGAGCGAGTCCAGATGCCGCATACGGTCCATGGTGAGCCCGTAGTTGGCCGAACGGCGGCAGGTTTCGGGTGTCACTCCCATCGGCAGGTCGCCGGGGCCGCACTGGTGCGGGTCGGTGTACCAGTAGACGTCGTTGGACACCACGCTCGTATACCCGTTGACGAAGCGGGCGGCATCGGTGTCGGACTGCCAGAACATGACGCCCTTGCCGAAGTTGGCGTACCGCATCCGTCCGTCGTCGGCCGGGAAACGGTCCGCGAGCCGCTCCATCTCGGCGTATCCGTTCTCGGGCCCGTGCGTCATGTCGACCTCGTCGCCGAGGAGTCGGGCGACGGTCTCGTCACCCATGTCGCCGTACTGCTCGGAGACCATGGCCGACATGCCGTTGCGCCGGACCGCGCCGATGTCGGTGTCGGCGGTCAGCTCGATGTACGTGTTGAGGCCGATCGCCTTGTCCTTCGCGGCGTCCGCGTCACCGTGCACGCTTTCGAACCACACGCCGATCGGGAACCGCCCGGGATCCGTCCAGCCGGACGCGACCGCCTGCGGGTACGCCGCGTAGTACCGCGGGCCGCCCTCCCATGGCACTCTCGGCAGCGCCAGGCCGTCGTCGGCGGCGTCGCTGGCGGACACGGCGACGATCATCGCCGCGACCAGGCCGCCGGCGGCGAGCAACGTGCGCAGCCGGCCGCGGGCGGCCACCAGCGCCTACCTAGGCCGTGGCCGACGCGCGAGCTTCCCGGCCCCAGCCGGACCGCACCGCGAACCGGGGTGAGCGACGCCGCAACTCGGCGAGCAGGATGATGGACACGTAGCAGGCCGCGGCCGGGATGAGGTGCGGCTCGCCGCGCAGCACGGTACGCAGCCACGACCAGCGGCTGGGTCCGGGCACGGGATCGGAGAGCGTGCCGTATTCGGGCGGCGCCGATCGAACGAACCGCCAGAATTCGACATTCCCGTCGCGGGACCGCGCCAGCCGGCGGACGAGCTGACCGGTGCGCCTCGGCACGTCGACGGGTACCTGGGCGTCAATCTCCCTTTTTTCTTCGGCGCGCACGATCGCGTCGAGAAACATATCATCGGCGGTAATGTCCGGAAACCACTGGAAACGGCGCCGTGCGTTTTCGGACAAAGCGATGACTCCCCGGCCGAAAAGACGGTTCTGGAACACCGGGAGCCGCTCGTTGATCGTGTAGTAGGCACGCACCGGCCAACTACTGTCGCGGTAGTCCAGGTGCAGCCGGGGGACCGCCGCCTCGATGCCGGCCACGGACACCGCGTCGACCAGAGACCGGATCAGTCCGGGTGACACGACCGCGTCCGCGTCGAGGTAGATCCGGTGTCCTGCACCGGAAACCGCCTCGGCGGCGTTCAGCGCGGCGGTCTTCGACGCCTGCTCGATCTCGACGACCCGGACGCCGAAGTCACGGGCCACCGAGGCGGTCCGATCGGTGCACCCGTTTGCCGTCACAACGATCTCGATGTCCGAAAGATCTGATGCGCCTACTTTGAGTCCACTGAGGACGCGGCTGATTCCCGCCTCCTCGTTGAATGCGGGCACGATAATCGTGACAAGCATGGCCTTCCCGGCCTCCCCCTGGCGATTGCATGTGACGACACACTGATCCTCTGCCGCATCGGATGACGTGGACAACCGGTCGATCGGTTGGCCATGCACGTCGTTTGCTCGATGGCTTTCCGCGGGGCCGTCGATAGTGTTCCGGTGTTGGCCGAAGGGGGAACCGTGGCCGGTAATTGGAAGCGCATCGAACTGGCCGGAGTTGAATTCGACTGCGTCGTCGAGGAGGACGTCGTCACGCACGTGCTCGCCGAGCTGGCCGAGGGCCGCGGCGGCCGGATCATCACACCGAACGTCGACATCCTGCGGCGAACCGTCAAAGACACCGAGGCACGCCACCACGTGGGCTCGGCGACCGTCGTGGTGGCCGACGGCGCGCCGCTGGTCTGGGCGTCCCGCCTGGCCCGGGAGCCGTTGCCGGCCCGGGTTCCCGGCTCCGACCTCATCTGGAGCCTCTCCGCCGCGCTGGGCCGCACGCAGCGCTCGGTCTATCTGCTGGGCGGCGAACCCGGCACGGCCGAAATCGCCGCATCGGTTCTCAGCGAGCGGTTCCCCACCCTGGCGGTGTCCGGTTTCGACAGTCCGCCATTCGGCTTCGACACCGATCCGGACACGCTCGAGGTGGTGTGCCGGCGCGCGGCGGCGGCCAAGCCGGACGTGGTCTTCGTGGGGCTCGGCTTTCCGAAACAGGAACGTCTGATCAACCGGCTGCGGGACCTGCTGCCGACCACGTGGTTCATGGGCTGCGGCGCGGCCATCGGCTTCGTCGCGGGAGTGCGGCGCCGGGCGCCCGACTGGATGCAGCGGACCGGCCTGGAGTGGGTACACCGCCTCATCACCGAGCCGCGCCGGCTGGTGCGGCGCTACCTGGTGCACGACCTGCCGTTCGCGGTGCGGCTGCTGACCACGAGCGCGCTCGGCCGCCGCCGGTCTCTGGAGGTGGCACAGAAGTGACCACGGTTGCGGACGCGTCGGTCATCGTCGTGTCGTACAACACCCGCGAGCACACCCTGCGCTGCCTGCGCGACCTGCTGGTGGATCAGCCGGGTTCCGCCGTTCTGGACGTGATCGTCGTGGACAACGCCTCGGCTGACGGCTCCGCCGATGCGGTCGCCGCCGAATTCCCGGCCGTGCGGCTGCTGCGGCTCGAGGAGAACGTCGGGTGGGGCCGGGCGGTCAACCGGGCCGCCGAGGTGTGCGAGACCGACTATCTGGTGCTGCTCAACCCCGACACCCGTCCGGTCGACGACGTGGTCGGCCGGCTGATCGCGTTCGCGCGCAGCCGCCCCGGTCACGGGATCTACACCGGCCGTACGCTGACCGCCGACGGTGACGACGACGGCCATGCCTGCCTGGGCCTGCCCACGATGTGGAGCCTCGCCTGCTTCGCGAGCGGCCTGTCGACCGCGTTGAAGCGCAACCGCTGGGCGAATCCGGAACGCCTGCCCGACTACGACCGCCGCTCGGTGCGTGAGGTCCCGGCCGTCTCGGGCTGCCTGATGCTCGTCGAGCGGACGCTCTTCCACGCCCTGGAAGGCTTCGATCCGCGGTATTTCCTCTACAGCGAGGACGTCGACCTCTCGCTGCGCGCACGACGGCTCGGCGCCCGCCCGATCGCCTTTCCGGACGCGTCGATCGTCCACATCGGCGGTGCGTCGTCGACGTCGGACGGTCAGCGGATCCGGATCCTGCGCGGGAAGATGACGTACTTCCGCCGGCACTGGAGCCCGGCCCGGGCGGCGCTCGCCGGGGTTCTCCTCCGCGCCGGCGTGCTGTTGCGGTACGCCGGTGGGACGATTCTGGGCGCGCGGCGGTCCCGGGGGGTCGGGTGGCGCACGGTCTGGCGGGAACGCCGGTCCTGGGTGGCCGGCTATCCCCCGGTCGACGAGCCGCGGCCGCGGCCGCTGGCCTGGGCGGCCACGCCCGGCTGACGCCGGTCAGGGACGGGCGAACGCCATCCGCAGGAGCTTACGGCTGCGGTGCTGCACGGTCCGCACCTGTCGGCGCGCGTACATCCGGTAGACCGCGGCGGCCGCCGCCGAGCGCTGCGTCCGGTCCAGCCCGGCCTGCGGCAGCCAGCGCAGGATCTCCCGGCACTGGAGGGTGTTGGCGAAGTGCGACTGCCAGCGCGGCACCCCGAGGCGCGCGGCGATGTGCCTGATCCGGTCGTGCTTCCAGCCACGTTCGGCGAGCACCTCCGGCACGTGACCCCACGGACCGGCGAGCGCGAGCTTGACGGCGAAGGTCTCGTCCTCGTGGAGCATGTTCCGGCGCGGGATCGCGGCCACCGGCGCCCGCCGCACCATGGCGTACAGCGGGTCGATCAGCAGGTGGCTGTCGTTGAGCAGGCGGAGCAGTTCGGTCAGCCGGACCACCGGGTCCGGCGAGCGCAGCGCCGTGCCGTCGTACCGGGCCGTCTGCCGGTCACCGTCCGGACCGCAGTACTCGAGCTGCGTGGTGACCAGGAGCAGCCGGGGGTCCTCGTCGAACTCGCGCAGACACCGCGACACGAAGGTGGGCGCCAGCCGGTCGTCGTCACCGATCCAGCGGAAGTAGGTGCCCTGCGCCAGCCCGATGGTCCGGACGAAGTTGTTGAACAGGCCGATGTTCTCCGGCTGACGGTGGTAGGAGATCCGCTCGTCCCGGGACGCCAGCGCCCGGCAGACGTCCTCGGTGTCGTCGGTCGAGGCGTTGTCCGAGATCACCAGCTCGAGGCGCGGGTGGTCCTGCGCGAGCACCGACTCGACGACGTGAACCAGCCGATCGCCGGCGTTGCGCACGGGAAGGCCGATCGAGACGAGCGTGTCCGGATTCACCTGCGTTCCATTCGGTCGTTGCGGGCGGGATGCCACTATTCCCGGCAGCTGGCGAGCCGCCCCTCCACAATAAGTGCCGGACGGTAAACCGCACCGGATCCGAATGAACAATGGATTCGCGGCCGTCCGCCACAGGGCATTGGCCGTTCGGTCATGTCCGACTCCCGGCGGACGCCGATACAGTCGCCCGAGCAGGCGCGCACGTGCCGGAATCCGATTCGTCCGGCAGTGCTCTGGGGGAGGCGTCATGGGGTTCCGACAGCAGTGCCGCCGGCTGCTCGTGACCTCGGCCGCGGCGGTCGTCACGCTGCCGTTGTCGCTGATGACGCCGTTGTCGCCGGGCTCACCCGACATCGCCGCCGGGTCACCTCGAACCCCCGTTCCGGCGGTGGCGCCGCCGACTCTCGATGCTCCGTCCGGTTTGGACATGAAGTCCGCGGGAAGCGTGTTCGTCCGGGAACGCGGTGGTCCGGCGCCCAACGCCGAGAAAGCACATTTTGCGACTGATTCCGCGGTCCATGGGCAATTTCCCGTGACTGATGACAACCGGGTCGTCGGTGTCGCATTGATGGCTCAATCCGGAGACAGCGGCCGGGACGCGAAATGGCACCGATCCGATGTGCCGATCAAGACGGCGTCGTTGGACGGCGGTGGTGCGCTCACCGCGGCCGGCGACGCCGACGCCGAGGCCGGCAGCACGACCGCCCCGGAAATCGTGCCGGACGATTCGTGGAACCGCGTCGCGTGCCACCGGGCGGCTCGATACCGGGCGGACGTCGACACCGCCTTCCACGTGCCGATCCGGGACAGGACACAGGAGACGGACGCATGAGCACCCTGTCGGTCATCACACCGAGCTTCGGACCGGATTTCGACCTCTGCGCCGCGCTGCACGCATCGGTTCTGGCCCACGCGCCGCAATCGGTGCGGCACCACATCATCGTGCCGCCGCGCGACGTCGCGTTGTTCCGCCGGCTGGAGGGAGCTCGCGCGCAGATCCACGTCGAGACCGATTTCCTGCCCCGGTCGTTCCGCCCAGTCCCCGGCCTCAACCTGTCGGTGAACCTGCGCCGGCCGTTCCCGCCGCTGCGGGGATGGATACTGCAGCAGATCATCAAGCTGGCCGCGGCGGCCCGGTCGGACGCCGACGTAGTGGTCGTCGTCGACTCCGACATCGAGTTCATCCGGCCGTTCACCGCGGACACCTTCCGCCGGGACGGCGCCGTCTGCTTCTACCGGCGCCCCGGCGCGGTGGACGAGCGGTTGCCCCGGCATCTGACGTGGCACCGGCGCGGGCGGTCGCTCCTCGGCCTGCCGCCCGGCAGCCCTCCGTTCCCGGACTACATCTCCTCGCTGATGGCCTGGGACCCGGTCATCGTGCGCAAGCTGCTGGACCGGGTGGAGTCGTCGACCGGCCGGCGGTGGACCGACGCCGTCGGACGGGAACTGCACTTCTCCGAGTGGACGCTCTACGGTCTGTTCGTGGACGAGGTCCTGGGCGCTCCGCCGGGCTCCCTGACCACGGACGACTCCCTCTGTCACACCTACTGGGACGAGATCCCGCTCGATGACCGGTCGTTACAGGACTTCCTGGCCCGAACCGGTCCGGGCGACATCGCGGTGATGATCTCGGCGAAGTCGCGTACCCCGATGGCGGTACGCCGGGCGGGAATTTCCCGTTTCGCCACACATCCGGGGTGACCAAACCGGCACCCGACCGGCATCGCCGCCATAATGGCCGGACGCACAGCCGCGAGAGGGAGCCTTCATGCCGGAACTGGCGGTCATCACACCGACCTTCCGAGGCGATGCCGAGGTTTTCGCCGACTGTCACCGGTCGGTGCTCGCGTTCACGCCGCCCGGCACCGTGCACCACATCTACGTGCCCGCCCGTGACCGGGCCCGGTTCGCCGCCGAGTACGAGGGTCCGCGCTGCCGGGTCTACGACCGCTCCGAGCTCCTGCCCCCGCGGTACGTCCGCGCCCCGCTGACCGACCTGTACGTCAACGTCCGCCGTCCGTGGCCGCCCCTGCGCGGCTGGGTCATGCAGCAGACCAGCAAGATCGCCGCGGCTGGTCAAAGCGATGCCGACGTCGTGCTGCTGATCGACTCCGACGCGATCCTGGTCCGCCCGGTCGAGCCGCGGCGGTTCCACACCGACGGCAAGGTGAGCCTGTACCGCGTGGAGGGCGGCGTGACGGCCGGTATGAAGCGGCATGTCATCTGGCACCGCATCGCCCGGGAGATGCTCGGGCTGCCGCCGGCGCCGGCGCCACCGCTGCCCGACTACATCGGGCCGATCGCGTTCTGGTCGCCGGCCACGGTCCGCGCGCTGCAGAAACACATCGAGGGCGTCACCGGACAGACCTGGCTGGAGGCGTTCAACTCGCAGCGACACATTTCCGAGTTCATTCTGTACGGCGTGTTCGTCGAGGAAGCGGCCGGCGCGGATGTCCATCGGATGCCGACCGTGTCCGACATCTGCCACAACTACTACGACATCACGCCGATGAACGCGGACGAGGCGGTGGCGTTCGCCGAGCGGATCGGACCCGAGGCGATCGCCATGATGATCTCCTCGAAGTCGCACACGCCGGCCGACGCCCGGCAGGCCGCGATCCGGCGCTGCATGGAGGTCGTCAGTTCGACGTGAGCCGCTTCCGCCGGCGCCGAAGCAACAGGATCGCACCGAGCATCAGCGCTGCGGCCACGCCGGCCACCGCAACGGCGGGACCCGCATCGCGTTGCCGCGCCGGCCCGGCGGCGGGGACGACAGCCGGAGCCGCGCTCGCGCTGGCGTCCGGCGCGGTGGCCGCGGGCGGCAGCGAGGCGGTCGGGCCGGGTGTCGGTGCGGCGGGCTCGCGGCCCCGCATCACCGGACCGGCCGCGGACAGGTCGACCACCGACTTCTCGTGGTTCTCGCAGTAGCGTCCGGCGTTCAGGCACGAGTTCACCAGCGCGGACTGCACCCGGTCGTCCCACGCGGCGAAGAAGTCACCGTGCAAACTGAAACGACCGCCGCTGGAGAGTTCATAGGTGGCGCCCGCCGCGGGCGGGAGCCGGAAGCTGATCTCGAAGGTCAGTTGCGGGAGCTTGACCGGGTGCCCCTTGGGGCAGGTGCCACGGTCGCCCGTCGCGGGCGCCATGTGCGAATGGTGGTCCGCGGAGTCGAGATTGATGCCGTCCCAGCAGTCCGGGAAGCTGACGATGGCCTGCAACACCGTTCCGGCCGGGCAGTTCGGGATGTCGGCGAGGTAACCGGCGGAGTCGCCGTTGCACCGCCAGGCCACGTCGAGCGTGCTCTGCGGCTTTCGGGCGGTCGGGTTTCCGGTGACCATACGCAGGCCCGGCGGGAACGGCTTGACCTTCTCGCCGGAGGTTCCGCCGCTGCGGCGGTAGTACGCGGACAGGTACTGGTTCTCCGCGGACAGCCGTACCTCTTGGAACTTCCCGCCGGGATCCTTGCGGTACAGCGTCGGCACCCAGTACGCCGAGCGATCGGACGACGCGAAGCCCCGCTCGCACGTCGATCGGGACTTCAGGAGGGATGCGGTCGTCGTGAAGGCATCGGTCGTGGCGTTGCCGTAGAACGCGTGCCGGTGCGAAGCGCCGGGCAGCCCGGGGGCGACGATGGGATCGTCACTGCCGAAATGGGAGATGGGACAACTGACGTTGAACACGTAGCTCACGTCCGCGCGAGCCGCTTGCGGCACGGCGCCGGACGCAGCGACACAGACCACCGCGAGGAGCGCGGCGAGGATGCTTCGTCGTATTCCGTTGGGGACCGAGGTGGCGTCAGGCATGCCTCAAGCTCCGTAAGACGACCGATGAGCGGCCGGAACGTGGCGGTCATGTCCGTTCGGGAGACGCCTGACGGTATCAGTTCGCCACCACCGAACCTAGGCCGCGAACGTGCCCTGACCGCTTGAGCAAGGGTGGTGCGTCCGTTCGCCGGTGCGCATGGCCCGGACGGCCATCCGCGCCGATCCACTTACCGGTCGGATGGAGCGGCAGGGTGGACGACACTGAGTCGGTGAACGCTGCCGACGTCGTCTTCACCTTCTCGTACGAGTCGCTCGATGACTCCCATAATCGGGAGTTCTGCCGGCCACCCGACCAGACGTTGCTGGCGCTGGCCGGCGACGACCGGGTGGGCCGGCTGATCACCGCGGACCCGTTCCGTTCGCTGCTCGCCTCGGTGGCCCGGCGTCGCCCGGTCCACCTGCTCGAGCCGGTGACGATCGGCGGCCGGACCGCGACCCGGGTCCGGCCGCACCGGCTGCGACGGGACGACTCGACGCGGCTGCCCACGGTGGAACGGGCATATCGGCGGTACGGGCATCTGCTCGGCCGGGCGCTCGCCCAGGCCCGCGGTGAGCGGAAGCCACGTCCGGAGTCGGCGGCGCTGGTCACCTACCACCCGTTCGCCGCCGCATTCTGCGACGCGCCGTGGATCAGCAACGTCGTCTACGTCGGCCAGGACGACTGGGCCACCGGTGAGGGCGTCCGCCCGTGGTGGGACGTCTACCGGGCGGCGTACGACCGGATCGACGAGCGCAAGGCGACCGTCTTCGCGGTTTCCGAAGAGCTGGCCGCGAGGATCTCGACGCGCGCCGCGGTCGTGCCCAACGGGGTGATAGCCGACGTGTGGCGGCGGCGGCATGCCGCACCGGAGCGGATCAGCCGGCTTCCCGGACCGCGCGCCGTCTACACCGGGACGATCGACGACCGCCTGGAACGGTCCCTGGTCGAAGCCACGGCCCGCAATGCCGGCTCATTGATCGTGATGGGCCGTCCCGGCGACGCGGACACCGTCCGGTGGCTCCGCTCGCTCGCCAACGTCCACGTCTTCGACGAGGTCGGGCAGAACGAGCTGGCGGCCACCGTGCAGGCCTGTGACGTCGGCGTCATCCCGCACCGGGACCAGGAGTGCATCCGGGCCATGTCGCCCCTCAAGCTGTACGAGTACCTCGCCGCCGGATTGCCCGTTCTGTCGGTGGACCTGCCGCCGGTGCAGGGCGTCGACGACGATCGCGTGCATATCAGCCACCGCGACCACTGGGCGGCCGGCCTGGCACTCGCGATCGCCAAGGGCCGGGCGGCCGAGGATCACCGGCTCCGGTTCATCGACCAGGTTTCGTGGCAGCGCCGGATGAAGCCGGTGGTCGACGCGGCGGTGGACAGCTGAATCCAGGCGTCAATCTGCGCCGGTGGACCGGGCCCGCAGCACCAGGCGCCGGCCCATGCGGACCAGCTCGGACCACTGCGCCGGATGGAGCACCCGCAAAGCGCCCACCCCGGCCGCCAGCGCGGCCGGGACGCCCAGTGCCAGCACCACCGCGTCGTGTCCGGGAACGGTCGCGGACACCAGCAGGTAGGCCGCGGCCACCCAGGCCGCCACGTGGACACCGGGCGCCAGCATGCCGATCTGCCCGCGGACGGAGAGGCCGAGCAGCTTGCGCCGGACGAACCACTCCACCGGGATCAGCAGCGCGGTGGCCGACGTGTACCCGATCGCCACGCCCAGGGCGCCGAACGGCAGTCCGGCCACGATGCCCGCGGTGGCGACCACGGTGGTGAGCCAGGCCAGCCGCAGGTTGAGGGAGGCATGGCCGAGTCCGAGGATCAGCGGCGTCGTGGTCGGCTGATAGACGGCCTGCAGGGCACCGACCATCGCGAGGATCTGGACGATCGGCACGGCGGGTGTCCAGTCGTGGCCGAAGACGAGGAGAACGACCTGAGGCGCCGACGCGGCCACCAATGCCATGCCGGGCAGCGCCAGCACGGACAGCGCACGGGTGACGCGCGCCATCTCGGCGCGCAGGGCGTCGAGATCCTCGGCGAGCCGGGAGAACGCCGGGAACAGCACCGCGCCGATCGTCGTGGTGGCGAGCTGCACCGGCAGCAGCAGGAGCCGGTACGCCAGGCCGTAGAAGGCCAGCTGCTGCGGGCCCTGGAACCGGCCCACCAGCAGGTTGTCGATGTTGCGGGAGACCGAGTTGATGAGGATGCCGGCGGCGAACGCCCGCCAGGAGAACCCGGCGATCTCACGCAGCCGGCGCAGGCGCAGGCTCGGCCGGCTGGCCGCGCCGGCCAGCAGCATGACCAGCGCCATCACCAGGTCGGTGGCCACGATCTGCACGACCAGCGCCCAGTAGCCGGCACCCAGGACCGCCGCCACGACGCCCAGCACACCACCCGTCGCTGCGCCCGCGATGTCGGCGATCCCGATCCGCCGGAACTCCATGTGCCGCATCAGCAGCGCGCGCGGCGTGATGGCCAGCGCCCGGACGACCATGCTGCACGACAGCACGGTCAGCACGGCGGTCAGCTCCGGGGTGTGCATGAAGGCGGCCCACGCCGGCGCCACCGCCACGGTGACCGCGGCGAGCAGCGCACCGACCGCCAGGTTGACCGTGACCACGGCCCCGGCAAGGCCCTCGGAGAGCCGCGGGCGCTGGATCAGCGCGCTCGAGAAGCCCTGGTCGAGCAGCAGTCCGACGATGCCGATGTAGACGACGGCCTGCGCCACGATGCCGAAACCCTCGGGGCCGACCATGCGGGCCAGAGCGACGGTGAACACGACACGGCACGCTTCCCGCCCGACGACCGAGACGCCGCTCCACCGCATGCCGGACGCCAGCCCGGTCGATCCGGTCGTCTCCCGCTCCGAGTCGGTGCCGCTCTCTGCCGTTCCCGCCACGGGCGCTCAGCTCCGTCCTGGTTGATCGGCCGGCCGGGCGAGGAACCACCGGGTGGTCAGCGTCCGGACCGCACGGCTCGGATGGGTCAGCCGCCAGACGGTTCCGCAGAACCCGAGGGTCAGGGCGAGGATCACCGCGTACGTGCTGAAGCTGTGCGAGTCGAACGTCCCGGCCACCACGAGACCGATCACCTGGGTCGAGACCAGTGCGGCGCAGAGGTGCCGGTCCTCGGGCGTCGCCGAGCGCCGCAGGGCCAGCACCGCGAGCACGATGGCGGTGAGGTGCAGCGCCGTCAGCGCGGCGACGCCGACGATGCCGTTCATCAGCAACGTGTCGAGCCACTGGTTGTCGAGGATCGTGTACTGCGGCGCGGTCCAGGTGCCGGTCCCCCGGCCCAGCCACGGCCGCTGCCCGACGTACTCGAACACCATCGGATAGCGCTCGGCGCGCACGGTGAAGCCCGGATTGGTCGCCGGATCGTCGAACAGCTCGAGCAGCGTACGCACCAGGCCCGGGCTCGCCCCGGCCGCCGCCGCACCGAGTATCGCGGTGGTGATCCCGATGTTGTAGCGCTGCCGCCAGGTCCACACCGGCAGGAGCACCACGAAGGCCAGCACGAGGGCCAGGACGCCGGTCCGCGAGATGGTCGCGGCGAGGCCGCCGGCGATGATGACGGTGCATACCAGGGCGATCTGCCGGCGGGCACTGCGGTGGCTGTGCAGGGTGAAGTGCACGGCGAGGGGGAACACCGTGGCGAGAAACGCCGCCAGCTCGATGTAATGGGTCGTGGTGCTGGCGACCCGGATGCCGCCGCCGCGACTCTCGAAGCCGATGACGTAGCCCTTCTCCTGGAGCCCGGGAATCGTCATGTACTGCGTGACGTCGATGACGAAGACGTACTGGATGATCGCGAGGAAGGCGACCACGGTCGCGCAGCCGACCAGCACCTTGAGCACCGAGCGCAGGCGTAGCCAGTTCGGGACGCCGTCGGCGGCGGCCAGGATCACCCCGGTCAGCACGCCGTAGAAGAGCATGGTGCGGTCGGCGGAGTTCGACTCCATCGTGGTCAGACCGCGCAGGGAGCCGACCGCGTACGAGAGCATCGCCGACATCATGAACGCCAGCACGGCCCACCGGATCGGCTGGGGACCGGTCATCGCCAGGTACGACGTCAGCCGGGCGACGAACCACCACCAGAGCAGGACGAAGCCGACGATCAGGCCGGGGCGGGCCAGGTCGGTCATGCCCGGCACGATGAGCCGGGCCGGCACCAGCGTGGTGAGGCCGACCAGAAGGCCGAGCAGTGTCGCGGCGTCGATGTAGACGGGCCGCCGCCGGGTCACGTATGTCTGACCGGAGATCAGCGACGGCTCCAGGTCGGCCGCGTGTACCGCCGTCAAGGACATGGCGTCAGTCGCTTCCGCTCCCCGTTGCGAACCGGTGGGAGATGGTCGCCCACAGTCTCCGGCACCGAACGCCCGGCTATCAAGGCGGTGACCGTCCAGTCCCGGTCGCCCCGTCGGCCCCGGCCGTCAGCCGATTCGCCATACCTGTTGAACGAAAGGGTGCTGGCGCCGTGGCGCCGCATTCAGCAATCTGCGATGAGGCTTCACTGACCGAAGGGGCCGGCATGCCACACCCGTTCCGCTTCAGCGCCGCCATGCCCCGCCTGACCGGACCGGTGGCGGCCTGGCGCGCGGAACTGCGCCGGATCGAGGACTTCGGTTACTCCGCCGTGGCGATCTCCGACCACTTCACCCGCGGCTGGGTGATGGAGCCCGTGGTCGCCATGACCGCGGCCGCCGAAGCGACCACGACCCTGCGGGTCCAGTCGCTGGTACTGGGCAACGACTACCGCCATCCGGTGCTGTTGCACAAGTCGATGGCGACGCTCGACGTGCTCTCCGGCGGCCGGGTCGAGATCGGCCTCGGCGCCGGCTGGATGGAGTCCGACTACGCGGCGGCGGATCTGCCGTTCGATCCTCCGGCGGTGCGCGTGGACCGCCTGGCCGAAGCGGTGGACGTCCTCACCGGGCTGTTCGCCGCGGAACCGCTGACGTACGACGGCAAGTACTACCGGATCACCGGCCTCGACGGGCTGCCCAAGCCGGTTCAGGCGCCACGTCCCCCGTTGCTGATCGGTGGCGGCGGACGACGGATGCTCGAACTGGCCGGACGGTCCGCCGACATCGCCGGCATCAACGCCACCATGCGGCCCGGCATGCCGACCGGCTCGGCGCTGCTGGACCTGACCGGCGACCGGGTGGCCGCGAAGATCGCCGTCGTCCGGGCGGCGGCGCGGGCCGCCGGGCGGGATCCGGACGACCTGCGTTACCAGACGTCCGTGCTGTCGCTGAGGCTGACGGATGTGCCCGGTGTCCGGCCGTGGACGTCGAGCATGGCCGCCGACGTGACGGACCCGGCCGTGCTCGCCGCCTCGCCCGCGGTGCTGCACGGGAGCGTGGCATCCTGCCTGGAGACGCTCCGGCGGCGGCGCGACGAGCTCGGGATCGACTACATCCACTTCGGCGGCGACCCGGCGGCCGCCGCGCCGATCGTCGCTCAACTGGCCGGCACCTGAGGAGAGATTCCATGTCCCCCGTGTGTGAGGCGTGCGCCGAGGCCACGCTCGTACCGTTCGCCGACCTCGGTGACATCCCGGTGCTGTGCGGTGTGCACTGGGCCGACGCGGACGCCGCGGCGGCGAGCCCGGTCGGCCGGATGGTGCTGGCCTACTGCCCGTCCTGCGCGTACGTCCGCAACGTCGCCTTCGATCCGGAGCTGATGGTCTACGACACGACCATGGACACCAATCTGCATCACTCCCCGGCGTTCCAGGCCTTCTCGGCCGACCTGGTGAAGCATCTGGCGGACCGGTTCCGGCTCGGCGGCAAGCGGGTGCTCGACGTGGGATGCGGACAGGGTGAGTTCCTCCGCGAGCTCTGCCACACGGCGGGCTGCACCGGCACCGGGTACGACGCGATGTACGCCGGTGCCGAGGGCCCGGATCCGTCCGGCGCGGTGTTCCACAGCGGGTACGCCCCGCGCGGCGCCGGCCTGCCGGCATTCGACATGGTCACGTCGCGGCATTGGTTCGAGCACATCAACGACCCGTACGAGTTCCTCGCCGACCTGCGGCGACAGGCCGGTGACCGGCCGGTCCACGGCTACCTCGAGGTGCCCGACGCCGGCTACGACCTGTCCACGGCCGGGTGGGAGGTGATCTATCCGCACGTGTCGTACTTCGACGCGTACCCGCTGGTGCGGATCGTGGAGCGGGCCGGCTGGCGGGTGGAGGACACCGGCACGCTCTTCGGCGGCATGTTCCGCTTCATCGAGATGTCGGCGAACGCCGACGGGGAACCCTCCGGCGCCTACCGGCCGATGCCCGGAGCCGCGGACCGCGACCGGCAGCTCGCCGCGGTGACCACCTTCCTCCAGCGGCACGAGGCCGAGCGGGCGGCCTGGCGGACCCGCATCGGCGAGCTGGTCGATCGTGGCGCGCGTCCGGTGCTGTGGGGCGCCGGTTCGCGCGGAGTGCAGTTCCTGACCTTCGCCGATGCGGACAAGCGGCTGGCCGGCGTGGTGGACGTGAACCCGCGGAAATGGGGCCGGTACCTGCCGATGACGGCGCACCGGGTCGAGTCACCGGAGACGCTGACCGCCCTGAAGCCGGAGGCCGTGATCATCACGAACCCGTCGTACCGCACCGAGATCGCCGCGCAGCTGCGGGACCTGGGCGTCGAGGCCGAGCTGCTGGTGGCCTGACCGGGTTCGCCGCTCAGCCGAACCGGACGGCCGCCTTGGTGCAGTCGAACGCCTCGGCGTAGCGCGACCGGCACTCCATCCCGCGCAGCCGGGCGAGCCCGAGGAAGACCTCGTCGTCCCACCAGTCGCGGGCCTTCTGGGACGGGAACGACGCGTGCAGCAGCTCGACCTTGCGGCGGGCGACGTCGTCGACCAGCGGCACGTACAGGTTGCGGCGGGCCAGGTCGCCGTCCCACTTCGGGATCTCGTAGTGCAGGACGAGCTGATCGCGG